>PJUE01000020.1_pt1 | contig 324651 bp, 265 predicted proteins | sample 1512171 | NCBI WGS metagenome assembly PJUE01 (sample SAMN08177674, study PRJNA422409) | Feces metagenome, whole genome shotgun sequencing project. | isolation source: Chicken feces (3) enriched on wood chips: alkali lignin treatment | host: Gallus gallus | place: USA: Madison | collected 2015-01-15
AGGCCTGGCAGAATTAAGAGGTCTGGAACATGCCATCGTCCATGGCCGAAAATAGAGATTCTGATATAAAAAAGCCTGCTGAAATAATTATCAGCAGGCTTTTTTTTATTTAATTGATTTTAATATTCGAGACTAAAAGCTGGTGTTTCAATAAACATTTCTGTTAATACGGCTGTTATTAAGCAACATCTATTTAACAGAACAACATGACGAAAAGAACAATCAGTTTTAAAAAAATATGGGCTATCCTTAAATCTTCCTTTACAGGTTTTACAGAACATAAAGTTACTAAAATAAGTGGCTCACTGGCTTATTATACGGTGTTTTCTATGGCCCCGCTTTTAGTGGTGGTTATTTCGCTCTGTGGCGTATTTCTGGGCAGAGAAGCGGCAGAAGGGCAGGTGTATCAACAACTGAGTGGTTTCCTTGGTAGAGAAACAGCCGCCCAGCTGCAAGAGATTATAAGAAATGCATCTTTAGAAGGTAAAAGTTTTGTTGCCCTTGTTGTTGGTTTGGTAACACTATTAATTGGTGCTACAACCGTATTTGCCGACATACAGGACTCTATTAATATGATTTGGGGTTTAAAACCTAAACCTAAAAGAGGATGGCTGAAAATGCTGCAAAATAGATTCCTGTCTTTTTCGGTCATTGTAAGTCTGGGATTTTTGTTACTGGTTTCTCTCGCTATCACCACAGTTATAGATGGTTTTAGTGAGCGGTTGCAGGCCCGGTTTGAAGATATCTCTGTTATTATATTTTATATCCTAAATCAGTTACTGACTTTTATAGTTATCACTTTGATATTCGGAGTAATATTTAAGGTATTACCAGATGCCATTATAAAATGGAGAGATATTATAGTAGGAGCGGCCGTTACCGCAATATTATTTATGATTGGCAAATTTGCCATATCCTTTTACATAGGCCAAAGCGATGTGGGCAGTACCTATGGTGGTGCTGGTTCGCTGGTGATACTCTTGTTATGGACTTATTACTCTTCCATTATTCTTTATTTTGGGGCAGAGTTTACCAAAGCTTATGCTGTTGAGTATGGCTCCGAAATTAAACCCAACCATTATGCGGTAACTACCAAAGAAGTAGAAGTTGAAACCGGAAATGCTTCCGTACAACAAAATGAAAATGAAAAAAAAACAGGAGATAAAGGGATTAAATAATTCCGGAATAGAAATAATCAGATAATTAGTTCTTGTAAGTTTCTTCTCTTAGAGGAAGAAAATCATGACTGTAATGGAGGTCTATAGTTTAATGCTTATTTGAAGCGGTCACAGCAACCGTGATTCGGCAAGAATGAGCGGTCCTCAAACAAAAAAATCCTGTTGATAAAATCAACAGGATTTTTTAATCCAATATAGATTGTAATCTTATAATCCAAATTTAACAGTGTATACAGCAGTTAACTTCGCTCTTACTGCTTGGGTAGTCTCCATATGCGCTTTGCCAACAATATCGTAGCTGAAAGTGTTTTTCACAAAGTTTTGTATGTCTATATCACCACCAGTTACCGGTATTTCTATGGTGTATTGGTCATTTGTGGAATCCGTGTTTAGTTTTTTAGCTAATACAGCTGTATTTGTACCCGATTTTATTTCTATCGAAATTTCTTCCAGAGCTTTAAAATTAGCTCCCGATACTTTGTCTAACAATTCAACTTTTAACGAGGTAAGATTGATACTCTTTAAACCTTTGTATTGGTTGAGGTCAATTTTAGAGATATTTTCAACACCTGTTATTCTTCCTCTTTCCAGATTTGTTACCTGAGGAATAGTGAACTCAATAGCATTAGGTGTTACTTTTACATCGGCTTGAATAGCATCTTTTACTTTATCGCAAGAAGATAAGCTCACAAATGCTAACAATATTGCACCAATAAATGAGGTTTTTACGTTTATTTTCATGGTTTTTTAGTTTTTTAATTTCTGCCGAAAAGATAATATAAATCTATTTAATTTCAATTAATTATGTTAAAAATGTTTTGATTGTTTATTCTTCTTTTTAGCTTATCCAAAACAGCTGTTACTCCCGTTCTATAAAATCTAATTTTCTATTGGTTCTTTACATGCAGGTTCTTATATTCAGCGTTTCAATTCAATAATATGTTCAGGAAAATTGTTCATCTCTTACTGTTTATTCCAATTACATTTACAGCGAACGCACACATAAAGAATCCAATAATTCCAAAGCCCAATCAAATCGAATACGGAAACGGGTACTTCCAACTGGATAAGGAGACAGCTATTATTTACCACAATGCGAGCGATTTAAAACTTGCCGAGCTTTTCAGAGATCTGGTAAAGGCGAATCAGGGTATAGATTTGGTCATCGCCAAAGCATTTATACAAAAACCAAAGACCTTAATTTATTTCAATTCTTCATCAGATAATACCAACGAAGAAGCGTATACTTTAAAAGTGTCTGCAGAGGAAATAGTTATAGAAGGCAGGGAGAAAGGTGCCTTTTATGGTTTACAATCATTAAATCAGCTTTATCTGGCCAATAAAGAAACGGGACAGATACCTCAGCTAACTATTAAAGACGAACCAAGGTACAAATACAGAGGCCTTCATTTAGATGTAGGGAGACATCTGTTTCCATTGGATTTTATTAAGAAATATATCGATTTGATGGCAGCATATAAGCTGAATAACTTTCATTGGCATTTAACCGAAGATCAGGGCTGGAGAATAGAAATTAAAAAATATCCAAAGTTACAGGAAATAGCAGCTTATCGCGATCAGACAGTTATAGGTAATTTTCATGCTTATTTTCCACGTGTGTTCGACGGCCAACGTTACGGAGGTTATTATACTCAGCAAGAAGCTAAAGAAATTGTAGCCTATGCAGCTTCAAAATATATAAATGTGATTCCAGAAATAGAGCTTCCAGGACATTCCATGGCGGCATTGTCTGCCTATCCGGAACTGGCTTGTGGAGATAATCCCGGACCATTTAAGGCTGCGCAGCAATGGGGAGTTTTTCCTGATATATATTGTGCAGGAAAAGAACAAACCTTTAAATTTTTAGAAGATGTATTGACAGAGGTTTTAGAAATATTTCCGTCCAAATACATTCATATCGGAGGAGATGAAGCACCAAAAGACAGGTGGAAGACTTGCCCTTACTGTCAGAAACGTATTAAGGGAAATAAACTAAAAGACGAACATCATCTACAATCTTATTTTATCCATAGGATAGAACAGTTTTTGAATAAAAAAGGAAGGGCAATTATTGGCTGGGACGAAATTTTAGAAGGCGGACTGGCACCTAATGCTACGGTAATGTCGTGGAGAGGCGAAAAAGGAGGGATAGAAGCAGCCAGACAAAATCACGATGTTATCATGACCCCCAGCAATAATGGTTTATATCTGGATCATATTCAGGGAAGGGCAGACCAGGAACCCACTACTATTGGCGGTAACGGATTTATAGAGAGAATTTATGCCTATAATCCAACACCTTCAGTTTTAAAGCCCGAACAGCAAAAGTACATTATTGGCGTACAGGCAAATATGTGGACAGAATATATCCAAACTCCCCAATGGGCAGAGTATATGTTGTTGCCAAGATTATTTGCTGTATCTGAAATTGCATGGACTCAACCCGCAAATAAAGATTTTTCAGATTTTACAGAAAACAGAGTTGCTTTTCATCTGTCAAATATAGATTGCGGGAATACCAATTATAGAGTTCCGCCGGCAATTGGCGCAAAAGATACTTCTATTAATGTGGCTGGAAGTTATAGTTTCACCTGGAAGCCTTCTGTTAAAGGGGCAAAGATTCACTATACAATAGATGGGAGTAACCCGGCTCAATACTCCAGGGTTTATGATGGAAATTTAGAGGTTATTGTTCCAAAAGGAGAATCACGTCAGGTAAAATCAGTCGTGATAACTCCTTCTAATAGGAAAAGCAGTGTCGTTACGACCAAGTTATTAAATAGAGACCCTTTCCCTGCCATTGATACTGTCCCCGGATTAATAAGAGGTAAATTGAAATATTACTATATTCCCGGCAAGTTCGAATCTGTAATGGAACTCGATACCAGTAACGCGACTCAAAAAGGTTATGCCACTCAGGTTCGTGTTACTCAGGTAAAAAACAGAGCCAGAGAATACGGCCTGATCTTTACAGGATATATCAATGTTAACGAAGATGCTACTTTTGAATTTTCTTTAGTAAGCAATGACGGCAGCAGATTATATATAGACGACCAGTTGATCATAGATAACGACGGAAGAATCTTCCAATACGAAAGATCTGCCGGGGTTCCTTTAAAGCCCGGTTTACATAAAATAAAAGTAAGCTATTTTGATAATGGGCCCGCAACAGCTTTACAGCTATTTGTAAAGGGAACAGACGGCAAAAAAATAGAATTACCAGCAGTGATGATGAGTACGGAGAATGATTAAGAGGAAATGAATATTTGCGTCATTCTGATCGTAGAGAAGAATCCCACATATAGAGTAAGCGATAGCATTAGTTATTGGTATAATGGGATGTTGATTCCGTTCAAAACGGGATCAACATGACGGATACTAGAAATGAATATTTGCGTCATTCTGACCGTAGGGAAGAATCCCACATGCAGAGAAATATTTCTCTTATGAAGTAAAGTGAAATTTCATTAGCTTCAAAAATGGAAAGAGGCGGATGCGTGTACATTATGACCAATAAGTACAGAACAGCTTTATATATTGGTGTGACATCTGATCTCCCGGGACGAATCTGGGAACATAAAAATAACCATTATCCAGCAAGTTTTACTACCCGGTATAAACTATACTATTGCGTATATTATGAGTCTTTTTTTAGTATTCAGGAAGCAATTTTGCGTGAGAAAGAATTAAAGGGATGGTTAAGAAAGAAAAAAGATATGTTGATAACATCAGGTAATCCCAATTGGCTAGACTTATGGGACGAAATTAAGGAATGGTAACTATGTGAATATTTGCGTTATTCTGATCCCGTTTTGAACGCGATCAGAATCCCGTATGTAAATCAAGAAAATAGCTATAGCTCTCTAATACGTGGGATGTTTCGCTGTCGCTCAACATGACGGACTTTCGGTATAATCTTAATTAGTACAGAAGTTAAGGGAAGCAATGCTAAAAATGAATAGTCGTCATTCTGATCGTAGAGAAGAATCCCACATGCAGAGTAAGCGATAGTATAAGGTCTGGTATAATGGGATGCCAGCCTGCGGCAGGCGGGTTTTGCTATGGCTCAACATGAAGGGCTTTCGGTACAATGTTAATTAGCATAGAAATTAAGGAAGCAATACTAGAAATGAATATTTGCGTCATTCTAATCCCGTTTTGAACGGGAGAAGAATCCCATATGTAAATCAAGAAAATAGCTATAGCTCTCTAATACGTGGGATATTTCGCTGTCGCTCAACATGACGGACTTTCGGTATAATCTTAATTAGTAAAGTTAGGGGAAGCAAAACTAAAAATGAATAGTCGTCATTCTGATCGTAGAGAAGAATCCCACATGCAGAGTAAGCGATAGTATTAGCTCGGTATAATGGGATGCCAGCTTGCGGCAGGCAGGTTTCGCTGTCGCTCAACATGAAGGGCTTTCGGTACAATGTTAATTAGTACAGAAGTTAAGGGAAGCAATGCTAAAAATGAATAGTCGTCATTCTGATCGTAGAGAAGAATCCCACATGCAGAGTAAGCGATAGTATTAGCTCGGTATAATGGGATGCCAGCCTGCGGCAGGCAGGTTTCGTTATTCCTCAACATGACGGGCTTTAGCAACTGTTTATCCTTCACTTAGTGTCAGTGCGAAGATTTCTGAAGAAAACCTGACACCCACCAATACCAGACAGAGAAGTTCATGATCAACCCTAAAAAAACACTTTCTATTTTGTACTTTTACCGAATAAAATAGTGTAATGCCGCCTACTACCAAAGTCACGACAGCCAGAAAGAAGAAAACCACTACAACATCAACAAGAAAGCCACGGACAAGAAAACCCAAGAAGAAAAGTTTTACAGAAAGGTATAAATATAAGCTTGTAATAGCCATTATAGTCCTATTGCTGTTTTCGCCTTTTTATTACGGAAAAATTATCCGCACAACGGTTTCAACCGGAAGGTGGATTAAAGACTTGTTCATTTTCAACGAATATCCGCATTACGAAAAACTCAATGTAAAAGTACCGCGAAGGTATTATGTACATGGAATAGACGTTTCCTCTTACCAGCAGAAAATAAAATGGAGTCTGGTAGATTCTATGAATGACGATGGTGTAAAAATCAGTTTTGCATTTATCAAAGCCACAGAAGGTGTTACATTGGTAGACCCGTATTTTCAGCGAAATTGGCGCGAGAGCAAAGACAATAATATCATCAGAGGAGCTTACCACTATTTTAAACCCAGAAAATCTGGTTTATGGCAGGCTAGGTTTTTTATGCAGACTGCAAAATTCGAACAGGGAGATTTACCTCCGGTTTTAGATATAGAAGAAATTGGAAATCTGTCTAAAGCAGAATTACAGCAAAATGTACAGGCCTTTTTAGACGAAGTGGAACGAAAAGTGCGGGTAAAACCTATAATATATACAGGTTATAAGTTCTATGTAGATTACCTGAAAGGGAAATTTGACGATTATCCGCTTTGGGTAGCTCATTATTATCAGCCAAAATTGAAACTGGAAAACACAGAATGGAAGTTTTGGCAGCATTCTGATAAATCTACTATAGATGGTATAAAAGGGAAAACAGACTTGAATGTTTTTAATGGAGATGAAGAGGATTTAAGTGCTTTGCTTATCCAGCATCATCTTTATTAATGAAACGTGATATATAACAAGGTGTTTAATTCATAAAAACAACACAAAATGGCAAACAGATTAGCTAAAGAATCGTCTCCGTATTTATTACAGCATGCAAATAATCCAGTAGACTGGTATCCGTGGGGAAAAGAAGCGCTGGAAAAAGCAAAAACAGAGAATAAACTCATTTTAGTGAGTGTAGGCTATTCCGCATGTCACTGGTGCCATGTGATGGAACATGAAAGCTTCGAAGATGCAGAAGTGGCGCAAATGATGAATGAACACTTTGTCTGTATTAAGGTAGACCGGGAAGAAAGACCAGATATCGACCAGATCTATATGAATGCGGTTCAGTTGATGACAGGGAGAGGCGGCTGGCCGCTCAACTGTTTCTGTTTGCCAGATCAGCGACCAATCTACGGAGGAACGTATTTTCAGAAAGAAGATTGGAAGAACATCCTGTTGAATCTGGCTGGTTTTTATGAAAACAAGCCAGAGGAAGCCGAAGAATATGCATTGCGTTTAATGGATGGTATCAATCAGTCCGAGCGGATATCTTTTGTGTCCGAAGCCCGGGAATATACAGAAGAGCATATAGACAACATTATAAAGCCATGGAAAATGCATTTCGATTTCTCGGAAGGCGGACAAAACCGGGCTCCAAAATTTCCGATGCCGGATAACTGGGCGTTTTTAATGAAAGTAGCTTACCTAGCGAAAGATGAGGCGGCTTATGTGATCACCCGTCTGACTTTAGATAAGATGGCAGCCGGTGGAATTTACGACCAGCTTGGTGGTGGCTTTGCCCGTTATTCGGTAGATCATAAGTGGCATATTCCGCATTTCGAAAAAATGCTTTACGACAATGGTCAGCTTATGTCCCTTTATGCCGATGCCTATAAATATTATAAGAATGAGCGTTATAAAGAGATCGTTTACGAAACTTACGATTGGCTGAAGCGTGAAATGACATCACCGGAATATGGTTTTTACTCGGCTTTAGATGCGGATAGTGAAGGGGTAGAAGGTAAATTTTATATCTGGGATAAGGAAGAAATAGAGTCGGTTCTGGGAAGCGAAAACGCAGCTATCTTCAATACTTATTACGAAATTAGCGAAGAAGGAAACTGGGAAGAAGAAGCAGTAAATCATCTTTGGGTCAGAAAAGAAAAGCAGTTTGTAGCCGATGAGTTCAATATCTCCGTAGCGCAATTAGACGAAATTATTCGACACTCAAAAACTGTGCTGCTCGAACATAGGAATAAAAGAATACATCCAGGCTTGGATGATAAAATACTGACTTCCTGGAATGCGCTGATGCTCAAAGGCCTTTGCGATGCTTATAAGTCTTTTTCAGATGAGCAGTTTTTAACCCTGGCGCTCAATAATGCCAATTTCTTATTAGAAAAGGTGTATACCCAAGAGGGAAGGCTTTACCGCAATTATAAACAAGGTAAAGCGACTATCGAAGCTTTTCTAGATGACTATGCTTTGTTGGTACAGGCTTTTATCGCTCTATATGAAGTAACTTTTGACGAAGTATGGCTGACGAGGGCGAGAGTATTGGCAGATTATGTCATCCATCATTTTTCGGATACCGGATCCGGAATGTTTTTTTATACGTCAGATACCAGCGAAGCGCTGGTAGCCAGAAAATACGAAATCATGGATAATGTCATTCCGTCTTCTAATTCGGTTATGGCATGGAATTTAAAGAAACTAAGTATGTTATTCGATAACGAGGAATATGCAAACATATATAAAGGTATGTTGCGGACAGTAGAGCCGCAAATGGCGTCTTACGGTTCGGCATATTCAAATTGGGCTTCATTATTGTTAGAAGAAGTATACGGAACTTACGAAGTTGCAATAACTGGCAATCTGGCAGAACATCAGCGTCGGGAATTCGAAAAAAGTTATATTCCCAATAAGATAATTTTGGGTGGTAAGTCTGGAACATTACCTTTGTTGGAAGATAAGTTTATTGGAGATACCTGGATTTTTGTTTGTGAAAATAAGACTTGTCAGTTACCAGTAAGATCTGCTGAAGAAGCAATTAAACAAATATTAAAATAGAAGCTATAGAAAGCTTCACAAAAAGTAAAGAATGAAAATAGACAACAAACAAGTAGTATCGGTAACTTATGATTTATATATTACTGAAGAAGGTGACAAAAAACACGTAGAAAGCGCAACTACCGAAAGACCATTGGTGTTTTTGTATGGTGTAGGAATGATGCTTCCTAAATTCGAAGAAAATTTAAAAGGACTTTCTATTGGTGATAATTATGCTTTCTCTTTAGCTGCAGGTGATGCTTACGGTGAATATGACGAAGCTGCGGTAGTTAGTCTGCCTAAAGATATGTTTACCAATCAGGGAGGTTTACCAGAAATTGGCGCTGTTCTTCCTTTGCAGGATAATCAGGGAAATCAATTCCAGGGCAGAGTGGTTTCTATTGCAGAAGATGCTGTATTAGTAGACTTAAACCATCCAATGGCCGGACATGAATTACATTTCAACGGAACTATTCAGGATGTAAGACCAGCAACTCAGGAAGAGTTAGATCATGGTCACGTTCACGGAGAAGGCGGTCATCATCACTAATAGTTGTGAGCTTATACCAAACCAAACAGGGTTTATTTCTTCGGAAATAGACCCTGTTTGGTTTTTAGTTAGTTAGTTAGTTAGTTAGTTAGTTAGTTAGTTAGTTAGTTAGTTAGTTAGTTAGTTAGTTAGTTAGTTAGTTAGTTAGTTAGTTAGTTAGTTAGTTAGTTAGTTAGTTAGTCATTGGTTGAGAGATTGCGCCACGTCGCACCTTCCCACAATGACAAAAATAGGAGCGCCATTGCGAGGAATCGAAGCAATCTCAATAGGCAATCGAAGGATCTATATGCTAGAGAGGAATATATAATATATTGGTTCTCTTTCTTTCAGTCCGAGCAGTGGTCTCTCAGAGAGGACCCTGCGATAATCTGAGTGTCCCCAATTTTTAGCTATATTTTTCATGGGTCTTCTTTCTGAAAAACCCTGCCTGGACGAAAAAATTGGAAGTACAGAAAAAGTTTCTATTGCAAAATATGTTTGTTTAAATATTGCCGTTATCGGCATAAAATAGATAAAATCTGAGTTTATTTTTGTGTATATTTGCCGATAACGGCATTTATAATCAATGACAATGAACTACATTTCTGTAAATGAGTTTGCAAAAAAATGGAATATTTCGGAAAGAACAGCTCGAAATTATTGTGCTACAGGAAAAATAAAAGGAGTTTTTTTAACTGGTAAAACCTGGAATATTCCGGGGGATGCGATATTACCTGAGAAAGGAAATAAGAAGAAATTTAGTAATAATGCTTTACTAAACCAACTTAAAGAGCAGAAAGAAATGAAGCTTAAAGGGGGAATTTATCACCGTACACAGATTGACTTGACCTATAATTCGAATCGTATTGAAGGAAGTAAGTTAACTCACGATCAAACCCGGTATATTTTCGAAACCAACACTATTGGAGTATCCAAAGAAAGCATCAATGTCGATGACATCATAGAAACAATAAACCACTTTCGATGTATAGATCTAATTATTGATAAAGCAAAATCTAAACTAACTGAATTTTTTATTAAGGAATTACATTTTCTTTTGAAATCAGGAACATCTGATAGCCGAAAAGGCTGGTTTAATGTTGGAGAATACAAAAAACTCCCTAATGAAGTCGGTGGTAATGAAACCTGTCCGCCTAAAGAGGTCGCCATAAAAATGAAAGAATTGCTTTCTAAATACCACGGCATAGAAAAAAAGACTTTTGAAGATATTATTGACTTTCATTATCAGTTTGAAATTATCCATCCTTTTCAAGACGGAAACGGTCGCGTTGGTCGTCTAATAATATTTAAAGAGTGTCTTGCAAATAATATTGTCCCTTTTATTATAGATGAGGACTTAAAGCTTTTTTATTATAGAGGTTTACAGGAATGGATCCGGGTAAGAGAGTATTTATTTGATACCTGTCTTACTGCTCAAGACAACTATAAACATATCCTTAAATATTTTGAGATAGGGTTTGAATAGATTGAGGATAACCTTTCTCTTAGTTAATCCCTTGAAGATATTCGTTTTTAGTTAAAATGCCAATGCTAGGCAGTACTCTTTGTCTATGTCTGACAGAATATTAACTTTATGAGAGATTCTTTTTGTACCCTCATCCACCCTTTGGGCACCTTCTCCCTTCCCGAAGGGACTCCTTTGGAGAATGGAGAAGGATAAATAGGAAAGGAAGAAGATACTTTTTAGCTAGTTCAACCATGTCTCGCCCTGATCGAAGTTGAAAGGTCTCCGTGTAGATTAGCAGAGACATAGACAACAACAAAAACAATCATATATTAGCGATTGTGTTACTAACACGGAGGTTTCTCGTCATTCTTCCTTGAAATGACGGGTGTAATGAGTGATGAAAATGAATATATAATCTGGCTATCAGTTGCTTTTCCTAAACCTTCTCCTTTTAGATTCCCAATTCGATTGTGAATTCCCTTCTTTAGAAAAGCTTCTTTCTTTATTCTTCCAGCTGTTTTCTTTTCTGTCGTTGTCTTTGCCTTTATGAGCCGTTTTGGGCTTGTTACCTTCAGGTTTTCTTGCCTGTTGTTGTGGTTTCTTATCTTGTTTTTTACCAGTCTCTTTAGCTACAAAGTTTTCCATAGGGAAAGGATTATCCTCACCAAGAGGGACACTTTTTCCAATGATTTTCTCGATATCCTTTAAAAATGGTTTTTCGTCTACATCACAGAAAGAAATAGCGATACCTTCGGCTCCGGCTCTTCCGCTTCTTCCTATTCTATGCACATAAGTTTCGGGGATATTCGGAATCTCGTAGTTAATTACATATTTCAGGCTGTCTATATCTATACCTCTGGCGGCAATGTCGGTAGCAACCAATACGCGTATGGCTTTGGTTTTAAAATCGTCTAAAGCGCGCTGTCTGGCATTTTGAGATTTATTGCCATGTATCGCTGCAGACTTAATATGTTGTTTAGCCAATGTTTTTACCACCCTGTCTGCGCCGTGTTTGGTACGGGTAAATACCAGAACAGAATCAAGCAGCTGGTCTTTCAGGATATGAAGCAGTAAATTGTTCTTATTGTTCTTATCTACAAAATATACGGTCTGGTTAATCGTATCCGCAGTAGACGAAACCGGAGTAACTTCTACCTTAACAGGTGATTTTAAAATCTCTTCAGACAATTTCTGAATGACAGGCGGCATGGTAGCCGAAAAGAATAGCGACTGTCTGTGCTGGGGCAATACCGCAATAATCTTTTTAACATCATTAATAAAACCCATGTCCAGCATTCTGTCTGCTTCGTCCAGCACAAAAAGATTAATATGCTTTAAGCTCAGGTGCTTTTGATGCATCAGGTCCAGCAAACGTCCCGGAGTAGCCACCAAAATATCTACCCCTTTCTGCAACGCGTCTACCTGCGATTTTTGATTTACCCCGCCAAAAATGACAGCGTGTTTCAGTCTCAGGTTTTTGCCATAATCGCTAAAGCTGTCACCAATCTGAATGGCCAGCTCGCGTGTGGGTGTTACGATTAATGCTTTAATTGTGTTTTTCTGGTGATTCTTCTTCAAATCCTCATCCAGCAACTGTAAAATAGGAATGGCGAATGCTGCTGTTTTTCCTGTTCCCGTTTGGGCACATCCTAAAAGGTCTTTTCGTTGCAGTACAAGCGGAATAGCCTGGGCTTGGATAGGAGTAGGGGTTTGGTAATTTAAAGCCTTTAGGGCTTTTTGTATAGGTTGAATTAAATTTAACGTTTCAAACGATGTCATGAATTTTGATGTTATGATTGGCAACAAGTGCCTAAAGAAAAAGTCCAGTTTAGCATTTCTAAACTGGACTTTTTAAAAATTTGATACTTTTATTTTTTATTTTCCTCAATCCATTTTCTGGCGTTAACGAAAGCCTCAATCCAAGGCGTAACCTCGTCAGATTTTCTTTCGTTAGGATAGAAACCAGTTTGCCAAGGGAAAATAGCTCTTTCTAAGTGAGGCATCATGGCTAAATGACGACCATCGTTAGAAACGATAGCAGCGGTATTATCTCTGGATCCGTTAGGATTTGCAGGATAAGTTCCGTGGCTATAACCAATAGCAATGTTATATTTGCTGCATTCGTAAGGGAATTCGAATTTACCCTCTCCGTGAGCAACCCAGATACCTAATTTAGAACCAGCTAAAGATTTTAATAAAATTGAGTTGGTGTCTTTAGCAATATTTACATTTAAGAATATAGACTCAAATTTACCCGAGCTGTTGTGTTTTAGCTTCACTCTTTCTTTATGCTCCGGATAAATTAAACCTAATTCTGCCATTAACTGGCAACCGTTACAAACACCTAAAGATAAAGTGTCCGGACGGGCATAGAAATTATCTAAAGCAGCTTTCGCTTTCTCGTTGTACAAGAATGCACCAGCCCAGCCTTTAGCAGAACCTAAAACGTCGGAGTTGGAGAAACCGCCTACATAAACGATGAAGTTTACATCAGAAAGATCTTCTCTGCCGGCAATCAGGTCGGTCATGTGCACATCTTTTACGTCGAAACCTGCTAAGAACATCGAGTAAGCCATCTCACGGTCGCCATTTACACCTTTTTCTCTGATGATTGCCGCCTTAATACCGCTTTTCGTTTTTCTGCCATGCTCCAAACCTAAATCAACCAGTTTTCCGGTAAAATGTGCCGGATAGTTGAATTGCAATTCGTGGTTGGTATAATTCTCAAAACGCTCTTTCGCCAATTCTGGCTTGGTTTGTTTCGCATCTAATAAATAAGATGTTTTATACCAGGTAGTTCTTAAATCGTCAATGTTGAAAGATTTGCTGTTACCGTTTAAGTTCACAGTCAATTCATTTCCTTTAACAACCGTACCTATCTTCTCTGCCTGTACACCTTTTGCAGCTAATGCGTTTTTAACTTCTTCCGCATTTTTAACCTGAAGCACCAAAGCAGGGTTTTCTGCAAATAATACTTTTACCAGACTAGATTCTTTGAAGAAATCAACATTGGCATTAATAGCGATATTCTTTTCTGCGAAACACATTTCCAATAAAGTAGTAATTAAACCACCAGAAGAAACGTCGTGACCCGCAAGAACCAGATCATTCTCAATTAAATCCTGAACGGCATTAAAAGCAGCTTTAAAATAAGCTACGTCTTTAATATCAGGAGTGGTGTTTCCAACTTTATTTAATACCTGTGCAAAAGAAGATCCGCCTAAAGCTAATGGAGATTTAGTTAAATCGATATAGATTAGCGCTGTACCTTCTTTTTTTACCAGATTAGGAGTAACATGTTTTTTAACGTCTGTTACCTCACCAGAAGCAGAAATAATAACAGTACCCGGAGAGTAAACTACGCCGTCTTTGTACTTCTGCGTCATAGATAAAGAGTCTTTACCTGTAGGGATATTGATTCCCAACTCGCATGCAAAGTCACTTACCGCTTCAACAGCTTCGTATAAACGCGCATCCTCACCTTTATTTTTACAAGGCCACATCCAGTTGGCGCTTAAAGAAATACCAGCAAGACCACTTTCTAATGGAGCAAAAACGATGTTTGCCAAAGATTCAGCAATAGCGATTCTTGAACCGGCAGCAGCATTAGCCAAAGCGATAGCAGGTGCATGTCCAACAGCAGTTGCCACACCGGCTTTTCCTCTGTAATCCATAGCCATAGCACCAAAATTGCTTAAAGGCAATTGTAAGGTACCTACGTTTTGTTGTTGGGCAACTCTACCTGTTACAGAACGGTCAACCTTATTTGTTAACCAGTCTTTACAAGCAACAGCTTCCAGTTGAAGAACATCATTCAGATAGTCTGCTAATTTTTCTTCTTTATATTCGATATCAGAGAAACTATCGTTTTGTTTCTCGTCATTCATAATCGTTTTTGGAGGATTACCAAACATATCTTCCAGTTTCCAGTCGATAGGTTTTTCGCCGGTAACCGAAGACTCAAAAGTAAACTGATGGTCGCCGGTGATATCACCAACTACATAGAAAGGTGCTCTTTCTCTTTCAGCTACTTTTTGTAATGTGTAGATATCTTTTTGCTGAATCACCAATCCCATTCTTTCCTGAGACTCGTTTCCGCAGATTTCCTTAGCAGAAAGGGTAGGGTCGCCCACAGGTAATTTGGCAAGATCAATCTTACCACCTGTAGCTTCCACCAATTCAGAAAGACAGTTTAAATGACCGCCAGCACCATGGTCATGGATAGAAACAATTGGGTTTTCGCCACTTTCCATCATCGCTCTAATGGCGTTGTAAACCCTTTTTTGCATCTCTGGATTTGAACGTTGAATTGCGTTCAGCTCGATAGCGCTGTTAGAAGCTCCGGTATCTAAAGAAGATACTGCCGAACCGCCCATACCAATACGGTAATTATCGCCACCCATTACCACAATTTTATCGCCAGCTTTAGGATCGTTCTTTTTAGCATCTTTATACAAACCGTAACCAACGCCACCCGCCTGCATAATCACTTTGTCGAAACCGTAACGTTTTCCGTTTTCCTGATGCTCGAAAGTGAACACAGAACCGTTGATTACCGGCTGACCGAATTTATTTCCGAAATCAGAAGCACCGTTAGACGCCTTGATCAGGATATCCATAGGCGTTTGGTATAACCAGTTTCTTTCTGCCATACCGTTTTCCCATGTTCTGCCTTCTTCCAAACGGGAGTAGGCAGTCATGTAAACCGCGGTTCCGGCTAAAGGTGCACTGCCAATACCTCCGGCAATTCTGTCTCTGATCTCACCACCAGAACCGGTAGCAGCACCATTGAATGGCTCTACCGTAGTAGGGAAGTTATGCGTCTCAGCTTTCAGAGAAAGTACAGATTCCACTTCTTTAATTTCGAAGAAGTCTGCTTTATCCTGTGTAGCCGGAGCAAATTGCTCTACTTTTGGCCCTTTGGTAAAAGAAACATTGTCTTTATATGCAGAAACTACTTTGTTAGGATTGGTCTCGGTAGTTTTCTTAATCAATTTGAATAGTGAAAGCGGTTTTTCTTCACCATCGATAATGAAACGGCCGTTGAAGATTTTATGACGGCAGTGTTCTGAGTTTACCTGAGAGAATCCGAAAACTTCAGAATCGGTCAGCTTGCGTCCGTTCTTCTCCGCTACCGATTTCAGGTAGTTAATTTCCTCTTCACTTAATGCCAAACCTTCTTCTTTGTTGAAGGTTTCAATATCATCGATATATTTAATAGGCTCTGGTTTGATATTAATGTCGAAAATATCCTGACCTAAGCCATTGTAAATTACTTCCAGCATGCTGTCGTGAGCAGCGTCTGCACTGTTTACTTCAGAAAACTCTTCGATACGTAAAATACCCTGAATACCCATATTTTGAGTGATTTCTACGGCATTTGTTGCCCACGGAGTTAACATTTCTTTACGCGGACCTTTAAAAAATCCTTCTAAAGTATTGTTGTCTAATACTTTGCCGTCTAGCAGCCAGTTCAGTTTTTCTTTGTCTTCTGAAGAGATTGGATTTTGAGAATGTATGGCGTAAATACTACCACTATTGCTTTTAGCAAAAACGATCATGATTCTACTTTAGATTGAAAGCGCAAAGATACATAAATCACTTTGCTTCTGTGATTTTTTTTAAGATTATCTGTGTTATTTTACACTGTTTTGTATATTGGAGTGAGTGGTAGGTTAATTTGCATTTCCTTACTTCCTATCACGTCATCCTGAGCACAGTCGAAGCCCGCCTGCCTTAGCTGTGGCAGGGATCTCCGTGTTAATGGTTACTGCCGTTAATACCCCTTATGCGAAAATCTTTACTTATTTTTTGCAAAAGCCGTTCCTATGCATTATCCTTACCCTAAGGAGAGATGCCCCGAGGGTAGATAGTGTTTTGATCGATTTTATTTTTCTTACGCTCAATTCTTTCCGTCTTCATAGCCAGACAGGCCTAGTTCTTTCCCATCAGCTGGAAAGAACCAAAGAGCCGTGGCTGCAAAAGATTTGCTAAAAACCAGGCTTCGTTCGCTAAACAACCCGCCTGTCCGGCCGGCAGGAATGAAACTCGCTTCGCTCAGACAACATTTTGTTTCGGGCGCTCACATACGATGGTTTTCTTAACGTAAATCGTTATGAGGCCGGAAGCGTTCTTCGGGATGGTTCTGTGAGTTAATTTGCATTTCCTTACCTCAACCACGTCATCCTGAGCGCAGTCGAAGCCCGCCTGCCTTAGCTGTGCACTTGCATCGGCCGGCAGGGATCTCCGTGTTAATGGTTACTGCCGTTAATACTCCTATGCGAAAATCTTCATCAGAAACGTCTAACTTATTCTATGACTGCATATAATACCATTTTTCCTACGTTTCTTTTTCGTTTTTCTTGCGTTTATCTTACACTTCTCCCTACCAAGACCTTTCCAGGTCTTACGTTTTTCTTACGCCAGGCTTACAGAATGTAGGGAAAACGTAAGTAAAGTGCAGGAAAAACGAAGGAGAGATAACGAAGGAATACCAATCCATAAAAGAGCGAATCGCGAAGGGAAATTTAAAATAAAGTAAACCCATATTAACGGAGATGTATTAATAACTGTTTAGACATTCCTTCGGGAATTGCTCGGGTGTGCTTCGGCGTTTGTCGAAACTGGGAGGAACTTTTGTCGAAGATTAGTGTAAGCAATAACGAACCGGGTGCGAACCGGTATCGAACCAAGTACGGGAATGAGCGGACTTTTACGGACTTTTACGGAGTTTCGCGGACTTTGATGGACTTTTACGGACTTTTTGAATTTGTTGACAGAGAAGATTCTGGATAGATTATAACAAATTTAGTTATAAGGATTGATAATCAAAAATGAGTTGAATAGTAATAGTAGGGTTTTGAAAATGATCTTTAGAATTTGCAAGTAAAATAAAAAAGATATAACTTTCATTTACTAAACTTAATTTAAAAATTTACTGATTTTATTGTTTGCGAGGAAATGTGCAATGTGAGTAGTGGTAATAAGCAAAAACATTTCTTTTGATAGTTTTTTTGCGTAGGCAATAAAGTGAGACTTAAAGGAGCGTATGGAAGAAAATCTACAAGAAAAGTTACCCATAACCATAGACTACCCTGGAGTAAGTGCCAGAGTAAAGGCAATAGTTATAGATTCCATCTTATTAATTATTATGATGTTGCTAGTAACAAGTCTGTTCTCACAATTTGAAAACGTCTCAGATCAAGCTAGAATTATAGCTTTAATATTCATCTTCTTATTGTATGACCCATTGTTAACCAGTTTCAGTGGCGCAACATTAGGTCACAGAATAATAGGACTCAGGGTAAGACAGGCAGCAAATCAAACAAAAAATATCAATTTCTTTTTGGCGGTTATCCGCTTTGTCATGAAGGCAACTTTAGGGTGGATTTCTCTTCTAACCGTTCAGGGAAACCAAATGAGAAAAGCCATGCATGATTACTTGGCAGGTTCTGTAGTTGTATATGCCAATCCAGAATAATTGAATGTTGATTAAGACATATAAAATAAGAGTGTGAGCTCATTTTTAAAATATAACCTAAAACCCAATGGGCTACATTTCGAGAACCTCAGCGTTACCCTACGAATAAATCATTAAACAGAAGCTTTTATATAAGCAGAAACGAAGATTCTACCATTCACGTTTTTTATATATACCCTATACTACTAGCGTAATACTATCTGCTCATCCACAACGCTCCATTTTTGGTATTAAGCTTTTCCAATTTACCTTCAGAAACAAGTTCATCCAGAATTTCTTCACTGTCAGATCTCCTGATACCGGATAGTTCTGTAAATTCCTTCGCCGTAAGTGAAGGGTATTTTGAAAATAACGCCTCCCAGTTTTTGTCGTATTCTGACTTTGATACGTTTGGTGCTAATTTTAAAATAGCGGTTTCATAGAATGGATAGGGTTTAGAACCGTAAACCATTTCTCTGGAGCCGTTGTTTCCTTCAAAAAATAGGGTAGGGAAACCCCTTACGCCGTATTCTCTGGCTATCTTTAAATCTTCATTAAATAATGCTTTTGCGTCAGCTTCGAAATCCGATTTTAGCTTTTCTACATCTAAACCCGCTTTTTGAGCCGCGATAGCCAGGTACTCCCATTTGCTAATGTTTTTTTTCTCTAAGAAAACCATCTCCCTGATTACTCTTAAAAATAAAACAGCTTTATCCTGATCCTGCAACTGAGCTGCTTTGAATGCAATGGATGGAGGATAAGAAGAATCCAGCGGATCTTCCAGCCAAACATCGCCGTCAATGGGCATATCGTAATATTCGCTTACTTCATCCCAGTGGTGCGCAACGTCAGATGGTTTGCTAATACCGCCGCCACTATAGCTCCAGTCCGGTAATAAACCACCCATACGGTATTCGATTTCTATATTATTGCCGTATTCTAATTTTAGCTTTCGTAGCTGCGGCTCTATTCCCCAGCAGGAAGAACAGATTGGATCGGTAAAGTAAATCACCTTAACTGGTTTTTCCTTTGACTGAACACTGCCAGCGCTTACTTCCTGATCTCCGAAACCTGGTATTTCACATATACCTGTTTCCGGATCGCATAATAAAGGGTTATTTTTTATGGTTTCGTTCGACATGATTTTATTTTTTAATGACTTCGGGCTGTAATTTAATGTATGAATAATAGGATAGGCTTAAGGTGGCTATAGCAAAAACAATGAACCCATAAGAATGGTAGTCTTTCGCCACATGCGCTATAATAGCAGAAACCAAATTGATAGCAAATCCCACATAAGCAGCAATTTTCAATGGCTTAGGTACAAAAGGAATGATGAGTGCCAAAGCTCCCAGTATTTTAGCAATGGCAAGTTCAACTCTGAAAAAGTCAGGAAATCCCAAAAAGGTAAATGCACCTTTCATTTCTTCCGAAGTAAGGTAACTGTAACCGCTAAAGAGCATAAAAGCAGCAAATAATCCGGTTGTGCTCCAAAATAAGATGTTATGTGTTTTCATTTTCTATATTTTAAAATCTATTACAAAGGTAGATGTAAGATGGTTTATAAATGTTATCAGTTACCTTTTGGAAACTACTTACCAGTTGGAAACTATATTAGATTATCAGTATCTTTGCGGATATAAAATTTAGAGAGGTGAGAAAGAAACAGAGCATAAATAACTCCGCTGCCTGTCAGGTACGCATTGCAGGTATTAAAGATACTATGGAGCTTTTATCGGGAAAATGGAAATTTCATATTCTGGGGACGTTGATATTAGGTGGCAAGATGCGTTTTATGGATCTGCTGCGTGAAGTAGATGGTATAGCGGCTAAAATGCTGTCCAAAGAATTGCAGGATATGGAAATGAACCAGCTCGTCCGCCGTACCGTTCTCGATACCAAACCCATTACAGTAGAATACGAGGTAACAGAATACGGACGTACTTTAGAACCTATTATTGAAGAAATTGCGAAATGGGGAATTTCTTATAGGAATGCGCTTCACAAACCGGAAAGTATTTAGATATAATTCTGTTATTTTATATAAATATATCATCTAATCCAATGATAATCACCTTTATTCCTCCAATAGTCTTTCTATTACTACTTCTCCTGTTCTTGTTTAAGCTTTTTAGTATTGTTTATCTCGTTAAGATTTTTAAGCTGTATCCACAGTCGCTGCATAGTAATAATAAGCCTATGTTTTGTATACTGGCGATTATGCTATTTTATGTTTTTCAATGGATTGTTTTATATGGCGTTTTAGGTGTTGGCCTTTATCAGTCTTTTTTATTAGATCTTTACTTTGTCCTCTTAATTCCTGTGGTCTGGTTTTTTAGGAATTATATAAGCCTGAATTTAAGGGTATCCAGAATTTTATTGGTGGCTTTTACTTGTGTCTTAGTTGGTATTCTGGCTGCTTTAAGTGAAAACGTGTTATGGTATTAGCATATGTTTAGTTTACATAGTTAAATGCTAAAAGTCTGTTTATATTTGTTACTTTTCTATTTCACTGAAATCAAGTAATTCCTTAGGTTTTATATTTAGCCCTTTTGCAAGTTCAAAAATAGTAGACATAGACAGTTGAATATTAAATTTTCCGTTTTCAATTTTTGAAATGTTACTGTCGTCTAAATTACAAAGAGTAGCCATCTTTCTTAGGCTCAATCCTTTTTCTTGACGAATTTTTTTTAAGTTTTCGCCGAAAGTCAATAATAAGTTTGAATGATCTTTAAGTGTTTTATTCGATCTTGGCATGTAGTGTTTATGTGAGTCAATTATATTACTCTTAATAGAGTATTTATTGTAATTGATTACTTTTCTATTTCACTGAAATCGAGTAACTCATCAACTGTTACATTTAAAGCTTTTGCTATTTTTAACAGAATATAAGCTGTTGGATTTGCTCCCTGTTTTTCATACCTATTAATGGCTTGTTTATCTTTTCCATCTAATATAGCTGCTAGCTCTGTCTGATCTAACTTTCTTTCTATTCGAATTTGAGCAATTCTCTTACCTAAATTTTCTCTGAATTTTTCTAAATCAGCATCCATTTAGGCAATCTCCATAATAAGCAAAAATAATGGTCAACAAATTTGTTTACTTGATTTAATTATTTATATTTGATTTTATAACAAGGTATTATAAAGAGTCTTACAATCGCAATTCTGACGCCGTGATGTAAGACAGCAGAAATATCCCACTATCTATGTGTAGATGTACTATATTTGTTCATCGAAGTAGGTGTGGGCTCTGCTGTAAATCCGTATCACGTAAGGCGTCAGAAACTTTAAGCGATTATGGTATGTAGAGCCCACACTTATTTAATGGTACTACTTGCTAAAGGACTCGTTAAATAAATAACGGGTATCATGAAAAAACAAAAGACCCAACTTCTCGAAGAGAATCTACAAGAATGCTTTCAGTATTTCTCTCTGTCAGAGACTAAGAACTACCTTTGGCAATTGTTCTCGCTTACCGTATCCGGAGGCTACAATATGCAGCCTTTGGAAAGGAGGGAAAAGCTTCTTGCTGTTTACGAGTATTTACAGCAGGTGCTGAATACTTTGGAACCTATGCTAATCGAAAGCACCCTGAACAGCCGTCAATTAACAGATCCTTGTATTATCAAATCACCGGAATAATTTTTCGCTCTCATAAGGCTGTCCATAGTATGGTAAAAATAGTAGTAGTTTTTATTGAAGCCATGCAGGTTGGGCAGCCTGTTTTTTTATCATTAAAATCTTAACCATAAAACCTTTATATGAGCATAGATAACAAATACCAACAAGTTATTTCCGAACTGGAGAAACTGTTAGGCGATTATAAATCGGGAGAGAGCAAAGAGCTGCTCTGGAAGTTTTTTGCTTTAACCGTTTCTGACGGGTTTAGCGGTCAGCCCGTAGCACAGAAGAAAGACCTGTTAGCTTTTTATGAGCATCTGAAACGTTTGCTGGATGTACTGGAGCTGTTGGAGATTGAGTTGAGAAACAATAGGGAAGGTGTTTCTATGAAGACTTTACTAAACCCTTCATGATAAATTTAATTGGGTTTATTACATCATCCTGCTGCTGGCATATAGGTATAGGGCTTTTGGCTGTGTAGTAGGTGGTTTGTAGAGGAAGTTCGGCTTTGTGCCGGACTTTTTTGTTTCTTGACTTTCAAGATTGTTCTTGCTTTTTTAATAATATTTAATTCTGCTTTGCGCTCAAAGGCTTTCCGTCTTCATGGCCAGACGGGCCTAGTTCTTTCCCTACAGCTGGAAAGAACCAAAGAGCCGCGGCTGCATAAGATTTACTAAAAACCAGACTTCGTTCGCTGAACAAAATGAACTCGCTTCGCTCAGACAGCATTTTGTTCCGGGCGCTCACCTACGCTGGTTTTCTTAACGTAAATCATTATGAGGCCGTAAGGTGTTCTTCGGAATGGTTGTGTGGGTTAATCTGTTCTGCCTTACTTTCAGTTAAGTCATCCTGAGCAGCCTGTCCCGAGCTGGCTTCGGAAGAGTCGAAGGATCTCCGTGTTAATAGATGATGCTGTTAATGTGTTTATACAGAGTGTTTTACATTTATCGTTTGCAAAACGATTCCTATGTATTACGCTCACCCTTTTCCGAAGGAACTACTCGGGAGTAGAGAGATGCAGAAATGGCAGAGCGGGGTATCTAACGTTCGCAATTATAAAACAGCGACAGCATAATACAAAACTAAAAAGTTAAGAGTTCAAAGCTGAAAGTCTTCAAGCTAACGCAGAGACCGTTCATAATTCGTCTTGCTGAGTGCAGCGAAGCATCTCATCATAAAAAGCAATACTCTTGTGAGATTCTTCTCCCGTTCAAAACGGGAGAAGAATGACGTAAAATGGCTATTTCTCTAATTTTGTAGTACTCTTTTGTTATTGATCTGGCGTTAATGCCCATCGGGTTCGAAAAAAGGTACTCTTCAATCCCCAGTGCCGGGAAAATAAAAAACAGTGCACTGAACAATCATAAAGCACTGGCAAGCCTCATAATGAAGTGGTTTTGCGTTCGAAGTTGCATAATACGCTTAATAAAACACTACCAGCAAAAATAAAGCGCTAACTGTTTTTTATGCGCGGTAGACGGAGCAAAGGCACAAGCGGGATTGAGAAAGGCTTTTGGATACTTTTGGCCTCAAAAGTAACTAGGCCTGTCCGGCTATTGAGGACGGAAAGACTTTAGCGTAAGAAAACAATTATTAAATACCCTCTCTGCCCTTCGGGCATCTCTCCCTAGAGGGCGAGAATAATATATAGGAACGGTTTTGCAGATACAGCGAAGCCTGCCTCGCCGGTCAGGCAGGCATCTCATCATAAAAAGCAATACTCTGCTTGTGTGATTCTTCTCCCGTTCAAAACGGGATCAGAATGACGAAGTGAGGGTAGGAAAATACAAATTAACTCACAGAACCATTCAGAGAACATCCTATGGAATCCAGTTAGTTCAAGAACCAATCATAATTCGTCATGCTGAGTGCAACGAAGCATCCCATGATAAAAGTAATACTCTGCTTGTGAGATTCTTCTCCCGTTCAAAACGGGATCAGAATGAGGTGAAATAGCGGGAAGCATCCCATTATATAAAGAAGAGGCAAAAGCATCCTTTCAATCACCAATATCACGTTTACAAATACCCCAGCAGATAATAAAGGATGATAAAAATAATGATGGTGACCAGGCAACCTCCGCCCAGTTTCTTTGCTCCCCAGCCTGCTATTAAAACTCTAAAAAACTTATTCATAGATAATATGGTTTCACAATGTTAGAATAAATAACACTATCTCCGGAGAATGGTTTTATCAAGAGAGCGATCTGAAAATTTGAACTCAAAATTCTCTGTTTTACAACGAGTGTATTTACACGAAAAAGTTTAAATAACAGAACAATACACGGCTATTTTTACTATATTTATCGCGTTTTTAACGAGTGCCTATATTTCGTTAAAACAGCTTAACTGTAATAATAATCTATAGAATAATTATGTCAAACAAATCCAAAATTATCTACACCAAAACTGACGAGGCGCCAATGCTGGCAACTTATTCGTTTTTGCCAATCGTTCAGGCTTTTACGGCTTCGGCAGGTGTTGATGTAGAAACAAGAGACATTTCATTAGCAGGTAGAATTTTAGCGAATTTTCCAGAATTTTTAAAAGAAGACCAAAGGATTGGTGATGCTTTAACAGAATTGGGTGTTTTGGCAAATACGCCTGAGGCGAATATCATTAAATTACCAAATATTTCTGCTTCTATTCCTCAGTTAAAAGGAGCTATTGCAGAATTGCAGGCAGACGGATATGCTGTTCCAAACTATCCGGATGATGCACAAACAGAAGAAGAAAAAGCAATTAAAGCAAAATATGCAAAAGTTTTAGGTTCTGCGGTTAACCCGGTTTTACGTGAGGGTAACTCAGACAGAAGAGCACCTAAAGCGGTTAAGAATTATGCAAAAGCCAATCCGCATTCAATGGGGACATGGTCTGCAGATTCTAAAACTGAAGTAGCGCACATGAATGAAGGTGATTTCTACGGATCGGAAAAATCGGTTACGGTAGAAGAGGCTTCCCAGTTTAGAATTGAATTTGTTGCCGAAGATGGCGCTGTGACCGAATTAAAAGGTCTTGCTCCGTTAAAAGCGGGTGAAGTTATCGACTCGTCGGTAATGAGTCTTTCTGCTTTAAAAGCATTTGTCGCTAAAGCTAAAGAAGAGGCTAAAGCTGCAGGTGTATTATTGTCTGCACACTTGAAAGCAACCATGATGAAGGTTTCTGACCCGATTATTTTTGGTGCTATTGTAGAAGTTTACTTTGCAGATGTATTTGCGAAATATGGATCTTTGTTTAAAGATTTAGGCGTTAATATTAATAATGGCTTAGGCGAAGTTTATGCTAAAATAGCAGGACAGCCACAGGAAGCAGAGGTAAAAGCTGCAATTGATGCCGCTATTGCTGCCGGGCCGGATTTGGCTATGGTAAACTCAGACAAAGGGATTACTAATTTACACGTTCCGTCTGATGTGATTGTTGATGCTTCTATGCCGGCAATGATCAGAACTTCTGGCCAGATGTGGAATAAAGAAGGTAAGCAACAAGACACCATCGCTATCATCCCGGATCGTTGTTATGCCGGTATTTATGTAGCTGTAATTGAAGATTGTAAAGCACATGGTGCTTTCGATCCGAAAACAATGGGTTCTGTACCTAATGTGGGTTTAATGGCTCAGAAAGCAGAAGAATACGGTTCTCATGATAAAACTTTCCAGGCAAGTGCCAAAGGTGTTATCCGCGTAGTAGATGCCAACGGAAAGGTATTTATGGAACAGCCGGTAGAAGCTGGAGATATCTTCAGAATGTGTCAGACTAAAGATGCGCCAATCCAGGATTGGGTTAAGTTGGCAGTTAACAGGGCTCGTTTATCTAATACACCAGCGGTTTTCTGGTTAGATGAAAACAGAGCGCATGACAGGGAAATCATTAAGAAAGTAAATAAATACTTACCTAGCTTTGATACAACAGGATTGGATATCCGCATTTTAGCGCCAACAGAAGCTTGTAAGTTCTCTTTAGAAAGAATCAGAAAAGGAGAAGATACCATTTCTGTAACAGGTAACGTATTGCGTGATTATTTAACAGACTTGTTCCCAATTTTAGAGCTTGGAACATCTGCAAAAATGTTGTCTATAGTACCTTTAATGAATGGTGGTGGTTTATTTGAAACTGGTGCTGGCGGTTCTGCTCCTAAACACGTAGAGCAATTTATTCAGGAAGGATATTTACGTTGGGATTCTTTGGGTGAGTTTTTAGCTTTACAGGCTTCTTTAGAGCATTTGGCACAAACTCAAAATAATCCTAAAGCACAGGTTTTAGCTGATGCTTTGGACGAGGCAAATGCTAAATTTTTAGCTAATGATAAATCTCCGGCTCGTAGAGTAGGACAGATAGATAACCGCGGTTCTCATTTCTATCTGGCCTTATACTGGGCAGAAGCTATGGCGGCACAGCAAGCAGATGCTGAATTGGCTGCTAAATTTGCTTCGTTAGCGAAAGCTCTTGCAGAGAATGAGACAAAAATCAATGAAGAATTAATTGGTGCACAAGGAAAGCCTCAGGATATCGGTGGGTATTACTTCCCGAACGATGATTTGGCAGGTCAAGCCATGAGACCAAGCGCTACTTTAAATGCAGCTTTAGCAGCATTGTAGTATACAATAAATTAAGCATATAAAACGGGAGTTGTTCTTTAGGGATAGCTCCCGTTTTTTTGAGGTAAAATCAAAAAAGTGTCATATATACGTTTTTAAATGTCTGCCATCTGCTAATATGATATATTTGCGATCATGTTTATCAGACTGTTTCATTTTCTGGCACTTTTTGGATATATGAACATCATATCCTACGAGGCTAGCTGCAATACCTTGCAGAATGGACCGGCCTTGTTTGATGGAGATTCTTTAATAGAATTTGTACTGAACGATGTGTTAGATATACCATTGGAAAAGCAGGTACCCGATGCAGAAGTGCTGTTTGATGAATACCGAATTTTTCAGTCGGGAGTATATGTGCTTCCCATATTGTTTCTTGTAGCAGCGTTTTCCTTTGGTCTGCTGTTTTTTATAATTAAGAAAGAATACCATCCTTTTTACCGGAATAAAAGTATTTGCCTGCCCGGATATTATTCTTTTTTATTCAGATATAAGCCATTTTAGGTTAATAATTCCCTTTGCTAATTTTCATGCATTTTGTGTAAGCTTTCTGCTTATGCAGGTTTTTCCTTGAGTTTATAAATTCAATAACTATCCATATTGCTTCTTGCTTAATGAGCCGGAGGTATAACATTTTTTTGAAATGAAAGCTAATACTATTTCGTCTTTACTTATTACTTCTTTTGGCATTTTTGCCATTGCTTCATGTACGGTTAACAGCACAGAGAAAAGTCCCGATCAGGAAACCAAACTGATTCCAGTTACCAAAATTATCCCATTGGATACCACTATTTATAACAGTTATATAGCCGATATTCAGGCAGTAAAAAATGTAGAGCTGAGATCGCGCTTAACCGGATTTCTGGAAAGGATTTACGTAGATGAAGGATCCAGCGTGAGAAAAGGACAGATTTTATTTAAAATAAATGATGCAGAGTACAGTGCCGATTTGGCGAGAGCAGAAGCAGCTTTAAACAATGCTTTTGCAGATGCCAAGACTGTAGAGCTGGAAAAGCAGCGAACCGAACTGTTGGTTAATAAGAAAATTGTATCTACCACAGAACTGGAGCTGGCTAAGGCTAGATTTAAAGCTGCTCAATCTAAAATAGAGGAAGCCAGATCTTTATACCAGCTGGCAAAAACACGTCTGTCTCAAACATTGATAAGAGCTCCTTTTGACGGAACGATAGATAGAATACCTTTGAAAGAAGGTTCTTTACTGGAAGAGGGGGCCTTGTTGACTTCCGTTTCTGATCTGTCGTCGGTTAATGTTTATTTTGATATTTCGGAAAAGGAGTATTTAAAAATAGCTACGGATTCTTTGTTCGATAAAAATACGTTTAAAAAGAAGGTAACACTGACCCTGGCTGATGGTGATAGTTATCCTTTTGAAGGGTTAGCCGAGTTTGCCGAGTCTGAATTTGCCAGCAATACGGGATCAATATCATTAAGGGCAAGATTTAAAAACCCCGGTGGATTGCTGAAACATGGTTCTTCCGGTAAGATTAATGTTCCTGTAGAAACGGGAAAAACATTGGCGGTTCACCAAAAATCTGTTTTTGAAATTCAGGATCGAACCTATGTATACACGCTGGATCAGAACAACAAAGTTAAAATGACTCCCTTTAAAGCCGGCCAGCGTGTGGGACATTTCTATTTAATTGAAGACGGACTTAACGATAACGATAAAGTAGTTTTCGAGGGCACCCAAAGCCTGAAAGATGGCATGCATGTGCAGCCAAATTATTTAGAAATGCAGGAAGCAACCGGTAAATCAAAAATCTAATTTGAAGGAGAGTTTGTAAACATGTTTGAGAAATTTATTAAACGACCGATTTTATCGCTCGTAATATCCCTTTTTATAACTTTATTGGGCTGTTTGGCCTTATTTACTTTGCCGGTTACGCAGTTTCCGGATATCGTCCCGCCTTCTGTTGTAGTTACAGCTAATTATACCGGAGCCAATGCCGAGGTAAGTACCAATGCCGTAGCTATTCCTTTAGAAAGAGCTATAAATGGTGTGGCGGGAATGACTTATATGAATTCGGTTTCTACCAATAATGGAACCACTCTGATTCAGGTTTTCTTTAAAGTAGGTACAGATCCGGATATTGCTGCGGTTAACGTACAGAACAGGGTAACCACTGTTTTAGATGAATTACCAGAAGAGGTAATTAAAGCTGGTGTCACCACAGAGAAAGAGGTAAACAGCATGCTGATGTACCTGAATATTTTTAGTGATGACCAAACAGCTGATGAGCGTTTTATTTACAACTTTACCGACATCAATATCCTCAAAGAACTTAAACGTATAGAAGGAGTGGGTTTTGCCCAGATTATGGGATTGAGGGATTACGCCATGCGGGTATGGTTGCGCCCCGACCGTCTGGCAGCATATCAACTATCCAGCGAAGATGTGGTAGCGGCACTGAGGAAGCAAAATGTCGAAGCGGCTCCCGGACAGACCGGTATTGGCTCCGACAAATCTATCAACATGCAGCAGTATGTGTTGCGTTACCCGGGAAAGTTTACCAAAGAAGAAGAATATGAGAATATTCCTATAAGAGCCAATGCAGATGGATCTATCATCAGGATAAAGGATGTTGCCGATATAGAGTTTGGCTCTCTGGATTATGAGATGGTATCTAAGACGGACGGACGGCCATCGGCATCTATCATGTTGAAACAATTGCCCGGGTCAAATGCACAGGATGTGATTCAGAAAGTGAAAGACAGGATGGCAGAATTGCAGGAGTCGTCTTTCCCACCCGGGATGAAGTATACTATGGGGTATGACGTTTCGCGCTTTTTGGATGCTTCTATTGCCAGTGTTGTCAAAACTTTAATTGAAGCTTTTATTCTGGTTTTTATTGTAGTATTTATCTTCCTTCAGGATTTTAGATCGACATTGATACCAGCACTGGCGGTGCCCGTGTGTTTGATAGGAGCCTTGTTCTTTATGCAAATGCTGGGATTCTCCATTAATCTATTAACATTATTTGCGCTGGTACTGGCTATAGGTATTGTAGTAGATAATGCTATTGTCGTCGTCGAGGCGGTGTATGCCAAAATGGAAGAGGAGCACTTGCCACCAATGCAGGCGACAATAGCGGCAATGAATGAAGTTGGTGGAGCGGTAGTAGCTATTACTTTAGTAATGTCTGCGGTATTTGTTCCTGTAGCTTTCCTGTCTGGTCCAGTGGGAATTTTCTACAGGCAGTTTTCGTTAACCCTGGCCTCGGCAATTGTAATATCTGGTATTAATGCGCTTACTTTAACGCCTGCATTGTGTGCCATTATTTTACGTTCTCCCCATGATAAACCGGAAGCCAAAGGCTGGCTGGCCAGGTTCTTTGGGAAATTTAATAAAGCATATGATAAAACAGCGAAGGGTTATGAGGGAATTTTGAGCCGAACTGCTGGTCGCAGAACGTTAACTTTTGGTCTGTTGATAGGATTCTTTGCAGCGACATGGGGGATGAGTGCTCTGTTGCCTTCCGGATTTATTCCTACGGAAGATCAGGGAATGATTTATGTCAATGTTACTACTCCGCCGGGGGCAACCGTAGACAGGACAGAAGCAGTTTTAACGGAGATTGATAAGATCAGCAGAGAAATGGAGGCTGTGGAAACAGTCTCTACTTTGGGAGGCTACAGTTTGGTGAACGAGGTATCTGGTGCTTCTTACGGAATGGGAATGATAAATCTGGTGGCCTGGGACGACAGAAAGGAGTCTGTTAATGATGTTATAGCAGAACTTAAGAAGAAAACGGCGCATATTATGGATGCCAATATAGAGTTCTTTCCACCGCCCACAGTTCCGGGTTTTGGTAACTCATCCGGTTTTGAATTAAGGTTATTGGATAAAACCGGCAATGACGATTTAAATGCCACCTCAGACGTTCTGAAGAAATTTATGGACGACTTAAAAGCCACTCCTGAAGTAGGTAATGTATTTACCTCTTTTGATGTGAGTTTTCCGCAATATGAATTGCATGTTGATTATGATATGGCAGCTAAAAAAGGTGTTTCGGTAGAGAATGCTATGGCCACCTTGCAAACTTTAATGGGAAGTTATTATGCTACCAATTTTATACGGTATGGGCAGATGTATAAGGTAATGGTTCAGGCCGGGCCAGGATATCGTGAAAAGCCGGAGGACGTGTTAAAGTTATATATTAAAAACGAGCAGGGAGAAATGCTTACTTTTTCGTCTTTTATAACGATGAAACGGGTATATGGCCCCGAGCAAATTACCCGGTATAATATGTTTTCTTCGGCGATGCTTAACGGCGATGCTGCAGAAGGATTTAGCAGCGGAGAGGTTATAGAAGCAGTAGAAAGGGTTGCAGAAAAGCTTCCGCAAGGCTACGATATTGAGTGGACCGGGATGACCAGGGAACAGATTATTTCCGGTAATCAGGCCCTGTATATTTTTGCGCTCTGCCTGCTTTTCGTTTATCTTATTCTGGCAGCGCAATACGAAAGCTTTCTTTTGCCTTTACCTGTATTGCTGTCTTTACCTGCAGGTGTATTTGGTGCATTTTTCTTCTTGAAAATTTTTGGTCTGGAAAATAATATCTATGCCCAGGTGGCGCTGGTTATGTTGATTGGACTTTTGGGAAAAAATGCCATTTTAATTGTGGAATATGCCATTTTAAAACAAAAACAGGGCATGGGGTATTTGCAGGCTGCCATAGAAGGAGCTGTAGCTCGTTTAAGGCCAATTTTAATGACTTCTTTCGCGTTTGTTGCGGGTTTAATTCCTTTAATGTTTGCATCGGGGGCAGGGGCGTTAGGTAACCGTTCTATCGGTGTCGCATCGGTAGGCGGTATGTTAATAGGAACGGTTATCGGTGTATTGGTAATTCCAGGTTTATATGTTTTATTTTCTAAGAATACGAAAAAGAAAAAGGCAAAGCTGGCCGTGGCAGCTCCGTTGGTTTTGTTGTTATTTGGAGCATGTTCTCTTAAAAATGATGTTAAGGAACATCAGCACCAGGCTATTCCTCAAAGCTATCAGATACAATTAACAGATAGTACAAATGTAGCGCAGACAGCCTGGAGAGATTTGTTTAAAGATAAAGCTTTGATTGCATTGATAGATACCGCTTTGGTATACAATCAGGATTTGAAACAAGCATTGCACCGGATAGAACAAGCTAAAGCGAAGCTTCGATTAAGGAAAAACGCCTGGTTACCTAACTTAAATCTGGTTGCGGAAGCGGGAGTTAGTAAATATGGTTTTTATACCATGGACGGTATTGGTAATTACGATACCAATTTTTCTACCAATTTAAAAGAAGACGAAAAGCTGCCGGATCCGCTTCCAAATTACTTTTTAGGTTTACAAACTTCCTGGGAAATAGATATATGGGGAAAGCTTAAAAATAAAAAAGCTGCTGCTTTAAACGATTTTTTGGCGAGCTATGAAGCACAAAAACTGATACAAACCGAATTGATAAGTCAAATTGCATCAGCCTATCTGGAATTGCAAAGTCTGGACGAAGAATTAAAAGTTTACGATCAGAATATAGCCTTACAGCAGAAATCGCTGGAAGTTATAGAAGTAAAAAAGGAAGTTGGTAAGGCCGATGAGCTTGGAGTGCAGCAATTTAAAGCCATTCTGTTTAATTCGAAAGCTAAGAAAGAAGAGGTTTTGCAGCAGATACAGTTTTTACAAAACCATATTAACTTTCTTAGTGGCCGATACGAGGGGCGCATAATAAGAAGTGAAAATATGGTGCAGGAACATCTATTCGATAATATTAAAGTGGGATTGCCGACTCAGCTTTTAGCTAATCGACCGGACGTAAGGCAAGCGGCATTGGGTTTACGGGCTTCTATACATGATGTTAAAGCAGCTAAACTGGCTTTTTTGCCAACCATTGCTTTGTCGCCCTATATTGGTTTACATGCTTTTGATGCAGAAAAATTCTTTAACGCAAAATCACTGACATGGGGTATACTGGGAGGATTAACTGCACCAGTTTTTAATCAGAGAGCAATCAGGTCTGATTACGAATATTTTAAGGCCTCTTATGGTTTGGCATTTGAAACCTATGAGAAAACAGTTTTGCAGGCATTCAGAGAAGTTAAGGATGGTATTTTTGCTGATGAATACATCCGAAAGCGAAAAGATTATGTTAAGGAAGAAACGGTTGCTTTGCGGGCGTCTGTTTCTGCTGCACAGGATTTATTTATAGCGGGCAGAATAACTTATCTGGATGTTTTAAATGCACAAAAGAGCGTAATAGATGCCGAAATAAATCAGATAATGGTTCGTAAAGAATTGCTTCTGAACCAGATTTCATTATATAAAGCTTTGGGAGGAGGATGGAGGTAGTGAATGGTAAGTAGTAAATGTGTGTTAAAGAGCCTGTCTAAGATTTTCAGGCAGGCTCTTTTTTATTATTAATCTTTCTTTCCGCCAAAAACCGAAAAGCTAACATATCTTTTAGGGTTTGCTTTTAAATCTATCATCAATTTATCCAGATTGTTAGATGCGTTGTTTAAATTGTTGTAGAGCTTATCGTCATTTAAAAGCAAAGCTAAAGAGCCATTGCCCTGGTTTACTTTATTAATGGCAGTTTGCAGCTCGCTAACAGCTTTATTTGCATTTTCCATAGTTTGTTTGAAGTTGGCCTTGGCCATTTCGTCAGAAAGTTGATTGAAGTTGGTTAAAATACCGGTAATCTGTTCATTATTGTTTTTTAGATTGGCAGATATAGATTCTGCATTTGACAATATGTTGTCTATTCTTTTGGATTGTACGCCAACCATGCCATCCAATGTTTTAGAAGTAGACTCTAAAGTTTGTAAAGTTCCGGCTATACTGTTAAAGCTGGATTCTACGTTCTTCTGGAAATTGGGGTTTAAGATGCTGTTTACAGAAATTAATATAGAATCTAATCTGGAGATTAATACCTGAGCTTTCTTTTGTACGGGCTCCATCTGGTCCAGGATATTTGCCTGAATATTGGCATTCAATGTATCGCCGTCAGCGGCATATGAAGTGCTGTTTCCCAGATCAAAAACAACAGCCTTACTGCCCAGTAAATCGGTACTTTCTAATCTGGCTATAGTATTTTTAGGTATATCGTATTTGGGATCTATCTTAAAAGTGGCTAAAATTTTTCCATTTGATTGCAGGGTTAATGCTGCTACCCGACCTATTTGATACCCGTTTACCAATACCGGTTTAGAAACGGAAAGTCCGTCTACTTTATCATAAATAGCGTAAAAGTCTTTTTCTCTGGTAAAGACATCATTCCCCTTAAGGAAATTATAACCTATTATGAAAACGGCAATAGCAAAAGATGCTAAAATACCAACTTTGGTTTCGTTAGAAATTTTCAAATTATTTCAGTTTAAGTTTATCAATCATTAAGACTCTATTTGTTTTTTATAAGCAATTATAGCGTTCAAAATGTTTTTTATTATCTCTGCTTGCCCAGCCTCAGAATTCATATACTTTTCTTCTTCCGGATTGCTGATAAAGCCAATTTCTGTCAATACCGCAGGCATTCCTGCTTTAGCCAAAACGGCCAGACTTTGTTCTTTAACTCCTCTGTTTACCCTTCCGGATTTAACGTATTCCTCTTGCATTAATGATGCCAGTTTAATACTTTGCTCTCTAAATGCGTTTTTCATCAACGAAAAGATAATATAGCTCTCCGGATCGTTAGGATCAAAACCTTCGTAATTTTCTTTATAGTTTTTCTCTAAAAGGATAGAGGCATTCTCGCGGATAGCTGCATCTTGTTGTGCCAATCTTCCAAAACCAGATACGAGTGTTTCTGTTCCGGTAGGGCCAGGGTTAGGAACACTTCTATACCCATATATTGGCTTCCCTTTAGAGTACCGTATTACGTATCTTTGTTTAATAAGCGGCATCGAGTTACAGTGTATAGATATAAATAAATCTGCCTTTTCTCTGTTCGCGATTCCGATTCTATCGTATAATTTTACGAAAACATCTGTTTTTCTGGTAAAAATAACTTTAACGTCGGGCAGTTTTTCCTCAATAGCTTTGCCCAGTTTTAAAGCAACTTCCAGTGCCACATCCTTTTCTCTTGAAAAAGCACCTTTGGTTGCCCCGTCTTCGCCACCATGTCCGGGATCTAAAACGATAAGCTTTACCTTGCTCTTTTCTGATCTTACTACATTGTCTGCCTGAGCATAATTGGTAAAGGTAAATGTTAAACTTAAGGAAATAATAAAACAGCTAATAAACCTTGTTGTAATTTTCATTAATTTTGGACGTTTTTTGTTGACCTTGTGTACAAAAATAATATTCATATTGAACTTTGAGAGCTTCTAATATAATTTTTATCTGCATTTTAACAATTGGATGTATTTATGTACAATCAATCTCGGCTTTTGCTCAGAATTCTGATACTACTTTAAATTCCAGAAAAGCAGTTTTGCCTTCCGATTCTGCAGTTTTAGACTCCTCTTTAGTAAAGATAGATTCTACACAACTTATTAAAACGGATACTACAGCAAAAAAGTCTTCTGACTTTGAAGATAAAATAGTAGCAACAGCAGAAGATTCTACTTTGTACGATGCCAAGCAAAACATAGTCCATTTATATGGAAAGGCCCGCGTTGTTTATGGAGACAAGACTGTAGATGCTGATTATATCAGGCTTGACCAAAGAAATAATACCATTTTTGCTAAGGGAACAATAGATTCTTTAGGCAGATTTTCGGGACCCGCTATTTTTAAAGATCCAAGTCAGGGAGCGTTAACAGCAGATTCTGTTTATTATAATTTTAAGACTTCCAAAGGTAAAATTTATCAGGTTTATACAGAACAGGAGGGTGGGTATATTACCGGAGGTAAGGTGAAAAAACAGGAAGACAATGAGTTGCACATGAAAGGTGTAGTTTATTCTACCTGTAGTAATCCTTACCCTCACCAACACTTCGGGATTGTAATTACCAAGGGAATTGCGACCGACAGACACATTGTTACTGGTCCGGCTTATGTCGTTATTGAAGATGTTCCTTTGCCTATTGTATTACCTTTTGGCTTTTTTCCAAAGCCGAACAGAAGAGCATCAGGGATTATTTTTCCGCAGTTTGGAGAAGATGCAACTTTAGGTTTTTTCCTGCGTGACTTTGGTTATTATATAGGTTTGAACGATTACTGGGACATGACGCTTAAAGGCGGAATTTATTCAAAGGGTTCTTATGAAGGTAACGTAGCGTCCAGATACATGAAGAGATATAAATATACAGGTAATCTGTTTTTCTCTTATGCTTCCAGAAAATACGGTATAGAAGGAACACCCGAATATGAGCATCCGCAAAGAGATTTTAATATCAGATGGTCTCATTCGCAAAATCCAAATGCCAGACCGGGTACAAATTTTAGTGCATCGGTAAATGCAGGTACATCTACTTATTACCGTAATAATGCTAATGGTATAATGGATTTTAACCAGATTAGCCAGAACAACTTAAATTCCAGTATATCCTATAGTAAAACCTGGGCAAATACGCCTTTTAATTTAAGTACCAGTCTTACGCATAGCCAGGACCTTACCAGAAGGACAGTTAGCTTAGGTTTACCAAGTTTAAATTTTAGTATGTCTACGTTAAACCCATTCGATAAGAAAGATAGGGTGGGCGAGCAGAAATGGTATCAGAGAATTGCCGTTGGATACAACTTAACGGCAGATAACAGGTTAAATACTAGCGATTCTATGCTCTTTAAAAGAGAGACGTTAAATAAGGTACAAAGTGGTATCAGACATAATATTCCAATTTCTATGTCGTCCAGAATTCTGAAATATTTTCAGTTTAGCCAAAATATCAACTATACAGAAAACTGGTATTTTCAGACTATCAGAAAAAAATATGCTCTGGCACCAACCGCTACAGGAACTAAGGATTCTACATCTATAGATACTATTCAGGGTTTTAGGAGAGCGGGTGAATATAGTATAGGAGGTGGGCTTTCGACAAAGATTTACGGGATGGTAAACTTTAAGAAAGGTAAGCTGGTTGCTATACGGCACGTATTAACTCCGAACGTAGGTTTCTCTTATCGCCCGGACTTCAGTCAGGACAAATATGGTTATTACGATGAATTTGTTTATAACCAGGCCGGAGACCGAATGAAATATTCCATTTTTGAAGGTAGTTTATATGGCGGACCTGGTGGTGGAAGATCTGCTGCAATTAATTTTGGTATTGATAATAATATCGAAATGAAAGTACGGAGTACTAAGGATACTACCAATAATGGTATAAAGAAGATACCTATTTTGCAGGGGTTGTCGCTTAACGGAAGTTATAATTTTGTGGCCGACAGCTTTAAACTTTCTACATTAAGTTTTAGCGGAAGAACATTCTTTACCGAGAAGTTGGGGATTAATTTTGGAGGTTCGTTAGATCCTTACGTCTACCAGACTTCTATGCGCAACGGTGTAATGGTAGGACGAAGAATAGACCGGTATACATGGCAAAATGGAAATTTACCACGACTGGCCAGTTTCAACTTCTCTTTTGATTATAGTCTCAATTCGACTACGCTGGGTAAGAATAATAAAGCAAATAACCCGCCTACACCCGGTGGAAATAATGCAACTCTCGATCGTTTGAATGCAAGTGAGCTGGCACAGTTACAACAGATAAGCAGAGATGCTAATGCGTTCGTAGATTTTACTGTTCCCTGGAATTTTAGTTTCTACTATAATTTTACCTATGCGAATAGTGGCATTAATAAAACATATTCGCAGACTTTAAGTGCCAATGGAGATTTTAGTCTGACCCCGAAATGGAAGGTACAGTTTACGACCGGATACGATTTCCAGATGAATAAAATTAGTGCGACCTCATTTAATATATACAGAGATTTGCATTGTTGGGATTTGTCTATTAACTGGAGCCCCTTCGGAACGTATAAATACTACGGAATAAACTTAAGAGTTAAGTCCAGCATCTTGCAGGATTTAAAATTGAGTAAACGTAGCGGATACCAGTCATTTTACTAGGAGAGAGAAAACCAGAGCTGGTAATATTAGACTTTCAATTTTTGACTTCGTAATTTTGACTTTCAACTTAAAACATATGCCTCTAGCAGAAATTATAACTATTGGAGACGAAATTCTGATAGGACAGATTACAGATACCAATTCGCCGTGGATAGCTACGGAACTGAATAAAATTGGAATTTCTGTTAAGCAGATAACTTCTGTTTCGGACCAAAAAGAACATATTCTGGAAGCTTTGGCGGAAGCGGAAAAAAGGGCGGATATTATACTGATAACCGGAGGACTTGGTCCGACGAAGGACGACGTTACCAAAAAAACAATGGCAACATATTTTGGGAGTAAGATGATGGTTGTACATCAGCCCACCCTGGATATTGTTTCAGGATTTTTTACGAAGAGAAATTTGCCCTTGACAGAACTGAATGCTTTGCAGGCAGAGGTTCCGGACAATTGCGAAGTTTTACTAAACGAGAATGGAACGGCACCCTGCATGCTTTTCCAGAAAGAAAGAAAGGTTTTTATTTCTATGCCGGGAGTACCTTTTGAGATGATGTCGCTGATGAGATCTAAAGTTCTTCCTGAGCTGTCTAAAAGATACCAGCTGCCTTCTATATATCATAGAACCATTCTGACTGCAGGTATAGGTGAATCTTTTTTGGCTGATAAGATTGCAGACATCGAGAACGCACTGCCATCTTATATTAAGCTGGCCTATTTACCTAAGCTTGGTATGGTTCGCCTGCGTTTGAGCACTGCCGGAAATGCAGACGAGACGTTGATTGCGGAGGTAGAACATTTTGCCGGACAAATAGAAGAAAGAGTGCCTGAGTATTGGGTTTCTAACGAGGACGTCGCTTTTGAAAAAGCTATTCTTGATTTAATGGAACGGAACAAACTAACTTTATCGCTCGCCGAAAGTTGTACAGGTGGCTATCTATCCCATTTATTTACGCAGCATGCCGGTTCTTCTACCGTGTTTGATGGCGGAGCAGTAACTTATTCAAATAAACTGAAAATGTCTGTGTTGGGGATAAAAGTGGAAACATTGGAGCAGTACGGAGCTGTTAGCGAGCAAACCGCAAGAGAAATGGCAGAAGGTGCGCAACGCAATTTCCAAACCGACTTTGCTGTTGCTGTAACGGGAATTGCGGGGCCTGGAGGTGGTTCGGAAGAAAAACCTGTAGGTACAGTTTGGATAGCTGTAGCAGGGAAGGCCGAAACCGTAGCTAAACAGTTTATATTCAGTAACAAAAGGCTTCAAAATATAGAAAGAAGCGCTATGGCAGCACTCTTTATGTTATTAACATTATTGCGGAAGTCGCATTATAATTAATCTATATTGTTATTTTTGTTATAAAACGACGATTTTATATATGGCTCAGTACAAATTAATATTGCCAAAAATGGGAGAGAGTGTCGCAGAAGCGACAATTATCAATTGGCTTAAAAAACCTGGAGACGCCATAGATGTAGACGATACGATTTTAGAAGTTGCTACAGATAAAGTTGATTCTGAAGTTCCGTCTCCGGTTAAAGGAGTATTAATGGAAACATTTTTCAATGCTAATGATGTTGTCCAGATTGGTGATGTAATTGCAATGATTGATATAGAAGAGGGAGAAAAGGCCAATAAAGAAGATAGTAACCCGAATGAACCTGAATTAGAAGGGGAAACCGAAACAGAAGAGGTACAGATACCCTATCTGCCACAGGAGGAAGAGACCAGGACACCAGACACTAAAAACGACTATAGCGATTCCAATAGGTTTTATTCTCCACTGGTAAAGAGCATTGCACAGGAAGAAGGTATATCTGCCCTGGAGCTGGACACTGTAAATGGTACAGGTGCAGATGGAAGAGTGACGAAGAATGATCTGATAGCTTATATCAATAGACGTAACAAACACCAGCACCCGGTAGAAGAGACCCGGTCACCGGTGTGCTCAGAACCCAAAGATGGCCATGCAGAAAAAATTATAGAAGCACCCGTTCAGGACAAAGCATACAAGGCGCATACTGTTGTGCAAAGTGCAGGTTCTGACGAAATTATAGAGATGGACAGGATGCGAAGACTTATATCAGACCATATGATAATGAGTAAGGAGACTTCTGTTCATGTAACTTCCTTTGTTGAAGCTGATGTTACCAATCTGGTTAAATGGAGAGATAAAGTAAAGAGTGGTTTTGAGAAAAGAGAAGGAGAAAAAATTACTTTTACGCCTGTTTTTATAGAAGCTATAGCTAAAGCGATTAAGGACTTCCCAATGATAAATATCTCTGTTCAGGATAATAAAATTATTAAAAAGAGAGATATCAATATCGGAATGGCAGCTGCTTTGCCAAACGGTAATCTTATAGTCCCTGTAATAAAAAATGCAGATCAACTTAATCTGGTAGGTCTTACTAAGTCTGTAAATGATCTGGCGAAACGTTCTAAAGCCAATAAATTAGCTCCAGATGAAATTCAGGGCGGTACATTTACCATGAGCAATATTGGCATGTTTGGAAATATTATGGGAACTCCAATTATCAATCAGCCTCAGGTAGCTATTTTAGCAGTAGGAGTTATTAAAAAGAAGCCTGCAGTTATTGAAACAGAATATGGTGATGTTATTGCCATCAGACATATGATGTACTTATCCATGTCTTACGACCATAGGGTAGTAGATGGCTCTTTAGGAGGGATGTTCCTAAGAAAGGTTGCCGATTATCTGGAACAGTGGGATACAGATAGAGAAATTTAGAAATACCGTTACCGGTAAATTAAATAGTTTAAAGAGATTATTAAACCCTCACTTCAGCTTTCTGTAGTGAGGGTTTTTTTAGCACTTCTGAAAAGCTTATTATCTGCAGGTAGAGCGAGCCTTTTCCCCAATGTGTTCGGGATTATTGACATGTAATATCACTCTTTTTATAAAAATAATCTTGCTTAAGAACATTTCAGCTTTTACCTTCGCTAAAATTCTGCACTCATAGAATCTCATTTCATGAAAAATAAAATCGAGCAGCTCGTGGTCCGGCATTACCCAAATGCTAAAAATGGAGAAGAAATAACGAGAACTTATTTAGGTTTTCTTAAAGACGAATATAAATCTGATTTAACAAAGATGTTATTTGCTACATCCTTGTGTGCAGATGACATTAATGTGTCAACCGATTTCCGAAGAGTATTGTCCAGACCTTTTACCCTCGGAGGAATGGGAGGGCTGCCTTTTGCAGGTTTGACAGGTATAACGGCTTTTGCTCATCATATTCCCGAAGGAGGCGATGCTTTTATATTTTATGGACCACATATAGGTATAACCGATGATGGTAGTTTAGGAAAAATGAGACGTCCGGGGCAAAGGCACCTTACCAATAGTTGCGGCGCCTTAATGCTGGCTCTTGAAAGAATGAAAGATACCGAAGAAGTATATATCCCTGTTAATAGCGAAATAGACTATCAACAGACTTTGCTGGAAAGAAGCGTGATGCCTTTTAAACAACAAATTCTGGAGGCTGCTATTCCGGAAAAGGAAATTACCGAGGTAACTTTTAAGATTATTCATTCCAGACTTCATGACCTGGTAAGGATATCAAAAAATGAATTTAACTGCGAACGGGTCTTTTTGCTGGGTGGTATAATTGTTAATACAAGTCCGGAATTTTCTGACTATGTAGATGTTAAAACTTTTGAAGTGCTGAATTTGAAAAATTTAGAAGAGAAAAATCTTGTTTCTATTTTACAGACAGAAGCTTTTAAAAACTTATAAAAATATATCATAAATTAAGATGATTGTTTTACATTTAGAAATCTGATTTTTTTAATAAATAAAATAATAAATGCTTTTAGATTTTATTACCTGGAATCCTTCAGACAGTATTGTAGATTTAGGCTTTATCTCCATCAAGTATTATTCATTATGTTTCCTGCTTGCTTTTGTTTCCAGCTATATTGTGGTAAAGAAACAATTTGAGAAACGTAATATAGGAATAGAGGTATTGGATAAGCTTACTATTTATGTTTTTTTAGGGACGCTAATAGGAGCCAGGTTAGGGCATTGCCTGTTTTACGATTTTGCCTACTACTCTAAACATCCTTTAGAGATTATTTTACCTTTCACCTTTAATCCGCTTCGTTTTACTGGTTTTCAGGGATTGGCCAGCCATGGAGGCGGAATAGGTATTCTGCTGAGTATATATCTTTTCTCCCGAAATTATAAAATGAATTTGTGGTATCTGATAGATACTGTAGCTATGGTTGTTCCGTTGGCAGGTGGGTTTATCCGATTAGGCAACTTAATGAATTCCGAAATTATAGGAAAGCCCACAGATGTAAGCTGGGCATTTATTTTTGTGAAAGAAGATATGTTACCACGTCATCCGGCACAGTTATACGAGTCTATTTGTTACTTTTTGTTATTCTTTATATTGTATAGTATTAATAAAGAGCGTAAGAAGTTTGTAGGTTTCAATTTTGGATTTGTGATAACCGGAATTTTTATAGTTCGTTTCCTGATAGAGTTCCTGAAAGAAAATCAATCTGCGTTCGAAGCTGGAATGGCTATTAATATGGGCCAAATTTTAAGTATTCCATTCATTTTGGCCGGATTATATCTGCTCTTTAGAAAGCAGGCGGCTCCCGAACAATAATCAATTAAGCAGAAACTAGTACATAAAAAAGGCCTGGATTTCCAGGCCTTTTTTATGTACTGAACAGTGTATAATCAAAAGGACATAAAAAAACCTATTTACCGGCCGATAAATAGGTTTTAATGAAATAAAAATATTATTCTTATAAAGAAGCTAAAACTTCGTTGTTTTTTACAACTTGGCTTTTGCCTTCTTTAGAGCGACTTCCGTTTTCAACGTTGCTTCCTTGTTTAAGGAATTGAACTTCTAAACGAGAAGTTGTTTTATTTCTTCTGTCTTTTCTTTTTAAACGCGTTACTGCCATGACACTTATTTATATATAAATATTTAGAGGTCGAGAGCGGATTCGAACCGCTGTACAAGGTTTTGCAGACCTCTGCCTAGCCACTCGGCCACCCGACCCTTTTGTTTAAAGGAATGCAAAAATAGCAAAAAAATAATACATGTCAACTTATTTTAGAGATTTTCTTCTAACCTCCGAACAGCAAATAGCAGCTGCAATTCCAACGTTTAAGGATTCTGTATTTCCTATTTTAGGGATGGTTAAGGAACGGTCTAGTAATGAGATGATTTCATCTGAAATTCCGTTACCCTCGCTTCCTAAAATTAAAAAACCAGACTCTGGCCAATCTTCGTTGTAAATATTATTCCCGTCTAATAAAGTGCCAAATTTTGTCGACTGCTGTTTACTAAGGAAATCAGGTAAATCGGTGTAAACTACATTTACTCTGGATAAAGAGCCCATAGTTGCCTGTACAACTTTAGGGTTATAAGCATCTACTGTATTTTTAGAACATATTATGGTTCCAAAACCAAACCAGTCAGCAGTCCTTATAATGGTGCCCAGGTTTCCGGGGTCTTGTACTCCATCCAGCACCAGATTTACTCCTTTTTGTGTTTCGAGGGTATTTAAATTAAATTTTGGTGTTTCTACCAGAGCCAGTGCTTCCTGAGGGGTTTGAAGTAAACTTATTTTTTCCAGTTCCTGTTCGCTGATTTCAAAAATATTTTGTTTTTGAGATAATTTCGGCAAATTTGAAATGTCTTTGCTTAAGCAATAAATAGTATGAACAATATACTTTGAGGCCAAAAATTCTGTTATAGATTTTAAGCCTTCAACAATAAATAAGTTATGTTCTTTACGGAATTTTTTTTGTTGAAGAGACTTGATGAAACTTATTTGAGATTTTGAAAGCATACACGAATTATTCTTTTGTTATATTCTTGCTTTTAATACTTGTTTTAGGCTCATGCCGATCAACAAGAAGATTAAAAGAGAATGAATCTTTAATTACAAAGTTAGAAATAAATGGTATTGAAAATACTTTTTCGGACCAGGCATATTCTTATGTTTCTTTAGATATACGTCCGAATTCGCCCCTTAATTTATGGATTTACAATACATTTAATCCAAAAGGTAATAAAACATTAGGCGAGGCCCCCCGCATTTTAGATAGCTCTTTAGTAGAAGTTTCCAGATTACAGCTCCAAAAGTTCTTGAAAACCAAAGGTTTTCTGAACGCTAAAGTAGATAGCGAGCTAGAGGTTCGCAAAAAAAAGGCTAAAATTATTTTTAATGCACAGCAAAATGAACAATTCAATTTCAGAAATGTAACTTTTGATGTTGAAGACTCCGTTATAAAAAATCTTTATTTAACCAGACGAACGGAATTTACGCGAATTAAAAACGGACATAGATTTGACGAGGATAGTATCGCTTATGAAAGAGATCAGATTTATCTGACCATGAAAAAGAATGGATATTATGATTTCGTACGACCTTATGTGAGAGCTAAAATTGATACGAATTTAAATAGCCGCCAGGCAGATATAGAAATTCAGATATTAAATCCTGGAGACAGTACACACCAAAAATATCATTTGGATAATACCTATTTAAGAATTCAGCCGACAAGTGCAAATTTAGCAGGACTTAAACCTGATACACTGCGGGTAGATAGTCAATATAAATTTTTTGATTATTCCAGATTTTTCAAGCCACGAAAGCTTACCAATTACATTTTTCTTGTAAACGGATACCCTTACGATATTTCTGATGTGGAACTCACTACACAGCGTTTGTTTGATCTGAATGTCTTTAAAAGTGTAACTGTAGATTTTATGAAGAGAAAAGATCAGTCAAATACTTTAATAGGTTTGATTGATATGATTCCGCTGAAAAAGAAATCAAACAGGATAGACGGAGAATATACTTTTAATTCCAGTATCACGGGTGTTAATGCCGGGTTGACTTATCAGAATAAAAATACTTTTGGCGGTGCAGAGGTGTTTGAAGTGAAATTTAGGGGCGGATTCCAGTTTGATAAAAATCTTGGTGGAAATCTGAGCGATCGTTTATTGAGTAGCGATTATCAGATAGGTGCCAGCCTAAACTTTCCACGCTTAATTACCCCGTTTAGAATTCCTTCCAATTCGAGAAACGGAATTCCAAGAACCAGAATTGCTGTAAACTACCAGATATATAATCTGCGTGAAAGTTATCTTCGAAGAGTTTTAGGGACCACATTAACTTACGATTGGGCAGAAACTAAATATAAAACACATTCGATTACCCCCATTAGTATTCAGTATGTCCAGGGTAGAATAAGTAAAGATCTTGAAAATTATTTGATAGAGCAGGGGAATAGCTTTTTTCTTGCGACACTGAGGTCGCAATTGGTCGCCAGTTCTGCTTATACGTTTACCTATAACCTGTCGAGACTTCCTTCCCTAAGCAATTTTACTTTTTTTAATGGGACATTGGAGGTGGGAGGAAATACTGCTGCGTTGATTTCAAACCTGATTATTAAAGACCGAAACGATCTGGGAAATACCTTGCTGGGGGTGCCATACTATCAGTTTGTCAGGCTGGATGGCGATTTGAGATTTTATAAAAGTTTGGGCGGCGAGCGCCAGCTGGTAACAAGGATAAATCCGGGGATTGGTTATTACTATGGTAATATGCCTTCTCTTCCATTTGATAAACAATTTTTTGCAGGTGGGTCCAGTGGAATTAGAGCCTGGCAGGCCAGGACCCTGGGGCCGGGAAACTATAACCGCAGTTCTTTGGAATCAGATTCGGCAAGGCTAAGATTGAGAAATTTGGATCAGTTGGGAGATATAAAATTTGAGGGAAATATAGAGTATCGTTTCAAGATATTAAATGATTTCTTTGGCTCAAAAGTAAAAGGAGCAACTTTTGTAGACTTTGGGAATATCTGGAGATTGAAGGATAATCCTGAGTTTCCGGGATCTCAGTTTCAATTTGATAAATTATGGAACCAAATGGCCATTGGGACAGGATTTGGATTGCGTTTCGATGTGTCTTTTTTTGTGTTTAGGTTAGATGCAGGCTTTAAATTAAAAGATCCGCAATTCTCGGGCTCCGATCAATGGATAGGAAAGTATTATTTTGACAGACAGGCTAAAAGGGAGTTTAAAAGCAGATATGCCAATACCAATAATCCGGACAGATATTCTACTACACAAATACAGTTTGGTATAGGTATGCCTTTCTAGAAGAGGTTTTTAAGTCCATCAAATATAGATTCCAAAAAGGTGGATATGGAAAGTCCTTTACTATAGTTGAAATAGAAATAAGCAACCAGGAAGAAAATAACAATACCAATAATCTTCCTGAACATATATCCGATTAAGATAAGTGCAGCAGGAATGATAAGTAGTACATACCAGCTAATTCCAATTGGATTTATTCCATCATTTGTTTTTCTGATATAATATAATTTAGAAATTGTGCCGTTTTCATTTTCATGCTTTACGTATAGGAATAACGACTTGTCAATCTCCATTTTGCTTGCTGCTATTCCGGAATGAAAATTTAAAATTTCTTTAAAACCATTTATACCAAAATTATAGGTGCCGTTTAATTTTTCCGAAGCATTGTCTAAAGAATCTTTTGCGATAATAATGAAGTTACTACTTTTCTGAGGGTTTTCTGCCACTACAAAATTCTTTAAGCTAAACTCATTGAATGCACTTAGTTGAAGACTGGAAAATAATATACAAAGTGTAATAATTAATCGCATATTCATTTCTGTTAGGACGTATTTAAAAATAAGTTGGTATAAAAATCTGAAATTTTAATCTATAATGTGATAAATAATTACGGAATATTTTTTTACAGGCAAATTCGGTTTACAGAACAGGGTAGCGAATAGGAGCCAGCATACTGATTATTTGATGTTTCAGATTGTGGGAAATAAAAAAGGGAAGCCTCATCAGGCTTCCCTTTAATTTTTTTAATATAAGGTGCGATTATACGGAGAAACTTTCCCCACACCCGCAAGTTCTGCTAGCGTTAGGGTTGATGAAATTAAAGCCTTTTCCATTTAAACCGTCAGAGTAATCCAGCTCTGTACCGGCTAAATAGAGAAAAGATTTCATGTCCAAGACAATCTTTAATCCGTTATCTTCAAAATTCTGGTCGCCAGTTTGAGCTTCGTTATCAAAGTCCATATTGTAAGACAAACCAGAGCAACCACCACCTTTTACAGATACTCTTAAGAAATACGAATTGTCAAGACCTGCATCGTTCATCAACTCCTGTACTTTCTGTTTTGCTTTATCTGTGACTGTTACCATTTTATTTATTTTATTAAGTTTTCCGGAGGGATGCCCCCGGCGCACTAATCATTAATCGCCTAATTAGACCAGACGTTTAATTTCTAGTATTTTAATTAGTGATGAGATTTTTCAATCTCTAATGCAGGTAAACCGTTTTTAACACGATAGTCGTTAATAGCAGATTTAATGGCATCTTCAGCTAATACAGAACAGTGTATTTTCACTGGAGGTAAAGCTAGTTCTTCTACAATATCCATGTTGTCAATTGCAACAGCTTCATCGATAGATTTACCTTTTAACCATTCTGTAGCCAGAGAAGAGGAAGCAATAGCAGAACCACATCCGAAAGTTTTAAATTTAGCGTCTGTGATAACGTTATTTTCATCAACCTCAATTTGAAGACGCATAACGTCACCACATTCAGGTGCTCCAACTAAACCTGTACCTACATTTTTTTTGCTTTTATCTAAAGTACCCACATTCCTTGGGTTACTGTAGTGATCTATAACTTTATCTGAATAAGCCATTTTATTTTAGATTTTAGATTTACGAATTCAGATTTTTAATCTGTATGTCGTAAATAATGTTTATACTCTTTTTTATTTAAGATTTTAGAATTTCAGAGTTTTAAATCGTATCTCGTAAATCCTAAATCATATTTCAATTAGTGTTCTGCCCACTCAATAGAATCAAGATCTATGCCTTCTTTAAACATTTCCCATAAAGGTGACAATTCTCTGAGATGGTTAACCGCTTTTTTAGTGTTTTCAATTGCGAAATCCACTTCTTCTTCTGTTGTAAACCTTCCAAGACCGAAACGGATAGAAGAGTGTGCCAAATCGTCAGAAAGTCCAAGATTCTTAAGAACATAAGAAGGTTCTAATGAAGCCGAAGTACAGGCAGATCCGGAAGAAACAGCCATGTCTTTCATTGCCATCATTAAGCCCTCGCCCTCAACGTATTTAAAGGAGATATTCGTTGTATGAGGTAATCTATGCGCTCTGTTTCCATTAACGTAAGATTCTTCTAATTCAAGCAGACTATTTTCCAGTTTATCGCGTAGTGCAGATAATCTGGTTGCTTCAGAATCCATTTCTAAACGACAAAGTTCACAAGCTTTACCCAAACCAGCAATTCCAGGAACGTTTAACGTACCAGAACGCATTCCTCTTTCGTGGCCACCGCCATCCATTTGGGAAGTAACCTTAACTCTTGGTCCTTTTCTTCTAACATATAAAGCACCAACACCTTTAGGTCCGTAAATTTTATGACCAGAAAGTGCAAGTAAATCAATTCCGTCTTTATTTACATCAACAGGGATTTTTCCAACTGCTTGTGTAGCATCCGTAAAGAAAAGAGCTCCGTGTTTATGTGCAATAGCAGAAATCTCTTTAACGGGTTGAACCACTCCAATCTCGTTGTTTCCATACATTACAGAAACCAGAATTGTCTGTGGAGTGATAGCTGCTTCTAATTTATTTAAATCAAGAAGTCCGTCGCTTTCAACCTCAAGGTAAGTAATATTCGCACCTAATTTTTCTAAATGCTTACAAGCATCTAAAACAGCTTTATGTTCGGTGTTTACAGTAATGATATGGTTACCCTTATCTTTATACATTTCAAAAACACCTTTTAAAGCCAGATTATCAGATTCTGTAGCACCAGAAGTGAAAATGATTTCTTTTTCTGAAGCACCAATTAATTTTGCTACCTGCTCTCTTGCATAGTCTACAGCTTCTTCCGCCGCCCATCCAAAAGCGTGGTTTCTGCTGGCAGCATTACCGAATTTATCTGTAAAATACGGTAACATAGTCTCCAATACTCTCGGATCCATTGGAGTCGTAGCGTTGTTGTCTAAATATATCGGGGTTTTTAACATCTTCATTAAACTTTTTCTCCCTACAAAGATAAGAAAAATAGTATTCAAAGAATATATATAATATCTATAGGCATATAGATAAATGGTCATTATAAAGCAATTTTAGGGCAGTTTTTGAATCTCTAAAACCGCTTTTTTATTTTAGATTCTAAGCTTGTACAAATAAATTTTAAAAACATTGTACTTTTTTGTGAAGAAAGATAATATTTTAATATATTTGCGCCTCTAAAATAGAGATTGAAAGGAATAAGAATATAATGAAAAAAGATTTGCATCCATCAAACTACAGATTAGTTGTTTTTAAAGATTTGTCAAATGACTATGCTTTCATAACAAAGTCTTGTATTGATACTAAAGAAACAATTAAATGGGAAGACGGAAATGAGTATCCATTGGTAAAATTGGAGATTTCTCACACTTCTCATCCATTCTATACTGGTAAGATGAAATTGGTAGATACTGCAGGGCGTATCGATAAATTCAGAAACCGTTATTCAAAAAAATAATAGTAGCTTAAAAAGATATTTTTTAAAGTCCCGGCTTGTATGTCGGGACTTTTTTTGTTTTTTTGCACTATGAAAGTTATTCTTTTTGATGACTCTAACAGGAATGCCCTATTTCCGTTAACATTAACCCGGCCAGTTGCAGATATTAGAATTGGCATACTCAAAATACATGAAAAGTGGTCGAAATATTTAAAAGCAGAAGTTTCTTTTAAAACAGAACCTTATTTGCAGGAGAAATTCCCTTTTAGTACTTCGGAAGAGAATATCTTTATCAATGGATCTGTATTGCCTGACGATCAGATTTTGGAAGCAATAGACCGTTTGAAGGAAGGCGAACTGCTTTATAGTGGTGAAATGTTGTTAGCTGCTAAAATAAACGGCTCGGAAGCTGAAAATTTTGACTGCGCTTTGTCTGGGACATTGAATAAAATAGTTTATTCCGGAGAGTTGCTTCAAATTAAATATCCCGAAAATATTTTTTCTAATAACAGTCAGCAGATACAGGCTGATTTTGATTTGCTTACCAAGGGCAGGAGTTCTGCAAGCTTAAGTAGTACCAATGTAATTATAGGGGACAACATATTTGTAGAAGAAGGAGTAGAAGTAGAATGCTCTAATCTTAATACCAAAAATGGTCCTATATATTTAGGGAGAAACTCGCAGATTTGGGAAGGCTGCAATATAAGAGGTAGTTTTGCGCTTTGTGAAGATTCTCAGGTGAAAATGGGAGCAAAGATTTACAGTGGAACCACGGTAGGTCCTATGAGCAGGGTAGGGGGTGAGATTAACAATGCCGTTATATTTGGGTATTCGGCAAAAGGCCACGATGGGTATCTGGGAAATGCAGTGGTGGGTGAGTGGTGTAACTTTGGTGCCGACGCTAATAATTCCAATATGAAAAACAATTACGCAGAAGTGAAAATATGGGATTATACCACAGAGCGATTTAGAAGAACGGGTTTGCAATTTTGTGGATTAATAATGGGCGACCATTCTAAATGTGGTATAAATACAATGTTTAATACAGGTACTGTGGTAGGTGTAAGTGCAAATATTTTTGGTGCTGGTTTTCCCAGAGTGTTTATTCCCGACTTTTCCTGGGGAGGAGCTCAGGGCTTTGAAGATTATGCCTTAAATAAAGCCATTGAAACTGCTAAATTAGCATGCGAAAGAAAAGGAAAAGAGTTTAATAGTACAGATGTAGATATATTTACTCACTTATATAAATTAACAGAAAAATCAAGAAGGTTTTAAATATGAGAAAGAAAATTGTAGCGGGAAACTGGAAAATGAACAAAGATTACTCGGAAGGTCTAAGTTTATTTTCAGAGGTTTTAAATATGGTTAAAGACGAAGTTCGTGGTGAACAATTGGTAGTAGTTTGTGCTCCTTTCATTCATTTGAATAGTTTGTCAGGTTTGGCTAAAGGTTCAAGTCAGGTTTTCGTAGGAGCTCAAAACGCTCATCAGGAAGCTTCTGGTGCTTATACGGGAGAAATTTCTGCTGGTATGTTGTCTTCTATAGGTGTAGAATACGTGATTTTGGGGCATTCTGAACGTCGTCAGTATTTTGGAGAGACAAACGAACTCTTAGCTAAAAAGACAGATGCAGCTTTAAAAAATAATTTAAAGCCTATCTTCTGTATTGGTGAAACTTTGGAAGAAAGAGAAGGCGGTAAACACTTTGATATTATTAAGTCTCAGTTGGCAGAAGCAACCTTCCATTTATCTGCAGAAGATTTTTCGAAGCTGGTAATTGCTTACGAACCGGTTTGGGCTATAGGAACAGGGGTTACCGCAAGTTCTGACCAGGCACAGGAAATTCATGCCTTTATCAGAGCCGAAATAGCATCTAAATACGGAAAAGAGATTGCAGATGATATTACCATATTGTATGGCGGTAGCTGTAATCCTAAAAATGCAGCGGAATTATTTGCTCAGCATGATATAGATGGAGGTTTAATTGGTGGAGCCTCTTTAAAGTCTAGGGACTTTGTAGATATTATTAAAACATTCAATAACTAAAAAACTATATTTGTGAATTAATTAAACTTACGATTGGTAAAATAATCGTAAGTTTTTTTTTGTCCCGAATCAGATAAAATGAATTATTACGAACTGAAGTTTAAGTTGGAAGGCGAACAGGATTATCGTCAGGATTTGCTGATAAATGAATTGGCAGGCATTGGTTTTGATACCTTTGAGGAAATCGAAAAAGGATTTAGTGCTTTCATTTCCGAATCTGCATATAATGCCAAATTGCTGGAAAGTGTTTTGCAGCCTTACCGAGAAATGTTTGTGTTTTCTTACGAGCAAATTTTTATTCCGCAAAAAAACTGGAATGAGGTGTGGGAAAGTAACTTTGAACCTTTGGAAATAAAAGGACAGGTTTATATCAGAGCTACGTTTCATGAGCCTAAAAATACTTTTCCTTACGAAATAGTGATAGATCCCAAAATGGCTTTCGGTACAGGACATCACCAGACAACAACCTTGATGATGGAATGGTTGCTCGAGACGGACCTTAGTAATAAAAAAGTTCTGGATATGGGATGTGGTACCGCTATTTTGGGGATATTGGCATCAAAACTTGGAGCAGCAGAAATAGACGCTATAGATTATGATGATGTATGCTACCTAAGTGCAAAAGAAAATGCAGAACTAAATAAAATACAGAATCTGGTTGCCTATTGCGGATCTAAGGAAGTGATTCCTAATAAGCAGTATGATGTAATTCTGGCCAATATTAACAGAAACATTCTTTTAGACCAGATAAGCAGGTATTCTGAAGTTCTGACGAAATGCGGACTGCTTTTTTTAAGTGGTTTTTATGAAGAAGATATCAATGTTCTGATAGAAGAATGTAAGATGAGTAATTTGGAGTATGTCCACCACAAAAAACTAAATGAATGGGTTGCTGTTAAATTAGTTAAATTATGAGGGTACATTTTATAGCTATTGGTGGAGCGGCAATGCATAATCTTGCTATAGCATTGCATTTAAAAGGTTATCAGGTAACAGGTTCGGATGATGCTATTTATGAACCTTCCAGGACAAGGTTAGAACGTCATGGCTTGTTGCCTTTAGAATTCGGATGGTTTCCGGAGAAAGTTTCTAAAGAGTTGGATGCGATTATTTTAGGAATGCATGCGAAAACGGATAATCCTGAGCTGATAAAAGTTCAAGAGTTAGGAATTCCGGTTTATTCTTATCCGGAATATATATACGAACAATCGAAAAATAAAACCAGGGTAGTTATTGGGGGGAGTCACGGTAAAACTACAATTACATCTATGGTTTTACATGTACTGAACCACCTTTCTCTAAACTTTGATTATTTGGTTGGTGCCCAGATAGAAGGCTTTGAAAATATGGTTAAGCTTTCTGATGCACCTGTCATTGTTATAGAAGGAGATGAGTATCTGGCATCTCCAATAGATAAAAGACCTAAATTTCATCTTTACAAGGCGCATATTGGCGTTATCAGTGGGATTGCCTGGGATCATATTAATGTTTTTCCAACATTTGAAAACTATAAAGATCAATTTTCAATATTTATAGATACGATTCAAGAAAAAGGAACGTTAATCTACTGTGAAGAAGATAGCGTATTGTTGGATTTAATTGAAAAACATAAAATTCATAACAAAATAAAATTTTTGCCGTATAAAGCTTTAGACTCTGAAGTTAAGGAGGGAGTCACCTATTTGAAATTAGATGACGGGGATTTAAAGATTAATGTATTTGGGCATCATAATTTAATGAATTTGAATGCGGCAAAGCTTATTTGCAATGAACTGAAAGTTAGTGATAAAGAGTTCTTTGAGGCCATAAGCTCATTTAAAGGGGCTAACAAGAGGTTGGAGAAAATTGCGGAAGATTCGGACACCATTATTTTCAGAGACTTTGCACATTCTCCATCTAAGTTAACTGCAACCATAGAAGCGGTAAAAAATCAGTTTTCTGATAGGGATTTAGTAGCGTGTATAGAATTACATACGTTTAGTAGTGTAAACAAGAATTTTATTAAAGAATATAAAAATTCTATGCAACATGCCGATTTGAAAATTGTCTTTATAGATGAAACTAATTTGATGCAAAAGAAAGTTTCTCCGATATCTGAGAGAGAGATAAAAGAGGCTTTTAATGATAATGATATTCTTTATTTTACAAATTCTTTGGTGTTGGAGCGATATTTGTTGGAATTAAATATTCCGAAAAAATATAATATACTATTTATGAGTTCTGGAAATTTTGGAGGTATTGATTTGGTTACAATGACAAAAAAAATATTGAAAAACGAAAAAAAACGTTAATTTTATAAAACGTTAAGCATTAGCATAAAAAACACATTTGAAATTTAGTATTGGTTAAAAAAATGAAATTGTTAGGTAAAAAAATTAGACTTTTAAGGCATCAAAGAGGATGGAGCCAAGAAGATGTATCTAAACAGCTAGATATTTCTATCCCAGCATTCTCAAAAATCGAAACAGGAATTACTGATGTAAATCTGTCTAGATTGGAACAAATATCAGCCTTGTTTGATATGTCTGTTGTAGAACTTTTAACTTACAACGATCCTGAGCAGGAAGTGAAGTATGCTTCTGACTTAGAAGTTGCAACTAAGAAGCTGCAAGAGAGAGATGCGGAAGTAATAGAACTTCAAAAGAAAGTTATTGAATTATACGAAGAAATCAGGGGAATGAAATCTTATGTTTAAATAAGATGTTAATCATTCCTGATTTATTCTATACTAAAATCCCTGGAAGGAACAAGACTGTTTCTTCTTAGGGATTTTTTTTGTTTTTAAGTGGAGTGACTGGCTGAGTATACATTTGGTCATGCGGACTTCCTTTGGAAAAGCATCTGAAAAATGAGCTAGCGGTCTACTTCTCCAAGAACAATATCTATAGATCCTATTATTGCTATTAAATCAGCGATAAGGACGCCTTTTGAAATTTCGGAAATGACGGAAAGGTTATTAAAGCTGGGACCTCTTGATTTTATTCTGAAAGGCTTATCAGATCTACCGTCTGCAATAAAGTAAAAACCTAATTCTCCTTTTGGATTTTCAGCTCTTATATAGAAATCCTGAGCCTTAGGTGTAATCTTTTTAGGTAATTTTGCTCTCGGGTCAAAATCAGGAGTTCTCTTATATTCTTTAGTTAGCTTTTCTAAGCACTGCTCAATGATTTTTAAAGACTCGCCAATTTCATCTATTCTTACCTTATATCTGTTCCAGCAATCACCGGCTGCACCTATTTCTCCGGTAGCATATGGTATATCGAAGTCGATTTCGGGATAGACCGAGTATTCATCAACTCGTCTCAAATCATATTTCAGACCCGATCCACGTAGGACAGGGCCAGAACATCCATAATTAAGAGCAACATCCAAAGGTAGTACGCCTACATTGGCAGTTCTGGAAATAAAAATCTGATTATCCGTAAGTAATTCATTAAGTTCTTTCAGCTTAGGTTTGAAATAATCAACAAACTCCTTACACCTTGTCTCGAAGCCAACAGGTAAATCGTAGAAAAGCCCGCCAACCCAGATATAGTTATACAACATCCGGGCACCAGAGGCCCACTCCAGCATGTTCATGATATGTTCGCGATCTCTGAAACACCATAAGAAGGGAGTGAAAGCTCCTATGTCAATACCATAAGTGCCAACAGCAATAAGATGTGAAGCAATCCTATTAAGTTCGCAAACTAAAACACGTATATATTCAACTCTTTTTGGTATATCTTTCTCTATTCCCAGCATTTTTTCAACGCCCATAACAAAAGCATGGTTGTTGTTCATCGATGCCAGATAATCCATCCTATCTGTATAAGGGATAATTTGGTTATAGCTAAGTGCTTCGCCATGTTTTTCAAAACAGCGATGCAGATAGCCCAAATGAGGAATTACTTCTTTCACGATTTCGCCATCAGTAATTAATTCCAACCTCAATACGCCATGTGTGCTTGGATGTTGTGGCCCCAGATTAAGAACCATTTCTTCCGAGGATACGGAGTTGATTTTATGCTGATATCTTTCGAAAGCTTCGGTATACATAGAAATAAGGCTAAAAATCTATTTTAATATTTTTATATGTTTCGGCATTTTTATAATCTTTTCTAAGGGGATATCCCTGCCAGTCGTCTGGTAATAAGATTCTTCTTAAATCGGGGTGCCCTTCGAAGAAAATACCTACCAGATCGAAAGCTTCCCGCTCATGCCAGTCGGCTGTGCGCCAGACAGAGGATACACTTTTAAAAACTGGTAAATTTTGCTCGCTTCGATCGTTTTCCTGAACAACCTTTAAAACTATCTGGTGTTTTTTTATAATCGACGACAAATGATAAACTACCCCAAACTTCTTTTCTTCTATACCATAATCTACTCCGCTTAAACATGCTAAAAAATCAAACCAGGTGTTTTCATTATCTCTAAGTTCCAGACAAACTTCTATGATCTTATCCGGATTAATAATTAAAGCAGGTTGCAAACCGGTAGTCTCTTCTCCAAAAATGGCATCGCTACCTACTTTTTCAATAATTATCTGTTTGATTTCTTCAAATGTCATCATGGGGCTAACCTTTCAATTTTCCAATTGTTATCGCTAGTTAAGGTATACTTTATCCGATCGTGTAATCTGTTTGATCTGCCTTGCCAAAATTCAATAGACTTAGGGTATATTTTGTATCCACCCCAATATTCTGGCTTTGGAACTTCGCTATCCTTAAATTTATCTTCAAGGCTTTTGAGATTATCTTCTAAAAAATCTCTGTTTGGAATTACAGTGCTTTGTGGAGATGCATGTGCTCCTAACTGACTTCCATGGGGTCTGGAGTGGAAATAATCTTCAGAAGCCTCCGCACTTATCTTTTTTGCAATACCCTCTATTCTTACTTGTCGTTCCAACTCAACCCAAAAAAACAACAGACTAACTTTAGGGGTTCTCTCTATATCGCTTCCTTTCTGGCTGTTATAATTTGTGAAGAAAGTGAATCCTTCGTTATCAAATTCTTTTAGCAGTACAACACGGGTACCAGGAAAACCTTCTTCGTTAACAGTTGCAATAGTCATTGCATTGGGCTCAAGTATATGTGTTTCAATAGCGTGATTAAACCATAAAGCAAACTGATCAATTGGATTTTTTGCAACATCACTTTCAGAAAGGGAAGAAGACTTGTAGTCCTGGCGAAGATCTCTGATGTTTAATTTCTGCTCGTTCATAGCATTACAAACTTACGAAATGCTTAATAATTATATCAAAGTAAGCGTATTTTATTTGCGCTATTTTGGTTAAAATTATTATATTGACTTTAATATGTTGAACGAAGTAATGCCACATATAGGAAATGTTTTGATAGCCGAACCATTTATGATGGATGACAACTTCAAACGTTCTGTAGTCTTGCTTGCTGCGGAAGATGAAGAGGGGCATGTAGGCTATATTTTAAATCAGCGTAGTAATCTGTGGGTTAAAGATTTGCTTTTGGACTGCCCTGAATGTAAATTTCCGGTTTATATTGGCGGACCGGTTGCACCTGATACTTTACATTTTATTCATACCTGTCCGGATAAAATTTATGACGGGGACCAGATAAGAGAAAATGTATTTTGGGGTGGTAATTTCGAGATGCTTAAAGGACAAATTTCCTTAGGAAGTATTGAAGAGCATGAAATAAAGTTTTTTCTGGGGTATTCTGGTTGGGATAAAGATCAGCTAAGAAATGAATTGGAAAGTAATAGCTGGATAGTTTCTGATAAAGTTAACCCAGCTATTATTTTCGATCATTCCAGAGTAGATATCTGGAAAGAGGCTATTATTAACCTTGGGCAAAAATATGCCCATATTGCCAATTTTCCGCAAAGACCCGAATGGAACTAATATTAAGTCAAAAGTGTAAAGTTAAAAGTCAAAAAGACTAAAGGATAATAAGATATGGCTTAAATATCTTAACACTAAAAATGTCAGGACTAATGAACTAATTCAACCAATGAACTATTAAAAACCACTTGGATAACCTTCCGCTTTTAAACTTTCTGCTGACTCTTCAATTTTGGCTTTTAAATCGTTTTTAAAAGCAACTACTTTTCTAAATACTTCTTCATTAGCTGTTCCTAATATTTGAGCAGCTAAAATTCCGGCATTTTTTGCAGCATTTAATGCTACTGTGGCAACGGGAATTCCGTTTGGCATCTGCAGTATAGATAGCACAGAATCCCAGCCATCAATAGAGTTGCTTGATTTCACGGGAACTCCAATTACAGGCAAGGACGTTAACGAAGCCACCATGCCTGGTAAATGCGCTGCGCCACCTGCACCGGCAATAATTACCTTAATGCCTCTTTCTGCCGCGTTTTGAGCGTAATCAAACATTCTTTCGGGGGTACGATGTGCAGAAACTACAGTCAGTTCGTAATCTATTCCTAAATCTTTTAAAAAATCGGCAGCATCTTTCAAAATCGGTAAATCCGATTTGCTACCCATGATAATACCTACTAAAGGTTTGTACATTATGCTATAACTTTTAAGGTGTCTTTTACAAATTTTGCTTTTTCAATGGCTTTTTCTCTATCATTATCTACGATAGTGACATGTCCCATTTTTCTGAAAGGTTTGGTTAGCTTTTTTCCGTAAAGATGAACGTAAATTCCTTCTTTTTTTAAAACTTCCTTTAGTCCTTTATATAGAGCAGGTCCTTCGTAACCTTTTTCTCCTAATAAATTAACCATTATTGCATTTCCTATTGCTTCTGTAGAGCCTAATGGTAAATTTAGAATAGCTCTCAGGTGCTGCATGAATTGCGAAGTGCGATTTCCTTCTATAGTCTGGTGTCCGCTGTTATGAGGCCTTGGAGCCAGTTCATTTACAAGGATATTCCCGTCTGAAGTTAAAAACATCTCAACAGCCAAAATGCCCACAATATTTAAACTGTTAGCAATATCTGTTGCAATTTTCTCTGCTTTTTGTTGAATTTCGAATGGATAGGTTGACGGGCTGATTAAATATTCTACTAAATTAGCTTCTGCGTTAAAATCCATTTCAACTAAAGGGAATGTTTTTATTTGCCCTTTTTCGTTCCTGGCAATTATTACAGAAATCTCTTTTTCAAAATCAATGTTTTTTTCTACAATTGAAGGGGCATCAAAAGCTTTGTCGTAATCAGTCTGAGTACTTATTTTTACTACTCCTTTACCATCATAACCATCTTTTCTCAGCTTTTGTATAAAAGGAAGACTTAGGTTTTCGTCCAATAACTGTGCCCTGTCAGATATTAATTGAAAATCTGCTGTGGGAATATCATTTTCTTTGAAAAACTGTTTTTGCAGGCCTTTGTCTTGTATAAGACGGATAATTCTGGATTGTGGGAAAACGGTAACTCCTTCTTTTTCCAGAGCCTCCAGTGCTTCTACATTTACTTTTTCGATTTCTATAGTAACCAGATCAACCCGCTTTCCAAAGTTGTATACGGTTTCATAATCAGATAATTCACCTACTTCAAAATAGTCACAAATATTTTTACAAGGTGCATTTTTGTCTGGATCTAGTATAGAAACGGACAAATTGAGGTTGATGGATTCCTGGATGAGCATGCGCCCTAGTTGCCCGCCACCTAAAATACCTAATCGGGTTTGTGTAATATTGGATTTCATTTCTGTGTTTTTACAATATGCAATACGTTTGTTGCTGCTTGTAAATGTTATAATAATTTAAGTGTGATGTTTGATTTTATGTTGTTGTTAACAGAGATTCTTTCTCTATTTTTTGCTGAAGCTCGATAATAGCACCAATAAGCGATTCTGGACGAGGAGGGCATCCTTGTACGTAGACATCGACAGGAATAACACGATCTACTCCTTTTACCACATGATAGCCATGTTCCCAATACGGCCCTCCGCAGTTAGAGCAGGATCCCATAGAAATTACATATTTCGGCTCGGGCATTTGTTCGTACAAACGTTTAATACGCTCTGCCATTTTAAAAGTAACCGTTCCGGCTATGATGATAACATCGGCCTGTCTGGGACTGGGGCGGGGGAAAACGCCCAATCTGTCAAAATCAAAATTGGCAGAATAAGAACCCATCATTTCTATAGCGCAACAAGCTATACCAAAACTTAGTGGCCATAAAGACGAAAGTCTGGACCAGTTCAGTAAATCGTCTAGTTTAGTGACTATTAAGCCACCATTTTCCAACTGTTTTTCTAAACTCATGGCGTACTTTTCTTAAATCTTGGAACAAACTTGGGTTTATCAGCGCTAATATTTATAGGTGTTGAATTTTCTATCTCTCTTTGTTTATTTTCAGAATCGACAGGTCTGGTTATATAAGTACGCTGATTAATAGTTGTATAAGCCTCTAACGGAATTTTAGTGTTGACTTTAGGAGTAATATACGCTGGTTTTATCCACATCAAATCTTTCTTTCTCCAGACATAAACGAGTCCGAGTAATAAAATTCCAATAAAGATGAGCATTTCTATAAATGTAAGCCACCCCCATCTGCTATCGGCAGCGATAAGCTCCTGACTGCTAAATACGGTAGACCAGGGGAAAATAAAAATCATCTCTACATCAAACAAAAGAAAAACTAATGCTATAACATAAAAGCGACTATTGAATTGAACCCATGAATTAGAATTCACTTCTTCACCACATTCGTAAGAGCTGTTCTTTTCGGGATTCGGTTTATTGGGAGCAATAAGCTTGCTTATAAAAATCGTGGCACAAACGAAAATAGTTCCTATAATCAGGAATATCAGGACTTTGCCAAATTCGGTTATTTGTGAATATTCATCCATCTTTCGAGGTAGCAAATTTAATACAAATTTATGATTTAATAGTTTTTTTAAGGTGACCAGTTTGTAATCATTTTGCCATTGTTGATAGAATATCTGGACAAAAGTTTCATTTTTGCATTATGTTGAAAAAGTATGACACAGTTATTATCGGCGGTGGAGCTTGTGGGTTAATGTGTGCGGTACAAGCGGGATATCTGGGTAAACAAGTATTGATTTTGGAAAAAAATGGCAAACCAGGAGCTAAAATATTAATTTCTGGAGGAGGTAGATGCAACTATACTAATTTAAATACCAGTAAAGAGAACTTTATTTCGGAAAATCCGCACTTTCTGAATTCTGCTTTTTCTCAATGGACTGTAGACGACACAATTGCCTTTTTTGAGGCTAATGGGATTTATGGGAAAGAAAAGACTTTAGGACAGTTATTTCCGGTAACTGATAAGGCCAAAGATATTGTTGATGTATTTATTAATTTATGTGAAGATTTGGGACAGGAAATTTTGCTGAATTCAAACGTAACTTCGATTAAAAAAATAAATAATGAATTCGAAATCCTGTACGAGAAAAATGGTAAAGAAAATAGGCTTTTAGCCGAAAAGGTCGTTATGGCCAGCGGCGGTTTGCCAATAGCCAAAATGGGAGCAACCGATTTTGCTTTGAAATCTGCATTGAAATTTGGATTGAGCTTAACTAAAACAGCACCAGCTCTGGTGCCTTTAACCATTACAGGGAAAGATCAGCAATGGTTTGCCCATCTTTCGGGTAATTCTATTCATGCAATAGTAAGCAATAGTAAGATCTCTTTCGAAGAAAATATACTGTTTACACATTGGGGCTTAAGTGGTCCCGCAATTTTGCAAATTTCTTCGTATTGGAGGCCAGGAGAAACAATAGAGATAGATCTGTTGCCAAATAAGGATGTAACTGCTTTAATAACAGAAGAAAGACAGCGCAATGGTAAAAAGCATTTGTCCGGTTTTTTGTCCCAATATTATACAAAAAAGTTCGTTGAAGCTTTAGAAGGTATATTGCCTATAGATAAAAATATAGCATCGCTATCTAAACAGGAGCTGGAGTTGATAGCAGATTTTATTCATCACTTTAAGGTAAAACCGGCCGGAGATAAAGGTTATGATAAAGCTGAAGTAATGCGTGGTGGCGTTTCTACTGTAGAGCTATCATCCAAAACTCTCGAATCTAAAAAAGTCAAGGGACTGTTTTTTGGTGGAGAATGTGTGGATATTACTGGTTGGTTAGGCGGATATAACTTTCAATGGGCATGGGCAAGTGGATATGTGATTGCTCAAAATATATAAATGAATTAAAATATGAGAAGATTTTTATTTATAGCGAGTTTGTTTTTTGCGTTAGATGTTTATGCACAAGAACCTGCAGCTTACCTGCCCGATTTTGATTTTCAGAAATTGGACAGCACCTCTTTTAAAAGAACAGACTTAGACTCTACCAAAAATACACTTATTATTTTCTTTGATGCAACCTGTGGGCATTGTAAAGATGCCATGCTAAAAGTGAACAAAAGATACGGTGAGCTTAAGAATACAAATATTGTTTTGATTTCCCTGGATGTAGAAAAGTCTATCCGGTTGTTTTTGAAGGATTTTGGTCCAAAATTTTTAGATAATCCGCAAGTCAATATCCTGCATGATGGAAAATACGAATTTATACCGCTTTTTAATCCAAAGAAGTTTCCTTCACTTTATTTATATTCTGCCAATAGAAAGTTACGGGTGTATGCCAATAACGATAATAAAATAGACGAGATTTTTAATTTTATTAAAGTAGATCAGAAAAATTCGGCATCTGAATAATACCACTTTCCATTTATATTTTCAAACCGGGATCGTTCGTGATGAATCTCCAATTGCATATTCGGATTAAAATAATGTGCTTTAAATTCTACAGTTTCATCATCAAAGTACAAAACTTCGAGTTTTAGCCATTTACTGGATTTTGCCCATTTCAAAATATCTGATTTTTTGTACAAATGTACTTTGTTAGGAAGAGTAGTTTTTAAGATATAGTCCGCATTAGCTGTAACATAAGCAGCGTATCTGCTTTTCATTAAAATAGAAGCACTTTCGGCTATTTTTTCTCCATTATGATATAGAAAACAACAATTCTTATAATCTATATTGCTTCCGCAAGGACACATCATTATTCTTTATTCTATCTTCAAATATAGAAAATCTTGTAGTTATATGGTTTGAAAGTAATTTCAATTTTTGAGAGTATAGAGAAATACTTTTTGATTAAATTTTTGTGTGTTTAAAAATCATCAAATTAACAGAAAGTACAACGCCACCTAAAAGAAATTGAAAAGTGTCACCAAAAGGAAACATTCTTAAAGAGATAATCCATGCTGAAATAGAGACGATAGCAATTGCGTAAAGAATGTTTGTTTTTAATGCAGTGCTGTCTACTTTTTTATCTACCTTTTCTTTAAGGAGTCTTAATTTCGCCTTATCACTTTTCTCTGATTCGGCCATTCCCACTCTGTGTACAATTTTCATAGTGATAAGTATTGGTTATTCTCACAGTTTATCAAAATTGATTATTCTATAACTATGCCAAAAAATCTAAAAATGACTATTCGTGAGCATTTTTTTTAATGAAAATTTAAATATTACATTTGCTCGCAACAAAACTCGTTTAATCGCTCTGTAAGTCCGGATAAATAGGGTATAGAAGGAGCGTATTATAATTTGTTTATATTTAAATTTTAAGCACTTATTATTTAATAATCTGTTGATTTTTAGTTTTTTATTCTACCAAATTCAACAGTCTTTAGCATAATGAACAAAAGAATATACAGTCTCTTGTGTTTGACACTGCAAGTTGTATTAGTAAATGCACAGGAGTCCAAATCTTTGAATGAAGTAGTTATAACAGCGACACAATCGGAGAAAAAACTGGGAGATATTGGTAAAATTGTTAAAATTATTTCTCGCGAAGATATAGAAAGAGCGCAGGGAAGAACTTTGGCCCAACTCCTAAGTCAGGTAGTAGGTGTTAATGTGTCTGGAAGCGATAGCAATATAGGGGAAAATTTATCGCTTTTTGTTCGGGGTTCATCAGCAGGCAATACCTTATTGTTAGTAGACGGCATTTCTTTAAACGATGCGTCTTCTATTACGAATGATTATAATCTTGCAGCTATTACAATAGACCAGATCGAACGTATAGAAATTTTAAAAGGCGCCAGTTCTACACTTTGGGGATCCGATGCCGTGGCCGGAGTGGTTAATATTATAACGAAAAAAGGGTACGGGAATATGCAGGGGAATATGTTAGCGTCTGCTGGAAGTTATAATACGTTTAAACAGAATGTAGGAATGTCAGGAAAGTTAAACCAAACCAGCTTAGCGTTTAATTGGATGCGGATTCAGTCTGATGGATTCTCTTCTGCAAAAAACGTTAGCGGAGGCGATCCTTTTGAGACAGACGCTTTTAAACAGCATAGTCTAAATGCGAATGCAGGACGCAATATTACGTCTAAAATCAATGTTAATTTAGGTGTGAACTATAGCCGCTCTATTGCCGGATATGACGCCGGGGCATTTACTGATAACAGAGAAAACGACCTTTTTAAAAAATCTTTTTTAGCCAGTTTAAAAAGTCGTTATCAATTAGACAAAGGCGAACTTAGTCTGATTTTCAGTCAGAATAATATCAGTAACCGATTCGAAGAGTCTGGAATAATAACAAATAATAAAGGTTCTGTTAGCAACATTCAGACGATATTGGTTTACCGTTTAAATGAATTGTTTGATATAACTTCTGGAATTAATTATAAATATACTTCTACAGATCAGAAAAGCCCGTATGCGACACTTAGCCGGGACGATGCAAATAGCCATCTTATGAGTGTTTATACTTCTTTATTCTTTAAAAAAGGGATCTTCAGGAATGAACTTGGAGGGCGATACAATTATCATAGCAGCTATGGTGATAATTTTACCTACACATTAAACCCATCTTTACTATTTTTAGGTAAGTATAAAGTATATGCCAACTTATCTTCTGCTTACAAGGTTCCGGGATTGTACCAGCTTGCTTCAGATTTTAAAAATGAAAACGGATTAAAACCCGAAACAACATATAATACGGAGTTTGGGCTGGAAACAGATATTCTGGCAGATAAACTGTTTCTAAGTGCTTCGTTTTTTAAGCGGAGAATAAAAGATGTTATCGATTTTGGAATGTCACCAACAGGAAAGTTCCAGTATGAAAATGCAAATACGGAAAAAGCCGAAGGACTAGAGGCGGACATAACGTTTAAATGGAATAAACTTTTCAGGTTGTCTGCATTTTATACCTATACAGATGGCTATATAGTTAAAGATATAAGCGAATCGCCAATTATGAGGCGGCCTAAACATTCTGCGGGCGCAAGTTTAGATTATACAATATCAAAAAGAGTGGCGGCAGTATTAATTCACAAATGGATAGGGGAAAGACATGATACCTATTTTGATTTGAGTAGTTATGCAACAAACGAAGTAAAGTTAAGCGGTTATCACAGAACAGATTTATATATACAGTATCAGCCTTCGCAAAAGTTTGTTTTTTTTATAGATGCTAAAAATGTTTTCGACAGGCAGTTTAGCGAATTTATAGGGTATAACTCTGCGGGAATCAATTTTAATACAGGTATTAATTTTAAGATTCAATAAGATTTAATAATTTTACATTCTCAATTGGAAAAATATGTCTTTAAATAGAAAATTCATTCTAACACTGATAATTTTAATAGCAGTATCTTTTAGATTTTTAGATTTAGGAGAAAATTATAGCTGGGCAAATTTCACTCCGGTAGGTGCAATTGCACTTTTTGCAGGTACTTATTTTAAGGATAGGGTAAAAAGCTTTTTTGTGCCGTTATGTATTCTTTTTTTAAGTGATATTCTACTGGGATATAAATATACAGGAACGTTTAGTCCGTACTATCCAGGTATAGAATTGGTTTATGTAGGTTTTGCAGCTATGGTCTACATAGGTTCTTTGGTTAAAAAAGTAAATATAGTTAATGTATTATTGGCTTCAGTGGCGGCTGTATTTGCACATTGGATTTTAACAGATATACAACCCTGGTTAGCCGGTCCTTATACCAAAGACTTTTCTGGTTATTTGCAGGCTTTAATAGCAGCAATTCCATTTGAGAAAAACCTGCTTTATGGAAATATCATTTTCTCTATGTTGATGTACGGAGGCTATGAGTTTTATAAAGCTAAAACACATTCATTGGAAGAATCTATAGCTTAATATTTTTTGAATATACAGAAAACGCTGGTAAGAAATTACTGGCGTTTTTTGTTTATTACTGCTAAACCGTCTTTGCAGAGTGTTAAATTTCCTATTTTTGTTATTCAATCGTGTCAATGAACTATTTGCGACTTATTCTTTTACCATTTTCTGTTATTTATGGATTGGTTGTTTGGTTTAGAAATAGACTTTACGATTGGAAACTGTTTTCATCTCAGTCTTTTAACCTGCCAATAATATCTGTTGGAAATTTAGAAGTAGGTGGCTCAGGAAAAACTCCTTTGACAGAATATCTGGTGATGTTACTGGATAAATACCAGATAGCTACCCTAAGCAGGGGGTATGGTAGGAAGACAAAAGGATTCAGATGGGTCAGTCAAACCGACGATTCTACTTTGAGTGGAGATGAACCTTTACAGATAAAAAATAAATTTCCCGGTATTGATGTTGCAGTTTGTGAAGACAGGGTAGCAGGGGTGAAGCAATTGCAAGCCAATCACCAGGTAGTTATTTTGGACGATGCTTATCAGCACAGGGCAATTAAACCGGGGTTTAATATTCTGGTGTTTAATTATCACCATTTAAAAAGACCACGTTTTTTATTGCCTGCCGGTAATTATAGAGATTGGTTTCTGGAAAGGAAAAGAGCAGATATATTATTAATAAGTAAATGTCCTGATGGACTGAACTTAGGTGAAAGAGAAGCTATTGTGCGAAAGATGAAACCTTTCAGTTACCAAAAAGTGGTTTTTTCTGCCATTCGTTATGCAGGTAATTTATCGCATATCGTTTCTAAAGAGGTTAGGCCGATACATATAATCAATAGGGAAACCTCTGTATTGTTAATCACAGGAATAGCTAATCCGATGCCATTGGTGAAAGAAATTCAGAAGTATACCGAAAAAATCACGCATCATTTTTATCCGGACCATCACCTGTTTAGCACAAAAAATATGCTTAAACTTGTGAGCGATTTTGAGAATTTGCAAGGTGAAAATAAAATTATCATAACAACAGAAAAGGATGCTGTCCGTTTAAACATCAAGGAAAATCAAAAACATATCTATTCGCTGCCTGTTTATCAATGGCCTATAGAAATTGCATTTTTAGATAACGATCAATCTGTTTTTGATCAGGAAATTTTAAATTATGTTATATCAAATCAACGAAGCGTTAGAATACATTAAAAGGAAAACCAACGACTTTAAGCCAGAAATAGGTATTATTCTGGGGACGGGTTTAGGTGGGCTTGTTCAGGATATAGAAGTAGAGTATAAACTGATGTATTCCAATATTCCAAATTTTCCTATTTCTACATTAGAATTCCATTCGGGGAAATTGATATTCGGAACACTGTCTGGTAAAAAAGTAGTAGCTATGCAGGGCAGGTTGCATTATTATGAGGGATATAACATGAAGCAAATAACTTTTCCGGTAAGGGTAATGAAAATGCTGGGGATAAATACTCTGTTTGTTTCTAATGCCAGCGGATCGTTAAATCCCGATTTTAAGAAAGGTGATTTGATGATTATTAAAGACCATATTAACCTGCAGCCGGATAATCCATTGGTAGGAGCCAATTATGAAGAGTTAGGGCCTCGATTTCCGGATATGAGCGAGCCTTACAAAAGAGAATTAATTAAGAAAGGGGTAGAAATAGCAGCTGCTCAGCAGATTACCTGCCATACAGGAGTATATGTGTCTGTAACAGGGCCCAATTTGGAAACACAATCTGAATATAAGTATTTAAGAATTATAGGTGGAGACGCTGTTGGAATGAGTACAGTTCCGGAAGTTATTGTTGCAAGGCACATGAATCTGTCAGTTTTTGCGATTTCGGTACTTACAGATGAAGGTTTTAATGAGGTTTTGGAACCTGTATCTTTGCAGGAGATATTGAATACGGCTACTGTAGCAGAGCCGAAAATGACGACAATTTTAAAAGAGCTGATTCAGCATGTATAATATGCTCAAAAGGATATTTTTCTTACTTTTTATTCTAGCCAATACAACCGCTTCTTTTGCCCAGTTTGGAGGCGATTTGAGACGGAACGATGGTTTTGGTTTCGATACCACCAGTAACAATCAGCGTACTTCTAATAAAGACATTAGTGTTGATTCACTGCGGAAGCAACTGGACAACAAAAAAGATTCTATTGTTTACAATTCAAAATTCATTAAATATACTAAAGCGGCTTTTTTAGAAGACAGCACCCGTTTATTTAATTTGGATACTACGGTGAAAGACTTTCACCATTTCCATCCGTTGAACGATCCTCATCATCCAACTATGAACTTAGGCGTGTTGGGATCGGCCTATCGGCCCATGTTATTTGAGCCTTCAAAAAACATAGGATTTGATATTGGTCTTCATTATTTTGACCGTTATATGGAAGGCCCTCAGGATATCAAATATTATCAGGCAAGAGCGCGGTATACGGAACTTTATTACGTTTCGCCATTTGGAGGAAAGCAGGAAGAACTGTTCCATGTATTGCACAGTCAGAATATCAAGCCTAATTGGAATATGGGGGCTAAATACGGAAAGATGGGGACCCAGGGATATTACGCCGGGCAAATTTCTGATATTTTAAATGCTTCTGTGTGGAATTGGTACGAGTCTAAAAATAAACGCTACACTTTGCTGGCAAGCCTTAATTTTAATACTATAAAAAGTAACGAGACAGGCTCTATTTTTAACGATAGTGTCTTTACTGCTGAAACTATTGTGGAGCCTCTTTACGAAAGAACCAGGTTATATAATAGCAGAGAGACAGGTAATGCGAGACATAATGTTAGAAACAATACCTTTTTTGTTAAGCAGTTTTTTAATATCGGAAAGCAGCGTTTGGTAGACAGTGGCGATGTCGCACTTCCTACGCAGCGGGTTAGTTATGCTTTTTCATATAACAGACAGAAGTATAATTTCAGGTATGGCAGAGTAGACACTACCGGTTTGCTAAGAAACTATTATATTTTTCAGGATTCTACTTCAGACTCTACCCGTTTAGATCATATACGTAACGAATTTGCCTATAGTTTTTATATCAGAGGAAAGCGTATTTCTTTCCTTAAGAATGAGTTGAAGGTTAATGCAGGGCTTGTTCAGGATTATTATAAATACAGTCAGTATTCATATAGCAACAATTTCCAGAGCCTGACTTTGAAAGGAAACCTCACTTATGGACTTAGTAACAGGGCAAACGTCAATTTTGCCATTCAACAAGTGTTTCAGGGACCTTACGCCGGAGATTTCTTATATCAGGCCAATTCTGAAATTAAACTGAGTAATTCTGTGGGCAGTATAATGCTTGGTGCATATTCCCAAAATCAAAGTCCGGCAATTATATATGAAAGGCAAATCAGTAATCACCATCAATGGGATTTAAATTTCGATAGGGTAAAAACGCAAAATCTTTCTTTTGCCTATGTTAATCCCAAATTTCATTTAAAAGCTAAGGCAGAGTACTTTTTAATAGGGAATCATCTTTATTTTACTGATGTAAATGACGAGATAGCTCCGGCTCAAATGTCCGGTAATATCAATCTGTTAAAACTTACTTTAGCTAAAGATTTCCACTTCGGCAAGTTTACTTTCGAGAATTATATCGTCTATCAAAAAACAGATTATGAGTCTGTACTTAGAACTCCGGAAATTTACACATTTCATAGTTTTTACATGCATCAGGATTTGTTTAAAGTACTGAAGATGGATTTTGGTTTTGATGTGAGGTATTTTGGTAAATATACCGCAAATGCTTATGCTCCTGCGATTGGACAGTTCTACAATAAGGACAATACTCAATTTGATACATGGCCAATTGTAGATGCTTGGGTGAGAACCAATTGGAAAAGAGCTAATTTGTTTGTTCGCTATGATTATTTAAATAAAGGCTTATTCTCGAAAGGATATTATACTGTAGACAGATACCCTATGCCTTATTCTATAGCAAGGTTTGGATTAAGCTGGAATTTCTACGATTAGTCTACATAAACGGAGATAGAAGACGTAGGATCCGTTCGATTAATTTTCGGATTCTGCTTCTTTTTAACCAAGTTTCTAAGGTGATTTCTATGGAATCTGATAAATCTTTTTCGAATTCAAGAGCCAGTTCCTGTGCTATCTTTTCGTTATAGATTAAAGAAGATACCTCGAAATTGAGGTCGAAGCTTCTTGCATCTAAGTTGGCTGTACCTATAGAGGCTAGCTGTCTGTCTGTAACAAAAGTTTTGGCATGTATAAATCCTTTTTTATACTGATATATTTTAGCCCCTGCATTTAAAAGATCTTCAAAATAAGATTGAGTCGCAATGCTTACAAATAACGAATCGGCACGCTCGGGTACCAGAAGTTTAACATCAATGCCACTTAAAGCGGCAATAACCAGACTGTCCTGAAGCGTTTGGTCTGGAATGTAATAAGGTGTCGTTAAAAGGATTTCTTTCTTAGCCAAATTAATAGACTGTACAATTGAAAATAAAATGCTGGGAAGTTCGGAGTCCGGACCACTGGATGTAATTTGTACTGGTATAGCATTTTTATTATTTATGTCAATCTGAGGAAAATAGTCATTTGTTACCATGATATTCTCTTCACTACAGAAATTCCAATCTGCCATAAAAATCTGTTGCAGTGAAAGTGTAGAATATCCTTTGATCATGAGGTGTGCATCTTTCCAATAAAGTTTACTATCGGAAGAATTACGATATCTGTCTGAAATATTTATTCCACCTATAAAGGAAGTTACACCATCGATAATAACAATTTTCCTATGGTTCCGATAGTTCATTCTGTTGGCAAAATAAATCAGTTTGATTTTATTAAAAGGAAATGCCTGAACACCGTTTTTCCGTAATTCTTTAATGATGTTCTTCCTAATTCCCGAACTGCCAAAATCATCATAAATAAATCTTACTTCAATACCGGATTTTGCCTTCTCTACCAGGATATCTTTAATCTCATTTCCTATTCGGTCATTTTCATAGATATAGTATTCAATATGGATATGTTTGGTCGCTTTTTTAAGCTCCTCGATGAGTTTAGGAAAGAGCTTCTCGCCATTAAATAAAGGTTTTACAACGTTATTTGGCAATACGCCCTGATTTTCATTTTTTTTATTTGCCAGCAAATGTACCAATTCCTGATTTTGTACCAGAGAAGGGTTATTGCTTGATGAAAAATGCTTATTTAAGGTCTGTATCCTGTTTTTAAACGATTGCTTTTGGGATTCATCTATTTCTAATTTTTTATTGTAAATCTTGCTTTTTCTATAATTTATACCAAAGGAGAAGTAGAAAATAATACCGATAACAGGTACGAAAATAGCAAACAGTAAATAAGCTAAAGTTTTACTTGACGATCGGGTGTCGTAGATTATCTTAAGGCATACGCCTATTAAAATAACAACGTAAGCAATTTCTGCAGTTAAAACCAATGTCGTTTGATTGAGTATCTCAAACATATTTTTCAAATTCTAAGTTTATTCCAAATCATATAAAATGCATTTAAAAGCCTGTTACTCTAAGCTAAGTTCTTTTGTAATAAAAATGTTTTGTTTGTTTCATTTTTATTTAGATTAACTATTTATTAACTTAATACTAATCAAATCTTTCAATATATGTTGTTCTCTAAATTAAACTTAAACAAGGGCGAGTGGCTCGATCTTGTTTTTCACAATCGCAACAAAAATTATGGAGCTTATGAAATTAGAAGAGATGCAGATAGTTATTTGTTGAAAGCATTATTAATATCGTTCGGTGTATTTGCAATGTTTATTGGTTCCACAGTATATTACCTTAATAAGGAAAACAATAGTGTAGCCAATTCATATTCTTCTTTTGATGAAAAAGACAGCTGGAATGATGAGCGGATAGTGAAGCTGGAAGATTTTAAGCAAGAAATACCAGCCGCTGAAGTGAAACAGCCTGTTCAGGATAAATTAGTACCAGCGGTACCTCAGGTAAATGTAGAGCAAATTAAATACACATCTATGCGCCCGGTAGAGGACAGCAAAGGTGTAGATGCACCTACTATTGCCGATTTGAAAGATAAGATTATTGGCAATACCGATATTGCCGGAACAAAATCGGAATCTGATAATCTAACTGTAGGTGTGGTTAACGGAAGCGAAGAACTGGCAGGAGGAGGTACAGTGGATAATAATACCTATAATACTGCTACTGTAGAGCGTATGCCAACGTTTCCTGGTGGGCTGGAAGCATGGGCAAAATTCTTAAGGAAAAATTTAAACTATCCGCCATTGGCTAAAGATAATAATATACAAGGTCGTGTAACAGTTTCTTTTGTTGTCGAAAAAGATGGTTCGGTTACAGATGTGAAAGTTTTAAAAGGTATTGGTGGAGGATGTGATGAAGAAGCTGTCAGGGTCATCAAAAAGTCTCCGCTTTGGCAGCCGGGAGAGATGAACGGCCGTAAAGTCAGGGTATCTTATGTTATTCCTGTAATGTTTCAAATGCAATAAGTTATATTTGCCGTTATAAACTAAAAGCCCGTTAATTACTGACGGGCTTTTGTTTTTATCTATGTTTTCTGCTTTTTCTTCTTGGCGGCAGGAAACAGAATATTGTTTAAAATTAGTCTGTATCCCGGAGAGTTTGGGAAAAGATTAAGGTCGGTAGGAGGGTCGCCGACCAAATGCTGGTAATCTTCAGGATCATGACCTCCGTAGAAAGTCCATTGTCCCTTACCGATTTCGCCATGAATGTAACGAGCCTCGCTTGCAGACTTTAGCTCGCCCATAACAGTAACTTCAGATTTAATAATGTCTTTTCTATAAGCGGTGGTTTGTCCCATAAAACCTTTAATTACTTTTTCGTGGTTTTGCGTAAGTATTGTTGGGATGATATCCCATTTTGCAGAGAAGTCGAATAAAGTAAAATAGTCTCTGGTTCTTTCGACGTTTCTGGTATTGGTGGCGTCTATATCAGAAAACTCATAAATCGCCGGATTATTTTCCAACTTGAAATTATGAAAGGCAAAAGTTTTATTGAAATCTAATTTCTGTTGAGCATGAGGGTCGGCAGCATCTCCGTCAAACATGTGTTCGCAAATATCAAGGCCTTCTGCAGAAAGTGCAATATCAAAACTATCTGTACCGGAACACATTGCGAAAAGAAAACCTCCGCCAATACAAAAATTTTTAATAGTTTTCGAAACAGCTAATTTCATTTGAGATACTTTTTTATACCCCAGCTTTTTTGCCCTCGCTTCCTGTTGCTGAACGTCCTGTCTGTACCAGTCTGTATTCCTGAAATTTGCCCAGAATCGTCCATATTGCCCCGTAAAATCTTCATGATGGAGATGAAGCCAATCGTACTGAGCTAATTTTCCGTCCAGTATCTCCTCATCATAAACTACATCATATGGTATTTCTGCATAAGTTAGCACTAACGTAACAGCATCATCCCAGGGTAATTTATTTTTCGGAGAATAGACAGCTACTTTAGGGGCTTTTTCCAGCTTTACCATTTCCATATTAACTTCAGGATCGGCAATTTCACTCAATATAGCGGTTAATCTCGCATCTGCAATTACATCGTAACTAATGCCTCTTATTTTTAGTTCGTTTTCAATCTCTTTGTCATAATTTGTAGAGAAGCTGCCTCCTCGGTAGTTGAGCAACCATGTTATCTCTTTACTCTTTTTTAACGCCCAATAGGCAAGTCCATATGCTTTTAAATGGTTTTTCTGCTGCTCGTCCATAGGGATAAGGATAGCAGTACAGAAAGCCCTGGTTATGAAAAAAAGCAGGATGAACGTTACAAAAAATCTTTTCATTCCTATAAAATTAGGGATAATGCTGTAAAACGCTAATATGGGCTAAAAATTTTATTATTTTAGCGTCCTTAAATTAAAGGAGATGAGTAAAGCAATAATTAAAACTGAAAAAGGGGATATGACCGTAGAGTTCTACGAGAAAGACGCTCCCAATACAGTAGCGAACTTCAAGAAATTAGCTAAAGAAGGTTTTTATGATGGTGTAACTTTTCATAGGGTAATTCCTGACTTCGTCGTTCAGGGTGGATGTCCTTTCTCCAAAGATCCGGCAACTGCTTTCAGAGCTGGAACTGGTGGTCCGGGATATCATATTGATTGTGAGTTAACAGGAGAAAATCAGTACCACGACCGTGGTGTATTGTCAATGGCTCATGCTGGTAGAAATACAGGTGGTTCGCAGTTTTTCATTTGCCATAGCCGTAATAATACAGCTCATTTAGATCGTAATCATACATGTTTTGGTAAAGTAGTGGAAAATGTAGACCTGGTAGATGATATAAGACAAGGAGATAAAATCTTAACTATAGAAGTTTTAGAAGGTTAAAATATGAACATTGCAGGATTAGTTGCAGTTTCTGGAAAGCCAGGATTGTATAAATTGGTAGGACAGAATAAATCGGGCTTTATTTTAGAAAGCTTAGACGAGCAAAAAAACAAGTTGGTAGTCAATATGTCTACTTCTAAATTAGCATCGCTAGAAGATATCACCATTTATGGCTATGATGAAGACGTAAGGCTTAAAGATATTTTTGAGACAATTAGGAATTATAAAGGAGACGTTCCTGATGCAAAGGCAGATGCAAAAGTATTAAGGTCTTTCTTTACAGAGATTGTCCCTAGTCATGATACTGAAAGAGTCTACAATTCTGACATTAAAAAGATTGTCAATTGGTTTGCTATTATTAAACAAACTCCTTTGTTTGATGAAGTAACTGAAGAAGTTAAAGCAGAGACAAAGGTTGAAGAACCCGTTCAGGAAGAGGTTATAGAGGTCGTTGCTGAAAAAAAGCCAAAAGCAGCTAAAAAGCCAGTAGCTAAAAAAGCAACTGCAAAGAAAGATTAAATCAGTATAAAAAGACCAACCGATGTTGGTCTTTTTTGCTTATTATTTTTCAGTATGAAAAATAATGGGTTGATTTATAAAATGTTATATTTAAAGTACATTTTTATAGGAAAAAAAACTTGCAAGATGTAGAATTTAACTCTACATTTGTGCCACTCAAAAGGAAATATTCCTTGAAAAGTTCGGGGTGTAGCGTAGCCCGGTATCGCGCCACATTTGGGATGTGGAGGTCGTAGGTTCGAATCCTGCCACCCCGACTTAACGGGACAAGAGTAGCAAATCTACTTTTGTCCCGTTTTTATTTTCTTATAAATTTTTTGTTGATCAAATTGATACACTGAATAAATTTATTGCGTTGAATAGTTCGCAACTTGGTGATCTAAAAAAAATGACTTTTTGAAATATATAGTATCTGTGGTATATTCATATCATCTTTTATAAATATACAGTACTTCAAATCGTATCGGCTTAGCTTATGGCAAGAATTGTATTTTGGCACCGCAGAACTACATGCGTTTCTCTACTATGAATTGATCGGCGGAGTGTTACGGTAATTGCATAAAACTCGCACCGATCACTTTCAGCATACCATCAAAACGTTTCCAAATCCTGAAATATCGGAATTTTCCTTCTAATGGAATTCCCCTTACTTTTCCTTTTGCTGTCATCGTAACGATGGAAAGTGCTGTATCATCCGTTATTTTAATGTCGTTAATTTCTGTTGAAGCATTCTCAATAACCATTGTTTTTGCCCGGTGTGAATTTAAATCCATTTCTTTGGTTACAATTTCTCCTGTGGGTGTAACAGCAATGAGATCATCGTATAAAAGTTGATTAAGAATGTCGACGTTACTTACAAGTTGGGCTGCAAAAAGTTTGTTTTCAGCTTCAACAACATTTTCCCTAGTGATGGTTTCTTTCATTTGGAATTATCTGAAATTATTTTTTAAAGTCGATAATAAATCGTCTAATTGCAGAAAGTCTGTGGTCATTCCTTCTTTAAAGCCCATTTCTAACTCTTTTTCAAGATCCGACAGATTATCGTATGTCAGCAAAATATCGACCCGTACTTTATCATCTGTCGGGATAAAGGTGTTCTCCCATAAATTTTGAGGAAACGCCAGATTTATTATGCCATTTTCATCACTAAATCCGCCTCTTAAGCTGAATGATTTTTCTTTTACAATAGAAATGAAATCAGACTTGCTCCAATGTTTTTCACCTTCGGGACTTACCATTGCATATAGCCAAATTCCGCCTTCGCGAAAATCCATTGTTTTGGTTTCTGCTTTCCAGGGTTTTGGTCCCCACCATTGGTCTAACAATTCTGCTGTTGTCCACGCTTGCCAAACCAGTTCAAGGTTGGCATTAAACTCACGTGTAATTTGAATGGTGTTGTTTTCTTTGTTGACAGTAAAGTCAAATAATAAGTTGCTGTTCATTTTATTTACTTTTTAGGGTTAACAATAATTTGTCTAAGTTTCCGAGAGCCATAGTAAGGCCTTGTTTGAAGCCCATTTCAATCATAGTTTCAATGTCTTCAAGTTTATTGTGCTTTAAGGTAATATTTACAGTTGTGATACCTTTTTCTTCAGTGAAAATGTTTGTCCACAAAGAACGTGGTTTAATGTTGTTTTCATTCCCGTTTTCATCGCAAAAGACATCTAACCAGGATAGTAATTTATCAGTTTCAATAGCCTTGTAATCTGCTTTGCACCACATTTTTTCGTCCGTTGGGCTAATCATGGCATAAAGCCATACTCCGCCCACTTTCAAATCCAATGTTTTAGTTTCGACATGATAAGGTTTAGGCGCCCACCACTGGTCAAGTAACTCTGCTGTTGTCCATGTCTGCCAAACCAATTCAATGTTGGCATTAAATTCACGAGTAATTTGAATGGTATTGTTTTCTTTGTTGACAGTAAAGTCAAATAATAAGTCGCTGTTCATTTTATTTACTTTTTAGAGTTAGCAATAATTTGTCCAGATTTTTAAGGTGTGATGAAAAGCCTTTCTGGTGACTTGTTGTAGCCATCTTTTCAAAAAGATCCGATATGCCATACCGTTCAGTAACGGTTACCAATGTTGTACCATTTTTCTCTCCGAAAATAGTGGTGCATTCGGTACGTGGGAAGTGGGGATTAACAGTTCCGTTTTCATCGCTGAACACCCGTAATTCTCTAATACTTTTTTTAGGCACTATATGCTGATAATCGTATCTACTCCAGTGTTTGTTTCCTTCGGGACTTACTATTGCGTAATGCCAGAAACCACCTTCCCGGAAATCCACGGTCTTTGTTTCTGTCCGGTAGGGGTTAGGAGCGCACCATTGGTCGAGCAACTCGGCTGTTGTCCATGCTTGCCAAACCAAATCTGGGGTAGCATCAAATTCACGTTGGATCCGAATCGTTCTATTTTCCGTATCCACGGAGAAATCGAACAAGAGATTGCTGTTCATTTTTTTTGATTTTTAATTGTTGCCAATAAATTGTCGAGTTGGTCGAAACGGGTTTCCCAAATTTTGCGGAACTGTTCCAGCCATTTATCTATTTCCTTCATTTTATCAATTTCAAGTTGGTAATAAATTTCCCTGCCTTTGTGTTCCTGTTTTATCAGCTCGCACTCCGAAAGAATACGTAGATGTTTAGAAACCGCTTGTCGTGTGGTGTCAAAATGCTCCGCAATGGCATTGGGTGTCATAGCCTGTAAAGCAATTAGTGCGATAATAGCTCGTCTTGTAGGATCTGCAATGGCTTGGAATACGTCTCTTCTCATCTATTGAATTATTTTAATGAAACCAATCAGTTGCAAATATAGATGCAACTAATTGGTTTCGCAAATTTTAATTTGATTTTTTTATACCTTTTTTAATATTCCGGCTTGTTAAAGTGAATATATACTAATCTCTGGCATGAATGTTTTTATTTCGGTGAATCTTTACGGGTTGAAACCTTTTGTCTATTCTTTGAGTTTTTTGTCAGCCAGTCTTTCATACCTCTGTCTTCCGGAGATGCAGAGAGTATATTGTCCAGTATAAATGCCCAAAGACCGGAAACCAGCATAGGAGTAGCTAGAATAACATTGACAAAAACTGAGAGCGAGGTGTTCGCCAGTTCAACCGGATTTTCTTCCATATAAGAGGGTAGGGATAATCCCAACATCAACGAGGTGCCAATAATGATCTGATTCCTGGAGTTGTCGATTTTTGCCCGTAGTATAAGCTCCAAACCGGTCATAGCAAGAAGACCGAAAGCAGTTAGGTAAACTGCCCCCAGGATAACTTCCGGAATTTCTGCCATAAAAGCACCCAACTTTCCGATAACTCCAATAAATAGTAAAATAATTCCTGCTACTACGCAGACAAAACGACTGGCAACTCCACTCAGCCTGATCACGCCTATATTCTGTGAAAAAGTTGAAGTAGCACTTCCTCCCAAAATACTGGAAATTATGCTTCCGAGTCCTTCTGCCGCAATACCCCGACTAACTCTTTTAACCTCTGGAGGATCGGTATAGGTAACTTTAGATAAAGCCATATAGTCTCCAAAAGATTCGAGTGATGCAGTCAGGTAAGGAATGGACATGGCTAATATAAAACCTGCGTTAAATTTAGGGGCGCCCCATGGAAATATTTGCGGCATAGTAAACCAGCTGCTTTCGGCAATTGTACGGAGATTTACATACATAAAATGTTTATCGGGAAACCATCCCAACCAGGTTCCGGCAATCGCTATTCCATAAGCAATAATGACTGCCAGGAAAAGTGACATCGTCTTTGTAATAACACCAAATGCGAAGCTGAAAAAAATAACCAATCCTATAATTACAATAGCATAATGCCACGCACCGCCAATAAATTCCGTAATAACAGGCCATAGTCCAAGACCAATCATCATAATGATAATACCTACAGTTATAGGCGAAATGTACCGACTGAGCCATTTTAGTACGTTAAATGCGCCTAAGCTAAATTGGAATACGGCACCAATCAACAAAGCTCCGCCCAGGTACTGCATGGTTATAAGTGGATCGGCGTAAAGCGAAACACCTAAAGAGCCTAAAGCCAGGTAAGCGGGAATATGGCCGGACGTAGAGCCCTGAATTATCGGTAATCGGATACCTAAGGTCACCTGAATGATAGTTGCTATTCCTACTGCGACATTAATATACCCGATCAATATTCCGATTTGAGCGGTATCCAATCCTACAGTTGTGCCTATTATGACCGCAGTGGTGATACTTCCCAGAATCATTGCGAAGATATGCTGAAAACCATAAATAATAGACTTACCTATTGATGGGCGTTCATCTATTTCAAAAACAAGCGGTTTATGTTCATTGGTATCTGCCATGTGTTCCAATTAAAGTGAAGAATCGTAACCATTTAGGCTATGAACAGTTCTGTAACGTTTTTGTTGGTTTTTTATTTGTTTTTTGAACAAGAAGGAGATTAAACTGTTAGAAAGAGATAAGTGTTTCAGTATCAGTGTGAAGATAGAGTTATGACTAAAGATAGCGACAAAAATACAAATCTGGTGTATGCTGTAGAGGATCGGCCAAAATCCGTTTCTGATTGGATAATCTATAGTCTTCAATGGTTAATTACCATGGTTTATGCTGTGGTTTGGGGATATGCGATAGTAGGGATAGAGATGGGATTTAAGTCTGCTGAATTGTCAACCTATATGTCGTCTGTTATTCTGACAATAGGACTTTCTACATTATTGCAAGCCTGGCTTGGACATAAGATGGCCATGGTCTCTGGACCGAATGTCATTCCTTCATTAGCCATTGTTGCTGCCATTACAGCAGGAGGGGCTGAATATGCACAACAGGCCTTTCTGGCTCAGGCTATTGCTGGTGTCTTTGTTGTTCTGTTGACGTTTTTCGGAGCTGTTAAATATATTCAAAAGATATGGAGTCCTTTGATTCTCGGATCTATGGTAATGTTGGTAGGGCTTTCCATTTCAAAACAAGGATTGACTTTATTAACTGCATCTGGTTTTGGGTGGCCGTTTTTTGTTGGAATATTCCTGGCTCTTATAGGCATTTTTGCTGCCATTCGAGGCAAAGGCATTCTAGGGACTTTGCCGCCCCTGATAATTATTATACTCGGCTATACCATTTTTATAATAGCCGGTGAATTTTCATGGAATCTCGTTCAGGACCCTGACATTTTTATATTGCCTGCCGTTTTTCCCTATGGCTTTGTACTTCCTCCCATAGATCTGATTATTATTATGATTGTGGCCAGCTTAATGTCGGTACTTAATCTCTATGGCAATCTTCAGGGATATGCCGAAGTAGCCAAACATAAACTTAAAGATGGTGCCATAAAACGTTCATTCTTACTGTTTGGAGCGATTGAAAATTGCTTGCCCGGAATTTTCGGGGTTCCGGCTACGGTTTCTTATGGTGAGAATATTGGCATAGTTATGTTGACGCGTGTAGCTGCCAGAAATTTTATTCTTGTGGCTTCCATGATTTTTATAGTAATGTCTTTTATTGGTCCGGTAGGTGGCCTGATGTCGGCAATGCCGGAGCCTGTAGCAGGAGCAATGTTGTTAGGTATAGCATCTACGGTAATAGGCATTGGTGTAAACGTGATGGCTACTGCACCAGAATTTGGACGAAGAGAACAGAGTCTTGTAGGATTTTCAGTTTTTCTGAGTCTGGGACTGTTTCTATTGCCGGAGGAGGAATGGAAAGAAGTACATCCGGTGGTAACAACGATTTTCAGTAATCCTATTATCTCGGTAATTCTATTCGTTATGCTTTTTGAGAAGGTAATATTTAGAAAAAGTAAACAGGTTTGATAATAAACATAAAACATCTGCTATGAATACAAAAAAGAGTAATAAAAAATGGCATCCGGGCACCATATCAGATATGGCGGAAGAGCGACAATATGAAGATATCATGCTTAATCGCCGTAAGATCATTTTAGAACAGGTGCAAAAGGATTACGAAGCCTTTCAGAAAGACAAAACGTTTAAATTCCCGAGCTGGCAATACGGAGCACCCAAAGGGAAGTTGTTTAAGGTAGCGTGTGAAGACAACCCCGATTTTGGAGAAACATCCTTTCTGGAGTTTGATTCAGCAAGAACTGCGTTTCTTTCTATAGATTATCAAATTGATTTTTGCGGAGAAAAGGGATACGTAGATGTTATGAAATACCCTCTTGAAAATACGGCAGGCCCATTATTGGCAACGAAAGAAGTTTTAGACGTTGTAAGGAAGACAGATATTACTGTTATTCATACAAGAGAAGGACATTTGCCCGATTTGAGTGATTGCCCCTACAATAAACTTCTTCGCAGTAAAATCATTGGAAAAGGGGTAGGTATTGGCGAAAAACCAGAAGGAGGCATAGGTGAACTTTTAATAAGGGGGTCAAAGAGCTGGGGTATAGTAAAAGAAGTGGAACCCATTGAAGGAGAAATTCTTATCGATAAGGCCGGAAAAGGCGCAATGGGAGTCAGTAACCTGCATATGGTATTGCAAAATTTGGGTATTACCCATTTGGTAATAGTAGGTATTACTACCGATGTATGTGTTAACACTATCATGACAGAAGCCAACGATCTCGGTTTCTGGTGTCTGTTGCTGAAAGATTGTACCGGAGCGACCGACAAAGGAAATTATGAAGCTGCTATCAAAAGTACTAAAATGCAGGGTGGAGTGTTTGGTTGGGTATCGGACTCGAAGAAATTTATAGCGGCTTTAGATGGTTTGTAAAACCTTAAAAACATAAATATTTTGATACGGAAAGTAAAAACTATAGCTGTTGATATTTCCAGTGATTTACGATTTAGCAATACATACATCTCAGTTGCTTTCTTAAACTAGATCAATGTAAAACAAATGTCTGTTGTAACTTTGTTTAGTAATTGGATGAAAAGGTTATGAGGAATCAAATATCAGGATTGTATAATGTCATCGAAAAACGCTTAGCTTTTTCTGCTGCAGAAGTCAGGGCAAGTAATTTGAAATTCCCTTAAACCGTATAAAGGCAACATTCACAAATTGAATACTATGTGTAAATTATTCAAACTGATTAAAACTATTTGATATGGAAACAACAAATGTAATGCTGAACGAGAAAAACCGTGGAGAAGTACAATTATTCTCTGATGGTAATAAAGCAGGGTATATGGAGATATCCATATATAATCAGCGATTGACCGTATACCATACCGAAGTGGAACCGCAATATGAAGGCCGTGGCTTTGCAAAATTGCTTTTGGAAAAACTGGTATCTTATGCCCGGGAAAGCAATTTAAATATTGTTGCGCTCTGTCCTTACGTACATGCACAGTTTAGACGTCATCCTGAAGATTATCAGGATATATGGTACAACAAAGAAGCCTAGCATTGAATCAATAATGATTAATACATGCAGGTACCAGCGATAGTTGGAAAGTTACTGGTAAAGAAAAGTAAATAGATTACGAGCCTTATAAGTGCTTGTTGTCTGGGCTTTCATGTATCTATGGAGCCAAAACTGAACGAGATGAATACAGCATTTACGCTAAAGTTTTATAATAATCATCTGGTTCTATCAATCGGGGAAATATCAAGACAAATAAAATAAATAGAAATGAAATTAGTTGCATTCGGAGCATCATACAGCAAAAATTCAATCAATAAAAGACTGGCTATTTACGCAGCATCCTTTTTTAGAAGCACACAAACTGAAATTCTGGATTTAAACCATTATCAACTTCCCCTCTTCACTATTGATACAGAACAAGAGATTGGTCAACCGCAGGCAGCAAAAGATTTTGTTGCTAAATTGGATGAAGCAGATTTACTAATTATATCGCTTTCAGAGCATAATGGTACTTACACTACGGCGTTTAAAAATCTTTTTGATTGGGCATCCAGATTTAAGCTGAAAATGTTCGAAGGCAAAAAAATATTGTTATTGTCTACTGCTCCGGGACCAAGAGGCGGACTGTCTGCTTTGGAAGCGGCAAAGGCAAGGTTTCCAAAACATGGAGCTGAAATTATAGGTACTTTTTCGTTGCCTAGTTTTCAGGATAATTTTTCTGAAGAAGATGGAATTATTAATGAAATCCTGAATCAGGAATTCAACCAAATTATTCGTACAGCAGGCGAAAATATTTAATCATGAAGATTCAGAAATGAAATATATATTAGAAAATCCGGTAAAAGGAAATATCAGTGAACAAAAATATAAAACCAGTATAGTGTGGAGAAATGGAGTTTTCATTGCCGATGAGCCCGAAAAACTTGGTGGACAAGATTTGGGACCAGATCCTTATACATTACTTTTGAGTTCGTTGATACCTATATAGAAAGACGGATACAATTTGGGAAAGAACTTGACGAAGAACTAAATAAGAGATTGTTAAAGGTTGCTGACCAATGTCCCGTATCAAAGATGCTGAAACAGGGAGCCAATGTCAGCACTATGATTGAATAGATTTTCATTATAATGATTAGCCATTCCTACGCCTAAACAGATCTCTCACCGATCGATAAATTTCGGTTAGCTACATTTGGATAGTGAAAGTAAGTTACTGCTGTTTTAAATCCTGATTTCATTTATCTTCGAGTAAATCGATCAATAGATAGTTTCTCATCTTTAGCAAGATTTCATTTCTAAAAGAAATTTCAAAAAATATTTACGATTTAATTAATGTTGACTAAAATTATTAGCTTTTAAATGATTTTGACTTATTGTTATATATGTCTTTTTTGTTTTTACTAAAATAATTAGTTTTGTGTTTTGCAAAGAAAAACATGTTAATGAATACCAGAAAACATTATGCTATAGTAGATATCGAAACTACTGGTGCTTATGCCGGAGACAACCGCATTACCGAAATAGCGATTATAGTACATGATGGTATACAGGTACTGGAAGAATACCATACGCTTATTAATCCCGGACAGTCTATACCTTACCATATACAAATGCTGACGGGGATTAGTGATGAAATGGTAGTGACTGCTCCCGTTTTTGAAGAGGTTGCAGCCAGGGTATTCAACCTTTTACAGGATAAGATCTTTGTAGCACATAATGTAAGTTTTGACTATTCATTTGTACATAACCAGTTACGGGAAAGTGGTTATTACCTTAGAACATCCCGGCTATGTACCGTCAGATTGTCAAGGAAATGTTTTCAGGGGTTACCCTCATATAGTTTGGGCAAGCTGTGTCAAAATCTTGGAATAAACATTAACGACAGACATAGGGCTTACGGAGATGCGCGGGCAACCGTAACCTTGTTCGAACATATATTGGCAGCAGACAATGGAGAGCTTATACATCAGCAACTGAAAAATATCAATAAGGAACATCGATTACCTAACCATGTACCTATGGAAGAGTTCGTACAATTGCCCGAAAGTCCGGGGGTATATTTTTTCAGAGACAGAAATGGAAAGTTGATTTATGTAGGTAAAGCAGTTAATATAAGAAAGCGGGTTTATAGTCATTTTACAGGAAATAGTACCAGCCAGCGCAGACAGTTGTTTATTAATAATATCAGCCATATTGATTATGAAGAAACCGGTACTGAATTAATGGCGTTGTTAAAAGAATGCCATTATATCAAACAGTATTGGCCAGAATATAACCGGGCACTAAAACAATATGAACCTAAATTTGGATTGATAGATTATGTAGACAATAGTGGTTTTATAAGACTTTGTGTTTGCAGATTGTCTATAGGCAGAAAGGCACTGCATTATTTTGATAATGCAAGTGAAGCCACTCAATGTTTGTTAAGGCTTATAGAAGAGTTCTCTTTAGATAAACGTTTGTGTATATTTTATCGGGATGTCAAAAATACAGAATCTGTAAATATTGTTTCAACTACAGCATTACGTGAAGAATTGAGTGCAGACGGACATAATAGTAAAGTAGAGCAAGCCATTGCTTCGCTGGAAGATAGGGCGCTTAGTTTTATAGTACTGGATAAAGGCAGAAATGCAGATGAGAAAAGTTATATTTATTATAAGGATAATAAAATTTATGCGTTGGGCTACTTGTCATGCGACGAAGAGGCACAAGATATAGAACATTACATTAAGCAGGAAGACCGTTGTCATAGTAATTTTTACATGTGCCAGTTAGTGAAGCGGTACGCCGCTAATCATCCTAAGAAAGTACATTTTTTATTTGGAAGCTTTCTATAAAGATGATTTGCTGTGTCATTATAGTATTATGAGTTCTGATTATTTAAGACAGTATAGATTAGACTTATACGAATTGTTTTCAAGGTCATTTTCTGTTAATTTTCAAACACAATTTTAAAGGTTGTTCCACTGCCCAATTGGCTTTTTACGAAAATGTTTCCTTTCATCATTTTGATATAATTGTATACAATATTTAAACCTAAGCCTGTTCCCTTTATGTGAAGCGCATTTGAGCCTCTGAAAAATTTTTCGAAAAGATGCTCCTGATCGGCCTGGGAAATACCTATTCCATTGTCTTTAAAGAAGATTTCCAAATATCCATCCTTTTTTATACTCAATATTTCAATCTTACCATTATCCGGAGAATATTTAATTGCATTTGAAATTAAGTTGATGACTATATGCTTAAATAACTTTGGATCTAAATTAATGTATAAATCACCTTCATGCTGGTATCGAATATCTTGTTGATTTTTTAATAGACTTCTGAGTTCGGCAATGGTCTCATTCATATAAGATGGAATATTGAAAGAACAATATTCCATCTTTATTTTATCCTCTTCAATCTTTCTAACAGTAAGGAAATCATTTAAAAGCCGGGTAATATAACTAACTGAAGATAATATTCTATCTACATGTAAATCTATCTGGTCTGTTTTTTTTAATTCTAAATATTTAGAAATAAGCGTGGCTGATGAAAGTATAATATTTAGTGGAGTCCGAAGTTCATGTGAAGCAATACTAATAAATCGGGTCCGAATGGCAACTAGTTCTTCCGTCTTTCGAAGTTCATGTTTTAGTATTCTCTCTTTTTCCAATACTTCGGCTATACCTAAATAGGTCTGTTCCTTAAAGATCTCATTAGGAGGTAACCTCACGAGTGTTAATGCAACTTCCAGATTTGTGCCGTCTTTTTTAATAATAGAAGTATCAGTTCTTTTTTCCAGGTAATTATTTTCATCCAGATCCGAGATGTAGGAACTTAATGAAAGCCATTCTGTTTGGTTCAATCTGGATTTTTGCTCGCTATTTAGAAGATCTATCTTATTTTTTCCTATTTCTGCCGAGTCGTAACCCGTTCGATTTTCTGCCGTTGGATTTAATTGCTTGATATAACCGTCTTTATCCAGTATAAATAATAGGCTATCTGCGTGGTTCCATATCTTGTGTAAAAGGGTGTTATTTAGGTTCGAATCATTAAAAAAAGTCGGCTTTTTAGCATTGGTAGGATGCTCATTTGTTTCATGAATAACTGCCTCTTCATTTTTGGCAGGAATTAAAAACATGATAAGAAAATTTTTTTCATTTTCCTTCTCCATACCAATATTCAAGTCAAATATTGTTTCTCCGGAGTTGTTATTCTTGATGCCAAGTTTTTTAAGAATTATAGGGGAATTTGTACTATTAAAAAAGTTTTTTTTAAAATCCAGATAAGATTGGATGTTTCTTTCTACAATAAGTTTTTGAAAAGGTGTTTTTGAAATAATTTCTTTGTTAATGCCCGTAATTTTCTGAAAATATGGGTTTATATACCAAATAGAGTCGCTTTCATCGATCAAAGCGACTCCAAACTGGACCTTCTGATAACAGCTGTCCAATCTGGTTTTAATAATTTTTTTCATTGTGGAAGATTTGTTGTTTCTAAGTTATCGAATATAAATCGCTTTTAAAAGTTGTTAACTATGTGAATTGTATTTCCTATTAGTGTAAAGTTGCTTGTAAAAAATTTACAATTCGATTTACAACAGTATTTGCTTCATTTTATTTATAAAGATTTGTCTCTACATTTATAATGTTATTTAATTATTAGTTCTTGTTTGTAGTATAAAAATTAACTTTATGTGTAATATAAAAATCTTATGTGTGTTGTATTTAATTTTATTTATTACAGCATGTAGTCCACGAAGAAACCTGGTATACTTTAGTGATTTAAATAAGAAATCGGTAGACACCGGATCTGTCGTTAATAATGTAGAACCAAAAATACAACCAAATGATGTTTTGAGTATTACTATTAATACACCAAGTAGTGAATCTAATAACCTTTTTACCCTTAACTCTAGCTATATGAATAAAAATGGAATGGTAGAGCGCGAAGGGTATCGGGTTAGTAAGGACGGTTATGTTCGTTTGCCGGTGATAGGAGATATTGATGTAAAGGGACAAACATTGGAACAGGCGCAGCAAACTATAGCCAGAAGGTTGAATAATTATGTTAAAGATCCGCTGGTAAATATCCAGTTCCTTAATTTTAGGGTAACCGTCATAGGTGAAGTTAACCACCCTTCGACGTTTACCATTAACAATGAAAAAGTAAATCTTCTTGAGGCGCTGGGAATGGCGGGAGATATGACAGTATACGGTAAAAGAGAAAATGTGCTTATCATACGGGAGAGTGAAGGTAAGAGAATTATAACCCGTGTCAATTTAAACGAAAAAAACGTACTCAATTCACCCTACTTCTACCTAAAGCAGAATGACATTGTTTACGTCGAGCCAGATAAAGAAAAGGCAATCGAGTACAGTCCTAATAACCGCTTAATGCCATTAGTTGTCGCAACGATATCGGCAATAGCTGTATTGGGAACAGCATTGCTGGGGAGATAATTTATTGAGTTAAACATCACAAAACATCTACTATGAACTCAAAAAATCAAGAATCGTTAGAAAACAACGACAATGTTATTGAAAAGGTTAAAGGATACTTTAAGTATTGGCCTTTCTTTGTTCTGGCTCTAATTGTATGCCTTGGAGTGGCATATGTTTATATTCTTTATGCGACTCCTGAGTATAAAATAACCAGTACCCTGCTCATACAGGACGATGAAAAAGGAGACGGGTTGTTAAAAGGAACAGCATTTAGTGACTTAAACATGTTCCGAACTTCACGAACCGTTGATAATGAGATGGAAGTATTAAGATCAAGGGATCTTGTTTACAAAGTATTAGATAAAACAGGTATGGATGTGGAGCTCACTTTGCCTGGGACTTTTACAGATAAAATTTTATACGGCAAAAACATGCCTGTAAAAATCATTCCATATAAATTGAATAATGCAGTTTACGACAAAAAGTTTAAGTTTTCTATCCAAATAAAATCGGACTCTACTTTTACGTTATCTGTTAATAAAAAGGCCGAAGACTATAAGTTCGATGAATTGGTAAAAGGCAAAGGGTATCAGTTTAAAGTAGTTAAGGGGCCGGCTTTTAAAGCTACCTATCCGACTATTGATTTACGCTTTAAAGATCTATATGCTCTATCAGAATATTATAGCTTAGCGGGAATAACCGTTTTACCGGTAGCAAAAGATGCTAATACTGTATTAATTACGATGTACGATCCGATTCCTCAAAGAGGGATGGATATTCTAAATGAGCTAATAACAGCCTACAATCAGGAAAATGTTGATACTAAGAATATAACAGCTAAAAATACTATAGCTTTTATAGATAAGCGATTGAAATATCTTACCAATGATTTATCTGGTGTAGAACAGGATGTGGAAAGGTATAAGCAGTTGAACCGTGTTACCGAAATTAATGCTGATGCACAAGTTAGTTTACAGAATTCGGGTGCTTATGATCAGCAATTGGCAGTTTCTAGGACACAGCTGGATTTAATAAATTCTGTAGAGGATTATTTAACTGAACCCGATACCAGGAATGAGCAGGTACCTAATGCGTTGGGTATAAAGGATATGATGCTTACAAACTTGATGGTCAAGTATAACGAACTTTTAATAGAGAAACAACGGTTGTTGAGGACCAACAGAGCGGGTAACCCATTGGTTGTAAGTATAGATGAGCAGCTTTCTGCACTTAAACAAAATATTTTAGAAACACTACGCAATGTAAAAAGAGGTTTATCGCTGGAACGAAATAATTTACTGGCGAAATCTTCAAAATATGAATCAATGATCAGGAGTGTTCCGGTTATAGAACGAGGATTGCTGGAAAGAAGCAGAGAGCAGGTAGTAAAGCAAAATCTATATCATTACTTGTTGCAAAAAAGAGAAGAAACAGCCCTTTCTTTGTCTGCCACTGTTCCTACATCCAAAGTGATATCTCAACCTGCTTATCAGACAAATCCGGCAAAACCTAAGACTGCTCTTATTTATTTATGTGCAGTATTGTCCGGTTTTATCTTGCCTATTTCGTTTATTTATGGAAAAAACAGATTCAATAATAAGGTTAATCACATAAATGATATCCAAATTCCAATGGGAATGAAGGTTCTGGGTGAACTAACGCACAAAGATGATAATGGTACCGTTGTGGTGAAAAAAGGAAGCCGTACTACTATTTCTGAATTGTTTAGATACATAAGGTATAACTTAAGGCACTTAAGCGAATACGGGAATAGTCAGGTACTATTAATTACTTCAACCACAAAAGGCGAGGGTAAGACATTTTTCACAATAAATCTGGGTATAACCTTATCTATGGTAAATAAACGGGTAATTATTCTTGAGTTTGATTTACGTAAGCCGGATTTGCTGAAAGGAATAAATATGGAGCAGAAACAGGGAATTACAGATTACCTGGAGAATGATAATTCGGATATAGATCATTTAATCAGGCCTTCGACAGTTTCTCCCGGACTTTTCGTGATGGGGTGTGGGAAAATACCGGAAGATCCTTCGGAATTGCTAATGAGTCCGAAGTTAGATAACTTTTTCGCGGAGTTAAAGAAGCGGTTTGACTATATCATTGTTGATACCTCTCCGGTAGGCCATGTTGCAGATGCTTTTAGTCTAGCTAAATATACAGACTCCAGCATCTATCTCATTCGGTATAATTACACAGATAAAGATCAATTGGCAGTATTGGAAGATATTGGAGCTACCAATAAACTAAAAAATATGCTGCTGGTATTTAATGACGCTAAGAAAAATAATAAGCAGGCTTATTCCTATGGAGGCTATGCTTATGCAGCGGGCTAGTTTGGATACTTGTCTAAAAATATACTTACAATCTACCTATCTATAGCCGATACTTTAGATTTATCAACCCCCTTGATACATTAGTCTTTTAGCTGAAAAACATAATTCTAGCAGAATACAACCTTTTTAAGGTACAATAAACCAGAATGTAATCTCTAAAAAAAGTCATCATGTAAGTGAGTTGGCGAAGCCATGCCCTTTACTAAACCCTTTACTACCTATGGAAAATATGATTAAGCAGCAAGTTGATAAAAAATGGTTTGTTATATATACCCGTACGAGATGGGAAAAAAAAGTAGATCTATTGCTTAAACAAAAAGGAATAGACTCGTACTGCCCTGTCAGGACCGTTAGGAACCAATGGGCAGATCGGAAAAAAAACGTCGAATTACCACTTTTTAATTCTTATGTCTTTGTGAATATCAACTATAAGGAAGAGTTAAAGGTTAGGCAAACCCATGGGGTAATTAACTTCATTTATTATATGGGGAAACCAGCAGTGGTAAGAAACCAGGAAATAGAAGAAATCCAGGAAATTTTATGTCGAAACCAGGAAATAGAAGTCTCTAGTATAAGAGACCTTAATATTGGGGATAGGGTACTGATAAAAAATGGTGCATTGTGTAATCATGAGGGAAATGTTATACAGGTAGCTGGTAAAACAGTATTGATGGTCTTGAATAATCTGGACTGTGCTATTTATACAAGAGTCCCTCTTGCAGATCTAATGAAAAAGTAATCAGGATTATTTTCTAAAGGAACCTTTTCGCCAAATGAGTTTACGAAAAAAAACAATATCTGCCTTAGCCTGGACTTATGGGCAACAAATAGGAGTACAGTTGATCAGTTTCGCAATTACAATAACACTGGCAAGAATACTGGTTCCGGAAGAATTTGGTTTAATAGCTATGATTACAGTTTTTATATCAATAGGAAGCCTATTGGTAGATAGTGGGCTGTCTTCATCTTTAATAAGAACAACGGAATCAAATCAGAAGGATTATTCGACCGTGTTTTATTTTAATCTGGCTGGTAGTATTGCAATTTACGGAGTTATTTATTTCGCCGCACCATATATTGCGAAATTTTACAATCACGAAGTTTTAAGCCCGGTTATCAGGGTTTATTCTATCACTTTTATTTTTAACGCTTTCTATGTAGTTCAGAATGCACATCTAGTGAAACAGATGAATTTTAAGGCACAGGCGCTCATACAGGTTCCGGCAATTATAGCAGCAGGTATACTTGCAATTTTTATGGCAAGATTGGGATATGGCGTTTGGAGTTTGGTATGGATGAATATTGTTCAATCACTCATTATTACCATATTTCATTGGGTTTGTTCGGACTGGAGACCGACATTGGAATTCAGTAAAGAAAGTTTTCACACCCATTTTCACTTTGGATATAAAATGACACTTTCTGGTTTACTGGAAATAGTTTATAAAAATATATATGTTCTTATTATCGGTAAAAATTACTCTGCAGAAAAATTAGGTTATTACTCAAGGGCAGAAAGTTTGAGCCAGTTACCGTCCGAAAATATAACAATAGCGATGAGCAAAGTGACTTATCCTATGTTTGCTTCAATTTCCAATGATAATGTAAAGCTGAAAGAAGTTTACAAGAAGCTAATGCAGCAGGTTATCTTTTGGAATGTAGCGATTCTTGTACTGTTGTATATTGTTGCAGAACCGTTAATCAGGTTTGTGCTTACAGATAAATGGTTGCCTGCAGTTCCGTTTTTTAAGATACTTTGCATAGCGAATATTCTATATCCGCTTCATTCCTATAATCTTAATATATTAAAAGTAAAGGGAAGAAGTGATCTCGTACTTCGGATAGAATCTATAAAAAAGACATTAAACGTAATCGCAATTTTGTTAATAGTGCCTTTGGGAATCTACGGATTGCTTTATTTTCAAATAGTTTCAAGTGTTCTATCTTACTATTTAAACTCTTTCTACAGTGGGAAATTTATCAATTATGATGTTAAAGAACAGCTCTCTGATATATCGCCTAGCATAGGCCTGGCTTTTTTAGTCGGTTTTATCAGTTATTGTTTGGATGCATTCCTTTATAACTCATTATCTGTTCCGGATTTGGGCAGAGTGGTAACAGACTCTGTATTCTTTTTTGTGTTGTATTTAGCTCTCAGTTACGCTATGCAGTTTAATGCTATCAATGATCTTAAACAACTAATCTTGAAAAAATGATACCAGTAACAAAACCTTTTCTTCCTAAAGTGGAAGAATACGACAAGTATTTGGCTAGTATTTGGGAGAGGCAATGGCTAACCAATAACGGCCCATTGGTAAATGAGTTTGAGCTAAAGCTTAAAGAATACTTAGATGTAAAACATCTTTTGTATGTTTCTAACGGGACTATAGCTTTGCAAATTGCCATTAAAGCGTTAGAGCTTTCGGGAGAGATTATTACGACTCCATTTTCTTTCGTAGCCACCACCAGCAGTATTGTTTGGCAAGGATGTAAACCTGTTTTTGTTGATATTGATCCGGAGACGTTTAATATCGATCCGGGTAAAATAGAGTCGGCCATCACCGCTTCTACTTCTGCAATTCTTGCAACCCATGTATACGGAAATCCCTGCAATATAGACGCTATTCAGGAAATAGCAGATAAATATAACCTCAAAGTTATTTACGATGCAGCGCATTGTTTTGGAACTAAATATAAAGGCAAATCGGTTTTTGAATATGGAGATATAAGTACTACAAGCTTCCATGCTACTAAGTTATTTCATAGTATAGAAGGCGGAGCAGTTTTTACCCAATGTCCGGAGCTTTTGAAAAAAATGTCGTTTATACGGAATTTTGGACATAATGGACCCAGTGATTTTAAAGAATTAGGACTTAATGGAAAAAACAGCGAATTCCATGCTGCAATGGGGTTATGTAACCTGAATTATGTGGATAGAATTCTTCAAAAAAGGAAACAGCTTTCTTTTTACTATTGGAAAAAATTAGAAAAATTAAAGGCATCTTATCCAAAACTAAATGCGGATCTGGATTATAACTATTCCTATTTTCCTGTACTTTTTGATACGCAAGAGCTTATGCTGAAATGCATAGCAGCTTTGGAAGCAGATAAAATTTATTGTCGTCGTTATTTTTATCCCGCATTGTCGCATTTACCATATCTGCCAGATCAAATGCTACCTGTATGTGAAGATATATCAGAACGTATACTTTGTTTGCCACTTTATCATTCTCTAACTTTTGCAGACCTCGATTTCATTACAAGAATTATACTGAGAGTGCAAAATTACGAAGATACATCGGTACCAAATGTTCCGGTAGCTTTACAGCAACAGCTGGAAACTATTTTAAAAAGTAAAAATAACTGACATGAATAATCAGGAAATAATCGTAAGCATTTGCTGTATAACTTATAATCACGAAAGCTATATAGCTCAGGCAATTGAGAGTTTTTTAATGCAGAAAACAAATTTTAATTATGAACTTATTATAGGTGAAGATTGCTCTACAGATAATACACGAGCCATAATTGAACAGCTTTGTAAGAAATATCCCGGGAGAATTAAATTAGTAGGAGGATCAAAGAATGTGGGTGCCGTCAGGAATCACCTCAACGTAATTCAGGAAGCCAGGGGCAAATATATTGCGACATGTGATGGAGATGATTATTGGGTAGATCCATTGAAGCTGCAAAAACAAGTAGATTTTATGGAAAATAACCCTGACTATACGATATGTTGCCATTATACCAGGGTTATTAATGAAAAAGGAGAATTGGTTTATGAGAACCCCTTACCAATAAGGTTGGAATATCATTACGAAGACGTATTAATGGGAAACCGAGAGGAAACCAGAATGTGTTCATTAATGGTTAAAAACAACCATCAGGTAAGAGATATAAGTAAACAAGATTGGTACTACAAAACTTATGGATCAGATACCTTATTTAAACTTTTTGCGCTTTCTAAAACAGCGGGCAAAATGTGTGTGCTACCAGAAGTGATGGGAGTGTATCGCTTACATCGCGGTGGTGTATGGAGCTTAATAGATAGTAACATCAGAAAAAACAGATCTATTGACGACTTCAATATCATGATTAGCAATTTTCAGTATTCCTCATCGCATAAAAGGAAACTGCTGGCTTTTTATCTGAACCGGTATTTTCTTTTTGATATCAAGACCTTAAATATATCGCGGGCATTTTATACCCTTTTTACACTTATTTGATTTTGAAATTTAATTCAGTTATGCCTAAAAAATTACTTTTTGTAATCAATAGTTTACAAGGTGGAGGGGCAGAGAGAGTCTTAAGTTCTCTCGCTGTTTTTTTCCACAGTCAAGGTTATTCGGTATCTATTGTTTGCCTAAATTATGCAGAGCAAGCTTATGATATTCCCCAGGGCATAAAGCTTATTTATCTAACTAGAGACCGCAGGATCGGAATGCTATATAGAGCATATTATGCATATCGTACTTATAGTAGATTGCGTCGTGTCTTTAAAACAGAAAAGCCAGACTGCGCTATTTCATTCATGACAAGTGCGAACCTATGGACGGGTTTTGTAGGTAGGCTAACAAGAACATCTTACATTGTTTCTGAGCGAACAAATACCGATCATATAAAATCTTTAAATATTATACAACGTTGGTTTTTGCATAAAATTTATTCGGCATCAAAGTGTGTTGTAGCTCCTTGTGGTGGTGTTGAGGCAGCATTGTTGCGTACCGAGGCCCTAAAAGGTATAAATAATATTAAGGTAATAATTAATCCAGTAAAGGCTCTTGGGCCCATTTCTAAGAAAGCTGTTAATGAAAGGAAATATATTCTGGCTGCCGGTAGACTTTGCTATGAAAAGGGATTCGATTTATTAATTGAGGCTTTTGCCTTGATAAAAGATAAAAATGTTGATTTACTTATTGTGGGTGAAGGAGAAGACAGGGAAGTATTAGAAAAGCAGATTGACAATTTGGGCTTAATAGGGCGGGTAAAGCTTATTGGAGCCCAAAAGAACATACAAGATTATTACAATAATGCAGATTTATTTGTGCTTTCGTCCCGTACCGAGGGTTATCCGAATGTATTGATAGAAGCCATGAGTATGGGATGTCCAAGCATAGCAATGGATTGTGAGTTTGGCCCATCAGAAATTATCAGACATGAGGAAAACGGATTGCTTGTAAAAGAGAGAAGCGCAGAAATTCTATCACAAAATATAGATAGAGTTTTGTCAGACAGACTCTTAAGTGCGAGATTAAGTGAGAAAGCCAGGCTCATTAACTTCACTAATTCTACGGCGGCGGTTTATGCCGAATGGGAAAAGCTTTTATATCAGCCTGTAAGTTAAGGCTCATGTACCAATCAGATTTAAGCTATTAATACAATAAAATTTATTGTTATGAAAATACCTTTTTCACCACCTTTTGTTGATCAGGCTGTGATAGACAGCGTGATGGACACACTCCATTCTAAATGGATTACTACTGGACCAAAAGTTAAAGAACTGGAACAGGAAATGTTGAAATTGACGGGATCTAAAGCCGCTATCTGCGTGAATTCATGGACTTCGGGAGCTATTATGATGCTGAAGTGGTTTGGTGTGAAGGAAGGAGATGAGGTTATTGTTCCTGCATATTCTTATTGTGCTACGGCTTTGTGTGTTTTGCATGCGGGGGCTAAGCCGGTTATGGTAGATGTGCTGGATGATTTTACAATTGATCCGATTAAGGTACGACAGGCAATTACCGAAAGAACCAAAGCAATTTTAGCGGTTGATATAGCTGGATGGCCGTGTAATTATACCTTACTTAATACTATAGTGAAAGATTCGTCTGTGACGATGATGTTTTACCCCGAGACGGAAAATCAATTGAAATTAGGAAGGATACTTTTAATTTCTGACGCTGCACATTCTATTGGAGCTACTTACCAGGGAGTTCCTGCAGCACAAAAAAGCGATATTACCATCTTTTCTTTTCATGCAGTCAAAAATATTACAACTGCAGAGGGCGGATGTATCTGCTTAAATCTTCCGGATGCTTTCGATATTGAAAAAGAATATACTTTCCTAAAGATGTATTCTTTAAATGGGCAAACTAAAGATGCTTTTACAAAAACAATGGGCACATGCTGGAAATACGATATTATCTTGAATGGTTTAAAGATAAACATGCCAGATATCTGTGCAGCGATTGGGTTGGCTCAGATCAGGCAATACAAAGATTTATTATTACCGGTTAGAAAAAAAATTGCTCATAAATACTGTAATACATTCAGGCTGTTTAGCTGGTTTGTACCGCCACCTTTACTGGATAGCGAAAGGGAGTCTTCTTACCATTTATTTCCCTTACGTATAAGAGACATTACAGAAGAGGGAAGAGATCAAATAATTAATTATTTGATAAGCAAGGGAATTACAGCCAATGTACATTTTATTCCTATGCCCATGCTTACCTATTTTAAAAGTATTGGCTATCAGATAGAAGATTATCCAAATAGCTACAAACAATATGCTTGTGAGATTTCTCTGCCTATTTATCCGCAATTAACTAATGTAGAAATAGATTATGTTATTATAAATGTGATAAATGCAGTTAAAGAGCAGTTGTACAGAAGTAAAAAAGTATTAAAAAATGCTTCTTAAAAGGAGGTTGCCATGTCGATAAAACGAGTGTTTGATATTGTTATGTCATTAACAGGCATTTTAATATTCCTCCCAATATTTATTATCATATCTGTGTTGATTGTACTGGATTCCAGAGGTGGAGTTTTTTATGGACAGCACAGAGTGGGAAAAAATAAAAGGAGCTTTATCCTGTACAAATTCAGAACTATGCTTACCGGATCTGATAAACAAGGGCTGCTGACAGTTGGTGACAATGATAAAAGGGTAACCAGGAGCGGCCGTTGGTTAAGAAAATATAAGTTAGACGAGTTACCACAATTGTTTAATATCTTAAAAGGAGATATGAGCTTCGTAGGGCCGCGTCCTGAAGTAAGTAAGTACGTGGATCTGTATAATGAACGCCAAAAGAAAATACTGAGTGTAAAGCCCGGTATAACCGATTGGGCATCTATCAAGTATATGGATGAAAATGAAATGCTGGCAAATGTTCCCGACCCGGAAGATTATTATATCAGATATATTATGCCCTCAAAAGCAGAAATTAATCTTAAGTACGTTGCAGAACATAATTTTTGGACAGACATTAAAATCATCTTTCTCACTATAAGAAACGTTTTCTTTAAAGACAGGCAGTTGATTGGTAAAAACATTTTTGATACAAAATGAAGACATTAAGAATCTTAGATTGGCCTAAACAACGTTTTTACTCCGAAACTCATCCATTTTACCGATGGAAAAATCAGTTTAAAGAAAATGGTTTAGAGGTAAGTTGCCATCATAGACATACTGATAATAAAATTAAAGATGCGGATTACTTAATAGTCCATTCCAGGTACTTCGACATGGGCTGGCAGAATATTAACACCAGAAATGAACAGAATACTGAAGAAGTACTGGCTTTTTTAAGCGAGATGCGAAAAACTGTTAAACGGCTGATATGGTTTGACGCAGCAGATTCAACCGGCTCTCATGATTTCTCAATAATACCAATGGTAGATGTTTTTTTAAAGAAACAGGTTTTAAAAGACAAAAGCTATTATACAAAAAGAAATAATATACGTATCTGGTTAAATAATCAACAGCCCGAAAGTCATATCAATATGTTTGATCCCTGTCCGGTTTCTGAATTACATAAAATTAAGGTAGGATGGAATATAGGGTTGAATGATTACAGATATTTCGGTTACAAAATGAGCCGGTTAAGTAATTATTTAGGTTATAACTTATACCCCATAAATTTTAGCAGCGTACATAAGCAGAGAGCTCTGGATCTAACCTTCAGAGGAACAATTCATAAAGATTGGACTGGTTCTTATAAAATTTCAGAACAGCGTAATAAAGTTCTGACATATTTAGATGTAACCCCTTTAACAGTAACAAAAGGTCCTTCGGTAGCCAAAAGAAAATATTGGGAAGAGTTAAGGAATTCAAAACTATGCATTAGCCCTTACGGTTGGGGAGAAATTTGCTATCGTGATTTTGAAGCCTTTATTTCCGGATCTCTATTAGTTAAACCAGCTATGGAACATTTGGATACTTATCCAAATATTTTTATTGCAAACGAAACTTATATTCCATTGTCATGGGATTTGGAAAATCTCTCAGGTAGATTGGAAGACATCATAAGTAATCATAAGCATTACAAAGAGATAGCCAATGAGGGCCAGCAAATGTATAAGTGTTTGGTCTACGATTCACAGTCGTTTATAGAAAATATAAAAAAGGCAATTGGTTGATAAACATAGTTTTATGAAATATATTGTTGCTTTATTGATGGTTTTGTACCTATACGCATTAACCTATGGGGTTTTTATGACAGAGATTTTTAGATTACCAGCTCCAGTATTATTTGGTATCCCTTTAATTACGCTGTTTAGAACAAAGATTAATAATTTTTTATATACAAAAGAATTATTGGTATTACTAATCTCAGTATTCTTTTATTATGTAATAGGTTTACAGGAGCTAAAATCTTTTACTTCCTATGCTATTGGAATACTTATGTGCAGTCTCTATTTTAATAACTTCATAGGGAATAGCAGCCTGCGTTTTAAAGTATCTATATATGTGTTTTATGGGTTATTAATTTTTTCTGCTATAGTAATGGTCATGGATCATTTCTACCCGGGTACAAAGCAGATTAGAGAGTTAATAATGGACGAAAAGGTAATGCAAAGTCCTTCAGGTATTGCGGTTTATCAGTTTACTTTTGGCTACCAGCTGGCAGCACTTGTTCCATTTCTATTTATCTATACAGTTTTGTTTCAAAAACATTTTCTGTTTAAAATTATAGCTTTTTTGATTTGCCTTGGTTTTTTGTACTTGGGGATGCAGCGATCTGCTTTTGTTGGTTTTGTATGTTGTGTATCTGTGTTTATGCTGCTCTACTACCGTCACAAGGCAGTTGTAATTTTGTTTTTAGGAATTATAGCGGCAATAACGTTTTATACGACAGTTTTAAAAGACAGTACAGATGAAACAAACAATATTCTAACAAAGAATATCAATAACGACGATGAATTCAATCGCTCTGGTCTAATGCTGGAAAATTTGAATATATATACCGAATATCCTCTAGGGCTCATATTTTACGGTAAAAATTGGGGCGACGTAATTTACAGAAATCCAGTTTTTTCTTCTGGTATAACATCTCATAATGCCTATTTAATGTTCGTTACCTATTTGGGGCCTATAATAGGTATAATTCTTTTATGGATAATTTACAGCCAAGTGCTTAAGATATCTGTTCATGCAGTAAAAAGTATTCGAAAGCCAGAAAATGCATTGCTCATATGTTTATGTTTTTCCTTTTTAGGAGCATCTATAAATTCATTGTCGCATAATGCATGGCTGATTAGCGCAGATGGACCAACACTATTTCTATATTTCAGTATTCTACATTTGAATAGAATGCAAAACTCCTATTAATATGTTATTTTCATTTGTTATTCCCACTTATAACCGGTCTCAAAAAGTTGTCCGGTCAATAGATAGTGTATTAAAACAGCCTGATTGGCAATCATATGCCGAAATTTTGGTTGTTGACGATGGCTCTACCGATAACACGCTGGAAATTTTAGAAGATTATATTGTCCGGTATCAGATAAAACTCATTAAGCATGGAGAGAACAAAGGGGTAGCGGCGGCCAAGAACACAGGAATTCAGCATGCAAGTTTTGAATATGTAGTTCTTTTGGATTCGGATGATCTGCTTTGCGAAAATGGCTTAAATTATTTGATAAAGAAATTAGGTGAAAAAGAGATAGATATGTATTTCGCCGGTTCCAAACTAATGAGGAACGGGAGTTTGATGTATAACCCAAATTTCTATGGATTTAAATCTTATAAAGAAATGTTGACCCAATCTGTTGGTGAATATTTGCCGATTTGTCGAACGAAGATACTTAAAGAGAACTTATTAGAAGACTTAAGGGGATTTGAAAGTATAACATGGTTGAAAATTGTCAAAAAGGGACATAGTGTTTTTTTTGATGATAAGGCTATAAGATTATACGATGATATTGGGGAAGATAGGCTATCTAACAGGTTCAGTGGTTTTCGAAATGCGAAGAAAATGAACGCAGGATATAATAATTATTTAACTGAGTTTCGTTCAGACTTAAAAAAACTTAGTTATAGAAATTATCTAAAAATCCGCTTTAAAGCCTTGTGCTACTCAATTTTAGCATCTTCTAAATTGGTTTAATGATATTTAAATCTCTGGCTATGAAAAAAAAAGTTTTTTTTGTTGTAAGTCATCTTGGGGCTGGTGGATCCGAACGTGTTTTTTGGATTCTCTCAAAATACTTCGATAAGACAGCTTTTGATGTAAGTTTGGTTCTTTTAGATTCCAGGAATCCTTTCTTTCCAATAAATTTAGAAAATGTTAATCTCATTAATCTTAATACAATTAAAGCGTCAGCGTCTTTTTTTAAGTTATGTAAATTGATTAAAGAAGAACAGCCGGAAGCCATTTTTTCAACCGGTGGTCATATTAATACTTTACTAAGTTTTGTATCGCTTTTCGTTCGTATTCCCTTGTTAATAGGCAGAGAGTCCAGTGTGTCAGATCTGATGGCGAGGTTAGGTGGGATAAAAGAAAAATTTTGGGATTTATTTGTGCCTTTTACCTATAAGAGAGTAAACATTGCCATTTGTCAGTCTCTAGAAATAAAATACACTATGGCAAATCATTACCGTATTGATAAGAATAAGCTAGTTGTGATACACAATCCAGTACTGACAACGAACCTTATAGCAAAGGAAGAACAAGCATCAGATACAAAAAAAATTATTATTGTAGCTCGTTTAGCGGTAGAAAAAGGGATTCTTTGCTTTCTGGACGTTATGAAAAAACTACCTGTAACTTATTCTCTAACTATTGTTGGTCAGGGGCCCTTAGAGCAGGAAATCAGATCTAAAATAGAGAAACTTAAACTAACTGATAGGGTAGAGTTAAAAGGTTTGGTGAAGAATGTTCCCGAACTGATTTCACAGCATCATCTGATGGTTTTGCCTTCAATAGCAGAAGGTTTTCCTAATGTAGTGCTGGAGTCTTTTTCTGTGGGTGTTCCAGTGGTGGCATTCCGGGTAAGTGGAATAAATGAATTATTACGTCATGATTTCAATGGATATATAATAGATCTGGGGGATTTACAATCATTTGAAAGAGCAATTTTAAAAGCCTGTAATAAACATTGGGATCGTGAATCTATTAAAAATGATGTCGACAAGCGATTTGGAGTAAAGAAAATAGTAAAACAATACGAAAACCTCCTTGCGTCTTATAACAGCTTATGCTTTAAATAAACTTATACCTTCTATATATGTGTGGAATTTATGGATCTACCGTTAAGTACAACGACGATGTTATACTTACTAAATTAGGAATTATTAATTTTCGTGGTCCGGATTACTGCGGAATAATGGAAACAGATAAGATAATATTAGGACACAATAGGCTAGCGATTCTGGACTTAGATAAGCGTTCCAATCAGCCATTTACTTATCTTCATTTAAAGATCGTATTTAATGGTGAGGTTTATAATTATAACGATATAAAAGCGGATTTAGCTAAGAAAGGTTATTCATTTTCAACAACTTCTGATACTGAAGTTATATGTGCCGCATATTTAGCTTATGGAAAGGAATGTGTGAACCTGTTTAATGGAATGTTTGCTTTTGTAATTTATGACGAAAAAAAACAGCAACTGTTTGGCGCCCGTGATAGGTTAGGCAAAAAACCTTTATATTATAGTCATCAGGGAAAGGTCTTTGAATTTGGAAGCCAGTCTTCTCAAATAAAAATAAATAGAAATCTCTCTTTGGATTATCAGTCTATAAATGACTACCTGATTTGGGGATACATACCAGAACCGAAATCAATTTGGCAAGAAATAAAGCAACTGCCTGCAGGAAGCTTGTTCTGGTACGATTTAGAAAATGGGAATTTAGAAATAGAAAAATATTGGGATATTGATTTTGAGCGAATAAATCAGTTCAAAGGAGATTATCACGAAGCAAGATCTGTATTAAAGGATCTCTTATCCGATGCTGTTTCATTGAGGATGCATGCAGATGTACCGCTTGGGGTATTTCTATCAGGTGGAATAGATTCGTCTTTAATAGCAGCTATAGCCGCCAGTAAAGCAAATAAAGTAAAAACATTTTCGATCAAATTTGCGGAAAGGGGATTTGACGAAAGTCAATATGCGATTCAGGTTGCAGAGAATCTGAGGACAGAGCACCATACCATATTGTGCAGTTATGACGAGGGGATAGATTTGATTAATAATTTCTCATCATATTATGATGAGCCATTTGCAGATTCAAGTGCTATTCCAACTATGTTACTAAGTAAGCATACCAGAAAGAAGGTAACCGTAGCTCTCAGTGGCGACGGAGGAGACGAAGCCTTTTCGGGCTATTCGAGATATAAGTGGATTAACTTGGTAAATAACAGTGTATTTAGAGTTCCGTTACCTCTTCGTAAATCAATAGGTAAGTTAATTTGTATGTCACCAAATTACAAACATAAATTGGTGGGAATGGGAATTGGAGTTAAAGATATTGAAAGTCTTTATATTAAAATGTTTGGAGGTTTAGAAAATTCTTGGATTGCTGAACCGGAACGGGGAATGGATACACAGTTTTTACATATTTTCTCGGATATTCCAAGTAAAAACTTTCTGGAAAAAGTATCAGATTTCGATATAAAAACATATTTAAATGGTGATATAAATACTAAAGTAGATAGAGCTTCTATGGCATTTTCGTTAGAGTCACGAGCACCATTAATGGATTATAGAGTCATAGAATTTAGCAGAAGTCTGCCATTAAGTTTTAAATATTCTAGTGGAAATCAAAAGGCTATTCTCAAAGATATTCTTTATGATTATTTACCTAAGAAGTTATTTGAAAGACCGAAATCTGGTTTTACCATGCCCTTTAAAGATTGGTTTAGAAATGAGTTAAAGGCTTATGTTATGGATAATCTTTCGAAAACAGAACTTGAGAATATACCAGGGATAAATGTGAAAAGGACGCAGGAGATAATTAAAGAACATATGGATGGTAAGTGGAATAGGTACCCGCAAATTTGGAAGTTATTGGTGCTTTCTCAATGGTTGAAGATACATAGCCGGTAAAATTATGGAAAATAAGATACTTTTTGTTACGTCAGGCATGAACAGAGGTGGAGCCGAAACACAATTGATAAAAGTCGCTCTTTTCCTAAAAAGTATGCAATATACGGTTAAGATTATATCTCTTACCCCAATCAATGAGTTTGAAATAGATTACGAAAAAGAAGGTATTCCGGTAATATTTCTGAAAAGCTGGCAAGGTAACTTTTATTCTAATTTAAGAACCCTTTACGTTATCACTAAAAACTACAAACCGGATGTGGTTATCGCCTTTATGTTTATTGCCATTATTTTTGCCCGTTTATTAAAGATCCTTTTTAAATTCAAACTCATCTCGAGCATTCGCATAGCAGCACTTCCCAGAAAATGGTATATCCCTTTTAAGATCACAAATGGATTGGATGACGAAATAGTTTATAATTCGGTAGCTTCTAAAACAGATTTTGAGAAGAAAAGGCTGGTGAGTATTAGGGGAAAGGTGATACACAATAGCATTTCGATACCCAAAAAAGAGGTCATTTTAAATGTTAAATCTATTGATTTTGTTTGGACATGTGTAGCGCATTTCAGGTGGAATAAGGACTATAAAACTTTGTTTCGCGCAATAGCTATGCTTAAAGAACTAAATTTTCGGGTAGATATAATAGGCGGATTGAACGAAAAATATTTGTCCTGGGCTGAGTTAATGATTAAAGATTTAGAAATTGAAAGCCACGTTAGAATACTGGGATTTAAGTCGAATGCACAGACCTATTTACAGCAATCCGACGCATTCGTTTTGTCGTCTTTTTCAGAAGGCATGCCTAATGCATTGTTAGAGGCTATGGCAAACGAAAAGCCAGTTGTAGTGACGGATATAGAATGTAACCGATTGATATTAGAATCTGCAGAATGTGGATTTTTATCTGAAAGAGAAAATCCAACAGATCTGGCAAATAAAATGAAAGCACTGATGGCGTTAAGTGCCAGACAGCGATCTGCTATGGGAGAAAAAGGAAAAACTTATATAGCAGAAAACTTTTCAGAAGATGCTGTTATGCAGCATTGGCTTTCTGCTGTTCGGTCAATAGCATAATCATCATAATCAAAACCATTATAAACCTGGAACGGATAAGGATTGTCCGTTCCAATTCTTATTGATTAACATAATATTATGTGTGGAATTTTCGGAACCATTAATTTAAGCGTTTCAAACAGAGCGTCTGAGGTTTTTTGTAGCCTATTTCATAGAGGTCCTGATGACAGGGGATTTTACCAGAAAGATAATATTGAGCTTTATCATACCAGATTGGCCATTCAAGATTTAAGCGAGATGGGAAAGCAGCCTATGTGTAAAGATGGCTTAAGCATAGCTTTTAACGGGGAAATTTATAATCATTTGGAATTGAGAAAGAAATATGGACTTTATTCACCCTCGACTTCTGATACCCAAACAATCCTTATGCTCTATAGAAAGTTGGGCATTAGTATGTTGGATGAATTTGATGGCATGTTTGCATTCGCACTCTATGATGAAGCAGAAAAACAACTGTACCTGGCTCGCGACCGAGCTGGAAAACGGCCTTTATATATATATCAGAAGGGAGAAGCATTTGCATTCTCTTCCGAGCTGAACGCTTTGTATAAAATAACCCGCCCTGCAATTAATTACGGATCTTTATCATCCTACCTGTATATAGGCTATCATTATAAAAAAGATACTCCCTACAAAGAGATTTCCGATTTACAGGCAGGAACTTTTTTACAAATAGATACAGTTACAGGAAATTACGAAATTAAAAAGTGGTTTGATATCAGTAAATTTTATTTTAAACAAAGCCAGATAGAATATGCAGATGCAATACGAGAATTGGATTCCAGATTAAGATTAGCGGTAAAAAGAAGAATAGAGAGTTCTGATTTAGATGTGGGCTGTTTTCTTAGTGGAGGAATAGATAGTGGTCTGGTAACAGCTATTGCCGCAAATTATAAAAAGTCTCTAAAAACGTTTACCGTAAAATTAGATGGTGCATATGACGAATCTACGCTGGCTCAAGAGGTTGCCCTGCAATATGGAACCGATCATAAAGTAGTAGACATATCGTTTTCAAATCTGAGAAATGATATTGAAAAAATTCTGATCAGTTACGGTGAACCATTCTGTGACAGCTCTGCAATACCAAGCTATTACGTTTCTAAAGCAGCCAAACAATATATAACTGTAGTATTAAATGGAGATGGTGCCGATGAGCTCTTTGGAGGATACAGAAGATATGTGCCGTTTAGATACTTTGATTTTTTCAATACTTCTACCTTTTCAAAAACTGCTTTTAAATCACTCTTAAATTTGCTTCCTATAGCAAACGAAAAAAAAAGCAGATATAATTACTTCTATCGTATGCTAAAATTTGGTAGCTACAAAAAGGATATTGAATTATATACATCAGCCTCTTATGATCTTTTGGTGGGATTTGAAAAACATTTTATAAAACAACCGGATTTGAAAGAGATTGAAGATGATTTATTGAGGTATAAAAGCTATAAATTATCTGCATTAAGTAAGATACTTCTTATTGATTTTGAGGCCATTTTATTTAGCGATATGCTTCCGAAAATGGATATCGCGACAATGTCTAATTCTTTAGAAGGAAGAAGTCCGTTTCTATCTAAAGAAATACTAGAGTTTGCTCCGGGTTTGAAAGACAATTTTAAAATCAATAACCTGCAGACCAAATATATCTTAAGAAATCTGGCAAGAAAATATCTTCCTGAAAACTTAATCAGTCAGCCGAAAAGAGGTTTCGAAGTCCCTTTGAAAAAATGGATGGAAACCGAACTTAAGGAAATCGTTAATGACTATTTGCTATCTGGAAGTGCGATCTATCCGCAGTTGATTGAGAAGAAGTTTGTAGAAAACTTACTTTCAAAAAAAGTGAAAATATCAGATGAGCGGCGCGCTAAAATCTTATACAATATTTTCGCTCTGGAAGTATGGCATAAAAATTTAAAATCTAACATGATTCCTCTTAACGGAGCTCCTTATCGTTTAGAAGAGATCCAGCTTTCTTAGTAGGGTTCCATATCAACAAAACATATTCTATTAACCTTTAATAATTCTATCATGAAAATTTTAGTGACTGGAAGCGCAGGCTTCATTGGTTTCCATTTGGTAAACAGTTTATTGCAAAGAGGAGACGAAGTTATAGGAGTAGATAATCTAAACGATTACTATGACGTCAATTTAAAGTATGCCAGATTAGCGCAGGTAGGTATTTACCAGGAAACAATAACATATAGAAAAGAAATTCAAAGTTCGCTTTCAAAAAACTACACCTTTGCAAAGCTTGATATTACTGATAGCGAAGGTTTAAACTTCTTATTTGAAAAACACAAATTTGATGCGGTCTGCAATCTGGCAGCCCAGGCTGGAGTAAGATACAGTTTAGTTAACCCCGGAACCTATATAGAAACAAATATTAAAGGCTTCCTAAATATATTGGAATGCTGCCGGCATTTTAACGTAAAGAATTTAGTCTATGCAAGTTCGTCCAGTGTGTATGGATTAAATAAAAAAATGCCTTTTGATGTAAAAGATAATGTAGATCATCCGGTTTCCCTTTATGCTGCGTCTAAGAAGAGTAACGAGTTAATGGCTCATGCCTATAGTCATTTGTTTAATATTGCTACTACCGGTTTAAGATTTTTTACTGTTTATGGACCGTGGGGTAGGCCAGACATGGCGGGATTTTTATTTGCGAAGGCAATTTCTGAAGGAAAACCTATCCAGGTGTTCAATAACGGAAATATGAAGCGTGACTTCACTTATATTGATGATATTATAGAAGGCGTTATCACAGTAATAGATAATCCTAATTATAAAGGAACCGACACGTGGAGCGGGTTAGTACCAGATCCTTCCCGTTCTAAAGCGCCATATCGTGTGTTTAATATCGGGAGGGGCAATTCTATCGACTTAATGAGCTTTATAACCGAAATTGAAAACAATTTAGGAACAACTGCAATTAAGACTTATTTGCCGCTACAAGATGGAGATGTGGAATGCACCTGGTCTGATGTTAAAAACCTAAAAAGAGAATTTGATTATGAACCAAAAGTATCTGTAAAAGAAGGTGTGAAAAAGTTTACAGATTGGTATAAAACTTACTACTTAAATCAACACGAACATCATATTGCTGTTTAAACACATAAATATTACTTTTAAATGACTTTTAAATGATATTTGAATGACGCGATATGACCAATATCAGGGAATTTTAAATTGTTATTTCTTATAATAAAGTAACAAATTTGATACATTAAAACAAAAACAATTATTTTTTTTGAGCAAGATATTGTTGGTGTTTTGTTTGAATTTTAGATTTTAAAAATAACATTTTTATTCAAATTTTCTCTTATGTAGAATTAATATAGTTTAGTTGTTTTTCTGATTAAATTTTCTATTTATTTAAATCAAATTTTCATTTACAACACCGAATGTCATATAAATAAAAAATTGTTTTCCTAATTCTTTGAGGTGTATCCTATGGCTTTAGAAGCCGTTTAAAGGAAGTATCAAAAAAGAATTAAAAAATGACCAGAAACAATTTTAAAAACCGAACACTTATGTCGTCGTTTTTATTAGCATTACTTCTTTTTTCTCAATGTCAAAAAGAGGCAAATGAAATTACAAATCTCGATGAAGAAAGTGCCAGGAGAAAAACAGAAACAACAGTAGCCTCTTCAGTTAGCGGACAAACTAAATTAGATTTAACTAAGGGCTACAAAGAATCCAGTTACGCTTATTATGTAGACATTCCAGAAGTTGGAGATTCTGAATCACAACCTACTGCATCAACTTTAAAATTATTTGAAAACGGAAAAGAAATTGGCCCGGCACATGCTTTACACAGAGATATAAGAAACATTGGAGGTGGTAGGTTTAGCCATTGGGGCACAAGTTTGTACTTTTCTGCTTCGGATAATACAAATCCGCTAACTAATGGAAGAGTATATTCCTATACTTATGGCTCAGGCGATAATAAGACGGACCAGTCCCCGTCTGCTAGTATTCCGGTAAATGGTGAATATCCTATTGGTTTCGCTTCTGTAAATGGAAAAACAACCGGAGGTCAGGGGGGCAGGACTGTGACTGTGACTACTTTAAAAGATTTTACTAATGCAGTCGCTTCTTCAGAGCCATTAATAGTTCAGGTTTCGGGTAACTTTAAAGGTACCGGAATGATTAAGGTAAACTCTAACAAGACCATTTTAGGAATAAATGGAGCCTCCTTAGAAGGTGTAGGTTTAGCATTGTTTGAGGTGAATAATGTGATTGTAAGAAATATGAAAATCAGCAATGTTGTTGGGGCAGATTGCGTTACAATAAAATTTGCCTCACATCATATATGGATTGATCATTGTGAGTTTTGGCATGACAGAAATCACGGTTGGGATTATTACGATGAATTATTAGAAGTCACAGATAGATCAGATTATGTAACTATATCATGGAATAAATTTCATGATAGCCATATAGCATTATTAATTGGTAGCGGAGATAATCAGACTACTGATATAGGTCATCTCAGAGTTACACTTCATAATAATTATTTTTACAATAATTCAGAAAGACAACCTTCTACAAGATTCGGCTATATTCATTGTTTTAATAATTACATTTCTAATGGAAGCGGTTATGGAATAGGTGTGACAATGAATGCTACAGTTAGAACAGATAATAACTATTTCGAAAATCAGAATACTCCGATTAAGACCGATTACAATGCGAAGCCAGGTGTAGTTAGTGGTGCAAATACAAATATTTATAAAAATTCCGGAGCAAATAAAATAACCACAGCAGCCTCTACCTGGGTGCCAGATTATGAATATAAATCTGCGTTAATTGCTGCACAAGATGTTCCAAGTGTAGTGAAAAATGGAGCCGGACCAAGATAGTTTTTCATAATAAACAAAAAGAAAGAGATGTCTAAAAAGTAAAAAGAGTCGTTCAATACCAAACTTATTGGCTCAACTTTTTAGACACTCCTCTTTTAACCATTATAAAGTGTATTATTTGATTAAAAAACTACTAATTTCAACTATTTTGACCGGTTGAGTTAAACAGTACGGTAGTTATGCTACTTTTTATTCTTAAGACCCTTCTACTGCAGCTTTATAGATTGCAGTTCAGAAAAGACCATTAAACCGCTCCAAGGTATTTTATAGCCTATTTGATACTTATATTTTAAAATGTCATGTATTAAATGCCTGATTTTACGATCTGATTTATCTTCTATGTAAGCTACCCAACTATATATCTATACACCTCTTAACCAATTAAATACCTATGAAAAATATAGAAAGGATACTAATTGTATGCGATTCTTCTAAATCTCTATTAGACTTTAGAGGTAAGCTTATAGAAGCGCTGACGATTAATAACGAAGTTTGGGTATTCACTCCCGAGATAAAGCAGCATAATGTACGTTATATGTTAAATGCTCTTGGAGTTCATATCCAAGAGAATACTCTTGAATCTAGTAATGTATCCGTATTTTCGGATATACGTTATATTATTCAGTTGTATAAGCTGATAATAAAATTAAGACCAACTGTTTGTTTTTCTTATGCTTTTAAGCCCGTGATATATAGTAGTTTAGTTGCTACGTTTTGTAATGTTTCTAACATAGTGACTATGCTAACGGGATTGGGATACAATTTTTCGCAGAATAATTCAAAAAAAAGGCTTGTTTCCATTATTACAAAATATCTTTTAAAATTAAGCTTAAGCTCAAAAAACACTAAAATAGTGTTGCAAAACAAAGATGACTATAAGACTTTAGTTAATGAGAATATTATATCTAATAGACAAAAAGTCTTTGTAGTAAATGGTTCAGGTGTAGATTTAAGTCATTATAATTTCTCAAAACCAACATTAAAGACTTGCAACTTTCTAATGATTTCCAGGTTAATCAATGCGAAAGGAGTCAGGGAGTTTTATGAGGCGGCAAAAATTGTTAAAGAAAAATATGATAATGTATCTTTCACCCTAATAGGAGCTTATGACAATAATATAGATGCAATAGATAAAACGCTCTTCAATGAAATAAAAGCAGGCAATGTAATACAATATTTAGGCGAAGTTGACGATGTTAGACCATACATAACGGCCTCTGCTGTAGTTGTTTTACCTTCTTATTATGGAGAGGGAGTTCCAAGGTGTTTATTGGAAGCAATGGCTATGGGAAGAGCAGTTATAACGACTGATTCTGTAGGGTGCAGAGAAACTGTGAATTTAGAAAAAGAGCAACAGACAGGCTTTTTAATCCCTGTAAAAAATGCCTTTGAACTGGCCGATAAGATGTTACATTTCTTGTCGACACCTGGCGATATCATTTCTTTTGGACAAAATGGATATAAATATGTCGCAGATAAGTTTGATGTTTACAAAGTCAATAAACATATGGTTTCTATTATAGAAAACAATGGCAGCTCAAGAGAATACTCATTCACACCTGTGTTGTTAAATTAAAACAGGCATCAATCAGTCTTAACGTAGATTGACTTTAATCAATATAAACTTTCCAAAAAAATTGTAATCACTCATGCGACACTACGCCAGACGAGTAAAGGCAATTGGCGGCTATATAGAATTGCAGTTGCCATCAGTAGAAGAGTATTATCCTGATTTAATCAAGTTAAATACAGCTAGAAATGCCTTTGAATATATTCTGCGAGCAAATCAATTCTCTTTGGTTTACTTACCCTATTATACTTGCGAAGTACTTTTAGAACCTTTAAAGAAATTAGGAGTTCCGTTCCATTTCTATACAATTGATAAAAATCTGGATCCTATAATAGATTTCAGAATGCTGCCTACAGAATGTTTACTTTATACTAACTATTTTGGAATTAAAGAGACAACAGTAAATAGATTAAGCAGGTCTGTAAAGAATCTGGTTATAGATAATTCTCAGGCATTCTTTTCGAAGCCCCTAAAAGGAATTGATACGTTTTACTCCTGTAGAAAGTTTTTTGGAGTTTCTGACGGAGCCTATCTGCAAAGCAATAATCTAATGTCTACCAAATTAGATAGAGACATTTCTGTATTAAGAATGTCCCATTTAATAAAAAGTATAGACTTAGGCATAGAGGACGGCTATCAGGATTATCTGGATAATAACAACTTGCTTTGCAATGGTCCTATTAAACTCATGTCTAAGTTAACACAGAGAATACTTTCCGGAATAGACTATGAGAAATGCAGGTATATAAGAACCCAAAACTTTAAAATTATTCATGATGGCTTAGGACGGTATAATACGCTGTTCATTAATATGGAAAATATTGATGGACCAATGGTGTACCCCTTTTTGATAGATAAGCGAATTAAGAAAAAACTGATAGATAAAAGAATATACGTTGCTACATATTGGCCAAATGTATTGAAGTGGACAAGCGAGAAAATGTTTGAAAATTACCTAACCGAACATCTCGTTGCTATTCCCATAGATCATAGGTATGATGGAGAAGATATGAATCGAATCGTAAATATAGTGAAGCAAATAATATGAATAATTCTGTTTATTTAAGAGAGCTTAATTTGGAAGATGCTCAAACGTTGTACAAGTGGAGAAACGATCCAAAAATATGGAAGTTTACCAAGTTTCGTCCGTTGACAGAAATTACCCTGGAAACCGAGACTAAATGGCTTAAGAAGGTACTTAGTAATAAAAACGAGTATAGGTTTGCAATTTGCCTCAGAGAAAATGAGAGATATATAGGTAATATTCAGCTTATAAACCTCAGTGATGAAGATGCGGAATTGCATCTCTTTATTGGCGAAACCACGTTATGGGGTAAAGGTATAGGTAAATCGGCGGTAATTAAAGCATTGGATTTTGCTTTCGACGAGCTCCATTTAAATATGGTTAAACTGGAGGTGCATAAAGAAAATACAAATGCAAAAAAAATATATCATTCATTAGGGTTTAAACAAGACGGAAAGAAAGATCAGAGTCCTTTTTTCTGGATGAATCTTAATGCGAGAACCTATCAAAGAATTAGAGAAAGAAAATTGGTTGTAGTTGGTTACTATATATGATTTGTTTTTCTAATTATATACTTAATTCCCGTTAAAGTTTTACAAATACCATGAATATGATACATCTAATTGCAATCAGTGAGAAAAGACAATGGAGTAAATATTTAGATAGTGCTTTAGATACAGCTTTTTGTCAAACTCATGATTATCATCTTTTAGAAAAAGATAAAGAAGCTTTTTTGTTTGTTTACGAAGAAGATTGGGGTTTTATAGCCATTCCCTTTCTTAAGCGCCTTATTCCAAATACGGTTTATTATGATCTAACATCTGCATATGGTTATGGAGGCCCGATTTCTAATCTGAGGATTAGTGATTTAGGTAGAGACATTATTGAATCTTTCGAAAGAAGCTTTCTGTCGTTTTTAACAAAAAATAATATTGTTTCAGTTTTTCTGAGATTAAACCCGTTTTCGGAACAAAATAATCTTTTTAAAGGGTTAGGAGGTCTGTTTCCCAATGGACGAACAGTTGCTATTGATTTGACTTTAAGTGCTCAGGATAGAAGGCGCAAATATCGAGAAAATGTGAAAGTCTGTATTAGAAAATGTAAAGAGAAAGGATATTTCGTGAAGGAGGTTAGCGATAAAGAAAGCTTACCGCAATTTTTAGATATTTACTGGGATACCATGCAAAGAAAAAGTGCATCTGAGTTCTATTTTTTTAATGAAGAATATTTTTCTGAATTGCTGGCGTCTAAAGAATTTGAATCAAAAATATATATCGTTTATGATGGCGATGTACCAATTTGTGGAACTTTCATAATTTGTTATAAAGGTGTAGTCCACGCGCATCTTATTGGAACCAGTACCGAATATCTAAAGGATTCCCCTGCCAAATTTATGGTTGATGCGATTTGCGATATAGAAAAGGAAAAAGGAATGAAGTTCTATCATCTGGGAAGCGGACTTGGTTTCAAAGAAGATTCCTTGTTTGAATGGAAGAAAGGCTTTTCAGATCTGTTTTTAGATTATTACAGTTGGCGCTTTATTCCAGAAGAAAGTCTCTATCTGAAAATGGTGAAAAATCAGGGGATAGATCCTAATACACCCGTAGATTTTTTTCCCTTATACCGTTATAGGTTAATAGGTTAATATTCAATCTACCATCTCTAAAAATCATTTAAAATATCTACTCTATGAAAAAAATGCTGTTCAATGAAAAAATCTATTCCAGATGGCTTGTTCTGTTTATAGATAGTTTAATAGTTACCTGGACATTTTGTATGTCTTTTCTATTAGTACATAAATTCCAATATCAAAATATCTCTACGAAAGAATTTCTGGTTATGCTTGTAGCCTGTAATATTATTACAGCTTGTGTGTTTGTTGGTATGAAGATTCATTGTGGAGTTATAAGGTATTCAAATACTGAAGATATTTCACGAGTGGTAACCGCTGTGGCATTGGGGAATTTTACTTTTTGGCTTTTTTTTAGAATACTATCTTTTTTGAGTGCAGGTGATAACATGAGGTGGTTTGATGAGGTGGTGCTGGTTAATTTTTTTATGGAAGCCTTACTGTTAATAGTCTTGCGAGTATCAGTAAAAGTACTGTTTGGTTATATGAAACAAGCAGACATGGTAAATGCAGAGCCTATTTTGATTTATGGCTCAGATAAAAATGCCATTTTAATTAAACAAGCATTCGATTTTGCTGCAGAAAGTAATTTTAAAATTGTTGGTTTTATAGACAATAACAAAGATAGGTGGTATAAAAATATTGAACAAAAGAAGGTTTATCCGGCTTCTGACATGAATTTTCTTAAAGAAAAACATGGAGTGAAGAAAATGGTAATTATGGATGGCTGTTTACAAAAAGAGAAAAGAGCCAATCTTGTAGACAGGTGTATTGAGTTAGGTATAAAAATGGTTTCTGTACCACCTTCGGTCCAATGGATAAATGGTCGTCTGAATTTGAAGCAGATTAGGGAGCTAAGAATAGAAGATCTTTTGCAAAGAGATCCTATTGTACTGGACAATGAGAACATAATGAATGAGGTAAAAGGAAAATGTGTTTTGGTTACCGGAGCGGCGGGATCTATCGGATCGGAAATTGTAAGGCAATTGATTAAGTATCAACCCAATAAACTTGTTTTGTGCGATCAGGCAGAAACACCGTTACATCATTTGCAAATTAGTATCGAGGATGATTTTCCCGATACACCTGTCTGTGTTTTTATGTGCAATATTCAAAACGAAGGAAGGCTGAAGAAATTATTCAATGATCATCATCCGCAAATAGTCTTTCACGCTGCGGCTTTTAAACATGTTCCAATGATGGAGAGTAACCCTTGTGAGGCAATTTTGACTAATGTATTAGGAACTAAACAACTCGCGGATGTCTCTATAGAATATAAGGTTGAAAAATTTGTTATGATTTCTACAGATAAAGCTGTAAGACCAACAAATATTATGGGAGCTTCTAAAAGGTTGGCCGAAATGTATATACAATCTTTGAACTTTAATCAGTTACGGGATTTACCTTTGGATGATATGTTGCAAATGCCTTTAATGTCACAAATTAAAACCAAATTTATAACAACCCGTTTCGGCAATGTATTAGGCTCAAATGGTTCTGTAGTTCCTCGGTTTAGAGAGCAGATAGAAAAGGGAGGGCCGGTAACCGTAACTCACCCGGAGATTACAAGGTATTTTATGACTATTCCCGAAGCTGTACAGTTGGTCTTAGAAGCCGGTGCAATGGGCAGAGGCGGCGAGATCTTTATTTTCGATATGGGAGAGCCGGTGAAAATTATCGACTTAGCTGTAAATATGATCAATCTTGCAGGTTTTTCTAGAAACGAAATCGATATAATTTTTACAGGATTGAGACCGGGAGAAAAGCTTTATGAAGAATTATTAAACGAAAAGGAGCAGGTTATACCTACCTATAATGAAAAAATAAAAATATCAAAAGTGATTAACTACCATCATGGTAATCTGGAGAAGTCGATAGAGCAGCTGTTACAACTAACTACGCTGGCTGACGATTTTAGTGTTGTAAAGAAAATGAAGGAGATTATTCCAGAATATAAAAGCAATAACTCTATTTACAATCAACTGGATAAGGTAGCGGTCAACTATCAATTAAGCGACTGATGAAAATCAATATTAAGATTGACCGGAATCAACAAAAAATTTAATTCTTAGTGTTTTATTTGTAACAGAAAAACTAATTAGCGGACACTTTCGCTAGATATCGCTTTGTCTTATGTAAAACTTTATACAATCTAAATTTACTCCTATGAACAATGGTGAAATTGTAGAACTAGTAATTCGTCGTCATGGCTTAAGTATTACTGAAGTCTCAAGGAGACTTCAGGTTAGCCGAAGATCTGTTTATAACTGGTTTACTCAACAGAATCTAAGTCTTAATATTATTTGCAGAATTGGAGAAATTCTGGACTATGATTTTTCGATAGATATGCCAGATTTATTCTGTAGTGGAGAAAACCAAACGACAAACAAACAATATTTTAAACAAACAACTGGCGATTATCAAAATTCCGCAAGCTATTGGAGAAATAAATACATTAATCTGCTGGAAAAACATAATGAAATGTTAGATCAGTTTAGAACCACAAGCTTTCAGCTTGTTTAGCTTTGGCTTTAAGGTTCTAAGTAAAAGCCTGTGTAAGAATTTACACAGGCTTTTTTAGTATTTTAAAAAACGAAGGCGTTTTTCGTCCAAAACTATAATCTTTCCATTATTTCCGACCTCGATTAAATGTTCAAGTTTAAATTCTTTTAGGGTTCTAATCATCGATTCCTGAGAGGAGCCAACTATATTGGCTAAATCTTCTCTGGATATATCAATAATATGTTTTCCTTCATTGGTTTCATTGAATTTATCTATTATTCTGATAATTCCCTGTGCAACTTTTTTTCTCAATGAATTATAGGCCATATTTAAAATAATCTCCTCATTTTCAGAAATATTATGGGACATCAATTTGATGAATTTTCTCGCTAATGAGATATCTGTATAAATATGAGTTAGAAATTCGTCTTTAGGTATTAATATAAGAGACACGTCTTCAAGTACCTGGGCTTTTTTTGTATAATTGCATTCTTTGAAAATCTCGGTGAAACCGAAAAAATCCCCTTTTCCATATATTCCCGTTATAAGTTCTTTCCCATCGGAATTAATTAAAAATTCTTTAACTTTTCCATCGGTTATGTAGTAAAGAAATAATGGGCGCTGGCCAATTTCATGTAATGTATGTTTCTTTTTGTAATTTATGACTTCGTGATTTTCGCGAATTAACTTTACGTTGTAGCTTTCGATGACGTCGCCGCCAAAATCTTTTGAATCGGAATAGCTTTGTAATTGTCGCATTAAAGCCTCGTTCTTCTGTAAACGGGTTTTAATTGCATTCAGCAGATCCACTTCGTTAAATGGTTTAATAAGATAATCGTCGGCTCCTAGTGTCATACCTTTTCTAAGACTTTCAGATTCATTACTTCCTGTAAGAAAAATAAATGGAATAGTTGCCGTTTTAGGATGATTGTTAAGGATATGTAAAACACCATATCCATCTAAATTTGGCATTTTTATATCACAAAGAATTAAATCCGGATTTTCCCTCAATGCCATTTCAACCCCCGTTTTTCCGTCATTCGCACAGAAAACATCATACCCGGACAAGTTTAAAAGTAAGGAGACATTTTCACTTAACAAGTCATCATCTTCAATAATCAATATTTTTTTCATAGGCAAATGTTTATTAGATATAAGATGTTTTAGTGTTACCTAAATTTTTAGTTATTTATATCGGTAAATTCATAGATGTTTATTGAGGCGTTAACTAGTTATCAATGAATCTTTCATAAGTAAAGTTCTTTAGTAAAGATTATTGCATTTAAAATAAGTGTATGTTTATATTGGGACATTAATTGAACCAAAAGTATTCTTTTCTGGCTGATAAAAAGTTTATTGTTGATATTGGAAGTATCAAATACTCGATTATAACTCCATAGGGTGCGTATTTGAGGTAGCATAGAATTTATTACTATTTATTTTTCTTAATAAGTGGTAGACTTAATTTTTAACTGGAAAAAACAATAGAGTGTTGCAAAATGAGGAAAAAAATTCACACATAATATGATATATATCAGTATGATGGCTGATATATATCATGCTTGTTGCATGTTTTAATCAAGATAGTAAAATTAGTTTCATGTTAGTCATTTAGTAAATTATATTCTAATATAAATAAATTTATGTTTTGATTATAATATAATTGATTGATTTTTTTAAATTAAATTAATGAATTTTATTTTTGTAATTTAATATTTTAGTGACTGGCTTGTATTCTATATTCATTACACCTGGTATTTTTTGGATAATTTGATGAGGTTAAACGTTAGGTTTTTATTGATTTAAAGGGGGCGCAATTGCTATCGCGATATAAGCTTAAAAAAGACAGGGTTAATTTAGGAATTTGAGAACAAGGTATAATGATGGTAGCACACAGGTTATTGCTTTATGCCAGAAAGTATCTGTACTGTTTATTTCACAATTCTAATAAACAAAATAATCATCCAAAAACTTAAAATCCACTACCGTATTTTATTTGTTTAACTTTAATTTCGCGATATTGTTGGTCTATTCTCCAGTATAAATCTAAAAAAGATTGTTGTTTATGTTTATTAAAAGACGGTGGAGTTTTGTGAAGTATGCTATAATTTGTTTGACATTGTCTCTGAAAAGCTGGGGACAGGCGAAAAATACATTTGAACATATTACTGTAGAGCAAGGGCTGTCTCAGAGCGCTGTTTTGTCTATAGCTCAGGATAGTTTGGGATTTATGTGGTTTGGAACAAAAGATGGTTTAAACCGCTACGATTCCAAAAATATTGAGATTTACAGGAGCAAAGCTAACGATCCAAAATCTTTGAGTAGCAGTATAAACATTAATACTTTATTAGTCGATTCTAAAGGATTTTTGTGGGTGGGGACACAGCATGGTCTCAATAAATATTTAGCAGACAGTGATTCCTTTCAGCAATATTTACACCAGGTAAATAATCCAACATCTATCTCTAATGATGTTATCCGGACTCTGTTTGAAGATAACGGAGGGAATATATGGGTTGGTACAGAAAAGGGACTAAACAAAATTCTCCCCAACGGCGAATTTGAAAGAATAGAAATAGAAAGTTTTGCAAAAAATGGTTTAACCAATGATTTTATAAAGGCAATTTACCAGGATAGGCAAGGAGTAATATGGATTGGAACAACAGGTGGCTTGGCTAGAATGACGAACTCTGGGAAAAACTACCATTTTAAATTTTTTGTCTCCGATAAAAATAACACAGGTAGTATTTCGGGAAATGATATTAGTGCTATAACAGAAGACAAACAAGGGAACTTGTGGATAGGAACCCGATTGAAAGGTTTTAATCTTTTTGATAGAAACAAAGAAACTTTTACAAGACTGGATAGCAGAAGTGGAATAGGACTTAACAGCGACGATGTCAGGAAAATAACCGTAGATAAAAACGGTAAACTATGGATAGCCACATTGCTTGGGATTCACATTTATAATCCTTTTACCCATAAAATAGAACAACATTTTATAAATGAACCCGAAAACTCTTATAGCCTTACGCAAAATTCAATTTATGATATTTATCAGGATAAACTGGGCTCGATGTGGATTGGGACATATTTTGGTGGTCTGAATATAACGCATAGCTTAATCTCCCCTTTTTCTCTGTATCAGCATTTTTCCTATAGAAATTCCTTAAGCAGTAATATCATTAGTGCCATGGTAGAAGATGATGGGAAAAACCTTTGGATAGGAACTGAGGGTGGGGGATTGAATTATTTTGATAGAAAGAATAACAGGTTTATTGAGTTTAAACATACAGTCGGACGAGACAATTCTCTAAGTTCTAATTTAATAAAGGATTTGGCTTTAGATGCCGAAGGAAATCTTTGGGCAACAACTTTTGAAGGCGGATTGAACGTTTTCAATACCAGAACAAGAACTTTTAAAAGTTCTTCTTTAAATTCAAACAGACTTTCGGTTTTACTGATAGATAGCCGGCAACAAATTTGGGTAGGGACCAGAAACGGCGTTTTTATCTACAATAAAGGTACAGGCAAATTTAATCTCGTAAAGATACCACGCACCTTTGTTTATTATATTTTTGAGGATAGCGAAAACAGAATTTGGGTAGCATGCGAATCCGGCTTATTTTTAAAAGAAGCCAAATCCAAAAGGTTTGTTAATATTACCCTTAAAGATAACCCTTCGTGGTTTTTAAGAATTAACGCTATTTCAGAAGATTCGAAAGGAAAGATCTGGTTTGCAACACACAATGGTGTATTAGTTTATACTTACAAAGATAAGTCAGTAAAGTTGTATACAGAAAATCAGGGACTGCCAACCAATACCGTACTTGGAGTAATAGAAGACAACCAGAAAAATATCTGGTTTAGTACAACCAAAGGATTGGCTAAGTTCGAAAAAGGTATTTTTAAAATTTACAATAAAGCCGATGGGCTCGCTGGTAATGTATTTAACTATAACTCTTTTTTAAAAGACAGTAAAGGAGAGCTGTTCTTTGGCGGGTTTAATGGGTTATTAAGTTTCAGACCAGAGGACATCAAAGAAAACAAAAGCAAGCCAGAAGTTATTTTAACAAGTTTGCGCTTGTCGGATAAACCTGTATCTGTCGGAGATACAACTAAAATATTAAAAAAAGCAATCTGGCAGACATCAAAAATAGGTATTCCATATAACGAGAATGTTTTTAGTTTGGATCTGGCAGTGCTTAATTATATTAGCCCTGAAAAAAATAGATATGCTTACAAATTAGAAGGAATAGACAAGCAGTGGAACGAGCTCCAATCATCAAATATTTCCTTTAATAAACTCTCGGATGGAGATTACACTTTGCTATACAAGGGAAGCAATAATGATGGTGTTTGGAGCGATGTCAAAAAATTGCATATCACCATTTATCCGCCATTCTGGAAAAGTTGGTGGGCCTATCTTTTCTATTTAACTGTTCTTGCAGGCATTGCCTTTGTTTCCATCAGGTATTTCATTATGGAAGCACTTTTGAAAAAAGAACATGAAATTCACCAGCTTAAAATAGATTTCTTCCGAAACGTTTCTCACGAAATCAGAACACCACTTACTTTGATTTTAGGGCCATTGGAAAGGCTCATACAGGATATAGGAACAAATTCGACATTCAGAAATCAATTGCTTGGAATAGATAAACATGTAAAGCGGTTGGTCAAATTGATTAACGAACTTCTGGATTTTAGTAAGGTAGAAGCCGGGAGAATGTCGTTAAGAATAGAAAGAGTTAATCTGGTAGATTTTGTATATGATATCTATCAGTCTTTCCAGTATAAAGCCAAAGAAGGTGAAATAGAATATGAGTTTTATAGCGAAAATCCGGTAATAGAGGCATATATAGATCAAAATCAATTAGAAAAAGTTATTTATAATTTACTCTCCAATGCTTTCAAGTTTACTCCAAACAACGGAAAGATAAAGGTTAAGATACAAGAGAACAGAAACGATATTTCGGTTAGAATAATAGACAGTGGTAAAGGAATTGCAAAAGAAAACAAAACGAAAATCTTTACAGACTTCTATCAGGAAGATACCGACCAAAGGAGTATTGGAACCGGAATTGGCCTAGCATTATCTAAAAGCATTGCAAAACTTCATAAAGGCGATTTAATTGTAGAAGATATTGAAACAGCTACCGAATTTTGTTTGATTTTGAAAAAAGGACATGAGCATCTGGATGGCTTCCAATTTATTGACGATGAAGCCTATGACGATGATATACAGACGGTTTTTTCTGGAGATACAGGTCGTTATACAGAAACAGAAATAGATATACCTACCATTTTAGTTGTAGAAGACAATAAAGAAGTAAGAGACTTTGTTGTAGAAACTTTGAAAGACAGGTATAAAATGTATACTGCAGAAAATGGTAGTGAAGGCCTTAAGTTAGCGATGAATTATATTCCGGATATCATTATAAGTGATGTAATGATGCCTGTAATGGATGGAATTGAATTTTGCAAAGGTATAAAGACAGACGAAAGAACAAACCATATTCCGGTTATTTTATTAACAGCAAGGTCCTCAGAAGCAGATGAGCTGGAAGGATTAAAAACAGGAGCTGATGCCTATATCACCAAGCCTTTTACAATAGATAAATTGAAATATACAGTTTCTAATATGGTAGCTTCACAGGAAATTATGCGAAGCAAGTTTAGCCGAAGGCTTAGCTTGGAACCCAACCAGCCAGAGATAGAACATCCAGATGGGAAATTTATTGAAAAAGTCCTGCATTTATTAGAACAGAATATAGGTAATCCAGATTTTGGAGTAAACGACTTTGCTTATGAAATAGGAATGAGTACACCTATATTTTATAAAAAAATTAAAGCAATAACGGGTCTTACTGTAAACAATTTTATGAAGTCTTTTCGCTTGAAAAGAGCACTTCAACTTATGGAGCAGAAGCAGGGAACAATATCAGAAATTGCTTACATTGTAGGGTTTACAGACCCGAAATATTTTAGTAAAGAATTTAAGAAGCAATTTGGGAAAACGCCAACAGAGTTTATTTCAGGCCAATAGCGTTGAATTTTATAGAAAAGATTACTTGCTTTTTATAAAATTACCCCTCTTTTTAAAGAAAATATACCCAGATTAGACGACTTTATTTTAGGTTTGCTACAGTAACCCTAAATAAAGTTTTAATGAAAATTCCTTTTAAGATTAGTGCCGTACAAATTAAACTTATACTAATAAGTTTTTTAGTGTTAGCCGGACAGTTAGTATTTGCTCAGCAGTCGAAAAGACTAACCCAAAATTGGGAATATTTAAAAGGAGACTTAGGAAGTGTATGGGAAGCGATGCGACCAGCAAAACCAGGGTCTTCAGAAACTGTTCCTTTATGGTCTAAAGTAGTTTTACCACATTGTTTTAATGAGATTGATGCGGTAGATCCGAAAGTTAATTATTATCAGGGAACGGGATGGTACAGAACGACCCTTAAATTGGATAATCCTTATCAGAAAGGGCGTATTTTATTACATTTTGAAGGCGCCGGACAAAAAACAGATGTTTATGTTTATACTACTAAAGTAGGAAGTCATGTTGGTGGTTATGACGAATTTACCATAGATGTTACCGAAGCCGTAGAAACATTTAAAAAAGACAAGCTTTTCAAGTCTCGGTTTAAAGGAGAAATTCCCATTGCAATCAGGTGCGATAATTCCCGTGATTTAGAGATGATTCCATCCGACTTATCTGATTTTAACTTGTATGGAGGTATTTATCGCTATTTAAATCTGGTTTATACCCCAGAAGTTTCTGTAGACAAACTTTTTGCATTAGCAGAAGTTGACTCGCGGGGCAAATCGGGGCAGCTGAAAATTACAGGACGATTTTATAATCCTAACGCTATAAAAACAGCCAATGTAAACGTATTGGTAAAAGATCCACAAGGCAAAACTGTTTTTTCAGGCAAAAATAATATCTCGTTATCTGATTCCAATCAGGAGCTTTGGACAGCAAAATTGAACAAGCCTGCGCTTTGGTCGCCAGATCAGCCTCAGTTATATACTGTGGAGTTCACTGTGAATGCAGATGGACAGGAATATAAGCATACAGAAAAAGTCGGTTTCAGACATTTTGAATTTGTTCAAAAAGGTCCGTTCATGCTGAACGGAAAAAGATTGTTGTTGAGAGGTACCCACAGACACGAAGACCATGCCGGAGTGGCTGCGGCTATGACAGAGGAGATGATTAAAACAGAGATAAAGATGATGAAGGATATGGGCGTTAACTTTATCAGATTAGGTCATTATCAGCAATCCAGAATCGTATTGGAAGAATGTGACAGATTGGGGATTTTGGTTTGGGAAGAGATTCCGTGGTGTCGTGGTGGTTTAGGTGGCGAAGTTTATAAGGCGCAGGCCAGAAGAATGCTGACCAATATGATAGAACAGCATTATAATCATCCTTCAATAATTATCTGGGGATTGGGTAATGAAAATGATTGGCCGGGAGACTTTACACATTTCGACAAAGAACAGATTAGAGCCTTCATGAAAGAACTTCATGAACTAAGCCATAAATTAGATATTACAAGAAAAACAGCCATTAGAAGGTGCGATTTCTGTAAAGATATTGTAGATGTGTATTCTCCTTCTATTTGGGCAGGTTGGTATAGAGGAATCTATCAGGAATACAAAGAAGTCTCTAAAAAAGAAATGGAAGAAGTAAACCATTTTCTGCATGTAGAGTGGGGAGGCGATAGCCATGCCAGAAGAAATTCTGAAGAACCGGAGAAAATAGTTAACAGGTTAAAAATTGGTGCGGGTGCAGATGAAAGAGCTGGAGATGCGACTTTTTATGGTGGCGAGGCCCGTTTTTCTAAAGACGGAGACTGGAGCGAGAGCTATATTTGTAATTTAATAGACTGGCATTTGAAAGAACAGGAAACAATGCCCTGGTTAACGGGAGCAGCTTATTGGCCTTTCAAAGATTTTTCTACTCCGGTTAGACCAGAAAATCCTGTTCCTTATATGAACCAAAAAGGTGTTGTAGAACGCGATTTTACAAAAAAGGAAGCCTATTATGTTTTTCAATCTTATTGGACAAAAGAACCAATGTTGCGCATTTCTGGTCATAACTGGCCTGTGAGATGGGGAGAAAAAGGCGAAGAAAAAGTAGTAAAGGCTTACTCAAATTGTGACGAAGCAGAGCTTTTTTTCAATGGAAAGAGTATGGGAGTTAAAAAGAGAAACAGTCAGAATTTTCCTGCTGCAGGTTTAAGATGGAATGTTGTTTTTAACGAAGGTAAAAATACGATTAAGGTAATTGCTAAGAAAGGAAAAACAGTGCTTACGGATGAGATTACACAATATTACCAAACCGCTAAATGGGGCAAACCAGCAAAGCTTATCTTAGAGAAAATTGCGGACGAAAATGGAATTGCAACTTTAGAAGTAAAATTGTTTGATGCAAATAATGCTCAATGTTTAGAAGCTGCGAACTATGTTAGTTTTGAATTGGCCGGAGATGGCAAATTAATTGATAACCAGGGGACTTCTACAGGTTCTAATTATTTGCAGATGTATAATGGAAGAGCAATTATCAGAGTAATTAAAAATAATGGAAAAAGTGTAGTTTCTGCCAGATCTGAAGGCGTTCCTACGGTATTTATAAACTTATAATCATGAAAAAATATTTTAGGCTATCTTTTCTCTTCATCGTCGTTTCATTGAGTTTTCCTACCATAGGAAAATCCAACTCCAAATTTTATAAAGAGGCGGTTAAGGTAATCAAGAACGATGTTCTGGAAGAAGCTGCATGGGCTATGCAGCAAGAACCAATAACGGTTACTGCAGCCAGTAGCAGCAGAAGTGCAGGAGGGAAAAACGACTTTTTCTCTGAAGGTGATTACTGGTGGCCAGATCCGCAAAATCCGGACGGGCCTTATATCCAAAAAGATGGGATGACAAATCCTGATAATTTCGTTGCCCATAGACTAGCAATGATCAGATTTGGAAGAATTATTGGATCTCTGGCCTCTGCATACAGAATTACCAGCGAAAAGAAATATCTTTCTAAAATTGAGGAGCATTTAAAAGCATGGTTTGTTGTCAACGACACGAGGATGAATCCTAATTTACTTTATGCGCAAGCAATAAAAGGCCGATTTACAGGAAGAGGGATTGGGATTATAGATACCATTCATTTGATAGAAGTAGCACAAAGTGTTTTTATTTTGTCTGATAAATTGGATGCTGGTTTGGTGGCAAATGTTAAAGATTGGTTTAGCCAGTATTTAACATGGTTAATGACCCATCCTTACGGAAATGCAGAGATGAATGCTGCCAACAATCATGGAACCTGCTTTGTACTGCAGATAGCTGCTTTTTCTAAACTTACCGGAAATAAAGAGCTGCAGGAGTTTTCCTCAAAACGCTATAAAGAAGTACTGTTGCCTAATCAAATGGCAGAAGATGGCAGTTTTCCTTTGGAGATGAAAAGGACAAAACCTTACGGATATTCGCTTTTTAATTTAGATGCCATGACAGCGTTAGTTCATATCCTGTCAACAAAAGAGAATAATCTTTGGAATTATAAAACCAATAAAGGTGTGTCTATAAAGAATGGAATCGAATTTATCTATCCTTTTGTGGTAGACAAATCCAAATGGCCTTTAAAGCCAGATGTTATGTACTGGGAAGAATGGCCGGTAGCTCATCCGTTCTTGCTTTTTGGAGCTTCTGTTTATAACAAAAAAGATTGGTTTTCTACATGGGCAAAATTAAAGCATCAGCTCACAGTGGAAGAAGTAGTAAGAAATATGCCTGTGAAATATCCTTTAATCTGGATGTGAAGTAAGGTCTAAATACCTGTTCGATATTGTTTAAAAGGTATTCGGGAGAACAAACCAGATGTAATTTATAATAAACACATAAAAAGAAACAGATGAAACTTAATCAGAATAAATTGGGCGGATTAGCTGTATTTGTAGCGCTGGCTTTATCTTCATGTTCTACAGCTATCCACACGCAGAAAATAGTTAAACATGCCCAAAGTCAAACAAACTTATTGCTTACCGAAATTCCAAAAGCAAATAATAAAAACGGAATGCTGGTATCGCCACGAACAGTAGAACAAGGCGAGTTGAGATTGGTAGCATCAAAGGATTGGACAAGCGGATTTTTCCCTGGCAATCTTTGGTATTTGTACGAGCTCACAAAAGATGAGGATAGAAAAGTGCAGGCTGAAAAATTTACTGCCCTTATAGAGAAGGAAAAAATGAACGGAACTACACATGATATGGGATTTAAAATCTACTGTAGTTTTGGAAATGGTTACAGATTAACGGGAAATCAGCATTACAAGGAAGTCATAGTACAAGCGGCAAAAACCTTAATTACCAGATTCAACCCGAAAGTTGGCGCATTAAGATCCTGGGATCATAACAGTGATAAGTGGGATTTTCCGGTAATTATAGATAATATGCTCAATCTGGAACTTCTATTTGAAGCAACCAGATTAACAGGAGATTCTACTTATCATGATATAGCGGTTAAACACGCTAATACCACAATGAAGAATCATTTTAGACCAGATTACAGCACTTGGCATGTTATAAGTTATAATCCGGAAACGGGAGCAGTAGAAAAGAGAAACACACATCAGGGATATTCGGATGATTCGGCCTGGGCAAGAGGTCAGGCATGGGGTATATATGGTTATACCATGTGTTACAGATATACCAAGAATCCGGCATATCTGGCTCAGGCAGAAAATATAGCCCGATTTATTTTCTCGAATAAAAATATGCCGAAAGATTTAATTCCGTATTGGGATTTTGATGCGCCAAAAATACCTGATGAACCAAGAGATGTTTCTGCAGCAGCCGTTATTTCTTCTGCTTTATATGAATTAAGTACTTATAGCAAAAAAGAAGATTATTTAAAACTGGCCAAAAAGATAACAGTAACAATTGCTTCCAAATATAAATCTGCAGACGGTATGAATAAAGGGTTTATATTAGACCATAGTACAGGTCATTATCCCAAAAATAGCGAGATAGATGTGCCCATTAATTATGCAGATTACTATTTTCTGGAGGGGCTGGTGAGAGAAGAGCGTTTAAAACATCATCAAGCTGTAGTACAATAAATATTTAGTGTAATTTAAAGTTCAACCATATTGGAGAAATCTCCACCAGAAAAACTTCTGATGGAGATTTCTCCTCTTTAGATATCATTGGGACCCGCCTAAAAGATGTAGAACTTTTCAAACAACCTCCAATTAAAACCTGAAACCAATATTCAACGAAAACACTTTATCTTCCGAAGAGATACCATATCCCAAAGAAACCAGTAAATTATCAAAAAAATTTATCCATACGCCTGGGCCATAGCCATTATGCCATTTGCTTGTTTCTAAATTATTCGAAAAGACACGTCCGGTGTCATAAAAGCCAAATAAACCTATATCGCCGGCAAGAAAGTAACTCCTGATTTTTGTGAGCTTTAATCTGCCTTCCAGATTACTGTAAATAGTACTTCTGCCAGAATATCTGTCTGCTCTGTACCCCCTCAGGTTTGTCAGGTTTCCGAGTGTATTGGCTTGATAAAAATTATAATCACCAATATTGGTGCTGGCGCCTACACGTAATGCAAATGTAAAAGGAATATTTACAGACGGTGTATAATAAGTTCTGAAATCCGTTTTTAAATTCACATGCTGATATTTATTATTACTTATTTGAGAAGAATAACTAATGCTGTTAGTCCATCTCCATCCATTTTTGGGATAAAAAATATTATCAGAAAACTCAAAATTAAGATAACTGCTAAAATTTAAGAACCAATCTGTACTGGGGTTTTTGACAGCATATTCATTTAGGAAATGATATTCTTTTTGTTTTAAAATATGGAAATAAGACATGCCGGGGCCCAGCCCGAATGTTATTTTGTCTGATACGCGTTTTTGCAGAAAAGTATTAAATTTAGCATTCTTAGATCTTACCTGATAATATTTCAAATCGTTTAAATTATCCGAACTATTGCCATTTCCATAAAAATTAAAATCATATGCGGGGCCAATATATCTTCCGGTTAATACCAGATCGATGTTGTTTGAAAAAAGCGAATAAAAAGTACTAAGATACTTTAATTCCAGCGCACCAGTTTTCGGGGCAACCAAAGCACCAACTTTTTGTTCAAATGAATAAGGCTCTTTTCTGAAACCCCGGTTTCTGATCTGATGAGAAATTCCGATACTAACAAAATCTGTAGCGTTATAAATCATGGCGTTAGGCGAGAAGCCAGACCTATTGTAAATAAAGTCATTCCTGGAAAAATCATTCACCCACTTTTCATCGGTAAGAATAAGTCTTGCCGGTTGCGCGTTTTGAATTTCGGACTTGTAGTTGTCATAAACAAACAGCTTTTTGTTTTTTGATTTGTTTTCAACATAGTCTATACCATCGCCACCCACATATCTTAATTTTATCGGTGATTTTGAAATGCCGGAAACGAATAAGCTATCATTTCCATTAAGAGAATATATTTGTAACTGTCGGGTATCCTTGTTAACGAAGATTCTGTCAAACGAGGTTAGCGATACAGAAGTAGAATCTCCATTTCTCTTAACCACAATTTTATCAGATTGGTTTGTAGCTACAATCTTAACGTCTTTTGAAAGCGTACGATAATATTTTTTTGCCGTTTCCGTCAGATTGTTTTTTCTGGCAATTAGTTTCTCCTCAAGCTCAATACCATCAATTTCATAAGATTCTTTAGGTAGCTGTTTTACAGCCATTTTTATAGTCTGGTCGTCCAGATTATTTTTTAAATAATTGGCAGTTTTCAGCCATTCTTCTTCAGGAAGTTCATTCAAAAGATTTCTATCGAGATTTCTTGCAGAAATAGCTAATTTTTCTGGCTTTTTTATACTATAATCAAAAGTCTGAATTTCTGGTACTAGTTTTTTTAGAAAAGAGGGGACATAACCATCTATTTTTGTAAAAAATTGCTTCCTGTTTTTACTAATCGGAGTATAAATAGTTGCTGATCCTTTTGTATTAGCTTGCCATAACCAGGTGTTTTCGTCCCTATGGTAATCTCCAATCAGTAAATCAAAAAGCCTGGTTTTTAAATATTCTTTTTGATCTACTTTGACATGAGGATGATTATCAAGCTTATTATAAAGCGTATCCGTATCAATTAGCTTATCTGTTTTGATTTTCCTTTCAAGAATACCGATGTGTCCTCCAAAACCAGACAAATTTTCTTTTAACAAACGCGTGTAAGGAAGATAAAATATTTGTGAACCTAAGGCGGGCAAACCGGCTTTTTGAGCAAGATAATCTACAATTACTGCTCCATAGGGTTGAGATGTAGAAGTTTGGTCTCGTATAATATCTTCAACAATAGTTGCGTCAAACCCTTTAGGTAATAGGTCGTGAGGATTGCTGTTGATTAATCTAAAAGTATATTCGTTAGCATTTTTGTCCTGCAAAATCAGTGCGCTGTCCGTAGAGCTTATTACGCTTAGCCCCCCTTTCTCCCGAGTAAGATCAAGATAGGGAAGGCGAACAGGAGTGGTCCAGCTCTTTCTGTATTGTTTACCAAAAGTTTTTTCTTTTTTTCTGGACGAAGCATACTCACTTCCGGCAGCAACTAATTTGGTAGAATCCTTATAATCAATAGCTTTTTCCTCCGCAATATCAGATTTATCTCCTTGCAAACCATATAAAGGCTTCTTGTAAATTAAAGCACTACCATTTTTGTTTTCATCAGGAATATAAAATTCTACCCAACATTGCCCATTTTCATAATAGTTTAGTTTAGCATAACCTAAACTGCCGATTCCAAAAAGAGCAGGCTCCACATTAAAAACTTTCCTGTTTACGCTTCCCCCTCCGCTTATTATCTGATTAATATCCGCATCTTTAATTAATTGTAGGGCGTGTTCGTGTCCACTCGCAATAATAATATTCTTTTTATCCTTTACAATATTCACAAGTGATTTCTTCATATGCTGGTATTGAGGATTGTTTAAGTCCTGCTTAGATACACCATATTGCCTGATAACCGGATAAAGAGAGCCAACAATAGGTAAGGGGAGATACAAATTCCTGTTGATATTGGTAAGTGGAAAAATATGGTCTTTAAGAGAAAAGAAGCCACTATGTACCCCGGTTGAATAAATGGGATGATGCTGGGCAATTAAAATATTTCGCTTAGAATTTTGATTAATCATTTTCTCAATCTCTGTATAAGCGTCCTGTCTTTCTGAAGGGAAAGTTTTGTGCTTATTCAGTAATAGCTCCGAATGAATAAAAATAATGCTGAGATCAGTGTCCAGATCTACCTTTTCCACTATCGAGTTGCTGTTTCTGGGAAAAAAAGCAGATTGCTTTTGATAAGCATCTACAAATAGCTGCTCATTTAAGATACCCGCATTACCTTTTTTCCAATCCAGATTACCAGAAATAAAGAAAGTTTTTCCTTTAAATTTGTTAGCAACCTTCAATTGTTCCAGTAAAATAGCTTCTTTTTTTGAATCAGACTTAGATCGGTTTCTTTCCATGGGCGACGGATAAACATTATCCCCCAAAAAAATCAGAACATCATCTTTATTCGAAGCACTGACATCTTTTTGAAGAATGTTTAACACAATACTTCCTTTTTTAAGGGATAGATAACCGGCATCGCCAACGAGAAATACACTGTACATTAGTTTAGAAGAGTCCTGAATATTGTTTTTTTGCCATTCTTTTTCACTAAGCCCATAGAATGGTTTTTGTGCATGTGATTTAAAACATAGAAAAAGAGAAAACAGGAGATACAGGTATTTATCTGTCATACTAATAAAATGTCGGCCGTTATTTCCATAAAAACACCAGCATTAAATATAAGTTTTGAATATAACAATCAAACAATGGTAACAATGTCGTGTTATATTTTAGGTAATTTTTTATGCAAGCATAATAATTTTTATATTTAATTATATAATTCCAAAGACATGAAAAAAGTAGTAATTCTATTTGCTTTTATTTTTACAAGCACAGTCGTGTTGGCTCAAAAGTCTGATGAAATCATAGGAAAGTGGTTAAATAAAGATAAAGAAGCTCACCTTCAGATCTATAAAAAAGGAAATAAATATTATGGTAAGCTCGCTTGGCTTAAAAATCCGAACGATGAGAGCGGACAGCCTAAAAAAGATAGTAAAAATCCTTCCGGGGAATTAAAGGGCAGACCATTATTGGGCCTTGAAATTTTAAAGGGTTTTGAGTACAAAAATGGAACCTGGGAAGATGGAACCATTTATGACCCGAAGTCGGGAAAAACATATAGCTGTAAAATGACGCTGGATGGCAAAAATAAATTAAATGTTAGAGGGTATGTAGGTATTTCTTTAATAGGAAGAACGGAAGTATTTACCCGTGTAGATTAACGAAATTGCTGAATTTAGCTGAAGCCTTTGCCTATAAAGCAGAGGCTTTTTTTATTGATTGTTAATGGGTATAAATCTTGTTTTTAAAGGAATGGATATCAGGAGTGTAAATCATTAAATATCACTTCTGAATATTTGAGATAAGGTTTCTTCGAATAGAAGCAAAGTAACGTGAAAAGAATATTGTGTCAATTCTGAGGTAAAAAGGGGAAAAATATTCACATTGTTACAGGTATAACAAGTACATCATTGAACTGGGAAATTATTGTATGAAAAAAATTACATCGATATATCGTTGGCTGTTGCTGCTGATATTGTCGTTTATTCTTTTCTTTCTATTGATAAGTTTGGCTAACCGGAAAAGTGCTAAGGCCAAATTCGAGCAAAATTTTGTTGAATTTAAAAGAAACGACAGATATGCTTCGCTGATTGATAGTAGTTTTTACCAATTATTGAAGATAGAAAATAACCTTCAGCTTTTTGCCGTTACCAAGCGGGAAAACTATTACGCACAGTATCTGCAGTCTTTGAGTAAGATGAACATCTGGATAGATAGCCTGGACTATTATTTAAATGAGCAAACTCAAGTGAATAATGGCTTGGATAGTCTGATGAAACAAAAGATTGAAAGAATGCGAGTTTTTGTTTCACTGAAAACTCTAAACGATTCTTTAATTATTTACGCCGGAAAGCTTCAGGAAAATATAGGCACAGAAGACATAAGGCCCACTTTACTTCCTGCAGATATCAGACATTTAGAATCCGTTTATGTTACTTCAACAACCAACATTGTTCCGGTAAAGACTAATAAAAAGCTCTTTGGAAGAATTAAAGATGCGATTTATAATAAGGATCTGGACTTTGATACACTGAAAAATAAGAATATAAAAACAGAACTGGATTCGGACGAAGCGTGGGCAAATAGAGCAAAACAAGCAGAAAATATTAAAAAGTATAATCTTGTTTTGAATAGTGTTGTAGAAAGGTTAGTAAATAATCACAAAAAACTTCATGCAAAACAAACCGAATTATTTATAAGTAATAACCAGTTATTAGTAAAGCTAAAAGAAGTATTGCAAACTTTAAAGAGTTTAGATATTGAGAGATATAATACCGAAAAACTAAAAACAGAAACTAAAAAAAGCTTAGATATTATTGATAAGTTTTATGAAAATGTTTTATTAATTAGCGTTATTCTGGTACTTATTATCCTTTTAAATATCTGGTCTTTATATAAAAATGAAAAGAAATTAAAAAAAGCAAAAGAGGTGGCTGTAAAGCAGACCAAAATAAAAACAGATTTTCTGGCGCATATGAGTCACGAAATCAGGACCCCTCTCAATTCCATACTCGGTTTTTCGGAACAACTAGAGAAAAGTGAACTTTCTGATGACCAAAGAAGACAATTAGTGTCGGTACAAAGTGCATCGCAGATTTTATTGTCCATAGTCAATGATATTTTGGATCTCTCTAAAATAGAAACGGGTAAATTGAATATCCAGAATTTTCCATTTTTTCCCAGAAAGACAATAGATGATATTGTTTCGACCCTTAAAATCCATGCCGATAAGAAAAATCTGCAACTTTTGGTAAACTACCATTTCGATCAGAATATCCGGTTAAATGGAGATGAATACCGTTTGAAGCAGGTTGTTATAAACTTGGTAACCAACGCTGTGAAATTTACCAAAAGTGGTTCTGTAACAATTAATGCTGTAATCAGTGAAAATTGTGTAATGAGGATTGAGGTTATAGATACAGGGATAGGGATAGAAAAAGAAAACCTTAATATGGTTTTTGATGAATTTACACAAATCATAAATAAGAACGATCATAACAGGCATAACGGAACTGGTTTAGGACTGGCTATCTGTAAGAAAATTATAGAATCGCAACGTGGTTTTATAGGTGTAGAAAGTGAAGTAGGTAAAGGATCTAAGTTCTTTTTTGAAATTCCTTACAGCAATTGTAAAGAAGTTATGCAAACTAAAGAAACCCAATTTGTGGTAGGAAAGACTGTAAACCCGATGGATAACAATCAACTTTTGGATAAAAAGATACTGGTTGCCGATGACAATCTAATGAACATTATGCTGTTAAAAGCTATTTTTAAAAAATGGGGTGTCGCTTTTGATGAAGCCAGAGATGGTTTAGAAGCCCTGGAGCTTTTTAAGACAAAGCATTACGACATTTTATTGACAGATATACAAATGCCTAAGTTGGATGGTGTCGAGCTGGCCAAGGAAATCAGAAGTTATCCGGAAAGAGAAAAAGCGAAACTGCCGATAGTTGCGATAACCGCCAATTCAATGGAAGACGATGTTATTACTTACAAAAAAGCTGGTATAGATGGCTGTTTAGTTAAACCGTTTAAAGAAGAAACGCTTTATTCCAAAATTTTGGAACATCTTAATTAGTTTAGAACAATTCTAATTAAGATAACATTCTTGATATATTTCCTGTCTAGCATTATCGTTTTGTATTTTTGTAACTGGTTAAATTTAAAATACTTCGATTTTTATGAAAAGGAGTTCAATTATCGGAATAGTTATTATAGCAATAGCTATAGGCGTAATTATGAGTACTTACGCAGATAGCAGCACTTACGGAACTTTTTCCGATGCCCAAGAAACCCAGAAAGAATTGCATGTGGTGGGTAAGTTGCAATTGAATAAAGAGTTGGTATACAACCCTCAGGTAGATGCAAATCATTTTTCTTTTTACATGATAGACAACAATGGGAAGGAATGTAAAGTCGTGTTTGCTGGAAGTAAGCCGCAAGATTTTGAGCGTTCCGAGCAAATTGTTCTAACAGGAAAAATGGTTGGTGACAGTTTTCAGGCAACTAAAATATTAATGAAGTGCCCATCAAAATATACAGAAGATAAGGTAGAAATAAAAGAAGTTAAAGCCGTTAGCTAAATTTTTAAATGGATATACAATTTGTAGGTGAACACCTATTGCCTGGTAAACTAGGACAGTTCTTTATCATACTTTCCTTCGGAACATCGCTTTTATCTTTAGTAAGTTATTATTTCGCAACTGTAAATAAAGATGAATCCTGGACTAAAATTGGACGTTTTAGTTTTTTATTAAACGGAGCAGCTATAGTTGGAATTGGTGCGTGTCTTTTCTATATCATATATAATCACTATTTCGAATATCATTATGCATGGTCTCACTCTTCCAGGACCCTGCCAGTATATTATATCATTTCCAGTTTCTGGGAAGGTCAGGAAGGAAGCTTTTGGCTTTGGGCCTTCTGGCAGGCGGTATTGGGGTTTGTCCTGATATTCAGAACAAAGTCGTGGGAAAGTTCTGTAATGACTGTTATAGCATTATCTCAAGCTTTCCTTTGCTCGATGCTGATTGGTGTAGAAATTTTTGGTGTAAAAATAGGTTCGTCACCTTTTATCCTGCTAAGAAATGCTGTTGAAGCTCCTATTTTCGCAAGAGCAGATTATTTATCGCTGATAGCAGATGGAAATGGATTAAATCCATTGTTGCAGAACTATTGGATGGTTATTCACCCCCCAACATTATTTTTAGGTTTTGCAGCTATGATAGTCCCTTTTGCCTATGCTATAGCAGGTGTGTGGACTAAGCGTTACAAAGAATTAATTGGATATGCCTTACCATGGTCTTTGTTTGCCGTAGTCGTATTGGGAACAGGTATTATTATGGGGTCATTCTGGGCCTATGAAGCACTTAATTTCGGTGGTTTCTGGGCATGGGATCCGGTAGAGAATGCTTCTGTTATTCCATGGTTAACACTTATAGCTGCGGTTCACGTTTTAGTTGCGTATAAAAACACCGGTCATAGCTACTTTACAGCACTATTCTTAATTATTATCAGTTTTATACTGGTACTTTATGCATCTTTCCTAACCAGAAGTGGTATCCTTGGCGAAACTTCCGTACATGCATTTACATCTATGGGAATGGATACGCAGTTGTTGATATTTATGGGTGTTTTTGTAATCATTCCATTATATCAAATCATCAGACACTGGAAAAATTTCCCAATCAGTAAAAAAGACGAAGAAACGTATTCCAGAGAATTTTGGTTATTTATAGGTGCAATTACTTTATCAGTATCTTGTATTCAAATTATAGCAACGACATCTATTCCGGTATTTAATAAAATATTTGGTACAGACGTTGCCCCACCAACAGATGTAATTCAGCACTACAACAAATGGCAGTTAGCATTTTTTGTTATAGTAGCCATTTTATCGGCTTTTTCTCAATTCCTTAAATACAAACGTACCGAAGCCGGAAAGTTCTATATCAGTATTGTCGTTTCACTGGTTGCTTCTATACTAATTGCCGGAGTTTTTGTGTATATCACCGATGTGTATCACAATTTAGGATACATCTTGCTAGTTTGGTCGGCAGTATTTTCAATTATCTGCAATGCTAAAGTTTTAGGCGAAGCCATAAAAGGAAAGTGGAAACTGGCGGGTTCTTCCATCGCACACATTGGCTTTGGTATGCTTTTAATTGGAGCTCTGGTAGCAGCAGCAACCAGTAAAGTTGTTTCTGTTAATAATACAGGTATTGGTTTTGGAGATGAATTTGCGAAGAATAATAACCCTCGAGAGAACATTATTCTTTATAAGAACGAGCCAATAAAGATGGACAGGTATACTGTGACCTATCTTGGGGATTCTACATCAGGAGTAAATACTTATTATAGAGTAAATTATAGAACTTTTGATGATAAGGGTAATGTAAAGGAAAACTTTAATCTGTATCCTCATGCACAGCAAAACGCAAAAATGAGACAGATAGTTGCTTCTCCTGATACCAAACATTATTTACTTCATGACATTTATACTCACGTAAGCAGTGTTCCTTTAAAAGAAGAAGAACATGTTCATGATGAGCATAGCGATCATTCTGAAGACGACCATTACGAAGAACCTGTTCCTCATGAAGTTTCTGTAGGTGATACCATCAGACTAAGAGAATCAAAAGTAGTTGTAAAGGGAGTCAATAGAAATGCGACCATTCAAAATATTCCACTTAATAAAGAAGATGTGGCTATAGGTATGCAGCTGGAAGTAATTAATGCTGGCGGTACTTATAATGTAGAACCTATCTTCTTAATAAAAGGGAATACGAAAGTTGATTTTGGTAAAAAAGTAGATGAAGCAGGACTTAAATTAAGATTTACTAATGTTCTTCCTCAAAAAGATAAATTGGAGCTTACCGTTTATCAGAAGCCAAAAGAAGATAAAAAAGATTGGATTGTATTGAAAGCCGTGATGTTCCCTTATATCAATTTATTCTGGGGCGGAACGATTATTATGGTTATTGGATTCATTATTTCTATCTTTAGAAGGTCTAAAGAATTGAAATAATTAATATGAATATTGCTATTTTAGGAGCTGGAAACGTTGCCTGGCACTTGTCTAAAGCCTTTATTATGGCAGGGCACCCGGTGAGGCAAATCTGGAACAGAACCGTAGAAAAAGCTGCAGATTTGTCGTTTGAGATAGGAGGAAACTCTATTAGCGATTTATCTCAGATAAAAGAAGAAATTGACTTAATTGTTATAACGGTAAGTGACGAAGCTATTGAACAGGTAGCTTCATCACTGAAACCGAGAGACCATCAAATAGTAGTTCATACCTCCGGATCTACTTCAATAAATGTTTTAAAACCCTATGCGAAGCAAGTTGGAGTGATCTATCCGCTGCAAACCTTTTCGAAAGATGTAGCAATAAACTTTTCAGAAATTCCCATTTTTTTAGAAGCCTGTCGTCCTGATGTTTTGACTGACTTGAAACAGGTGGTTGGTCAGATAACAAAAAAAGTGGAAGAGGCAGACTCTGCGCAAAGGATGAACTTACATATTTCTGCAGTATTTGCCTGTAATTTTACCAATCATTTATATTCTATAGCAAGCGATATTTTAGAAAAATACAATTTAAGCTTCGATTATATTAAGCCGCTTATTCTGGAGACTGCAAACAAAGTGCTTCAGGCAACTCCGAAAGATGTACAAACTGGTCCTGCAAGGAGACATGATAAGAATACAATGCAGAAACATCTAGATATGCTGTCATCTGATTTGGATAAGCAGGAATTGTATCGCTTAATCAGTCAGCGCATTGTTAAAATGTATGACGAAAATCGGGCTTAGCATAAATAAATTGTTATTTTTGCATCGACATGAACGTTTATAAAGTAAAAATAAATTTTGAAGAAAAAGGTCTGGACCCGGTAGAGCTTGACATTGCAGAAGGAGAGTCTGTATTGGACGTTTGTCTTGAAAACGGGATAGAGCTTCAACATAACTGCGGTGGTGTTTGTGGTTGCAGTACCTGCCATATATACGTAAATTCGGGAGAAGACAATGTTCAGGAAATCTCAGATAAAGAAGAAGATTTCATAGACAGAGCCGTAAGTCCTAGAATTAACTCAAGACTAGGCTGTCAATGCGTAATGATTGACGGAAATATTGAAATAACTATTCCAGACCAATCTCAGTTTTTGGGACATTAATAACTAATTTTAGATGAACAACGAAAAGTTTGCATTACCAATTCATTGGAATGATTACGAAGATATAGCTATGGGCTTATATGAGAAGTTTGGAGACGATTTCAATGAGTCGAAAATCTATCGTATCAGGTTTACAGATTTAATGAACTGGGTTTTAGAAATTCCAAATTTTGCCGGTACAAAAGAAGAATGTAACGAAGGGCATCTGGAGCAAATTCAGTCTGCATGGGTTTACGAATGGCGAGATAACCAATAATCAAAATCAAAAAATATTCTTAAGATGCTCCATCAACTCAACCAAATCAGAACATTTATTTTTGATGTTGATGGAGTATTGACTAATGGTAATGTTTTAGTAACCGAAAATGGTGAACAGTTAAGGCAGTTTAACATTAAAGATGGTTATGCTTTACAATTGGCTGTAAAAAAAGGTTACCGGATTGTTGTCATTTCGGGAGCTAAATCTCTGGGAGTACAAAAGCGATTGCTGGGATTAGGGATAACAGATATTTTTTTAGGTGTTTCCGATAAAATAGCTGTTTTTAATAAATATCAGGCAGAACATCATTTGGAACCTTCACAAATGGTTTATGTAGGGGATGATATTCCCGATTTACAGGTTATGCGTTTGGCTGGCCTGGCTGTTTGTCCTAAAGATGCGGTAGACGAGATTAAGGAAATTTCACATTACATTTCTCCAAAGAATGGCGGAGAAGGGGTTGCCAGAGATATCATAGAAAAAGTACTTAAAATTCAGGGGCATTGGAGTGATATAAAACCAAGCGCCCATGACGGTTCTTTATAAGAACTAATGCTTCTCATAAACAATAATCAATACTAAATCTTTTTTTGTTTTATTGGTAATTCCATGCCAGCTGCCTGTTCTGGTTAAAATAGCATCTCCATCTTTTACATTATAGATTTTGTCATTCAATTTCATCTCTCCGTTTCCGCTTAATATGTAATAGACTTCGTCTTCTTTTTGCTGATGATAACCGATTGCTGCACCTGTTTCAATACGCGTTTTCTAAGGGCAGTTTTATAATCTTTTATATCGCTAAAAAAGCTATAACCAATAGATTCGCCTCCACCTTTATGCGGTCCGGGTTGTTCTTTGCCTATGTTTTTTTCACTCTCTATAACATATTTTTGAGGATCAAATTCCTGGGTATAAGCAATAGTTCCGGAGAATATGAATATTACACCAATTAGAAAAGACTTTTTCATTTTGTTATCAGATTAAGTTTATGCAATCAATTTCGATGGTTAATTTTCAGATTTTCATTTTATTTTAGGAAAGTATCTCTGCAATTTCTGCATATCCGTTCTCGCGGGCTAAATCTGCAGGTAGTTTGCCGCCTTCCATTCTGGCATCAACCAATGCTCCCTTTTCCAAAAGCAGAATAATCAATTCTATATTCCCATTTTGCGCTGCGCTGTGTAAAGGGGTTATTCCAGACATCTGTACCACATTAACTTCCGCGCCATTTTCTATCAGCATTCTGGAAATATCCGTGAAATTACCTGCAATAGCGGAGTGGAGCGGAAAAACATTGAATTCGTTATTTGAAGGGACGTTTACCGGAGCACCTTTTAATACCAGATACTTTGCAATCTCCTCGTTTCCGAAATAGGAAGCAAGTCCCAGTCCACTATAACCGTTATCGTAATATTCGCTTACAATCTCTTGGTTATTATAAACATGATGTGCTACAACATCAAATCTATTGGCGGCACAGGCTTCAAAAAAATTGATGTCCGTGTTCAGTTGTAACAACAAATCAGTTATCTTACTTTTATGGTAATAACAACTAAGTACCAGAGGAGAAACATTAAAACTGGTGTTTGCTTTTAACGCATCCGGATGCGATGAAATAAAAGCTTTGATAGAGTCCTCGTCTGCTTCGGCTATTAATTCTTCTAACTGGTTATATGGCATTTTTTAGATTTAAATAATAATATTAGTGCATTAATTCTTAACTTCCAACAAATAAAGTGAATTTTAGCGTTATTGCTTCTGGTATTAAAAAACGATCCAAAACTATTGTTAACTATTAAGTTTAAATACTGCTATAGTAATAATCAAATATGATAAATTTGCAGAAGGAAAAAAACAATATATGCTCATAAGGGGGAATCAGATAAAGACAAATACATTTAGGGACTCAAAAGCACCAAAGTCTGACTATGATAAACAAGAGCCAAAGAAACAAAAACGAGAACTGTTTCCTAAGCTCAACTTTAATAATGATAAGGCTGTTAAGATAACAGGCCTGTTTCTTTTATTACTGGCTATCTATTTTTTTGTAGCATTTTGCTCTTACCTGTTTACCTGGGAAGAAGATATGAGCTATGTAATTGATGCTAATGGTGGCTGGAGTAATCTGTTTAAAACTGCGGAAGAACTTAAATCTAACGGAGTTTTAAATCCAGATATTCAAAACTGGGCAGGAAAATTGGGAGCCTTACTATCGCATCAATTTATCTATGAATGGTTTGGTATTGCATCTTTTATCTTTGTTTTTGTATTTACGGTATTAGGGTACAGACTACTTTTCAAAGTAACTTTGTTTCCTGTTGTCAAAACGCTGGGATACAGCTTTTTCCTTTTAATATTTTCTTCTTTGCTGATTGCTTATTTTCATGCCTATATCAGTGAATATCCTCATTTTCTGGAAGGAGAATTTGGATTCTATTTGAATCAGCTTTTAAAAGCACAGATTGGAGCAGCTGGTGTTGCCGGTGTTTTAGCTTTTTCTGCACTTACTACATTGGTGATAGCTTATAATATTGATTTTAAGTTACCTGAAAGAAGGAAGGCATCTTTAAATGTGAATCATTTAGAAGATGAAGATATCACAGTTGAGGAGCCTGCGTATCAAAGAAATCCGATAAGAAGAACAGAATCTGTTATTACTGAAGATGAAGAAGGAGAGGTGGAGATAGCTCCTGTGATAAATAAACCTGTCACTCAGGTATATACTTCATTAAGTGAGCCTGAGGATTCCAGACCGCAGGTAGAATCCCGGTTTGCACCTTTGGTGAATGAAGATAAAGAAGTTGACGATGATCCTGTTTTAGAAACAGAGTTCGAGATGCCTGTGAACAGAAAGCCTATTCAAAATAGGGTTAAAGAAGATCTGGCATTAGAAACAATTATACCAGATCAGGATCCGGTTGTGGAAGAACCGGAATTCACTGTTCAGCTTTCCGAAGAAGAAGCAAAAGCAAAAGAACTTGTAGACCAGTTTGGAACGTATGATCCAACTCTAGATTTATCGTCTTATAAAAACCCGACCATAGATTTGCTGGAGAATTATGGCGTAAATAAAATAGCTGTAGATGCAGAAGAGCTCGAAGCAAATAAAAATAAAATTGTAGAAACTTTAAATAACTACAATATCGAGATTGATAAGATTAAAGCTACTATTGGCCCTACAGTAACCCTATACGAAATTATTCCGGCACCAGGTGTTCGTATTTCAAAAATCAAAAATCTGGAAGACGATATTGCTTTAAGCTTAGCCGCTTTAGGTATCCGTATCATTGCACCTATGCCGGGAAAAGGAACAATAGGGATTGAGGTACCAAATCGCCATCCGGAAATGGTCCCAATGCGCGCTATTATCACAACAGAGAAGTTTCAGAAGACAGAAATGGACTTGCCTATCGCATTGGGTAAAACCATTTCTAATGAGGTCTTTATTGCCGATTTAGCTAAAATGCCGCATATGTTGGTTGCAGGTGCTACAGGACAGGGTAAATCAGTAGGTATTAATACTATCCTGGTTTCGCTTTTGTATAAAAAGCATCCTTCACAGCTGAAGTTTGTTTTGGTAGATCCCAAAAAAGTTGAGCTTACATTATTCAAGAAAATAGAAAGGCACTTCCTGGCTAAACTCCCGGGAGAAGAAGATGCTATTATAACAGATACCAAAAAGGTTATCAATACGCTTAATTCGCTCTGTATTGAGATGGATCAGCGTTATGATTTATTGAAGGATGCAGGAGTTCGGAATTTGCGGGAGTATAATGCAAAATTTATCAATAGAAAACTTAATCCAAACAATGGACACCGTTATTTACCGTTTATAGTATTGGTGGTTGACGAGTTTGCAGATTTAATGATGACGGCGGGTAAGGAGGTAGAAACACCTATTGCAAGGTTAGCTCAGCTGGCAAGGGCAATTGGGATACACTTAATTATTGCGACACAGCGTCCGTCTGTAAATATTATTACGGGTACAATTAAGGCGAACTTCCCGGCTCGTCTGGCATTTAGGGTAACATCTAAAATAGACTCGAGAACTATTTTAGATACCGGAGGCGCAGATCAGCTGATAGGAAAAGGGGATATGCTACTTTCTACCGGAAGTGACTTAATTCGTTTACAATGTGCTTTTGTAGATACTCCGGAGGTTGATAATGTGTGCGAGTTTATTGGCGAACAGAGAGGATATCCTTCTGCATTTATGTTACCGGAATATGTTGGTGATGATGCTGACGGAGGCGGACCGAAAGATTTTGATCCCGATGACAGAGACCCTTTATTTGAAGATGCGGCTCGTTTAATTGTAATGCATCAGCAAGGGTCAACCTCACTGATTCAAAGAAAACTAAAGCTGGGTTATAATAGAGCAGGGCGAATTATTGATCAATTAGAAGCTGCAGGAGTAGTAGGCCCTTTTGAAGGAAGTAAAGCCAGAGAAGTTCTTATTCCGGATGATTATTCGTTGGAACAGTTCTTGGATGGTTTAAACGGAAAATAGGAGAAATAAAGATGAAAAGATTTAGTTGTATGCTGGCTATGATGATATTCCTGTTTATGGGGAACATATTTGCTCAGAACGATCCTAAAGCCAAGTCTATTTTAGCCGATGCCAGTAAGAAATTCAGAAGCTATAACGTAGTAAAGGCAGATTTTACTTATTCATATACCAATAGACAGGCAAACGTGAAGGAAAGTTATTCGGGTACATTATTGTTGCAATCTAAATTTAATAAATATAAGATTGTTTTGCCTGAGCAGGAGATTATTTCGGATGGGAAAAATCAGTGGACTTATCTGAAGGAAGATAAAGAGGTGCAGATCGCTGAAATTGATAATAGTGAAGGATCATTAAATCCTGCCCAGATTTTCACTATCTATGAGAAAGGTTTTAAATACGTTTATACAGGTGATACTAAATTAAACGGAAAGATTGTACAACAAATTGAATTGGCTCCATTAACTAACAGATCATTTTCTAAAATAAAATTGTCTGTGGATAAGGCTTCCAAAACAATCAGTTCTTTATCTGTTTACGATAAAAATGGGAATATATACAGTTATACTATCCGATCGTTTGTTCCTAACGTGAGTAATGTAACAGCATCAACATTTACATTTGATAAATCTAAATATCCGGGAGTAGAGATTGTAGATTTACGTTAGACATCAATTATTCAATGTCAAGTATTAAATCTTCAGTTCTCAACTCAGAAATTTAAACATTGAACTTTTAAATCGAACATGTCCTTATCTATTACAAATCATACGCTAGAAAAATTAGAAAATTTGCTGAAAGAGCTAGGGTATAAAGTCAGGTATGAAAAGGGGAACTTCAGAACGGGATCTTGTGTAATAGAGGCAAGTAAAATGGTTGTGGTCAATAAGTTCTCAAATCTGGAAAGTAAAATAGCTGCTCTGGCAGAAATGGTTAAAAACATAGAGATAGAAGATGATAGCTTACTGCCCGAAAAACAGAAGCAGTTTTATTATTCATTGAAACAAACTATATTACGCTTTTGAAAGTAACATTTTTAGGTACAGGGACATCTCAGGGAGTTCCGGTTATTGCTTGCAGCTGTCCGGTATGTCTTTCGGAAAATAAGAAAGATAAGCGGCTGAGAAGCAGTATTTTAATTGAGTCTGAAACAACTACTGTGGTAATAGATACAGGACCAGATTTCAGATATCAAATGTTACGGAAAAAAGTACAACATTTAGATGCCGTAGTATTTACGCATGAGCATAAAGATCATATAGCCGGTTTGGATGATGTAAGGGCCTTCAATTATAAACAACAGTCGGCTATGGAAATTTATGCCACAGATAATGTGCAACAGTCTTTAAAGCGAGAGTTTTACTATGTTTTTTCGGAGTTTAAATATCCGGGAATTCCTTTGCTTAATCTGCATACACTGGATAAGAATCGATCGTTTAAAATTGGAGACATTCAATTTACTCCAATAGAAGTAATGCACTATAAATTGCCGGTTTTGGGATTCAGAATTAAGGATTTTGTTTACATTACTGATGCTAAAACTATATCAGATGAAGAGTTTAAGAAAATAGAAGGCGCTAAATTTTTAGTGCTGAATGCTCTTCAGAAAGAAAATCATATTTCTCACCTGACTTTTCAGGAAGCCATTGATTTAGCCAATAGAGCAGGTGCAGACCATACTTTTTTTACTCATATTAGTCATAAATTAGGGAAATATGAAGATGTTAGCAGAGAGTTACCCTCTAAAATATCATTGGCTTACGACGGATTGGAAATAAATATTTGATTTTTCCAGATAACATTTATATTTGCCCACGCATAAGCCCAGGTGGCGAAATTGGTAGACGCACCATCTTGAGGGGGTGGCGCTCGCAAGGGCGTGGCAGTTCGAATCTGCTCCTGGGCACAAAATTATAAAGAAACCGCTTTTACAGCAATGTAAAGGCGGTTTTTTGCTTTCAAATATTTTCAAAACACTTTTTATTATTCAAATGGAACGGTTTGCTTTCAAATCGTTGGAGGTTTTCTATGCAAAAGATTTCTTATAGTGTCCGTTTTTTCGAGTACAAGAAAAAAAGCGGAAAGGCCGGTATTTACCTGCAATTAGTGATTGATAGAATAGCCAGGAGAATTCCTTTAGAATTGGAATTTTACCCGGAATTATTTGATAAGGTAAAAGAGCAGTTCCGTTACGATGGTGTAAACGATCAAGAAATAACAGATCTGAATCTGCTGATCAATAAAGAGAAAGCAAAAGCAAACGAACTATTAAGAAGATATAGGTTAGCGGATAGGAAAGTAACTCACGATAATTTTAAAATGGAGTTTTTGAATTACGCTTCCCGGGATAAATTTGTAGAATGGTCAAAGCAAAAATTAGAATCGCTGAAAATGGGCGATTTAATTAAAACACAGACCTATAAGCACAAAAAATCCAGATTGAAACATTTTGAAGAATTTGCCGGTACAGATATTTTGTTTAATGAACTAAGCCCCGAGAAAATTGCCGGCTTTGATAATCATTTAAGAAAGGTAAAGAAACTGAAACATAATTCCATTCAGGCTATTCATGTCAGCATTAACGGCTTTATTCGTGAAGCCCTGGAAAGCAAGATCAATGTAGAAAACCCTTACAAGAAATTTAAAATCAAGGCCTACAAAAAAGGAAAAAGAGATCCTTTGGAAATAGACGAGCTTAAGCAGTTAAAACGCTTATATAAAGCACAACATTTAGAGGATATACAGCAAGAGGTGTTAAGGAAATACCTGTTTAGTTGTGAAACTGGTTTAAGAATTTCCGATAACAACGCTTTAGATTATGAAAATATCGAAAATAAAATCTTAACGATAAATACAATTAAGGGCGAAAGTTTCGGAGTTGTGGTAACTGTGCCTTTAACTAAATATGCTATATCCCTAATAGATATTAAAAAGAGGAGAGGACCGGTATTTAGAAATATATCTGACCAGGTTGTAAATAGGAATTTAAAGATAATTGCATCCAAAGCCGAGATCTACAAAAAATTAACCTTTCATTCCTCACGTGATACTTTTGGAACAAATTTTATAGATGCCGGAGGAAATGCGGAAACTCTTAAAGAACTGATGGGGCATGCCGATATAAAAACGACTATGATTTATGTCAAGATCAGTGAAGCCAGAAAGAAAAAATTAATCATGAATTTGGACAGCCTTTAGGAAGAAATACAACACCAACCTATGTTTTATAAATTTTGTCAAAAAATTTTGTGACAGCGTTTTTTTGTGACAAACCGCATTTAAATTAAACTAACGCTGTTTTTTCTGTCACGGACCGTCACAAAATTGGCGTTTGTCACAAAATAGCGGTTAAAACAGATCTAATTGCGAGCTTTTTACCTTACCAAAAGCATACACTATTTTAGTGCCTTTTGCAGTCTTTTTGGTGTTAACGGATCCGCCACGTTTACGGATCTTTGCAACGTGGCTTGTTAACGCTTTTTTGTTACTGTGTGTCCTGGTATAAGTTTTCATATCACTTCATTTTAGCATATTTTGCCATAGCCTTAATAAGGTTATCCATAGGAGTTATAATAGCCTGCAACTCATTAGCCGCCATGTAAACCCCTGGTGTATATTTAATTTTGCTTAGGAAAGGATCCTTTACTTTTTTCCCCTTAAGCTTATATAAAATATATTGTTCAAAGGCCCGGGCAAATATTTCGTTATTACGCAACCAATATTCGTCCTCTGCAAATAGAATACGCAGATTATTGTAATAAGAGGTAAAAGAAGATCTCACATAAACAACGCCATTGCTTTCCAGCTTAGGTTTACTAGGCTTCCACATTATAGCATCCATAACCTTAAACATGAGATAGCGTAAAGAACCGGATTTATACTTGTTTTCTATAACCGGGCGTATGCTATGACCCAAAGTAAGTGAAGAAAGGTTTTTGTCCTGGTCTATATACTTACCGAAGAAGTAGTCTAAGAAATGGCCATACTCATGCGCATAAGAACCAAAGCCCCCGGAAACCGAAAACATCACTTCCTTTAAGCTGTCTGGAGTACCTTTCTTGTACCTGGTTAAATTTATAACATCGCTCCAGGGTTCGTAATGGGCTAAGGCTTTACCTTTTCCCCTGGCTCCAAAAGAAATGGTTAAAGTATTTTGCAAACCAACATTATTACCAAAGTCCAGAATCTTATTAAGGTTGTTTAGGCTAAGCGTTAATTGCTTAAGGTAGTTCCAACGATCCTCAATGGTTACCCAGTTGCCGAACTCAATACCTTTTAATTTGAATTTGCTTAGAACGGCCGTACCGGGATTGAAATTGGTTTTTACCGGAGCATTGATAAAAGTACGGATGCCTTTGCTGTTCCAATACTTTTCGGCCATGCTACCCGTAGGATTTACTTTTCCCTGGTCACCTATTTTTTTGTTTTGGACTGTCTTTTTGCTTGCTTTTTTAATGGCTGCCATACGAGTGTTTTTTCTTTTGGGCTTAGTTTTGCAATTGGCGTTTTGATCTTCATGGGTTGTAAATTAAAAACTCCCTTTTTGGAGGGAGTTAGTTCGCTTTTGCAGCTTCTTTAGCTGCTCTTTTTTCTTTTCTTCTTTCTCCCAACTTATCTATAAGCTTAAGAGCGATCTGTAATATTGCAGAGACTATTGCGCCTTTAAGGTAAGTATTGGGATCTTGTAAAGCAGGCTGTACATGTTGTACGGTTTCCGCTGCGATATTAGCTGTTGATTCGGCTACCGTACCGACAAAACCGGTTGTTCCGGCTAATATTGAAAATAGGGTTTTACTCATACTTTATGATTTTGATTAAGCGTCTATAAAGCCATAGGTACAGGCTTAGAAATTTATGCATGATTTATTTATGTGAATGTGGTTTAATATTCCAAAACAGCTAAAAAAGCAAAACCATAGCGAAGATTTGAGACAGTGACACCAGTTAATTCAATTGTTATTTTTTCATTTAACGAAGTAGTCCTTCCATAATAGTAGGATAGTACTAAACCTTTGTTTGTCTCGAATTCTCCAGATGCAATAATAATAGATTTGTCATTATTGTAAATCTTTATACTATATACATCACCAGCAATATTAACACCGTCAAAAATATTTTTGAATACAAATTTTGCATCAAAAATAAATTCAGAAGGTAATATAAAATCGATTGATTTTACAACACCCACACCACCCCCATCTATATAAGTGTCGTCTGTAGAAGAGCTTATAGTGTGTACGTGTTTTTTTATTAACCAGTCACTTTTAGTTGCAAAATTCTTTTTACCCCATGATTTTGGGCGAAACCATGCATTATTATTGCAGTTCTCGAAAATAATAATGGGTAGAAGTCCGTAATTATATATTCCTCCTTCGACAGTTGAAAGCTCTAAACCTTCTATTGAAGGTGCGTTATTTTTAAAAACTATTTTCAAAACATCTTGTGGCGAATTAGAGTTTTTACATCTATGATGCATACTAAAACTTCCGAAGTTATAGCAAGTATCGAAGTTTAATAATCCTTTGGAATTTGTAACCATTGCATTAACATTCTGGGAATTAAAACCTCCGAGTCCACAGCCATTAAAATTAGCTGTAAACGGAACATCATCACTGCCCACGATCAGTAAGCTAGATTCCCTTAACTCAAATCTAACACCATAAAAATTAGCATAAGGTGAATTGGTTTGTCCGAAAAAATTAGGATTGGCGGAAAATGGTACTCTCATAATTATACCACCATTTTCAGGTATAATTGACCCCTGATAATAATTAATATTTTGTCCTTGATAATAGTCGAAAAGCACTCCTTTAAAGCTTTCAATATCAGTTCCGAAAAATCTCCAGTTAACACCTTGATAGTTCTCAAGATGAAAGAAAACAGAGTCTGTATCGCCACCTACTATTTTACAATCAGTAAAAGTAACTTCTGATAGCATAGTAGGGCCTGTAGAATGGATGATTTTATTGAAATCTGTCCACTTAACTCTATTAAATATAAATGATTGGGCATTTCCAGAACCACCACCCACAGCATTCATGAATTTACCGTTAAAGTTTGACACAAATCCAATACCATCGAATGTTGTAAATCCAAAGACTTGATTGTTATCAAGCATATATTTATACGAGTCAATCGGATGGTAAATTAATTCGCAATTTTGCCAGCCAGTTCCTTGAATTACGAACCTTGCATTCAAAGTACTACTGTCTATTATTGTTTTTGTAATCAAATAACTTCCATCAGGAATAAATATCTTCAGATTATTTCTCCACCCAGATTGTTTAGATAAATAATATGATACCTTAAAACAATTAATAAAGCAATCGGAGTCATCCGTAACCCCATCTCCCTTAGCCCCAAACCACTTAACATTAATCGGCCCAGTAAAATTCCTTTTGAAATACTCATTACCTGACTTCCTGTAGATTACTCCATCACATTTAGCATCATTCATATTGGATCCATCAACATGTTTTGTAACCTTGCTAAAAGTTACATATTCGTTTGTATGGCTGTCCAGTAGTTCTATTAAAGTATCGTTAACCCTTTTCATATACTTGATTTCTGGTTCTTTTGGTGCAGGCGGTTTAAAAAAGCCTAAGATTGTTGTTCCTAAAAATTGTAATCTGTTCATTATTCAAGGGTTTTATTACCCTAAAATAACGCTAAATATCAAAACTATCGTCTGTGAACGTTGGATCTGTTATTCCGGCATCATTCCGCTTGAAGTAATCAAAGCCTACTTTAATATAGGTTTCACCGTCTACCTTAGCATCCGTCATCGGAGATCCGTCCAGGTAAGTAGTGCATTGCGTATATAGCGCAATATTGCCGTCAGATCCACGAGCCTCAACGGTTCTAACACCTATGCGGTTATATTCTGAAAAGTCAGCCATTAGGATTAAAAATTATAGAAGATTACCCAAATGTTATGCTCTAAACCATCAGCGGAGTTAATATGAAAATCCTTGATACAAGTACTTTCAGTAACTTCAATCCTGTCAAAAGCCCGTACCGGAACTCCATTTACAGGACTACCGCCACCTAGTGGAGCTAAAAAGTAACGGGCTATGATAGCACCGTCAACAGCCGCCGGGTTAGGCTCTATGAATATTTCAACTCTTTTTACCGAAGTATTGAAATAAACACTTCCTCCCAAAGAAACAGAAGTACTGTCAGCAGGGAGTCCCTGTCCATAGAAGGCCAGGTATTTTGGTATAAAGATCATTCCCATTACGCAAAAATGTTATGTAAAGCTTTGGTTATTCCGTCTTGTTCCTGGAATGCCAAATTGTTATCGTTAATTTCTCTTTCGTAAGCCATCAGCTCACGATCGTAGTTTTCTAAATTATAGCTACCAATGATCCCGGCTACTTTGTTTGCATAGACGTTTTTGTCTGGCCCAACGTTATAGCCTGCGGCTTGTAAAGCTTTCAATTGTTCTATAGGCGTTTTCTTTAATGCAACGCCTTGCAATTTGTATTTACCTTGTTGCAGGTTGGCTACGTGAGCTTTAATTCCGTCATACATGGTAGGGTAAACCCTCCAGTAAGGAGCGCCTTTTTTAGTACTCAAACGAACACCATCTCCGCTCCAGGAAGATAAAGCCATGTGTCCAAAAGGATTGTTGTAAACGAAAGCTTTATAATCGTTTCCGGATCCGCTTTCTTTAATAGCCTGCCCGATTACTACAGAAGGCAAAATACCGGTGTTGGCACACGCCCTAATTACTGCATTGGCTATTTTAGCCGTGAAGCTTGCAGGTGTGTTGTTTCCTGGTGTCTGTTTTCCTGTGTATTGAAATCTTCTGCCTGCCATTATTTTCTAATTAGAAAGTACCAAATCAATAGAGACCCCACAATTAGGGCAATTACAATTGCTATATTTTTTTTTAGTCCCGGATACAATCGCATCCGACAAAAACAAAGCAGTTTCCCTTAAACGCCTGGCTACTAGGCTGGCATTTTCCACCAATTGGCCGCCAACTGTCCATTTATTATAAAGCTTCATTCGATCTGTAGTTTTTACGGGATCTCCGGTTGCATTCCAGGTTTCCAGTATTTTTGCTACAGCACCGACACCGGCATTATAAGCGAAACTTACCAGGGCATCAAACTGGTTTTGATTTAATGGCCTTGTTGCTTTGTTAACAGCATTTTCGTACTGAATCAAATCTTTATCAAACAAAGTATCCGCCTGGGCTTTCGTTATCGTTGCAGTAAGCAAATGGCTTTCATTGCTCTGGATCTGATGACCGTAACCAATGGAATACATTTGCTTACCATTTACAAAGCCGTCCTTATACGCTTTAGCAGCAAAGCCTTCTTCTTTTTTAATTTGTTCTTTTAAACTTTCTGAAGCTTTCATCACACTTTGTACTTTTTACGTTTTTTCTTTAAATCCAATTCAGAAGCTTTAATCATAGCTACAACAGCCTTGTGGCTAGGTGTACCTTTAATCAATCTATTTCGCTGAACTTTTAGTCCGTTGATATACTTGGTTTGCGCCAAAACTTCTGCTTTTTGTTTGTCTGTGGCCATAACTAAATTTTAGATAGAATATACTTATTCAGGAAAGCCAGTAAGACAGCAACTATAATAGCAGCGAAAGCCAGGTCTATAATAGTTTCTTTTGTTAGTCCTATTTCTACATTAACCTTTGGCAGTTCGCCATCGTTAAAAAGCGTTTTTAAAACATTCGGAGGCTCCATAATTTTAATATCCTAAGTCTCTTAATTTTCTTAATAGCGTTGGTAAAATCTCGGTAGTGTCCAACAGGGTACTAGTAAATATAGACGAGCTGGTCACTTTCCTTTTGGTTACGCTTTGCCAGTATTCTACCACACTTTTCAGAATGTTATCCGGCAAGTGTTGTAACGTAATGGCGTTGTCAAGCATTGTTCCCGTAGGTTCTTTTCCTCCCATTGACTTCAATACATTACTTTCGCTTTCCAAAAGATCTAGCTTTGTAGCTAGGTTCTTAATCTCGGGATCTGTAAGTTTATCCAGGGAATTGCTATAACCATCTTGCAGTTTTTGGCTTACAGTAGGAGCGGAGCTATTCTGTGCCGAAGCCTTTACAGCAATATTCTGCTTTACTTTTTTAGCCACAAACCAAATAAGTACAGCCAGCGCAATGACAATTCCTATTATTGCAATCCGTTCCGTTTTCATAAGCTTAAGCTACTTTTTTAACCAATTTGTACTTTTTCCAAAGGAAATAACCGATCCCTGCAACTGCTACAGCTATAAGGATGTATTTAGTGTTGTTTGTCATTTTAAGTCAATCTTAAGTTTCTTAATCTTGTTAATACTTTAGTTTTTATACCGCTAGTGAAATCGTAATAATATTCATCGTTGATCCATTGCGTTAGCGATCCTTTACCCTCTTTGCCGTATTTAGAATTAAAAGCATTGTAAACAGCGATTACCATGTCATCAGTGGATAATTCTAAAAGCTGTCTCCAAGCTTTATCTTTATTGCCGGAAAGCGTAAACAAACCGCTCATCGCACTATGAAGTATATCAGCTAATACATTAGGATTAAAGCCTGTCGGGATTCCTTCCGATCCATGTATATACGGTGCATCTGGAATGTTTACAGCACCCGATTTTTTGCCTTTGTAGTAGACGAAAACTAAAATTCCGAGGGTGAGTATAGCAACTATTAAAAGGGCTTTATATTCTTTTAAAAACTTTTCCATTACTTTTTAGATTTATAGATTATAAGCCCTCCAATAATTAATACAGCTACCGCAATAGCAATTATTAAATTGATATTTGATTTTGGTTGAACTGGTGATCCGGCACTGTTCGTTGGATATATCATTTGTCCACTTTCATCCTGATAAGCACCCTCGTCATAAGGCATTAAGCTAGGAGCATAAGAACCCGAGTTCATGGCATCTATAGCAGCAGTACCTTGGGACCAGGCTAAAGGGGTTTCGTAGGGACTGGATTGCTCTTGCGGACCGTTACCCATTATTTTAGCAGCCGAATTTACTAGCCAGTCAGCACCTTTCTCAACCGTTTTCCCCGTCCACTTAGTTGCATTCTTTATTCCTTTTCCAGTAGCTTTAACAGCATTTTTTACGCCTCTGCCTACTGCTTTAGCGGCTTTTCCGACAGCCTGTCCCGCTTTCTTAATTCCCTTGCCAATGGCTTTTACAACCTTTCCGAAAAACTCACTTTCCGCAGGATCAGAACCAATTAAGTACTCGACCTCTTCATAGCCTTCAAAAGAACTAACCGGACTTTTAATTTTCCTTCTGAACAAAGCTAGGTTGCTACCTTTTTTCTTTGCAATAGCAGCCAAGGATTTAAAGAAGTTCGATTTCTTGCCGAAAAATTCTGAATATTCACCGGTTTGGTAAGGCTCGAAGCTCGCGAGCTCTTCAGGATCTAATTGTACAGATCCTAGATAGCCCAGAAACTCTAATTCTTCGCCTCTATGCAGCACAATGTCCCCATACTTAGGAATGTATGCTATTGGCTTGGTACGCGTAGCCGTTTTTATACCAGATCTTTTTCTTTTGAATAGATCGGGATCTGATTTACTCAAACCGCCAGATTCAAAAATATTCTGATCGTTGTAGAAGAAACCTGAAGTGTCCGGTTCGTCCCCGTCCAGATCCTGAATATCGTGTACAATTTGAACAGTTGCCGCCAATGAGTTAGCCGGCAAAGGCACACCACCTGGATTAATCGAAGGCAAATTCATTGGACTTTGATCAGGACCAGCAGCAACGGTTTGTGCTACGTTTATAGCTGTTCCGCTAGTACCTCTCGATGGTCTGGGTGTATTGCTCATTTTGCAAATTTTTTATTCCCGTTATATTCCAGATCATATTTCTCTGCTCGCTTAAGCGATAAATACATTCTCCAGTTATGCTCCGGGTTGTTTTCGTTTAAAACTTTCGTTAATGCCTTTACAGATTCTTTCAGCGAATAACCCATATCGGCATATTTCTTAAATGCGTAGGCATCGGCTTTGACTTCGTCCGTTGTTTGTAGTTCTACATGTGCTTGCTCGTGGAGCATTACGAAGAGCCGATGCTCTACAGGCATTGCTTTCATGTGCTTCAAACTTATTTCCATCACTCCGGTTTTTCGGTTTACCCGGGCCGGAGTAGCTCCTAAATTTGGCACCCTGATTATTTTTGTGATCCCTTTAGCCCAACCTTGCATTATTTCTTTTTAAATAAGATAATTCCAACCGCTAAAACCGTTAAACCGGCAAGGGTTAGGAAAATAGTCCGGTTAATTCCGAATATTCTGGGTGTGACCAGGGGATCTGGTTCGTTCGTGCTATTTGTACCTAAAGCAACAGTACCAGGGACCGAAACCGCATTCTGTTTTAGATTTTTAGAAATGCTGCTTAACCCGTTTGCGATATTTAAAATTTTGTCGAAAAGGGTGGTTTTTGGTTGTCCTGTAATGCTATCAGTAGCATTACTGTAAGGCAAAGGAGCGTTACCATGTACTTTAACTAAGTTTTGTAAATTATGCTCTGTTGGATCTGCCTTATAGCCGTAGGCTTGTAGCAGTTCAGAAACGACATCCGGCCGTTTCTGAACGATTATTTTAATAGCATCCATTTGCCAGATGCTATTTTTTAGCCTATATAACTACGAACAACAGCAGCACCACCAACTTGCGCAATGGTCTGTTTCGCTCTTTGCGTTTTCTCGCGCAACGCCTTAGCGATGTTAAGAGAGGTTCCTACCATTAGCGTAAGTGTAACGCTGGTACCAGGCAATACTATATATTCTATAGCTGTCTGGCAGTCCATAAAGAATGGACGCGGAACAGTTAAGATTTTAGTATTGAAGTTTCCTTCACTTGCATAAGTACCGGTAGCGATAACCAAAGAGGCATGCTGCTTAAATGGAGATCTTTTCACAATAGTGATCGACTGGTCCATTTGCGCAACGTTATCCGAGGCAATTTTAAAACCGCTTATCAAAGACGGAAAATGTCTGATAAATGCATTAAATTCCTCTATTGTTCCCGGAGATCCAGAAGCCCCAGATAACCCGGCTGCACCAGATTTATCATTGAAAGCACCTGTTTTCATTAAACCTACTGCATCTGCAATAAGTCCGGGAGACAGTAACACCGTTCTGGCAGCAGCACCTGCGTTGGTTAATGATACAATAAAAGGTTTTGCTTCGCTTCCTGCATCTGCGAAAGAAGCTGCACTTCCGGCAAATTCTAAGAAATCATCTCCATGGCCGACATATCCGATACCGCCACCGAAATTACTTAATTGATTTGCTTCGTTTTCTAAGTCTTGAGCTGTCATGTACGACATTTTCTTAAGTTTTTAGTTTGAAATTTTTGTTGATTGATTTGGTTTGTGGATTTATGCGAAACCAACTGATTCATGGCCTACATAACTGGATTCCGTACCGTCCGCTTTTTTGATAGTCTTAGTAAACCACTTCCTTAAAAAGAAAACAGCTACAAAGAGCAAGATTCCGGTAACGAACATTTTTTTGTCGAAGAGATTGTTCATTGCTTTTCTTTATGAGTTTTGAAAAACCAAACATGCAAGCCTTTAGGAAAAGAGGTACGATGTAGGGAGATGAAAGGCAATGAAGGGAAATCAAAGGCGATGAAATCAAATGAAAGCGAATAAAAAAAAGCCTGGCGTTTCACAACGGCAGGCCCTGGCAACAAATGGATAATGTTTTATGGTTTACCTAAATGATCAACTATTTTTTGCACCTGGTTAGGTGTAAATTTCTTACCGGTATATTCTCCCAGATCTGGAATTTTAGAGATCCAGTTTTTAAATGTTTTCCAGGACACGCCATAATGAGCTATGATCTCCTTAAAGCTGTACGCCTGAATAGTAAATGTTTTCGATTCACTCATAACTTTTAGGTATAAGTTTCAATTGTAATTTTGTGCCTTTCATCAGGGTGTACATTTACTTTTTTGTACGCTTTAAGTATGTTTTCGAAGTTTGGAATACGATTCCGGTTTGCTCCGGTATCAAAGTTTTCCAATGTTTTGAAAAGCGTTACATAAGCGGTCATTTCCCAGAAGAAAGGAGGGACACGCTTTAGCGAATGGAAAGTAAAGATCAGGTCGCAGCCGTACATCCTATGATCTACCAGGAAAGTTTTTATTTCCGGTTTCGGGTTTCCGTCAATGTATTTGGTACAATCTTCAAAAATGATCAGCCCGTTACGGAAATCCTGTGCAATCTTTTTCAGAGTATCTCTGTCTGGAGTACCTATTAATTTAACTACACCACTTTTTAGATTGCGGATATCATTTACCTGTATCTGCTGAAAACAATTGTATGCCGGGGATCCGTTAACGTCAATAATCAAAACCTTACTTACTTTAGGGTACTTCTTTGCGACCGAAGCCAGATAAGTAGATTTGCCGACACCTTTACGGCCTACGACTAAAGCACTATAATGTAAATCACGTGTTTTCGCCATTACTAAAAGGATCTGGTTTTAAATCTGGAAGCGTACAAATGAATAAGCTGCTTATTCTTTTTGTCTTTATACCGGGCAATGGAATGCCCGATTCTTTTCCAGTTATCAGCAATTTTGTTTATCAGATCTGCGTTTTCGCTTGATTCCTGCAAATGATACTCTTTGCCGAATATTGTTTTTACTTGTACCGACATGATCTTTGTTTTTGGTATTTAGTGCCTTTGGTTAATCCAAATTCCTTTGGGGAATAAACGGTTTCGGGGTTTCCTTCCTGAACAATATAGTCAGGTTGCTTTCTCTTAATTTTAGAATTGGAAACAAACGGCCTGGCTTCCTCCCCTAAATCAATAGGGTAGTCTTTTTTTAGCATGTACTTTAAAGAAATTACAGCTATAACTACGAAACCACTTAAAACTAGTATTGCAATGAATAAATCCATATTATTCAGACATAAATACAGGAATACGTTTTATAACGACTTCGCTATAAGCCATAATTAACCCCTGTAATGGTGTAACCTTCATGTTAGTAGTAGCCGCATAGTTTGCGGTAGCAACTTTTAAACGCCTGGATTCGCCTTCATCAAAAGGAATGCTTTTAATAACTTCCTGGTGTCTTTTCCATTTCTCCAGTACAGCAAATTCTTTTGTATTGCTGTCGTAAACTGCGTTTTTATCTAGCTTTTGTAGCAGCTCTAATTCCCTGTCAGAAAAGATCTTTTTCTCACGCAGGTAAGGAATTACGCTACTTTGCAAACCATCCAACAGATTAACTATGTTTTCGGCTAAATCTTCATTAGACATGAATATTTGTTCGGCTTCCTGATAACCTGGATCTGGAGCCTGATAATGCTGCTGTGCTGTGTTTTCGGCATGAATGGTTTCGGTTTCGATGATTTCATCATCAAAAACAACCTCTTCAACCGGAGGATCGTTTTGGATAAGAACAACCGGAGGAACGTCTACTTTTATTTCCCTGGACAGAATATCATCCAGGTTAACCGTTTCGGCTTCCTGCTTATTCGTTTTCGCTTGCTTTGCCATACTTTTCTAATATTGGAGCTAAGGTTTTGAACTGTTCAATGATCTGCGGATCGTTGATTAATTTAGGGATCTGTGCAACTAGGGAAAGCATATTGCTTTTACCAGAGAAAAGCCCGGAGAACTGCAATAACACCGAAACCATAGTAACGAGATCATTCTCATAGGTTTTAAGCTTATCAATCAGTTCGGTTAATTGAGCTTTAGGCAATTGCACCATTTCCGGGACAATTTCCTCTTTTGGGACTTTAGGAAACTGAATTTCTGTGCCGTTTTCGGCATTATTATTGTTATTTTGTTCCATATTTTGAATTAATTCACCGGGGGGTGTGTTAATCAATTTTATTAAATCTAAGCCTGGTTACCGCCGGGCTTTTTTATTTGATTTCTTAGTTAAAACGAACATCCTTTTTTCAAGTAAAGCAAAAGGATCTTTTATTCTGTTCCTGCCTACACAATCTGCACAACCTGGACACTTTTTCCCGTCTGGAAATACCTTGTAACCACTACATAGGGAACGCCTTTTACCCGACTTCTTTCTTTTATAGACAATCTTCTTTGCCATCTACTTTACTTTAAAGCTTGAAAAAATATCATTATTGATATGCTTTATCATATCCAGAGCTAAGCGCACAACATCGTAACCACCGTTTTCGCTTAATCCCAACTGTTTTTTTCTTGCAGCAATAGCCCGGTTTATTGTTTCGGCTTCGCTTTCTGTAGCACGACCAGTAAACTGATATTTTTTAGGATCGGCAGATTTTAAATGTTGGTTTCGCCTGCCTGCCGGACAGGCTGGGGGGTTAACAATTGGTTTCGGCTCATTTTCTTCATGAACCGGGTTTGCTTCAATCTCTGTACTCATGTGAAAACATATAATTGATAGCAAAGGAGATTATTTGAAAACGGATAAGCGGGGCTTTTTGCCGAAAACATTTACCGCAATTTTTTTCCGAAAGGATAGGAGTATAATTTTATTCTGTCACAAATTTTTCTGTTTGTCACAAAATAAAAATGGTTTGTGACAGCTTTTGTGACAAGATTTTTATTTTATAAATCCCTGTTTTATATCTTTTTATATTTCTTAAATATTAAAAAATAAAGAATGTCACAAAGTCACAAAATGTATAAAGGTTTTTGCTTTTTAGTTAGGTTTGCCCCTTGTTCCTAAAGGCTTAAAAAAATTTTCAGAGCCGTCCTCTCGGCTGGGCAAAAGGCGTTTTAAAATTCAAAATATTTTGCTTATGAAGCCGTAAAAGCCGTTTTTGTAGTAGATTTGTTTTGTAATTGGCCGTGTTGTTTGCTGTAGAAAAAATAACATAAAACATTGATTTGCTAAAAATATTAGTAATTTTGATGTATGGAAAAGAAGTATAGATTCAGGAAGATGTACTTCCAATGTGAAGATAACAGAGTAATAAATCCATCCTATCAGTTTACAACAGCATTTCAGCATAGAGAATATGCAGAAAAGAATTTAAAAGACAGTACCCGTTCTCATTTGTATATCTGGGAGGATCAAAATAAACCCATACCAAAGCGTTCGGTAGAAGGGTTTTACCTGGTACACGAAAGCTTGTTTGAAGAGATCTTAAAAAAATATTCCAGATAAACTGCTAGGTGAGAAAGTTACCACCCTGTAAGTCGTAGAGAAAGCGGCATTCATTGCGCTGCGCTACATTCATTTTATCATGCACCGCTATAAACAAATAAAGCCCTTGTTTCGGGCTTTATTTGTTTTGCGTTGCCTGGCAGGCTATCATTTTGAGAGCCTACGAAGACACTAACTTATTTTTTTCTTAGCCATTAAAGCAGGAAAACCCTTCAACAGCTCTCTATTATTGATTGGGTTATAAGATTTCCAGTTGTTAATTTCTGAAGAAAAAGCACTAATTATATTAGATTTAGTAGTTACAGACAGTAAATCTTCTAATGATTGATCTACAGTTGTATTCTCTTTAACTAATGTGGTATTAGGAAGTAAAGAAAATGAAGGCGTTAATCCACCAAAATTAGTACCCTTGATATTTTTTTTCCAGCCTAGTTTAATTAGTCCGTCTTTTACTTGCTCATGATCTTTATGAAGATCGTATGTTAAAATTATGGTCATTTTTTAGTTTAATTTTTAAAAATAATGATGCCTCGCTATTTGTCTTGTTTGCTGCGATTCAAGGCAGATTTCAGAAACTAAAAAAATTATTCTACTTTTTTATAGTTATAATTAGTTTTTATTTTACATTTGCGTTCCCGTCCAAGGAAGTATGTTGTTTCTCTTTCATAATGAGATTGACCAGTCTCTACACTATCTGCTAATGTCTTTAAGTCTCGGCATAAAATTTTACTAATATATTAATACCGAAATTTAAAAAAGGTAACCCTTTCACTTTGATTAAATCTTAAATTTTTCAAGTAAAAAGAGATAACTGGCAATTGATCCAATATTCTAATCGTGTTTTATGGATACCTATGGGCAAAATATATGCATGATAAATTATTTCTTTTCCAACCCATTCACCATGTCCCGTCTCTAAAAGTTTATAGATAAATTCCTGTTCAGTTTCTCCAATAATCCTATATTCCACCAAATTATTTAACCAACCATTATTCCATTCGCCGGTATGGATTTTAAAAAGCCCTATTTTAGGGCTTTCATAAGATAGATAATCATACAAGATTTCCATATCCTAAAAACTGTTATAATTAACACTTAAATCCAACTCCGATTGTGCAGGAAAGGGATTATTATTTTTCTCTACTTCGGCCGATTCATAATGCTTATGGCCATGCTCCCGGTACTCCTTAATTTCTTCCAAAGTGCAGTAAGTAAACTCTTTCTCCAGTTTGTCCAGGCTTAAGAAATCCTCTACACGGAACTCGTAACAACGGCCTTTCTTTTCAAAAGTTCTAATTGCATGTATTCCGCCATCAGGTTTATTAGGTTGATGAAAACGACCGTTTACACTCTCTAAACCAAACTTATCCTTTAATTGCGTTGTGATATCCGCTTTACGGAATTTAATGGCAGAATCGCCACCGTTTAGCATATGCGTTATTTCGCTAATAGTATAATAAAGCGTATGGTATTCGTGTACAAAGAATTGTTCTGTAATAACCGTAATCAGCTCTTTTTCTAACCAACCCCTGGAGCTTTCCTTTAGCTTGGTTAAAGCTTCGTTATGTAATAAAGAATGCTCAAACCAATGGCGTGAAACTCTCTGGTGCAAGATCTCACGTTTGCTTAAGAAGTCCAAAAAAGCCGGAATCTCTTTAGCCATTTTTTCAACTAACAAAGGATCATCCTTTTTAATAACCGGTACTTTGTTTACCCAAAATCTGGTTTCGTCCTTATCAATAGAAATGAAATTATCCTCATCATTGGAAGTAATAACGAATTTGCCAAAGAAACCAATTTCCGAACGTCCTTTGTACATTCCACGCAGTTTAATAAACTTACTGGTAGACATAGATTTTAAACGCTCTATAACGGTTTTCTTATCGATAAAGCCCTCATCAACTCCAATAACCAAACGAGCCGCCCAGTCATCATTTAAATGATCTTTCAATTCCTCGTTACCAATAAAAGTGCAGTTCTCTTTAAAGATCTCTTTCATTAGCCAAAGCATGGTACTTTTACCGGTGTTCTTTTCACGATTTACTAAACACATAATCGGTAAAGCTTGCGTAGGCGTGGTGTAGAGAAGGGTGAAGTAGTCTAAAGCCAAATCGTAATTAGTGTGGCCACTATGTAAAACACGATCTCCGAAAACATGCTTTAAATAACTTTCTATTGTAGACCATGATCCTGGTTGTACCTCGTGATCTAACCTAAAGTAAAGGTTTAAGCAATTGCCAATAGTAGGCTGAAAGCTTTCGGTATTGTCCGGGATATTACAAAAGTCATCGTAACGGGCAATTTCATCAAAGAAGTTTTTAAAACCCCGATCTACATAATCCCGTTTTAGTTCTACTGTACTCCATTCAGTCATTTTTTTATCAAAAACACCTTTTTTATGCGCGTTTGGCACTTCGATGTTTTTGTAATACTTGCAGCCTACACGAACAAAAAGATCGTTATCCTTATGTTTCAGAATCTTTAAACCGTCTTGCGGATCTACAACGTATTGAACGCCCTGAAAATAGAAAGGATAGTCTTTAATGATATGCGCAAACTTGCTTTGGAACGCTCCTGGCTTGTTTTGGTACTTATTGAGGTAAAAGAAACTGTTAATCTTGCTAGGCGTTTCGGCAGTTAGATTAATCCCACCAAAATAATTTTTCGCAACGTGTAAACGGTCTAAATCATTACATATATAATCGCCTTCGCCTTTACGGTGAAAAAGCAGATCATCAATACCCTTTACTGTATCACTTAAGTATTCGGCCTGTAAGTGCATAAAATACACCGATTTTATATGCTGCATTGCTAGTGCCTTGAAATTCTTGACAGATCTGGCAAAAGCAAATAAACGTAGGCTTAGATCTTTCTCCGGTTCTGTTTCTGGTTCCCATTCCAACGTCATAGTATCAGCCCCTAGAAGCAAGACTATGTTTTTGATATTGCAGGTGTGCACTAAGCGTACGATATCGGCATGTAAAGCGGTTTCAGTTTCGCTAAAAACATCTTTGCTGTAAACGGATATCATATCGAATCCGGCATTGGATCCGGCAACGGCTTTAAATTCGCCATCTACCAGATAGAGCGTTTCTATTTCTTCTTTGTCCTTAAATTTTTGGATAACAGACAAAGGGAAAAATATACGGTTTCCGGCTTTTTCGTCCCTGTAGTATTTATATTCTTTTTCCTGGTCTGGGTTTACCCGGATACGGTGAAAAGTCTTTATAGCGTTGCCTTCGCTGTAGCATTCAGCACCGCCATGCAAAGAAGGATAGTTTATTTGGATAGCACCGTCTTTAATCTCCTTAAAAACCGGAACTATTTTTCCGTCGTGTTCAAATGAATAAGCTTTGGGATCTGTAAAGATCTGGCCCATTCTTATATTAAAGTAGCTTTCTTTAGGCATCGTATCTGTTCATTAATTCGTCTGGAGTACATTTAAAAAAATTAGCAATTTTGTACGCTGTTTCCAATGGGATTGACGATTTGGAATCTATTGTATATTTCATCCAGTTGTCTAGCGTACGTACAGATATGCCAATATGCAGACAAAGCGAATAGCAATTGTCCCGGTATGTACCTGGCATTTCTTTTAGCTTTCGCATGATGCTGTATTTTTTCGGGGGGTCTGTTAATACTTTTTGCATTATTTGAAATGGTTTAGGTTGTCAATAATATAATCGCAGAGATCAAACCCCTTTTGTGTATAATTAGCCAAAGATTGATCTACAGCGAAATGAGTATCGGGCATAACCTGGTTAAGATATTCCGCTTTTTCTTCCCAGACAGGAAATGCACCAACGTCCGGGAAAAGGATCACTTCACGACCTTTTAGAACTTCGCACCTTTCTGCAGTAAGATTTACCAAGGATCCCGAAGCCAACCAAACCTGATCAGGATAAAAAATACTTGCTACAATAGCAGTTTTTTCGCTTTCTACAATCGCCACAAGTTTATCAGGCCAAAATTTTAATAAGTGTTCGCCAAAGAAGCATTGTTTTAAGTTGAAATCCGGGAGATCCAAAACCTTGTGTACCCAATTGATATGATTATAAGGTTCTTTTACACGCTTTCCGGTTTCTGGATTGTAAAGCATTATTTTACCAGATCTGATTCTTCCAGAATAATCAATCTGCCAAAATACAACCGCTCCTGGCCAATGTTTTGAAGTGCCTACGCTATATAAGGATAATACCATAGCTGCTTTACGGTTTCCAAAGTGGAGACGTAACCAGGTAGAAAAATTATTTACGTTGGATTTATCTCTACAGGCTTGCATCAATTCTGATTTTATATAACTCACCGGCAATTCCTTTACCGGTTCCGGGACAAAATCTTTAGCCTGGTCTTTAAAATCTCCGATACGGTAAAAATCTGCGATCCATGCAAAAGCTTCTTTGTAAGTGATGCTTTTAAACTTCATTACAAAGTCTATAACATCGCCAGAAGCACCACAACCAAAGCATTTAAAAATCCCTTTTTTACTTTCAACTTTCAGGGATCCTGATTTTTCAGTATGAAAAGGACATTTGCCATATCCTTTAGCCGTTAGGGGAATAAGCGATTTTACTACCTGGAGTATATCTGCTTTTTCTTTGATGAATTTGAGTTGGGAGGTTTTCATTTAAGAAACTTGAAAGGGTATAACCTTAAATTTATCTGGACTAAGATTTTTTTCCTGTATCCAACGGCCTGCGAATTTAGCAGCGCTGAAATAATTAGCGGTAGTTGGTTTAACACAGTAAGTAATAGTACCCTTACCATTTACCCAACTTATATATTTTCCAGATTCAATGTTCTGAATTACATATCTAATTTCCATCACTTAGATTTTTAGGTTTAATTAATTCCGGTTTATCAATAATTTTATCAGGAGCGGGTGTAATTATTTTTACCTCTATGTTTTTCTTTTTACAGGCTGATAGAAATACAGCCAATAGCATTAATTGAATTAGTTTTCTCATACCGCTTTTTTAGTTGATGCTTTATAAGTTATAGTCTTCGGAGTGTCCGCAATCTTTTTATCCACTACGGTACGCCTGAATAGGAGTAAGGAAAGTTGTTGTGTCTCCCAATTGGTAACAATGTTTTTGTACATCGTTCTGATCATTTTGGTAAAGTCCTCTTTGTTGTAAGCGGCATCAAGTAAACAAATAAAATCATTAAGCTGATCTATTTTTAAATGGCGTAAATCTGTTAGAATTGCGTCTCCGCCATCTTTTCCGTTTACCAGGATCTGGTAAACACGGCCAACCTGGTATTTTTCGTCATTGCGTAAACGAACCGAGGTAAAGCAGGTACAGAACAATTTTCCGTTCCAGTTATGATTGAAAGCTAGTTTATATTTTTTGCTCATGGTTTTAGATGTTTTTAGGTATATATTCAAAAACTACTGTTTTGGTGTTCTTAGAAATGATAAAAACAGTACCTTCCTTTATCATTGCATCAAGAATTGGCTTGTCTGCTTTATAAGATTGCTTCCTGTACTCGTAAGACATAAAATATCTGTTATCAGGAGTAGGATCGAACATGAACAGACGAATTATTTGTTCTTTATCTCTCATGGTTTTGGGATTTCGAAATCATTTGTTCATAAATCTTATTCGTTTCATGGACATACGCCCTGTAGTCCGCTCTTAACAGCTTTACCGCTTCGGGATCTTTACAATTTTTAATTTGTTCGCCCAATCGGTCGCATTCCAAAACCAGCTCTTTGTGCCTGGCACTTAGTAACTGATATTCTTTGTTTTCCATTAAGCAGTTGGTTTTGTAATAAAAAGAGCTAACTCCAGACTTTCCTCTAGCTTGTCGCACAATACAGATACAGCCGTAAAGTGCTTCGCTAATAATCGTTGGTAACGGGCTTTTTTCTCCAGATCCGTTTCCGGGATTTTCTTATAGTTTTCTATTAGAAAATCTCCAGTCATGATTTTGCCATCGAGCTGATGCTCCAGGCTTTTAATTGTGGTTTGCTTTTTCATAATTCCGGGGGGTGTGATTTATGATTAAAAATTTTTGAGTTATTTGTCCTTTGGATCTATTAAACCATCTATAGGAATGCCCAACCAATTGGAAAAACCAATTAATTCACCGGCCGTAACATCGACCTTATTATCTGCTATTTTATTGAAACGATGTAGTGTAATGCCTATGCTGCTTAACACGTCATCTGTAGGCGTAACAGTTTTGAAGCCTTTAGAAATAAGCACCTCTTTAATCCTGTTTTTAACCGTTAATTTTGATGTTTTAGTATTCATATTTTGAATTTTAGTAGTTAAACCTAAATTTTTACTACACTAAATTGAAGTTTTAATTCATAAAAACAAAAGAATTTCTTTAAAAAATGTAGTAAATCTTTTAATTACTTGATTTTCAATTGGATAATTTAGATGGTATGAAGGATTTTTATTCTACCTTACGTAAAATTCGGATAGCTAAGGGATTAAGTCAAGAAAACCTCGGAGACTCTTTAGGTATAACAGGTTCCGCATACGCTCAAATGGAAAGAGGTGAAAGCAAAGTGACTGTAGAAAGACTTTACGAGCTGTCGCAAATCTTCAATATGTCTGTTGAAGAAATACTTTCTTATGATGATGAAAAAAATCAATCACTAACAGAGAGCGATATTGTTTACAATACAAGAGATAAAGGCTACGAAATTTCAATAACAATAAAAATTACTGATCCGGCCAAGGAAGGGGAGATCCTGGAACTAATTAAAAACCTAAAATAATAAAATGGATTACAGTCTTCTAGAGGGCGAGGAAATGATCGCCTCAATGGATAGTGATAAGGTATTGCTGTCTAACAAGAGATTGAGAATTATAGAAGAGGGAAGTGTGAAGAGCATAAGTCTTTCTCAAATTTCTTATGTTCAAAGTAACTACACTACCAACTACAGATTTTTGAGTATTTCGTTTCTGGGTGTGTTCTTAATGATTGACAATAGCAATTTAGGGCCTATACCTGCTTTAATGCTTATCGCTGGCCTAATATTGACTTTCTTTATCAAGAATCATTATTTTATTGTTAATAGTTCCGGAGGTTCTATAAAACATAAAGTGTCTGGAACAACGATAAAGGATATAAATAGATTTGTATACCTTGTAGATGAACAAATTAATTTAAATAAGTAATAATCTAAAGATAACGTATGAACAAACCTTTACTTGTAATCGCTATATGCGGTACATTTTTACTACAAAGTTGCGCAAGCATTTTAAACGGCTCTAAGAGCGAACTATCTATAAAAGGAGTTCCGGCTAAAGCGGAAATATATGTTAACGGTAATTTTATGGGTGAAGCTCCCAATACTATTAAAGTAAGAAATACCGAATTTAAAAACGGAAATTCCTTAGTAGTAAAATCAAATGGACAGGAACAAACATTTACTTTAAAAAGACGTGTGATGGCAGGCTATTTAATAGCCGATATTATTTTAGGTGGATTTATTTTTACTGGTATCGACTTCTTAACCGGGGCAATTTATAAGGGATCCCCAGAGGAAATCAATTATAAAATGAATAGTGACGTTTCTGCAAATAAGTAGATGTTGCTTTCAAATTTTTACATGTTAAAAAATATAAATGTCTGTGGTTCAGTTGAGTATATGGGGTTTGTCTATTATGCTTCTGGGCACAAATAAGGCTCTTAATGTTGAATTAAGGGCTTTTTTTATTTGTGTTACACAGTTTTTGAGCCAATTTAACAGTTTGATTAGCCCAAAAACTCAGAAATATTATTGTGAAGTTAAACTTACTTAAAAGAATTCACCATAGCGTTATGTAATGTCTTAGGACTCCAGTAACCACTGGCAATAATTCTTCTAATGGTATAAAGTGGTTCTTCCTCATCTCTGCTGGTGGCTAAAATATAAGCAGATCTGATACCTCTTGCTTTTAAAGCCTTAATAGCTTCTTTATTCCATAAGCCAAAAGGATAAGCAAAGTCTTCAACTTTTTGACCAGATATTTCTTCTAACAGTGTTTTAGGCTTGGTAATCTGTTTGTTCCACTCTTCTTCACTATCAATTTTCTTTACATTTGGGTGGTCGTAGGTATGTAAGCCAACAGTATTTCCGCCATCTGCAATCTGTTTGATTTCATCCTTATTCATATAATTTACCCTTCCGTGTTTGCCAATTACCACAGTCATCATAAAATAAGCCCCTTTAAAACCATATTGTTTTAAAGTTTTATCCCCAACAAGTAACTGATCCTGATCAGTATCATCAAATGTGATTAATACCGGTTTTTCAGGAAGTTTATCTCCATAGGCTAAATAATTATAATATTGTTCGGGGAGGATGGAAGTGTAACCACTATCTGCTAACATTTTTATATGTGCTTTGAAAGTAACAGGCGGAACAATGTAGTCTTTCGCCGTTTTAGAATCGTTAGCTTTCCATTCTCTAATCTGGTGGTAACATAAAACAGGAATTTGTTTTCTTGCCAATATCGTTTGGGCATCGGCAATTACTTTGCTTTTAGGTGTATTATCTAAGTTGGACCCTTTTTCAGGTTCAACTGTTCCCTCTTTATCAGCGTTTGTAGAAGAAGTGCTTTCCTGCTTTGCTGTGGTATTTGTTGTACAATTGATAAAAGTGGCACAAAGAGCCAAACCAATAATGGCTAAATAAGATTTCATAAATAATTATTTGTGGCAAAAGTAGAAATAGTTTTTAGTTTGTTCAATGGCTATCGGTATCAGTCGGAGAGAATTTTAGCTTTTAGCAATATTTTATTTCAAGCAGTAGGTTTTCAACCGGATAGTTACCACTCATTATAACTTTATAAAGAAAAGGACAACACATATAGATCTTATCTATAAAACCATATCTATACCATAATTAATCCATAGTGAGTCCATGTTTTTGTATAAAAACATGGACTCACTATGGATTAATACTAAACTGAATATTGAAAAAGTAATAACATGTTACGGCGATGGCTACTGAAAAGTATTTTAATTTAACGAATAGACATAAAGGCAGATTACATTGATGAACAGGTAATTAAGTCTATCGTATCTGTGAATATTAATGGGAATTTTATATTAAAACTCCTAAGCTATTTTATAAAAAACTTGTTTAAATTAGCACAATAAGCCAACTAAAACCAATGAAGGTACATTACAACAGAAGAAGTTTTTTAAAGCAAACAGCCATAGGCATTACAACATTAGGAATACCTTATCCGTTATCTGTTTTCGCAAGAGAAAAATATAAACTAAGCTTTTCTACATTAGGTTGTCCAAAATGGAGCTTTAAAGAAATTGTAGACTTTGCCGCTAAACACAATTATCAGGGAATAGAGATTAGAGGAATACAGGGTGAAATGGATTTAACCAAATGTCCTGCTTTTAGTAAAGAAAATATTAAAAACAGCATAAAACTGGTAAAAAATAGTGGTTTGGAGATTGTTGGTTTAGGTTCGTCGGCAAAAATGCACATCAAAGAAGAAGTGCTTAGAAAGAAAAATTTAGACGAAGCAAAGCAATTTATAGATTTAGCCAACCAATTAGGTTGTAAAGCCGTTCGTGTTTTTCCAGACAAGCTGCCAGCAACAAGCAGCAGACAGGAAACCATGGATTTAATAAGTGCCGGTTTAGCCGAACTGGGCAATTATGCCCAAGGCGGCAAAGTGAAAATACTTTTAGAATCTCATGGTGATTTGGTATATGCTGATGATATACGTTCTGTGTTAAATCATGTAGATCATAAGAATGTAGCCCTTATATGGGATGTTTTTAATATGTGGGTGAAAACCAAAGAATCTCCCGCAAATGTTTATGCTAAATTAAAGCCATACATTCAACATGTGCATTTGAAGGATGGAATGCTTAATAATGGCAAAATAAAATATGTGTTGTTTGGAACGGGAGAGGGACCGGCTTTGGAAGCAGTGAAACTATTAGATCAGTCTGGGTATAAGGGTTTTTATAGTTTTGAATGGGAGAAAGCATGGCACCCGGAAATTGATGAGCCGGAAGTAGCTTTTCCACATTTTGTGAAGCGGATGAGAGGATAAGGCGAACGTGGTCTCTATCCTTGGATACAAATAAAAAGGAATTAATAGTTGAATGCTAACAGGAGTCTACTTGGGAAGTTTGGAAACTTCAGGTTATTTATGTCCATAGGGACGCTTTGCTTAATTCCACGTAGAAGGGTGGAAAGATATACAAAAACTCGGCTTGTCTTTTTCGTCCAAGCCGGGTAATCAAAAATAAACTATAGATTTAACAGACTCGCATTGATTTAAACAGCGGTATAACCACCGTCAATTAAATAATATCCGCCAGTCATAAAAGAAGATTTTTCAGAGCTTAAAAATAAAACAAGTTCAGCTACCTCTTCCGCTTTTCCCAATCGCCCTATAGGGTGTTTTGCAATTAAGTCTTTTTTATGGTTTTCATCAAGCTGGCTAAGCAAAGGCGTATCAATATAACCAGGTCCAACAGCATTGCATCTTATATTTTTTGGCCCGTATTCTGCACCAATGTTTTTAGTTAATCCCACAACTGCATGTTTGGCCGCGGTATAAGCAGAAGACATCGGGGCAGCTACCATACCGTGTATGGAAGCCATGTTGACAATAACGCCGCTACCGTTTTTCTCCATCGCCAGCAGTTGGTATTTGCAGCCATAAAAAACACCATTCAGGTTAATGTCTATCACTTTTTTCCAGCTATCTATGCCATAAGCTTCTGTCAAAGCCAGCTCTCCTCCTATGCCCGCGTTATTACAAGCGATATCCAACTTTCCAAACTTATCGAGTGTTGCGTTTACCAGTGCTTCGTTGTCCTGAGGAAGCGAACTATCTGCTTTAAAAAAAGCAGCCGTTCCACCAACTTCTTCAATTCGTTTTACAGTGGTTTGCCCTGCATTTTCATTGATATCCGAAATCATTACTTTAGCACCTTGCCTTGAATATGCTAAGGCAACCGCTAAGCCTATACCGGATCCCGCTCCGGTAACAAGGGCTACTTTGTTTTTTAATAATCCCATAGTTGTTTGTTTTTCAAGTGATTAATGTAATTTACAATTTATTCCGGAAAGAGAGAAAAGTTTATTGGTTCTTTAGTTCACTAGTTTCCCAAAGAGTCAAGTTTTTAAATCATGCTATACCCAATATACTATATTTCGACTCCGCTCAATGTGACATCCTTATTTATATAATCTTCTATTTGAAAACATTATTGAAGCAGCCTTTTGATCCAATAATTAAAAATGGTCTTCCAAATAATGAAAGTTAAGCCGACAACAGCCTACGAATATTTAGGATTTTTTACCTGATTTTTCCATAAATACCTGAAAAATGCGTCTCAAATCCCAAATGATATAATTCCCCACATCATTCAAGCCTATGCGTTAAATTTTATATCTTAGCCAATCGAAAAAAATTAGAACATTGGCAGGAAAAGGAACTAAGGAAACCCCTTTAATGACACAATACAACCAGATTAAAACGAAATATCCGGGAGCATTGCTGTTATTTAGGGTTGGCGATTTTTACGAAACTTTTGGTGAGGATGCAGTTAAGGCATCGCAGATATTGGGAATTGTACTTACAAAGAGAGCAAACGGATCTGCCTCTCATATAGAATTGGCCGGTTTTCCTCATCATTCTATAGAAACTTATTTACCAAAACTAGTTCGCGCAGGTCAGCGGGTAGCTATCTGCGATCAGTTAGAAGATCCTAAGTCTGTAAAAGGAATCGTAAAACGTGGTGTTACCGAACTGGTAACTCCTGGAGTTGCCTATAGTGACAATATCGTTCAACAGAAATCCAATAATTATCTGGCCACCTTACATTTTGATAAGGGAACTATTGGAGTTGCTTTTTTAGACATATCTACAGGCGAGTTCCTGACTGCGCAGGGCAATGCAGAATATATAGATAAATTACTTCAAAGCTTTAAACCGAGTGAAGTTATTTATTCGAAAAGCAAAGCCAAAGACTTTGTGGAGTTCTTTGGCGACAGATTTTATACATTCGTTTTAGACGACTGGGCATTTACTACAGATTATGCACAAGACCTTTTATTAAAACACTTTGAGGTAAACTCATTGAAAGGTTTTGGTATCGAAAAGCTAAACCTGGGAATTATTGCTTCCGGAGTTTGTTTGCATTATCTAAGCGAAACGGAGCACAGGCAATTACAGCATATCACCAATATTTCCCGAATAGAGGAAGACAGGTATATGTGGTTAGACAGATTTACCGTTCGTAATCTGGAGCTGGTAGGTTCGTCTAACGAAGATGCAAAGACTTTAATAGATGTATTAGATCAAACGTCATCTGCAATGGGGGCCAGGATGTTGCGTAAATGGATTTTAATGCCATTGAAGAACAGAAAACCAATAGAAGAAAGGTTAAATATAGTGTCTTTCTTTTACGAGAAGGAAACGTTAAGGGAAAACTTAGAACAACATATCAGACAGATTGGAGATTTAGAACGTCTAATTTCCAAAATAGGATTACAGAAAGCAAATCCACGCGAAATTGTACAACTTAAAAGAGCACTTAATGCTATCGAGGAAGTAAAAAATATCTGTGCAAAAGTTGATCAGGAAGCGGTAAGAAATATTGCCGAGCAAATTAATCCATGTGTTTCTATTCGGGAAAAGATTGAAAAGGAAATGCAGGCAGATCCACCGGTAGCCATTGCCAAAGGAAAAGTAATTGCCGACGGATTTAATGAAGAACTGGATAAACTGCGTAAAATTTCTTATGGAGGAAAAGATTATTTGCTGGAACTTCAGAAAAAAGAAGCCGAAGCTACAGGGATAAGTTCGTTAAAGATAGCCTTCAATAATGTTTTTGGATATTATCTGGAGGTCAGCAATACACACAAAGATAAGGTTCCGTCCGAATGGATCAGAAAACAGACTTTAGTTAATGCCGAGCGTTACATTACGCCAGAACTCAAAGAATACGAAGATCAGATATTAGGTGCCGAAGAGAAAATTCACGCTTTGGAAACACGGCTTTTTGCCGACCTATTGGCTTCCGTAGCAGAATTTATTCGTCCTATTCAATTAAATGCAGCATTGATCGCACAATTGGATGTGTTATTATGTTTTGCGTCAATAGCCAAGAAAAACTATTATGTTCGTCCTTATATCAGTGACGATAAAGTCCTGGATATCAAAGGCGGTCGACACCCGGTAATCGAGAAACATCTCCCTATCGGAGAAGAATATATTACCAACAGCGTTTATTTGGACGACGAGACCCAGCAGATCATCATTATCACTGGTCCAAATATGGCGGGTAAGTCGGCTTTATTAAGACAGACTGGTTTGATTGTACTGATGGCACAAATGGGATGTTTTGTCCCCGCGAAAGAGGCTCATATTGGTATTATTGATAAGATATTCACTCGTGTTGGAGCATCAGATAACTTATCTTCCGGAGAGTCTACGTTCATGGTAGAGATGAACGAAACAGCCAGCATTTTGAATAATCTGTCTGACAGAAGCCTGATTCTTCTGGATGAAATTGGTCGGGGTACTTCTACTTATGACGGTATTTCCATAGCCTGGGCTATTGTAGAGTTCCTGCACAATCATCCTTTAGCAAAAGCGAAAACACTTTTTGCCACGCATTATCATGAGCTAAATGAACTTTCTAATTCATTCCCCCGCATCAAGAACTTCAATGTTACGGTCAAAGAAGTAGGAAATAAAGTTATTTTCTTAAGAAAGCTGGTGCCTGGTGGAAGTGAGCATAGTTTTGGTATTCACGTAGCTAAAATGGCTGGAATGCCACCAAAGGTATTGTCTCGGGCAAATGAGATTTTAAAACGTTTAGAGAACGAACGTACCGGAGGAGAACATGTTAAGGCGAGTTTAATGAAAATGCAGAAACAAGCTGTACAGTTACAAATGTTCTCTTTGGAAGACCCGGTATTAATTAAGATTCGTGATGTGTTGAACAATCTGGATGTGAATACATTAACTCCCGTTGATGCGTTGATGAGATTAGATGAAATACAGCGATTGCTGAAAAATTCTTAAATATAATATTATGAATACCGAAAGAATTTACGGTTTTGGAATAGTAGGAACAGGTGCCATTGCAGATGTACATGCAGAAGCAATAAAGCATATTCCAAATGCAAAGTTAATTGGTGTTTTTAATAGAAGTTTTGAAAAAGCAGATGTTTTTAAGCAAAAACATAATTGCATGGCCTTCGACAAGCTGGATGATCTTTTAGATTTAGAAGAGTTAGATATAGTTTGTATTTGTACCCCTTCGGGGCTTCATGAGGAGATTGCTCTAAAGGCAATGAAAAAGGGAAAGCATTGCTTAATTGAAAAGCCTTTAGAGGTAACTACAGAGAAATGTGATCATATCATAGAAGCTGCCGAGGAAAATAATGTTAATCTGGGCGTTATTTTTCCAAGCAGGTTTTATCCGGAAAGCCGGAAGATTAAATCTGCTATAGATACAGGTAGATTTGGCAATCTGGTAATTGGGAGTGCATATGTAAAATGGAGTAGAACAGAGGCCTATTACAAACAAAATGCATGGAGAGGTACATGGGCACTAGACGGGGGAGGTGCATTAATGAATCAGGCTATCCATGCTGTTGATGTTTTACAATGGTACATGGGTGAGGTTGAAAGTGTACAGTCTCTTACCGGAAATTTCAGACATCGGGAGATTGAAGTAGAAGATACCGTTGTTGCTATTTTAAAATTTAAAAATGGTGCTTTGGGTGTTATAGAATGTTCAACGGCAATTCACCCGGGATTTTTAAAACGTATAGAAATTTCCGGAACCGAAGGGACAGCTGTTATAGAAGATACCAATATCATCAAATGGGAGTTTGCGCGGGAGGATGCAGAAGACCATGCTGTTGTTGAATCTGATAAAACTGAAAAAGCTGTTAATGGTGGCGTTTCTAATCCAATGGCTATAAGTTTTTTAGGTCATCAATTGCAATTGGAAGATTTTATATCATCTCTAAATAAGGGTGTAGAACCTTTTATTGACGGCAAAGAAGGAAGAAAATCTGTTAGAATTATTGAGGCTATCTATGAAAGTGCTAAACGGGAGAAGCTATAAAAGTCTAGATTTATAATTCATTCATTATAGTCATTTAAAAATTCTTCAGAAGAATGACTGCTGTATTTTGTCTTATTAAATTAAACATGATTGTTTAAAGTATTTTTTAATGTGGTAAGTCTTAAAAATGTTTAAGCTCCAAACGGGGAGAATGGAGCCTAAACTAACCAATTATAAACCTGATCCAAAGATAAGGTGAAAGTCTGGATCTGCAAAGACTGTTAACATTATTTAACAAAATGATAATATTAAGTATCAAGACAGTTAGTTAGTTAGTTAGTTAGTTAGTTAGTTAGTTAGTTAGTTAGTTAGTTAGTTAGTTAGTTAGTTCCCCGAAGGGGGGGCTTTGGCAAGTTTCCCGAAGGGGGTGTCCGAATGGATGCCTTTGGCACCTTTGGTAAGTTCGGTGGGCGTATTCTTCTGCAACCTTAAGTAGAAGTGTTTTTGGCAAGATTAGGGGAAAGAACTTATTGTGATGAAACGAGGTGATGTAAAAATATTCTTGTAGATTATATGAAGTAGCTTTATATTAGGGCACTATATCGCTTTTATTTAAACACCGAATTGCAAACTGCCACTGATTTTATATCTATAGAGAATCTCCGAAAAGGAGATCAGCAAACTTTTGAGCAAGTATATAACCACTATAGTTCGCAGGTATATCGTTTGGCTTTCAGGTTTCTGAAAGATAAAGCGCAAAGTGAAGAAATAGTGCAGGAAACCTTTATTAAGCTTTGGCTCAACAGACACAAGCTGGATGTAAGCGGCAATTTATGGCTATATCTTTATGTAATTGCTAAAAGGTTATCATTAAATGAACTTCGTAAAATCAGTCAGTCCGAAGAGCTGTCTGCCCAATTATTATTAAATATTACAGAGGCTCATAATCGTACTGAAGAAGAGGTTCTTGCTGCTGATATGGAAAAATTTACCGAATCTGTTTTAAATAAGTTACCTAATCAACAACAGACAATTTTCAGATTAAGTCGCGTTGAAGGGTTAACACATCAGCAGATTGCAGAGAAGCTGGGCATTTCCCCAAATACAGTTAAAAATCATATGGTAGAAGCGTTAAAGAATATTAAGAATCAACTTAAAGATACCGAACTGGTATATTTTATGGCTTTAATTTTTCTTTTCGAACACTAATAAACGCATTCGTCAATACGCTTTATTTTTATTTGATAATATATTTTTAAAATAAAAATCTGATTATCAATGTGTTGTTTTTGTTTTGTTGAAAAAATAAGCAGCCGACTAGTCCTACCACCCGATTGCCGTGTTCTCTATTTATAAACCATTCCGAAAAGGGAATAAAAAAATCAAACGTGTCTGAAGAAAGATTACATCAATTACTAAAAGAATACTTTAACAATACCATATCGTCAGAGGATTGTATTGGATTACTGAAATTTCTTGCTGATGCTAAGGATGAACAAACCTTATTGTTAATAGATGAAGTGCTTAGTGAGTTTAAAAAAGGGGTGGTGTTTTCTTCGGAGCAATCGAAGGAAGTGTATAAACGAATATTGGAAGATGCCAGATTTAAGAAGGAGCGTAAAACCAGGTTTACTTTCAGTATTAATTACACATGGATTAAGTATGCGGCAATCCTTTTAATGGTTATATCGGCGGGTATTTATTTTATTAATAGTTATAAGTTAAAATTAGCCTCCGAACAAGATGAAAAAATAGCTGCTGTTAAACTTCCGATAGCGGACACTAATAAAGTTACGCTTACAACCAGTGACGGAAATTCGATTATGCTTGATAGTATAGGCGTAGGGAACTCTCTGGAGGGTCTGAGGGGAAATACAGAAGTAAATAAAACAGGCGAAAAGATGCTTGCTTATGCAGAAGGTAATAAAAATTGGTTGGTAAAGACACCCGTATTACATACCTTATCTGTTCCAAGAGGATCAAATTACCGCGTTCAGCTACCAGATGGAACTAGTGTTTGGCTAAATTCAGCCTCTTCTTTAACATACCCTTCCGAGTTTTTAGGTAAACAACGCAAGGTAGTACTATCAGGTGAGGCGTATTTTGAAGTCGCAAAGGATAAAAATAAGCCATTTATGGTTGAAGTGAATGGAAACCATGTAGAAGTATTAGGAACACATTTCAATATTTCGGCTTATAGAGATGATAACTTAATAAAAGCAACTTTACTGGAAGGTTCGGTAAAGATGTTTAATCAAAGTTCTTCTGTTATGCTTGTACCCGGAAAACAAGCAATAGTCAGGAAAAGCCAGTCGGCAATAGAGATAAGACCGGCCAATATTGAAGAAGTAATGGCTTGGAAAAACGGATACTTCGTATTTGAAGATGCGGATATTGAGTCTATTATGAGAGAATTGGCCAGATGGTACAATATCGAAGTTGAATACAGCGGAGAAAATACGAATCAGCGCTTTGGAGGTACTTTTTCCAAAAGTAAAAGCCTGAGTGATTTATTAGAATACCTTGAAAATTTGGGAGACGTACGATTTAAACAGATTCCGGGAGATGCCTCTGGTAAAGGAAGGAGGGTAATTGTTATGCGTTAGATAAGATAAAAAGAAGTATAACGATTATCAAAAAACTAAGAGCGTTGGCCCGCTCTCAGTTTTCGGCCTTGAGAAAGCCGTTCCGGATAATCAAATTCAATTGCATAGAACAATCATAATTAATTAAACCAGACAAAATCAAATGTATAAAAAAATTACTGCATTAGTATGCACTAAATGTAGGTGTATCCCTATTAGATTTTTGCTCATGATGAAACTTGTTTTTATAATGTTACTCTCGACATTTATGCAGGTGAGCGCATCCAGTTTTGCGCAAAAAGTAAGCATTTCTGTAAAAAATGCTCATTTGAAAGACGTATTCAATCTGTTAAGAAAGCAGACCGGCTACGACTTTTTGTATAATTCGGCAGATTTGAATAATAGCTCAAAGGTAAGTATTACAGCAAGTAACGAGGATTTGAAAGATGTATTGGATAAATGTCTGAATAACCAGTCTTTGAGCTATACCATTAATAAGTCTACAGTTCTCGTTAAACGGAGAGGGTTGACGACTTCGACTTTACAGGTCAATAGTATTACAGGTAAAGTAACAGATGAAAAGGGAGAGCCTCTGGCTGGGGTGAGCATTAGAGTGAAGAATGGGCAGGTAAGTACTGTTTCTGATGTAAATGGGAACTACAAAATCAATATTCCCAATCAGGACGCAGTTCTGATTTTTAGTTATCTGGGATTTGCTTCGCAGGAAAGAAAAGTTGGAGAAAGTAAGGTTATTAATATAAAATTTGTTCAGGAAGCGTCTAAACTGAACGAAATTGTGGTTGTGGGTTATGGAGAAGTAAAGCGAAGTGATTTGACCGGTGCGGTAGAAGTAGTAAATATAACGGAACTTCAAAAAGCACCTGTGCCAACTTTTGACCAAGCTTTAGCTGGGAGGATTGCAGGTGTTCAGGTTAGTGGTAATGATGGACAACCCGGGTCGGTGAATAATATTGTAATCAGAGGAAGCAACTCTTTAACCCAAGATAATTCCCCACTTTATGTGGTAGACGGTTTTCCGGTAGAAGCATTTAATGAGAGTCCGGTCAGTCCTTCCGATATAGAATCTATTCAGGTTTTAAAGGATGCATCTGCAACATCTATATATGGTTCAAGAGGAGCAAACGGAGTTATTATTATCACCACAAAGCAAGGCACAAAATCTGCCCCGGTAATTTCTTTGAATTCATATTATGGTGTACAAAATGTTGCGAACAGATTGGATGTAATGTCGCCATACGAATTTGTCAAATATCAGTACGAGCTAAATCCAATAACAACACAAAGATTATATCTTGATGGTAGAACGCTGGATGACTACAAGAATATGAAAGGTGTAGACATGCAGGATGCTTTGTACCGCACAGCTCCAATGCTGAATAATGACATTGCTTTTAGAGGAGGTAATCAGAATACGCAGTATTCAGTTTTTGCGAATATCTTAAAATCAGATGGTGTAATTCTCAATTCGGGATATAATCGCAGTCAGGGAAAGTTTACATTAAGTCAGCAACTTAAAAAAAATATTAAGGCCTATATAAATGCCAGTTATACAAAATCAAAAACATCAGGTTCTGTTATATCCGATCCTACAGGCGGTATTCCCAGTTTAAGCCTTATTTACAGTGCTTTGGGATACAGGCCAATTTCAGGTTTTGATGATATAGACCTGATGGATGAATTTTTTGATCCGGCAGTAATTACAGAAACTCCTACAGATTATCGTGTTAATCCGGTAATCTCTGTGAAAAATGAAATTAATGAAAGGATTTTGGGAAGCACCATTGTTAATGGATACCTGGATTTTAAACTGAATAATAAACTAACTCTTAAAGTTAGGGGTGGGCTTTTGAGCAATGATTTCAATACGTCTACATTTTATAATTCAAAAACCCAGATAGGAACCCCTAATTATCCCACCTCTAAAGGAACTACAGGAAGTGTATTTAATAGAAAACTTGAAAATTGGTTGAATGAGAACACATTAACTTACAATGCCAGAATTAATAAACATAAAATTAATGCATTGGCAGGTTTTACGTTGCAAGAAAATAAAATTTCTTATACGGGATATACAGCGAGTTTTATACAGGATGAGGAGTTAGGTATTGACGGGATGGATTTGAGCACTTCAATAGTTCCTGAAACTTATCATAAAGAGTGGAGTTTAGCCTCTTTTTTAGCCCGCGTAAATTATGACTATGCGGGAAAATATCTCTTTACTGCAAGTTTTAGATCAGATGGTTCTTCAAAATTCAAGGGAAGCAATAAATGGGGATATTTTCCTTCGGGAGCTTTTGCATGGCGGATGAAAAGCGAACCCTTTATAAGAGATATAAAGCTTATATCAGACGCTAAATTTAGAATCAGTTACGGAACAACCGGAAATAATAGGGTAGACGAATATGCTACTTATTCGGGAGTTACCTTTCCTTATGTTTCTTATTATTCATTTAATAATGGTACACCAAGTAAGGGAGCTTCCTTTCTTACAAACGCAGGTGTTCCCGATTTGCGATGGGAAACTACTGCACAATTTAATGTAGGCTACGATTTAAACATATATAAAGACCGCCTGCGTTTTACATTCGATTATTATAACAAAAAAACTACAGATCTTTTGTTGAATACCAACTTGCCATATACTACAGGTTATCTGGCAGCTTTTCAAAATATAGGTAGTGTACGCAATAGTGGTTTAGAGTTTAGTCTGCAGACCGATAATATCAACAACAAAAATTTTAAATGGAGAAGTTCTTTTAATATCAGTTTTAACAGGAGTAAGATTATAAAGTTGCAGCAGGGTCAGACCTATCGTTTACAGACAGTAAGTTTTGTTGGTGATTTCACCAATGTGGCTCCATATATAGCGAAAGTTGGACAGCCTATGGGAATGATTTATGGAGCTGTTTTCGACCGTTTGTATCAATATGATGACTTTAATAAGCTGGCGAACGGTACTTATTTACTAAAGCCGGAAGTGCCCGACAATGGAAGAGCCAGAAATACCATACAGCCTGGTGATATGAAATTTACTGATCTTAACAACGATGGGACTATTAGTGCTAATGATTATACAATTATAGGAAATGGCAATCCGCTCCATGTGGGTGGTTTCTCTAATGATTTTAAATACAAAAACTTCGATCTGAACTTATTTATGCAATGGTCGTATGGTAATGATATTCTTAATGGTAATAAGCTTTATTTCGAGCAGAACACCTATAACCTGTACAACTTTAATCTGTACGAATCGGCAATAAGCCGATGGACCCCTGAAAATCAAAATACGACTATACCAAGAGTAGGTGGTTTGCCACCTCGCGTTTATCATACTAATATTGTTGAGGACGGTTCTTTTTTGAGGTTAAAAACTGTTTCTCTCGGATACACTTTTTCCAATAGTTTTCTAAAACCATTGAATATAAAGTCGGCAAGAGTGTATTTGTCGGGACAGAACCTCTATACCTTAACAAATTACAGTGGTGCAGATCCCGAAGTTTCTGTTAGAAACTCCGCTTTAACTCCGGGTTTGGATTGGTCAGCCTATCCCAGAGCAAGAACAATAACAATGGGCGTAAATGTATCATTTTAAGATTGACAGACATGAAAAAGATTCTCATATTTCTAGCTATACTTTCTTTTACAGGCTGTAAAGATTTTCTGGAAAAAATTCCTACAGATTTTACAAGCCCTGAGAGCTATTACAATACAGAAAAAGATTTAGAAACTGCTCTTATTGGCGTTTACGATATCTTAGGACAGGAATACGTCTATGGTAAATGGTATCAGTTTCAGGTATCGGTAGGTACAGATGAAACGTATATGACTGGTGTACAGCCTGCTGGCTCGCTGAATACTTATCAGCATGATCCCTCAAATACTTATCTTACCAATCTTTGGCGCTATTTATATTTTGGTATCGAAAGAGCAAACCATCTGATCGCAAATATCGATAAGCCTGAAATGGATGAAACCAAAAGAAAACACATTTTAGGAGAAGCACTTTTCCTTCGGGCCTATTATCATTTTATTTTGGTAACACATTTTGGAGATGTCCCTTTAAAAATAGAACCAACTCCCTCTATCAATAATACTGATATTGCCCGTACTGATTTGAAAGTTGTTTATGAACAGATTATTTCTGACATGAAAAAGGCAGAGATTTTACTGGAAACACAAACAGCAACCAGTTTAGGTTATGGAGGCAGAGTGAATTTATCTGCCGTGAGGGGAATTCTGGCAAGAGTTTATCTGCACATGGCGGGTTATCCGCTTAATGATACCGAAAAATATAAAGACGTTATTACCTACACTCAAAAAGTCATCTCTTCAGGAGAACATCAGCTTAACCCAAGTTTCGAACAGATATTTATCAATTACGCCCAAGATAAATACGATGTAAAAGAGACTATTTGGGAAGTAGAATTTTGGGGTAATAGAACCGGAAACTCTTTTGTAGAAACCGGACAGATAGGTACTATCAGCGGACCTTATTGTAACGACCCAACCATTGGAAAAAGTACGGGCTCAGTTAAAATTACAGGACTATTATTTAAAACATTTGAAGAGGAAACAACAAGCACCGGTACTTTGAAATATTCACCCGATTTAAGAAGAGACTGGACTTGTGCACAATACTCTTATGGTACAGCAGTAAATAATCCTAATAGAGATAGAACTGCAAGTGTTGGGATATACAATATGGATTTAGGAAAATGGAGACGCGAGTTTGAGATTCTGACACCGAAACATGGTACGTTCACTCCCCAAAATTTTCCATTGTTAAGATACTCAGACATTTTGTTGATGTATGCCGAAGCGGAAAATGAAGTAAATGGTGTTACAGAAGAAGCTAAAAATGCTGTGAACCTGATAAGAAAAAGAGCTTATGGCAAACTCTTAAATAACAATATTTTAAAAAGAATAGCTGTCACCAACGGAGGAAGCGGATATTTGACTGCAACGCCTCCAAAAGTTATTATTTCTGGCGGCGGAGGTACAGATGCTGATGCAGTAGCAATTGTTGCAGGAGGTAAAGTTACCGAAGTGATTGTTACCAGATCAGGTCAAAATTTCACTTCTGTTCCAACGATCACATTTCAGGGCACAAGCGGAACAGGAGCTGTAGCAACAGCAACGCTGTCAAATCCTTCAGCTGTGGTCTCCGATTTGTCCGGTCAGGATATATCATCACCTGCTTCGTTCCGTCTAGCTATACAAAAAGAAAGAATGCGGGAATTAGCCGGGGAGAATTTGCGCAGACAGGATCTTATCAGATGGGGAAAACTGGTTGATTATTTACAAGCAGCAGCCAAAGATATTCAGGATTATGCCCCTGCAAACAGAAAGTATACATCGCAGGCTGGAGATAATGTATCTGAACGAGATTTTTTGTTGCCTATCCCTTCGTATGAAATGAACCTAAATAAATTATTGACACAAAATCCCGGATGGTAAATCAATAGCGATTATGAAAAATAGATTAGCTTATTATATTGTGCTTTTTTGCGTACTTACTGCATGTAAGAAATTAGAAGTTGACTCAGTTGACTTTGATGTCACAACAGAAAAAAACACCTATAGCTTAGGAGATACGGTAACTTTTCATTTTAACGGCGAACCAGATTATCTGCTTTTCTATTCCGGCGAAACGGGTGCTAAATATCAATTCAGGAATAGAGTAGAAGAAGCAGGTGAACCTGTAATGAATTTCACCTCTTTAAAGACCGGTAATTCAGCGGCAAAGATAGAATTGCTGATTGCTTCTGATTTTAATGGTGTCTACGAAAAATCGGCTGTTAAATCAGCAACCTGGCATAATTTAAGCTCAAATGCTGTTTTTTCTGCCGGAGCAGACAATACACCGTCGGGCAATATTAGCCTGAAGGCATATCAGGATGCGTCCCGTCCTGTTTATCTGGCATTTAAAAGTTCTAAACCGGTAGATAATCTTAACCAGGCTTTTGCCCATTCGATTAAAACCCTGAATATTCAAAATATTTTATCTGATGGTTCAGTCCATAATATCAATTCCGGTACAAATTTGCAAGGATGGAAGAATGTAGATTCTTTATTGAGTGCTGTAGCTTGGTCTGTTAACAGTTCAAACCAATTGAATATAAGTAGTATAACTGCAAATGCCAATGAAGCAAATGAAGATTGGGCAATTTCGGGTGCGATAGATTTGAGTAAGGTAATACCGGATAAAGCCAGAACAATAAAAAGCATGGCAATGGTAATGCCTTCGAAATTGGAGTATGTTTTTGCCGAAAGAGGAACTTATAAAGTGAGTTTTGTAGCATATAACCAGACATCAAAAGACAAGAAGAAAATCATCAAAGAATTTGATATATATATTGATTAATCCTAAAAATATTTAAGAAATAGAAGTTATGAATAAAAAAATTTGGATATTATTACTTTGCCTTATTACATCTTTCGGGGCGTTTTCTCAAAAACAACCAACAATAACCCTTTCCAGGGCAGGTAAGGGAAGCATAGAATTAAGGCTAGCATTAAAAACTCCCGGAACAATATCTATTGATTGGGGAAACAACAAGCTTAAAAACTACGAAGTAAACGCCATAGCTAAAATTACCGAAGCCACTGTTATTTCAGGAAATGTCTCAGAAAATGCGGTAGTTAAGGTGTATGCTGATGATGTGATTTTTCTGTATTGCAGAGAACAGTCATTAACTGTATTGAATTTGCAAAATGCGCAGGGAATTAGGGTGGTAGATTGCGCAATCAACAATCTTACAGAACTGAATACTTCTAATAATCCTGAACTTAATTATCTGAACTGTCACAAGAATAATATCAGTGCGCTTGATTTATCATCCAATATAAAAATTAAAACGCTGAACTGTTCCTTCAATAGTTTAGAACAGCTTAACCTTTCCAATAATAGAATATTAGAGCATGTAAGTGTCTTTGAAAATAAAATTTCTTCACTAGTGCTGAGTTCCCCTAATAAAATCAATACCCTGCTGGCAAGCAAAAATAAACTTTCAGCATTAGACATGGCCGAAACAGCTTCTCTGGTCTATCTGGATATTAATGCTAATTTATTTGATGCCTGTGCCTTAAATAAGGTATTTGTAGCATTGCCAGTAAATAACAAGGCAAACGAAGGTACAGTAAATCTAAAAATCAATCATAATGCAGGGACAATATCTAGTAGTACAGCTGTTGCCGAAGGAAAGAACTGGGTATTAGATAAGAAGGGAAAAGGAAATGCAAGCTGTAATTAATCTTTAAACTTAAATCACTCAAATCATGAAAAGAATTATATTTTCATTAGGGGCTTTATTATTGGCCTTCGCCAGTATGGCAGATACTCCCAATATAGTTTTAAACAAGCCAATTGGTGGAGCAGCTATTACGATTAGAATAGCAGTTTCATCTGCTAATACAACAGGTACTATAGATTGGGGAGATGGTTCCGCTGTACCAATTAACAATGGTAATATTATTTCAACTACCCAAACTATGGGTGGTTCAACACAAATAATCGGGACAGTAGTTGGAGACGGTGCAGTCAAAATATACGCATCAAATGTAACCTATTTGTATTTACAAAATTTAGGATTAACCGGTATAGATATTACCAATTGTTCAACATTAAAATCATTTGATGCAAGTAAAAATAGTATCAGCACTATTGATTTGTCTAATAATACAGAGCTTACTTACATAGGTGTACATACTAATAATCTTTCTGCTATCGATGTATCTGCAAATACCAAAGCAACAAATATTATATTGAATAATAATAGCCTTTCATCAATTAATCTTTCTAAAAATACGTTATTGACTACGTTAAATCTGGCTGTAAATTCTTTTTCAGATCTGGATATTTCAAAAAATATCAAACTGGGCAATGTAACAATCAATAATAATCAGTTCTCTGCTTTGGTTCTCAATCAGATATTTACTGATTTGCCTACGCCTGTTACCGCTGGCACATTAAAAATTATTGGTAATCCCGGAGCATCAACAAGCGCCACAAGCATTGCTGTTGTTAAAAACTGGGCAGTGGATGTTACAGGAGACGGAAGTTCATTGCCTTTAACCTTGTTGTCATTTACCCTAAAAAATAACGTTCAGAACAGCGTTCTGTTGAATTGGAAAACGGTAGAAGAGGTAAATACCAAAGAATTTATAATAGAAAGAGCAGAAAATGATGGCATGTTTAAAGATATAGGGAAAACAGATGCCCTAAACATTTCGGGAATTAACGCTTATTCCTATACAGACAACAATCCGCTAATAGGCATATCTTATTATAGATTGAAACAGACAGATGCAGACGGTGCATTTACTTACAGCAATATTATTAAAATAGAAAACAGGGAAGAGCTGTTTGTCCATGTTTATCCGGTTCCGGCTAAAGGTGGAAAACTGTTTGTGCAGCATCCTGTGGCTCAATCTAAAAATGCGGTTATAGATGTTTATTCTATGGACGGTAAAAAAGTATGTTCTGCCGGGATGGAATTAAATTCTACAGCTTCATCAATAGATGTAAGCGGTTTGGTAAGCGCAAATTATATATTGGTGTACAGATCAGAAAATCAGACAATATCTAAAAAGGTAATTATTCAGTAATTCTACAGAAAATAGCCTGGCCTTTTTAAATAAAGCATAGCCAAGCTTTTGGTAGATAGCACTTAAATTTTAAAATAATTAAACGTCATATTTTGGCGTAATGGAAGGTTTTTGCATTATGAAAAAGGTTTTAGCCCTGTTTTTTTTATTGGTTGCATTCAACGTAAATGCACAAAATACCGGGACTTATAAAAAGGTGCCTGGAGTAGCAGTAGCCCATTCTCCTAAGAGTACAGGGAAATATCTGGGAACGCCTAGTATTGTTATTCTTTCCAACGGAGATTATCTGATGTCTTTTGATTTCTTTGGACCAAAATGTACATCAGATATTGTTCATGTCTATAAATCCTCAGATAAGGGAATAACCTGGCAATTTTTAACAGAACTGGAAGATACTTTCTGGGCAGGGCTGTTTGTGGTAAAAAATGATGTATATCTTTTAGGCGTACGTGGTTCAGACAGGAACCTATCTATTAGGAAATCATCTGACTACGGAAAGACATGGACTCCGCATTCTATTTTAAAAGAAGGGAGATTTCACGGTTCATCAACCCCGGTGATTTTTCATAAAGGAAAGATATATAAAGGATACGATCATTTGGGATTTGAAGATAAAAAGAAGCCCTGGATGTCTGAGAATAAATCGTTTGTGATGTGGGTGGATGAAAATGCAGATCTGCTGAAGCCCGAAAGCTGGAAATACAGCGAAGAAATTGTGAAACCCAAAGATATGGATGGTACCGGATGGTTAGAAACTAATGCCGTTTTAGGCAGAGACGGATTGATTAAAGGCATTACAAGAGTAGCTAATGAGTCTGGATATATCGCAGGCTACTATTCGGTAAATAAAGATGGTTCGGTAGACAAAAGTTCTATTAAAGCAATACCGTTTTTGGGAGGTGCAACCAAATTTAATGTGATGTGGGATGCTAAAACTAAAAAATACTGGGCGCTCACAAACTATCCGTCAGAAATATTAAGAAAACCTAAAATGAGAGCTGGGGGAATGCGGAGTGTGCTGGCTTTGGTTTCATCTCCGGACTTAGAAAAATGGAGACTTAACAAGATCATACTTGCAAGTGATAATGTGAAATATCATGGTTTCCAGTATGTCGACTGGCAATTTGAAGGAAAGGATATTATAGTGATGGACAGAGTTAGTTTCACAGATGAATTTGGTGAAGCGGATAATGCTCATAATTCCAATTATATAATTTTTCACCGTATCCGGGATTATGCAAAAAGCAAAACAGATAAAGAACTTAAAAAGTATATAAATAAGTAGAGGAAATGAAGAGATACGTTGTGTTGCTGATTTTTTTGACATGCTCTTTGGCAGGATATGCAAAAGCAGAGCTGAATAGCATTTTTGCAGATAACATGGTGTTGCAGCAAATGTCGTCCGTTACATTATCGGGCAAAGCCAGCCCAAATGCGAAAATTAAGATTGTTACGGGATGGAAGTTCAGTTATAAAATAAACACAGATAAAGCCGGAAATTTTGCTGTTGAAATAAAAACGCCAAAAGCAGGGGGGCCTTATAATATCAAAATTGACGATGGAGAAATTCTGGAAATAAAGAATATTCTTATAGGAGAAGTTTGGCTGGCATCGGGGCAATCAAATATGGAAATGAAAGTCAGAGGGTTTGACAGCAAACAAACTGTTTTAAACAAAGAAGCTATTGTAAAGCATGCCTCAGGCCATCCAAATATACGTTTCTTTACCATGGAGCCTGTTCCCGCCAAAGAACCGGAACAAGATGTAAAAGGCAACTGGAAAGAGACCGATGCGAATACCGTGTTAGAATTTAGTGCCATTGGCTATGAATTTGCATCTAAATTACAGCAAGAACTGAATGTGCCTGTAGGTATAATTGTGGCATCAAATTCAGGTACAAGAATAGAATCGTGGATGAGCCGGGAAACTCTGGAAGCTATTAACGATAAATTTCTGACGCTGAATACGCCGTTTCAAAAAAACAGCCCTTCGGCTATGTATAATGCTACGATAGCGCCATTGGCGGGTTTCAAAATACAAGGCGTTTTATGGTATCAGGGCGAAGCAAACAGAATGGCTCCGGGAACTTATCTGAAACAGTTTCCTGCTTTGGCAGACAATTGGAGAAAAGTCTGGAAAGACCAGAACTTGCCATTCTATACCGTTGAAATAGCGCCGTTTCTTTATCCAACAGATGGAGACAAAGCTTATATCACTGCCTTTTTCAGGGAAAACCAAAGAAAACTGTCCCATACTGTAAAAAATGTGGGTATCGTATCCACCGTAGATGTAGGTTCAAAAACAACCGTTCATCCGCCAGATAAAACAAAAGTGGGCAACCGCTTAGCATTATTGGTGCTGGAGAATACCTATCAGCAAAAAAACAGTTATGAAGAATCTGTATATAAGACCTTCAAAAGAGAAGGAAACATGGCAATTATAGAATTCGCCAATTGCAACCGCTTAGAAGTAGCGGGGCAACGGGTAAATGATGTAGAAATGGCAGGTAGTGATCAGATATTTTATCCCGCCAGTGCAAAAACAGAAGGAAATAAACTGGTGGTTTGGTCAGAACAAGTGCCTGAACCTAAATCAGTAAGATATTGCTTTAAAGCACATAGTGAAGGAAATCTGTATAATCAGGCGAATCTTCCCATTCCGCCGTTCAGAACTGATAATTGGAGCATCATTCAAAAGAAGTAATCAATAATATATATCGAAGCAATGATTTTAAAAAAAGTAATATCCGTAATTTTTTTCGTTTCCATGTTAGCCGGTTCGGTTCACGCGACAGATGAAAAAGAGCAGAAGGAAGCAGTACAAGGTTTGATTAAAAGAACCGTTCCTGAGATAGCCGATGCTTTTATTGTAGAAATTTTATCTCCTAAAGACAGAGATTATTTTGAAATAGAATCAAAAGGAGATAAGATTGTTTTAAGAGGAACCAATGGCGTATCAGTGGCAAGCGCATTGAATTATTATCTGAAAAATTACGCCAATTGCCAGATCACCTGGCACAGTGTCAATTTAAACTATCCCAAACCATTACCAAAGGTACCGCAGAAGGTAGTCAAAGAAACACCTTACAAATACAGGTATTATTTTAATTATTGTACGTTCAATTATTCCATGAGCTGGTGGGATTGGGAACGTTGGCAAAAGGAAATAGACTTTATGGCGCTAAACGGTATCAATATGCCTTTGGCGTTAACCGGACAAAACAGTATCTGGGACAAGGTTTATAAAAAGCTCGGTTTTACAGATAAAGATTTAAGTACATTCTTTAGTGGCCCTGCATACTTCAATTGGTTCTGGATGGGTAACTTGGACGGTTGGGGAGGTCCACTTCCGCAAAGTTTTATGCAAAAGCATGAAGAACTGCAGAAAAAAATACTGGAAAGAGAGCGTTCATTTGGCATGAAATCCATTCTTCCGGCATTTACAGGGCATGTTCCCCCTTCATTCAAAGATAAATTTCCACAGGCAAAACTTAGAAAAACAAAATGGGTAGATTATCCCGAAGTATACGTTTTAGATCCCGAAGATAAAATGTTTGAAACTATAGGGACAGATTTCATGAAAGAAATGATTGCTATTTATGGAACAGACCATTATTACTCTTCCGATACTTTTAATGAAAACAAACCGCCAACTAATGACAGTTTGTATTTAAATGATATAGCGACTAAAATCTATAAAAACATGACCAATGCCGATCCCAAAGCAACGTGGGTCATGCAGGGCTGGATTTTCGTTTACAGTGGTAGGGCATTTTGGGGGCCAACACAAACACAAGCGCTGTTAAATGCCGTTCCTGATGACAGGATGATTATTCTTGACCTTTGGACAGAATGCCGTCCGGCGTGGGACAAAAAGGAAGCCTTTTATGGCAAACAATGGGTATGGTGCATGCTTAACAATTTTGGGGGTAACAATTTGATGTACGGCAGGATGGATGAAATAGCCAATGGCCCTTCACAGACGCTTAATCATCCAAAATCGGGGAACATGGTAGGCTTAGGACTGACACCCGAAGCTATTGAGCAAAATCCAGTTATCTATGAAATGTTTCTGGATAATATCTGGAGAAAAGATCCCATTGAAGTAAACAGCTGGCTGAAAGGATATATCACCAGACGATACGGCAAATATTCGGAAGATTTGAATCAAGCATGGCAGGCTCTGTACAAGACAGTATATACAGGTGGATTGGAACACGGTGGGCCAACAGCGTCCATTATAGCAGGCCGTCCTACATTTAATAAAGACAATAACTGGACAGAAACACACAAACCATATGATACCAAAAACCTGTTGCCCGCCTGGGAGCTGATGATGAAAGCCAGCGGACAGTACAAAAACAGCGATGGTTTTAAATACGATCTGATAGATGTTACCAGACAGGTAATGGCAAATTATGGCGATACCGTACAGCGCCTGTTCGTAAAAGCATATTTGAACAAAGATTTTGAAACCTACAAAAAGCGTTCAGGTGAATTTATAGAGATTATAAAAGACATGGACGAATTGCTGGCTACAAGAAAAGAATTTTTATTGGGCACATGGGTAAATTCGGCAAAAAGTTGGGCAACCAATAAGGAAGAAGAACTGCTTTACGAAAAAAATGCTAAAAACCTGATTACTACCTGGGGTCCAAAAGATAGTAAGATTCACGATTACTCATGGCGCTTATGGTCGGGCATGTTAAATGGTTTCTATAAAAAGCGCTGGGAAATGTTCTTCGCAGAACTGGACAAAGCAAGGGCAAAAAACAGCAAACCAGATTTACCGGCAATAGACGGAGAGATTAAGGAATGGGAATGGAATTGGGTAAATACACCTGCTGTTTTTTCGGATAAACCGATAGGCGAAGAACTGGCTATATCGTCAAAAATATACAGCAAATACTTTAACAGGATAAATGCTTTCTACAATGCAGGTAAAAAATAAAAAATTAAGAGCAAGAGTTCTTTTTGCGCTGTTGTGTGCCACACTGCCGTTTATTACAATAGCAGGCTGTAAAAAACATCTTTCAGAAGAAGAACAGCAAGAGCAGGGTGCAGGAAATTTCAACAATGTGCCGGGTACAGTAGTGGTTCACAGTCCAAAATCGTCTGGAATTTACAGAGGAACGCCAAGTTTAGTGAAATTGCCCAATGGCAATATTGTGGTATCAAATGATGTTTTTGGTACAGGAGTAGCCAACCGGACAGATATTTTTCTCTCTAAAGACAATGGTAAAAATTGGGAGCAGATTTCTTCTGTTAACGGAGCGGTTTGGTCGGGTTTGTTTTATCACAAAAACAAACTATACCTTTTAGGAGCAAATACCAGCGGTGGAGCAAATTTGGTAATCAGAGGGTCTGATAATGAGGGGAAAACCTGGTCTGTGCCAACTATTATAGTAGAAGGAGCGTGTCACGGATCATCTACACCCGTACTATTCGCCAACGGCCGGATTTACAAAGCCTACGAATTTCATGATCAGGATTTAAACAACAAATGGATGTCAGGAAATAAAGCCTATGTGGTTTCAGCATCGCAAGATGCCGATCTGCTGAATTCGTCCAGCTGGGCACAATCCGAAATGCTTGAAAAACCGGAATGGATAGACGGAACAGGCTGGCTGGAATCTAATGCAGTATTAGGTCCGGATGGAAAAGTGAAATGTATTACCCGTCTGGCATCTATGGACGGTGTGCATGCTGGATATTATTCGTTATCTTCTGATGGAAAAATAGAAGCAGGTTCGGCAAAAAAAATCCAGTTCTGGGGCGGAGCATCAAAATTCAATATAAAATATGACCCCGCTACTCAAAAATATTGGTCTTTAACCAATTACGTACCTGCACAATTCAAAGCAGGCGACAGGTCTGCCGGAGGTATCAGAAATGTGTTGGCGCTTACCAGTTCTACCGATCTGGAAACATGGCAAATAAACGCTATCGTACTGGCGCATGACGATGTTGAAAATGTAGGTTTTCAATACGTAGACTGGGTTTTTGACGGCAATGATATTTTATTTGTTTCCCGCACATCTTATGATGACGGATCGGGTGGTGCAGATAATTTTCATAACGCGAATTTCATGACGTTTCATAAAATAGAAAATTATAGCACCGCAACCACTCCCGGCAAATGGTTGCATTTGTTGCCCAACAACAACAGCTGGAGCGGAGAGGTGAAACCTTTTGACGTTTCGAACGGAAAGGGAAATACAATCGCTAACCCGATATTGATATCGCATCCCGGGCAATTGGTTTATCTGGCAGAACAGGTTTATCAAGGAAATGCCTTTGCCGGCAAATATTTTAAAATGACCAATGATATTGATTTAAATCGATATAATTTCATGCCTGTCGGATGGTATATCACCACCTCCAACAATCGCCCTTTCAGCGGAAATTTTGAAGGAGGAGGTTTCAGGATACTCAATCTGAATATCAACAGAAATGAAAATACCCAAACATCCAATGGACTGTTCGGATATGTCAAAGATGGCAGTATAAGCAATCTGGGCATAGGAGGTGAAAGCACCATATCAGTAGGAAGTGTATGTGCAGGTATAGTAGCGTATGGAAATAATATAAGCATATCAGATAGCTACAACAAAGCATCTGTAAAAGGAAGTTCGCAGGTGGGAGGCATTCTGGGTTATGGTGTAGGTAATAACACTATCAAAAGCTGTTACAATGCAGGTTCTCTGGTTTTAAATACGTCTTCAAGCGCCAATAAATATATAGGAGGTCTTGCAGGATATTTCAAATCGGGCGCTGTCAGCTATAGCTACAATATAGGTAATATATCATCTGCCCTTGCTTCGTTAACTACCATTGGCGGGATTTTAGGCATTTCCGGACCGGGTATAACACAGTCTTTCTACCTTAAGGAAAACGTAAATACAGATAATGGCATAGGTACAGCTTTATCTGCTCCGGACTTAAAAAGCAATACTACTCTCAATAACCTGAATCAGGGAGGTAATGCCTGGACCGCTGATGCACAAAATAGAAATAACGGTTTTCCGGTATTGAAATGGGAAAAATAAATAAACTTTAAAACGGATACAATGAAAAATACACAACTATACCTTGCATTTTTTTGTCTGATGTTGATAACAGGATCATGTAATACGGAGAACAGAATGCCAAACAACGCATCGTTAACAATTGAAAATAACGAGATTAAAACATCATTTTTCGCTACTCCAGATTCATCAATAGATATTACACAGCTTCGCAAACATTATGAAAAATATCCTGAAAGATGGGAAACAGCATTTAAATTTCTTTCTGAAGTGGATACTAGTAAACTGGAATTTGGCAGAATTGATTTAAGTGACGATGTATATGCAAATTTTGCAGAATATACAACCCAGGATATAGAAGGGAGTGTTTATGAGAGCCATAAAGATTACATAGATATCCAGTACATGGTAAGTGGGCAGGAATATATTGCACTGAATAATGATACCGCTTCCTTAACCGTAACAAAGACCTACGATAAAGAAAAAGATTATATGAATTATGCTTATGACGACGCAGAGATGTTGCTGGCAAATTACAGCCATTTCTTTATTTTTTTTCCTACCGATGCGCATATGCCCTGCATAAAGGTAAATGAGAAAGGAAAAGTAAAAAAACTGGTTGTCAAGGTGAAGTATAACTGATTCTGTTATTGCGATTAGAATAGATATGAAAAAGATAATATGCCTGATAGCAGTATTTGCAGATATGCTTTTGGCAGGTTATGCACAGGATTTAAAAGGGTTTAATTGGATAGATTTTGAGCAGGATACATCGATTAAATTACAGGGACAGCTTTGGGGCGGGCAAGTTAAAAGCCGTTTCGACAGATTACCTGCAAGTCACGAGAATATAGTAAGAAAAGAGGTATGGAACCTGTCCAGAAATCCGGCAGGTATATATCTGGATTTTCATACAATGGCAGATACCTTTGTATTGAGCTATAAATATGAAGCAAAGGATTTAAAACACATTTCTCCCACAGGTATATCAGGGGTAGATCTGTATGCGCAAACTAAAAACAAGGAATGGGTATGGGTAAAAGGAAAATATACTTTTTTTAAAAAAGAAGAGGCAAGTATTCTATTTGAAGAGCTTAAAGGCGAAGAAGTAATTAAGTACAGGTTATATTTTCCACTGTACAATACCATTTCAAATTTTAGAATAGGGTTAAACAAACAATCACAGTTAAAGCAACTGCTGAATAAACAGAAACCTATTATAGTGTATGGAACTTCTATTGCGCAGGGAGCCTCTGCATCCAGAGCCGGAATGGCATGGACAGCGCTTCTGGGGAGGCAGGTAAATGCACCCATGATAAATCTAGGGTTTTCTGCAAATGGCAGGCTTGAAAAGGAACTGGTTGATCTCATAGCTTCTAAAGAAGCATCGATTTATATTATAGACTGTTTACCCAATCTGGTAGCTTTTACAGATGGAGAAGTCTATCAGCGTTTGCTATATGCCTGGCGGATACTGAGAAGTCAGCATCCTAAAACGCCAATCATATTTACAGAACATGCAGATGCGACTATTAACCTGTTAAACAACAGTTCACAGCAGGAATATGAAAGGGTCAACAGAATCCTTAGAAGATTTATTGCTGAAAATATAATGGGAAAGGATAATAACGTATATGTTGTATCAGCGGAATCCATAAATTTAGGAATAGACGACACCGCTGATGGCATACATCCATCAGATATGGGAATGAAAAAATATGCGGATGCTTATTTAAAGATTATAAGAAATCTATGACAGGATTAAGTTTGGTCAACTTATCATTATAGATCTGGATTTATCATAGTAGTAGAATATTAGATTCACGAACTACGATGATAATTTATGTTGCAGACTCTTTTGCATTTCTGATATTTATATCAATATATTTGTTAGGTAAACCTGGCAAATGATATCGTATATCAAATATACTGACGAAGAACTTACTGATCTGTTGCGTACAGGAGACGAATTGGCTTACCAAGAGCTATACAACCGCTATTGGGATGTTTTGTTGGATACCGCTTTTAAAAGAATAAGTTCTATAGAACTTGCCGAGGAAATTGTCCAGGATATTTTTGTAAATCTGTTTATCAGGAGGGAGAGTCTAACCATTAAATCTTCTTTTGAAGGCTATCTGAAAAATGCACTTAAATATAAAGTGTTTGATGTTTTCCGGTCTCAGACTACTCATGATAAATATATCAATGAAGTTCTTAAAAACGTAAATAATCGTAGTATCACTCCGGAAGAAGCTTTGCAAGTAAAAGAATTGAAAGAAAAAATAGACAGGGCGACACAAAAAATGCCCGAAAAATGCAGAGAGGTATTTATCCTGAGCAGAGTAGAGAACTTATCTAATAAGCTTATAGCAGAAAGAATGGGGATTTCTGTTAGTACTGTAGAAAAACATATCAGCAAAGCTATGAATATTATTAAAGCAGATTTTCGGGAATATCATCTTGAAGTTATGCTGTTAATTACAGTTCTTTTAAAAAAATAAAAAAAATACTTTTTCGAATAGCGGTTTTTCTTTTGTTGTGCGACTTATAGATAATTACACAGGTAATGGAGAAAAACCGATTATTATATCTAATTGAACGTTCACAAAAAGGAACTGCAACCCCAACCGAAATATTGGAGTTGGAAGATTTTTATGAGCGATTTGAAAATAAACCGGGCTATCTGGTAAATTTAGATGATACACAAAAAAAAGCTTATAAAGAGCTAATTTTTAGTCGTATACAAGCTAAAGCACATCAGCAACCATTAAAGCTTTATAAGAACAGATTATTGAGAGGGCTTCGTATGGCTGCATCTGTATTTGTTGTTTGTGGTATTGCCTATTATACCTATCAATTGAATAAAAATACAAGTACCAATGAGAAAACATTAATTGTCAAACAAGATTCATCGGTCAGGAATAAAGCTGTTTTAACTTTAGCAAATGGACAAAAGATAGTTCTTACTGATGCGAAAATTGGTGTATTGTCTGATGAAGCGGGGGTAGCTATTAGTAAGACTTCCGAAGGTGAGATAGTTTATACTTATAAAAATAGTGCCGACCAGCAATATGCTGTTAACAAGATAGAGACACCAAGAGGAGAAAAATATCAAATACGATTACCAGACGGTACAAAGGTGTGGTTAAATGCAGCTTCTTCACTTCGCTATCCGTCTGCTTTTACAGGAAAAGAAAGAAAAGTGGAGTTAAGCGGAGAAGCTTATTTCGAAGTGGCGGTGAATAAGACTAAACCCTTTAAGGTAGAAACCACTAACCAAACTATAGAGGTATTAGGTACACATTTTAACATCAATAGCTATTCTGACGAAAGCTGGACGAAAACAACCTTGCTGGAAGGTAGTGTAAAGGTAAGTCGTAACGAAAGATCGGTTACTCTAAAACCGGGACAACAAGCATTTACAGATGCCAATACAGTAGATATTCAGACATCTGTGGTTGATACCGAAGAAATACTGGCCTGGAAAAATGGATACTTTTTATTCGAAAATGCGGACATCAGCTATATTATGAAAAACCTTTCAAGATGGTACAATATTGAAGTCCAATACGAAGGAGATATTACAAAACAAAAATTTGGGGGGGCATTTCAGCAGTCCGCTTCTTTGGAAGAATTGTTGAAATATCTGGAGTCTTACGGAGACGTACATTTCAAAGTACAGGGAAGGAGGGTGACGGTTATGAAATAAATTTGTGACGTTACCAAAAAACCGGAAGCGTTTGCGGCGCCCCCGGGGAGCGTATCGGCTTGACAGAGCCAATACAAGGTAATAAATCAATACAGTCAGTTCAACAACTAATTCATTTAAAACCTAATTCAAATGTATAAAAAAATTACTGCATTTGCATGCAGTGCCGTACCTTATACTTCATTAAAATTTCTGTTAAAGATGAAGATAATTGTAGCCTTATTGGTTTTGTGTTTCCAACTGCAGGTAAGGGCAAGTGCACAATCTGTTACCCTTAACTTAGAAAATACAAGTTTGAAGGAAGTCTTCAGACAGTTGCGAAAACAAACCGGATATGGCTTTCTATATAAAGAATCAGATTTAATAGGAACAAAACCTGTGAGTGTCTCGCTTACCAATAAGGCATTGAAAGAAGCTCTGGATAAATGTTTCGCTAATCAGCCTTTAACCTATAATATCGAAAAGAATTTTGTCATTATAAAAAGAAAGAGTGTCGAAATTAATGCCTCAGTTAAACAGGTCATAAACGTTACAGGTAAAGTTACCGATGAAAAAAATGAACCTTTGGTAGGCGTAAGTATAAGGGTTAAAAATGCGCAATCCAGCACAATATCTGATGTAAATGGTAATTATAAGATAAATGTTCCCGGAAAGGAATCGGTATTGATTTTTACGTATCTGGGGTTTGCAACACAGGAAAGGAAGCTTGGAGAAAACAAAGTAATTAATGTAAAGCTAATTCAGGAAGCATCAAAACTGGATGAAATTGTAGTGGTAGGTTATGGAGAAGTAAAGCGTGGAGATTTAACCGGAGCAGTAGGGGAGGTGAAGATGGAAGATATGCAAAAAGCTCCTGTTGCTACGATTGAACATGCTTTGGCGGGAAGAATAGCTGGTGTTCAGGTAAGTTCTAATGATGGGCAGCCGGGAGAAAGTTTAAATATTGTTATTCGTGGGGGAAATTCTTTGACGCAAAGCAGTTCTCCCTTATATGTAATCGATGGGTTTCCAGTAGAAGAGGCTATTAGTGCCATATTAAATCCCAAAGACATAGAATCGATTACGGTTTTAAAAGATGCTTCTGCAACAGCAATTTATGGTTCCCGGGGTGCAAACGGGGTTATCGTAGTTGAAACAAAAAAAGGGAAAATAGGAACTCCGGTATTGACTTATGATGGATCTTTAGGTTTTCAGGCTGTAACAAAAAAAATGGACTTGTTAAGTTCTTATGAATTTGTTAAGTACCAGTTAGAAATTAACGAAGCCATAGCTACATCATCTTATCTTACGGCTCCCGGAAGATCATTAGACGATTATAAATCGATAGATCCTATTGATTGGCAAGGTAAAATGTTTGAAACTGCGCCGCTACATATTCATAATCTATCTTTAAATGGTGGTACTGCGCAGACAAAATATTCGGTTTCAGGTTCAATCTTCGACCAGACAGGGGTGATCGTAAATTCTGGATACAGTCGTTATCAGGGAAGGTTGCTGTTAGATCAAAAGATCAATAATCAATTGAAACTTTTTGCTAATGTGAATGCCAGTAAAGAGATGAGTTTTGGACAGCCGGTATCCTCCTCCCGGTCAACAAGTGGACAGGCCTATTCAACATATCTGATGTACCAGGTTTGGGGATACAGTCCGATAGAAAGAGAAGGAATAAATCTGGAAGAAGATCCAATAGATGATATGGCAACAGATTCACGTTTCAATCCTTATCTGTCTGCAAAAAACGAACTCAACAAAAGAACAACGAGTACGCTTTTCGCTAATGCCAGATTAAACTATACATTTGCTAAACATTTTGATCTTGCTATTAGAGGAGGGATTAATAATAGAACCATATTGCAAGAATCATTTTATAATGAGCTTACCTCCAGGGGCTATCCCTTTCCGGATAATACCAGGGGAATTAATGGTTCATTATATAATACGTATTTAAATACATGGGTGAACGAGAATTTGTTAACCTATAGAAATCAGATAAACAAAGACAATAATATTAACGTAATTGCAGGAGCCACCTTTCAGTCTAATGAGATGAAACGGAATGGTTATGCTGCGCAACGTGTGCCAAATCCGGAACTGGCAGTAAGCGGATTAGACCAGGGCGAATTGTCTTCACTGGCATCCTCTATTTCGAGGAATACCTTGGTTTCCTTTCTATCCAGAGTAAATTATAATTATAAGTCTAAGTATTTGTTTACGGCATCTTTCAGAGCTGATGCTTCTTCGAAATTTGCCAAAGGAAATAAATGGGGTTATTTCCCTTCTGCAGCTATTGCCTGGAGCATGGGGAAAGAAAATTTTATAAAACAGCTGAATTATGTTTCTGATGCTAAACTCAGAATAAGTTATGGACATACGGGAAATAATCGCGTAAGTGATTTTCCTTATTTGTCTTCTCTGACAATGCCCTACAGCTACTACTATTCTTACAATAATCAAATTCCTTCAAATGGAATTTATCCGAGCACTTATGGTAATGAAGATTTGAAATGGGAAACAACAGAACAAATAGATATAGGTTATGATCTTTCCTTATTTAAAGAAAGAATAAACTTAACTGTAGATCTGTATCGTAAGAACACCCGTGATCTCTTGCTGAATGCTGTAGTTCCCTACAGTACCGGATATTCTAACATATTTAAAAATATCGGAAAAGTAAGAAACGAAGGTATAGAGATAGCGTTAAGCACTGTTAATTATAAAAATCGGAATTTTGAATGGTCTACTGATTTTAACATTGCGTTTAACCGTAATAAAATACTGGCGCTGGCAGAAGGACAGGAAAAATTAATATCTACAGTTTCTTTCCCTGCAACTTATACTCAGGCCCAGCTCTATCTGGCAAAAGTAGGACAACCGGCAGCAACGTTTTTCGGATATCAATGGTTAGGAAATTATCAGATCGAGGATTTTGATATACAGCCGGACGGGAGTTACAAATTGAAAACTAATGTGCCTACTAACGGTGGTACCAATATACAGCCGGGTGATATAAAATATAAAGATTTTAACGGTGATGGAATCGTAAATGATAAAGATCGCGTTTATATAGGCAGAGCTATCCCTATTCATGTGGGCGGTTTTAATAACAACTTTGCTTATAAGAACCTTTCTTTAAATGTATTTTTTCAATGGTCTTATGGAAACGATGTTTTTAATGCCAATAGAGATATGTTTGAAGGAAATCTGTACAGCAGAAGCAACCTGAATCAGTATGCAACTTATGCAAACAGATGGACACCAGAGAATCCGAATAATGAATACTTCAGATCGGGAGGGCAGGGACCAACAGGAATGTTTTCTTCGAGAGTGATAGAAGACGGTTCTTATTTGCGTCTGAAAACAGTAGCCTTCTCCTACAGACTATCAGATAATATATGTAAGAGACTGAAAGTTAAAAGTATAGATGTTTATACTTCTGCGCAAAATCTTTATACATGGACAAATTATTCAGGTATGGACCCTGAAGTATCGGTGCAGAATTCTATTCTGACGCCGGGTTTTGATTATTCAGCCTATCCGAGAGAGAAAGCCATCACTTTCGGACTAAAAGTATCATTATAAAAGACTAAGAGTAATAAGGTATTTACCAAAAGATATTTAATATGAAAATAAGATATTTTATAACTTCTTTGTTTCTGGCTATAGGGATGTTATTAAGTTCTTGTGAGAAATTTTTAGACACTACTCCAGAAGATTTTCTGACTCCCAAGAATTACTACGAAACAGAAACACAGTTACAATATGCCCTCAATGGTGTTTATGCCACTTTAAAAAGTTCAAGTTTATACGGTAATTACATGTTGGGAAGAATGGGGTTGGAAGCAGATGAAGGATTTAGTTCTTTTCCCAATGAACTGGCTACGGTTGGTGGTTATAATGTATCAACCAACGACATTAAAGTAGAGGCTTTCTGGAAAGAACTTTATATAGGTATTAATAAGGCGAACTTGTTATTAGAGAATATTGGTAAGCCAGCTATGGACGATACTAAAAGAAAGATTATAGAAGGTCAGGCACTATTTCTAAGAGCGTATTTCTACTTTATGCTGGTCAGAAATTTTGGAGATGTTCCATTAGTTTTAAAGACACCGGTTTCGGCATCAATAGAAAGTATCCATTTGCCACGAACTCCCGCAAAAGAAGTATATGAGCAAATATTGCAGGATATGGAAAAAGCTGCCGATATGGTAGAAGATATTCAAACCATAGGACATGGCGGTAAGATTAGCAAATCTGCAGTTTGGGGAATCATGGCCAGGGTATGTTTGCATATGGCAGGCAGTCCCGTTAATGAAACTTCAAAATATACCGATGCAAAAAAATGGGCAGAAAAAGTAATCAGTCTGGGTGTGCATCAGCTGAATATATCTTATGAAGATGTATTTATCAATTATATACAGGATAAGTATGATTATAAAGAAAGCATTTGGGAGGTAGAATTCTGGGGTAATAATAGTTCAGGTGCATATACCAGTGGAGGTATGGTTGGAAGAGGTAACGGTATACGATATGGCTCTGGTTTAGATCCTGCAATAGGTTATGCCGTTGGATACACGCACCCAAGTATTTATTTGTACAATTTATATGATTCATCAGATAAACTCTACTCCTATGACCAGCGAAGAGACTGGGCAATAGCACCATTCAAGTACAATAATGTTAATCCGGCAACAAAAACCTATCATACAACCACAGAGATTAGTCAGAGGAATGTAGGCAAGTTCAGAAGAGAGTATGAAATTTTAACACCTAAAGTTGATGGTTATACGCCAATTAATTTCCCTCTGTTAAGATATTCTGATGTATTGTTAATGTATGCAGAGGCTGATGTAATGGCTAATCCCGGAGTAGAACCCGGTACACTGGCAAAAGAATATATAAATGAGGTGAGAAGAAGAGGATATGGGAAATACCTGAATGGTGTAGGGAATATTTCAGAAAGTGTAAAAGCAATTCAGATTACAAGTGGAGGAACAGGTTATACAGGCACTCCAACGGTGGCCATAACCGGCGGTGGCGGTTCCGGTGCGACAGCTGTTGCAGTGGTTTCTGGTGGAGCAATTACGGCAATTAATATTACAAATCCCGGAATAAAATTTACATCTGTACCTGTAATTACTATAACAGGAGGCGGTGGAACAGGAGCATCAGCTACGGCTGTGCTGACGACACTAACCGATGCTGATGCTCCGGCAAATGACATGATAGATGACAGAGCTTTTATGGATTTGATTCAGAAAGAACGAGCCAGAGAATTATCATTTGAGTTATTAAGAAAAGGAGATTTGGTAAGATGGGGAATTTTTGTAGATCAGATGAGCTACTGTAAAATTCTGACATTGGCTGCTCCATCCTATTCCGATAGGAACAACGCGTTAACTTATTACACAAATGCCAGTGCGAGAGATGTAGTATGGCCTATACCTGCCAACGATATGGGAGTTAACCCAAAACTTGAACAAAATACAGGATGGTAGAACATTGCTAAATTAAAAAGAAGATGAAAAAGATTTATTTACTTTCTGTGGTATGTTTGATATTCATGTCCTGTCAGAAAGAACAAACTATAGAGTTGCCCGATTTTGAAGTGCAGACAACATCTGCAGAAGTAAAATTAGGCGAAAAGGTTAATTTTAGCTTTTCGGGCAATCCAGATTTTATCAATTTTTATTCGGGAGAGCGAGGAAATGATTACAATTTTAGAGAAGGCCGGATAGAAGAAGCAGAGGTATTCTTATCGTTCGAATCCCAGATAGTTGATAATAGGACGCCTGCAAGTACGCAGGGCAACCAGATTTCGGTGCTGATTTCCAATAACTTCAACGGAAGCCAAACTATAGCAGATGTTGAACAAGCGGACTGGACTGATATTACCAGTCAGTTCAGGATGGCGCAGTTGTCTGAAAACAATACGAATATACCTTCAGGAAAGGCGAATATTTCTCCATATCTGGAAGAAGGGAAAGCTACTTATATTGCTTTTAAATATACTACCAAACCAAGATCAACTTATGGAGTAGCACCTAACTTTAACAGAATTAGAAGCTTTTTGTTAGAATCGATAAGTAACGGACAAGCGTCTACTTTGGCAACACATGCTACAGCAGGTATCACCTCCCCAAAAGGTTTAATACGGTCAGCCACCTATCAGGCAGGAAGAGGGACTTTAGAATCGACTTATATTAACTTTTATGGAAACGTTTCGCCAAGTCAGGATGATGTTTTAACTACTGCCTGGGTAACTACCAATGCTTTTAACATAGGCAAAAAGGTAGATCTGGGGATTGATAAGGCGGTTTCGGTTAAAACTGTAGCAGACGTGACAATAAAGGAGTATCCTCATATTTATAAAAATCCGGGAAAATATCAGGCAGTATTTGTAGCAAAAAATGCAAATGTGTACGATGAAAAAACTGTTATTAAACGAATTGATATTACAGTATTGCCTTAACAAGATTAGAAACTAAATAAAGCCATAAGACTATGGGGGATAGATTGTTTATCATGACAATATCCCCGATGTACGTGTTCTTACAACGTAAGAAACACGGCAACGGGGAGATTTTTTTGCCTTTAAAAAAGCAAATAGTCAGAAAAAAATTGCTGATATGGTGCTTTCTGCTGTTCTGTATGCCGGTAAAAGCACAGTATAATTTTCCCGGGAAAATTGTATCGTCTGCGTCTGAAGGAGAAAGCCTTGGCTCAGTGGCTATAACTATTTTGCCGGATGATACTTATCTGGTTAGTCACAGTTGGTCGGGAAATGTAGTAAGAACAACACTATTGCAATCGACAGATAAAGGAGAAACCTGGCAGGAAAGGACGAATCTTACCGGTATAAAAGGAGCCACACTTTTCCTTCATCAAAATACGCTTTATATGATGGGAGTGTCTGCCAATGGTGGAAATATAATCATCATGCGATCAACAGATTCTGGCTACAGCTGGACCACTCCTTCAAATGCTGCTAACGGATTGCTGTTTACCGGAGAATATAATACAAATGCTGTTCCCCTTGCTATATATAACGGCAGAATATGGAGAAGTTATGATGCTGTAAATATGGGGATTACCGTCATTTCAGCATCTGTAACTTCAGACCTGTTAAATGCATCCAGTTGGGAAAAAAGCAACGAAATTTCTCTTAATCAATCCTGGGTAAATGCGTACAATCCTCTCTGGTCTAACGGAAACGTTCTGGTGAATAAAGAAAATAGCCTGATTGTCTTAGCTGGCGTCAGTACTATACAGGGGCAGAGTGATAGTCTTGAGTTTCAGGGAGGAGCTTTAGGAATTCCACGACATGAGCTTTCGGCCATAATTAATGTATCAAATAACAACACGGAACTTAATTTTGATCCCTGTACCAGTTTCATACATTTTCCGGGAGCTCACGCTAAGTCTACTATACGTTATGACCATGTAACAGGAAAATATTGGAGTATCGTAAACAAGATAACAGAGATATATTCAGAAACAAATTTTGATTATTCTCCCATTCATCAGTGTAATGTACTTATGCTGATCTCTTCTCCTGATCTGATTCACTGGACAGAAAAGGCGGTTATTGTAAGTTGGAACAGAGGAGAGCGGTTAACATCGCAGGACAGATTTGCATTTCAGGATGTCGACTGGCAGTTTGATGGTAACGATATAATAGCAGTGAGCCGTACGGCATGGTATAGCAGTACCAGTTATAAAGATGCTAACTACATTACATTCCATAAGATAAAAGATTATAGTAGTAAGGAAATGTATCCCCTGCCAGAAGATCTGGCAACTTCAGAAATAGATGAGAGCATGTTTTCGGAATCGGCGATGCTGCTTGGCTGGTCTATGAATGCACCTGACACACAGGGAAATGAAACAGAACTCAGTGCGAAAATAGTTGATACGAATATTCAACCATCCATATTAATAAGAGGAGATGGACTAAATCCGGATAATTTTACCAGAAGTTTCTTTTCCAGATTTAAGTATATAGGTAGCTCTGTAAATACAAAAGAATATGCTTTAAATAACAATTCCTATTTCCAGTTCACGGTAAACGCTAAAGAAGATGTAATTGCAGCACTTGATACCTTGAAATTTAAACTGCGTAGCGGAAGTAATGGTCCGTATTCCTATAGGTGGTTTTACAGCGTAAATAATGGTTTTACGTTTAAAGAACTGGGTACAGCAGATGGTAATATTAATTACTCGGCAGCATTGCCAGATGGAATTGTGCAGCAGCCACTGGTTCTTACGGGAGAAAATAACCTAAAATATATTCCTTACGGAATTCCGGTTATTTTCAGACTGTATGTTTGGGGAGCCACCAATCAGAATACAAGTACTATTAGTATCGGTCGGTCTGATGCAGGCACAACACCTTCTGTTGTACTTTCGCTTATAGGGCGTACACAAGTACATACTACTTTGCCTGTCAATAATGTTATTTCTTTTAAGGGAGAGAAAGCCTTATCGGGGGTGAAATTGATCTGGCAGACATCGTCTGCAAAAGCAGATACCAGATTTGACGTTTTCCATTCCATAGATAACGGAAAATACAATCTGATAACTTCAGTAAGCAACGGTACAGCCTCAGCTTATCAGTATACAGACCAAAATGCGGTTGTAGGTATAAACTATTACAAATTAAGCCAGACAGATATTAATGGCAGAATCGTAGAGTATGGTCCGGTGATAGTATCGTTTAACATTCGTGATGAATTTTCAATGAGCGCATATTCATCTGTAGTAAATGAAGGAATATCACTGGCTATTTATTCACCATTCATAGAAAACGGCAGGCTTACAATTTCAGATATAACAGGGCGAATACTTTTTAATAAGGCTTTAAAAACCGAGAAGGGATATGCTCAGCTTCAGCTGACGGGAAACTTTAGCAAAGGAAAGCTATACGTGGTATCCTTCAGATCAAACAAGATTTTTAATTCAATAAAATTTATTAACCAATAACGCGAACAAAAATGAAAAAGAGAAATGAATTAAGTTTATTATTAGCAATTGTATTGACATTTGCCGTAAATGTAAGCAATGCCCAAATTTTAGGATGGAACTTTTCTAATCCCGACACAAAAGGGAACGAAGAATCTGTTTCGGCAAAAATTAAAGATCCCAATCTTAAAAATGCTGAACTTATTAGAGGCGGGGCTCTTATTAATCCTAATTCCTTTACCAGAAGTTTCGTGTCTAAGCTTTCGTTGGTAGGCACTTCAGATAATACCAAAGAAAAAGCATTTTCTAAAGGAGCATATTATCAGTTTACTATACAGCCTAATAAAGGTTATGCCGTGTCATTATCTGCTTTAAATGCCAAATTAAGACCGGGTGCTGGTGGACCCTATCATTACAGATGGGCGTACAGCTTAGATGGAAAGAAATTTAAAGAGTTGGGAGATAAAGATGTGAGTATCAGTTACGACTATGGAAAACCGAATGGTTTACTACAACCGACTTTAGCTTTGTCTGATGTGCCTGATTTACAAAAAGTAGGAGACAAAAAAGGAGTTGTATTCCGTCTGTACATATGGGGAGGTACGAACCCGAATACAGCTACATTTTCTATAGGAAGGTCTGAAGCAGGAGATAGCAAAGATTATGTTTTATCACTTGATGGAGAAGTGAAATCAGTAAAATAATTATAAACCAAAATAGAACAACATGAAAAAAGTTTATTTTTTACAAAAAAGAGTATTTGCATTTGTACTGTTAATGTTTGCAGGCAATCTGAATGCTCAGGAACTGTTGGGCTGGTATTTTAATGCGGCTGATGGTAATACAGCTACAACAGGGCAGGAATCTTCTATCTCCGCTCGTATTGTGGACCCGAATATAATGGCGTCAACATTAACCAGAGGAGAAGGATTGAACATCAATGCAACTTCATATTCCAGAAGTTTTATGAGTTTGTTCCCTCAAAATGCTGCTACAACTAGGACAGCATCCGTTACAGCAAATACTTATGTGCAGTTTACACTTCAGCCTAAAACAGGCTATAAAGCCTCTTTAACCACATTAACAAGCAAACTTCGGACAGGATCAACCTCTATTACTTTTGGGTACCAATGGGCGTATAGTACAGATAATTTTGCCACCGCTCCCCAATGGCTGGGAACAAACTTAACAGTGAAAGAAAGTAGTGCTTCCAATAATCTGGGAGTGTTTGTTCCAGATGTAGATCTTTCTACTGTAGCGGATTTACAAAATATTTCGCCAGATAAAATCATAACATTCAGGTTATATATATGGGGAACTCAAACAGCAGATAGAACTCTTACTATAGGGCAATCTGCCAATATCACTACTCCCGATGTTGTATTATCGGTTTCAGGAGCAACAGCAACATTACCTGTTACTATGCTTTCATTTACCGGAAACCATACTCTTCAGGGAAACCAGATAAATTGGGAAACCGTATCAGAAAAAAATAGTGATTATTTCGAAATCTTCAGGTCTGCAGAAAATAATGCTTTTGTCTCTATAGGGACAAAAAAGGCGCAAGGCAATGCCAGTACAAAGTCTGTATATACTTTTACAGACATAAATGCACCAGACGGAACAATCTATTACAAGCTGAAACAGGTTGATATTGATGGCAATTCCGTAGAATATGGCCCTATCGCTATAAACTCAGCTATCCAATCAGAAAAAGATATAAAAGTATCTTTTAATGAAGCTACCAACGAGTTGTTTATATCTGTAGCTAATGAAAACCAGAAAGATAATGGTGTATTAATGGTTTCTGATATATACGGCAGAAAGCTGCAAAACCAAAGAATAACGTCAGATAATGGTCAATATCAGGCTAAGCTAACATGTAATCTGGATGAGGGGAAAATTTACCTTATCGCTTTAAAAACCGGTAAACATCATTCCGTAATAAAGTTTGCGAGATAGTATTAACAATTATAAGTAATTACTTCTGGTGGTTAGGAAAGCGGTATTCTTATGTATAAGATTTAATAAACAGTAAAGAGAAATATGGCGAAATGTGATCAATGTAAAAGGATGATTTTTTTAAGGAGGATCATTGTATTCCTACTGTTATTAACAGGTAATATGCTTAATGCGCAAGAAACAAAACGGTATGCTGACTTCAGGAAAGAAGAAGTATTTGATTTTATTTCTGAAAATGAAAGCGTAAAAGTTTATTTACTGATTAATAACGAAGGTTTAAAGGAATATTATACAGCTAATCTTACCGGAAATGTTTGTTTAGACGGGTTGTGTAAACCAATTAATATCAATATCTATTGGGATTTGTTGGGAAACTTTAAAGATTACACAACTACTAAAAGAAACACCTTAACGAAATTCGATCACATTGAATTTACACCAGAAGACCATATTAAATTAAAGGAAATACTGGCAGACACTGGATCTCTGTTAAAAGATTATGGCATGGAAGATTTGGTAGACACTACTGTAAAAGTAGTTTCGTTGGTAAAGGTTGATGCGGTCACCAGCGCAACCAATAAAACTTTTGAAGGAGCCATTGTCCCGGGAGCAGTTTACACTGTCTATAAGCTATGGCATTTTGTAAATAGCGATATCAGACAGAAAGTTTTAGCGTATTCGCAAAAAAATCTATTTACAGATGCCGAGGTGAAAAGACTATTGCTTTCCGGAAACAGAGATTACCAATACTTTCTTATTGAAAATATACCAGATTCCAAAGTTGAAATATTTAAAGAACAATTGATTCAATTGTTAGATGACAAAGATGATTTTGTTCCGTTGTACGCACTGTCTAAACTACCCGATGGTGTATGGACTAATGAAGAGCTGCAAGCAAAAGTCTTTAGACAAATGCCAGATTTTAAAAATCCGGTAAGGATTTATATTCTAGAGAAACTATCACAATCCGCCATATCGGTAAAGAACCTGAGGCTATTGATTGATGCTATACCGTCTTTATCCGGAAAGCAGTTGGATTTGGCATTCGATATATTGAAAACAAACAAAACGGTTTTAAAAAAACAGTTACAGAAAGAGCTTAAATCGCTTCTTTCTGGCAAGCAGGAGCGCATACAGGAATATACACAAGATTTATTAAAACAACTATAAAAGAGAGTCAAAACGAGTAATATGAAAGATAACAGGCGTAATTTTTTGAAGACGATTGGTCTAGGGTCAGGAGTGTTCTTTATTAATCCGGCAATGGCTTATAATGGAGATATAGAGCAAAAAAAGCTGGTTGACGTTATAGACAACGAAGCAACCTATGTTAAGCGTAAAATAGAGACAGATATTATTGTTGCAGGTGGAGGAATGTCTGGAGTTTGTGCAGCCATAGCTGCGGCTCGGAATGGAGCAAAAGTGGTACTCATCCATAACAGGTCTAGATTAGGAGGAAATGCGAGTAGTGAAGTCAGGATGCATATTTCGGGAGCAAGTGTGCTGCGTCAGGTATGGAGAGAAACAGGATTATTGGAAGAGCTAATGTTGGAAGAAGCAGTAGTTAACCAACAAAAATCTTATGAAATTTTTGATTATGTGCTGTATGATAAAATAGTTACAGAACCAAATATCACTCTTTTGTTTGACGCAAGTGTGTACGATGCCGAAGTAAAGGGACGAAAAATAACAAATGTAAAAGCCTATTGCTCGCAAACAGAAGAGTTGTATGATGTCAATGCTAAATATTTTATTGATTGTACAGGAGACGGAACACTGGCTGCATTGGCTGGAGCTGAGTTTATGACCGGGAGAGAGGCAAAATCAAAATGGGGCGAGTCATTAGGACATGAAAAACCTGATGATATCACAATGGGAAACAGCTTATTATTTATGGCTGAGCAACACGACAAACCAATGCCGTTTAAAGCGCCGTCATGGGCAAGAAAATATACTTTAAAAGATTTTCAGCACCGAAAAATTGTGTCATACGAATATGGTTACTGGTGGTTAGAATTAGGAGGTGTAGAAGATATCATTAAAGACGGACAAAAAATAAGACACGATTTAATGGCTGTGTTATTTGGAGTTTGGGATTATATTAAAAACTCGGGTAATCATCCCGATTCAGAAAACTGGGCCCTGTCCTGGTTTGGAGCTATTCCGGGGAAACGTGAAAGCAGGAGAATAACGGGAGATTATATCATGACTCAAAAAGATATTCAGACTCCTGAAAAGCTATATGATGGTGTGGCTTATGGTGGTTGGGCATTAGATGACCATTTACCGCTGGGCATGGATGATACATCTGCTAGTCCATTTAGAGCTGTTCCTTTAAAAGGACCATATCCGATACCAATGCGATCACTTTATAGTAAAAGTTTCGATAACCTGCTGATGGCGGGAAGAAATATGAGCGGTTCACATATCGCGCTTTCTTCAACCCGGGTAATGGCCACTTGTGCAGCTATGGGACAGGCAGTAGGTACAGCAGCAAGTTATTGTATCCGTAAAAATATTACGTCGTCCATATTGTGTTCAGATAAAAAAAATATTGCCGGTTTACAACAAATATTGCTTCGTCAGGATCAGCCGATTCTGAATGTAATAAACAGCGATGAAAATGATTTAGCCAGAAAAGCAGTTATAAAAGCATCTTCAGAGACTGCGGAAGGAAAAGCATCTAAAGTAATCGATGGAATTAACAGAGATATCAAAGACGGACAAATACACCAGTGGCAGGCCGAAATAAACGGTTCGGCTCCATGGATTGAATTAGATTGGAAACAACCCGTTTCGCTGAAACAGATAGAATTTACGTTTGATACTGGGTTACATCGTTTTTTGAGAATATCAGGAGAAAAAGTGGTGTTGAAAGATCAGGTTAGAGGGCCACAGCCAGAAACAGTATCCGATTTTTTGATAGAGGTGCTTAATAAGGGGAAATCAGTTTATAAGACTTTGGTGAAGGGGAATTATCAGCGAAAATTTGTTCATCAATTACTAGAGAAAATGACTGTAGATAAGGTACGCATCATTGTGCAAAAAACACATGGCGATAAACTAGCGAGAATATTCGAAATCCGCTGTTATTCCTGAATAGAAGAATAACAATAAAAAGATGCGCTGGGTTCGGGGAATTTTGAATCCAGTGCGATAATCCAAATAAAACAAAAATGAAATTAAAACATATAATTGCCGTTTTTTTTGTTGCTGTGCAAATGTTACAAATATCTTATGCGCAGCAGTCAGTTAATTTACAAGATGGCCTGGTGGGGTATTGGGCTGTAAATGAAGGAAGTGGTAACTCAACTAAAGATAGCACTTCTACAAATGCCGATGGAACTTTGGTAGCTGCTTCATGGGTAGAAGGATATTATGGCCAGGCAGTCAATTTTATATCCTCTTCCAACGGTTATATAGATATGGGGAAGAAGCTTTATAATAAGCTAAATAATGCCAGCCAGATTACATTATCCTGCTGGATTAAAAATACAGATCACCCTGATTTACGTTATGATATATTCAATACATTTAACGCTTCGGGCTCCGGATTTTGTGTGTATTTAGCACCCAAAGGAGAATTGAGAATCGGTGGACGGAGCACTGCAACAGAAGCATTTAAATCCAATGGCTTTAACTATACTTTTTCTGGAACCTGGGTACATGTTCTGGCAACTGTTGATTATGCAAACAAAGAGTTTATTCTATATCTGAATGCTACTAAGATACCAGTCAAGGTAGGTGCTTTACCAAATTTTAGCAGCAATAAATATCAGGTGTCAAGCCAGAATGTAAACGATTTTATAGGAGGCTTTAAAGGGCGGAATTATACTTTTAATGGGGGAATTGATGACGTAAGGTTATATAACAGAAAACTAAATGAGGATGAAATTTATGCCTTAGCCCGTCCTGACCTGAATCCGAATTTAGTAAGCGCCCAGGATAAAGAACGTGAAAAAGTTAACGGACTGAGTGCGTTAATGCAAAATAATGTCGCTTTATATGCCGATAAAAATCACGCTATAGTTGGAAATAAAAGATATTTTATCGACGGAAATAACGCTGCTATAATGCCATTTATCGAGTGTGGATATTTATACGTCCCCGTATCATTTGTAGCGAAAAAATTTAATGCAAATGTCAATTGGGATAAAGAAAATGGCATAATGACAATTATTGATGGGACCAGAACGGTAGAAATTAAAAACGGGACTGATTTTATCAAAGTAAATAATCAGAAAGTACAGATAAAAGGCGCTGTACTTGTTAAAAATGAGACTTTATTTGTCCCTTCAGAGGCGGTTGCAACAGCACTCAATAAACAGATATACCAAGGTTTGTTGGGGAAACTAGCAGTTTATGGAAATAACATCAACGCTTTTAAAGACGAGGCTTCAAAAGAGATAGTAGCCATTATGCCCGGATATTTTTTACCAGAAAAATATTCGGCCCCGAAAAGAGATGTGAGAGATACCCGACAGGAATTGCTATATCTAGATCCTGCACAAAAGAAATATGTGGCAAATCCGAGTATAGAGAAATTGCCTGATGGTACGTTTATAGCAAGCTGTACAAATAGCGGTACCGGTTTGGTCACTTATATATTTCGCTCGACAGATGGTGCCAAATCATGGAACTTAGTGACAACACTTTCAGATATCATGTGGGCAACACTCTTTCACCATAATGGCGCTCTTTATCTGATAGGAACAAAGAACAGCTTGGGGGATATTGTTATACGCAAGAGCATGGATAAAGGGACAACGTGGACAACCGCTACCAACAGTCAGACAGGAGTTTTGTTTAAGGGAGGGACTAATCCATACGATAATCCTCCTAATCACCATACAGCACCTACACCTGTATTAAAAGCAAACGGGAGAATTTACAGAGCCTTTGAGGATAATGATCCTCACGAATTTCCAAAGATGAAAGCGTTTCTAATTTCCGCCTCGGAAAATAGTGATCTGCTGGACGCGTCAAACTGGACGGCTACTGATAAAACTTCATACGATTATCAAAATTGGAAAGAACCGTATAACTTTTTGGCTCCAGGTTGGTTAGAAGGTAATGCCGTTCAGGCTCGTGATGGAAAAGTGTGGAATTTCATAAGGTTTAATTCAAGACCATATGCAGATAAAGCAGCAGTATTACGTCTTTCTTCAAGTGGTCAGCAATTACTATTTAATTATCCGCAGGATATCATAGATTTTCCCGGAGGAACTACAAAATTCTCTATTAAATATGATACCAAGACACATAAATATTACTCTCTTGTAAACAATAGCGTAGATACCACTTTTGCAGGACATAGATGTGTGCTTTCTCTCGTAGTATCAGATGATTTGATTAACTGGAAGATAGTTGAAACAGTTCTTTATGATGACAACCTGCATATCTGGGAAGACTCTATGTTATTAGTTGGATATCAATATGTAGACTTTGTATTCGATGGAGATAACATTGTGTTTGCCGTAAGGGAGTCGTGGGGTGGTGCTGCTAACTATCATGATGCGAACAGATTTACTACCTATATACTGAAAGATTATGCGAAATATGTTGAATAAGAGATTTTACAAGATAAAACTTGCTTGTCTGTTGTTGGTATTGTTTACTGTATGTCAATTGGGTTACAGTCAGGTAAACAAGTATAAAAAACCTCCGGGTAGTGTAGTTGATTACAGTCCTGCGTCTAGTGGGAAATACATAGGTTCGCCATCAATATGTATCAGAAGCAATGGAGATTATATTGCTTCACATGATTTCTTTGGCCCAAAAGCGGTAGAAAGAAAGCTTGGTGTAACTACTGTTTTTAAATCTGAAAATAAAGGAAAAACATGGAAACAAATCAGCCTGATACAAGGGCAATTCTGGTCTAATCTTTTTGAACATAAAGGAGAGCTGTATTTATTGGGAACAGATCGGGAATACGGAAATTTTATTATCAGAAAGTCCACGGATGGGGGCTATACATGGTCCGAGCCTAAGGATGAGAATACAGGTCTTTTATTGGCAGGTCAATATCATACAGCACCAATGCCGCTACTTATACACGATGGACGTTTATGGCGGGCTATAGAAGAAATTGACCCACGTGAGAAGGCATGGGGTAAGATGTTTATGAGCAGTATGGTCTCTGCAGATATAAATGGCGATTTGTTGAAAGCATCAAACTGGAAAAAAGCAAGCAGCCTTCCCTATAACCCAACCTATTTAAACGGGCAATTTGCAGCCTGGTTAGAAGGAAACGCAGTATTAGATAAACAAGACAAAGTTGTGAATGTGCTAAGAGTAAGCACAAGTGTTGAAGGTACAGAGAAAGCGGCAATAGTTAAGGTTGCTGATGATGGTTCGACAGTTACATTTGATGAGAATAAAGATTTTATAGATTTTCCGGGAGGGTCTAAAAAATTTACCATTAGATATGACAGCACAACAAATTTATACTGGACGCTTTCTAATGTTATAGCTCCTGATCTGATGAAAATAAAAGATACCGGAAAGATTAGGAATACCATTGCGCTATGTTCATCAGACAATCTGCGAAGTTGGAAGATACACAAGTATATCCTTCATCACGAAGATATGAATAAGCATGGTTTTCAATATGTAGACTGGCAATTTGAAGGCAGAAAGAATATAATCTTCGTTTCCCGGACGGCTTTTGATGATGCCTACGGAGGCGTACACAGGCAACACGATGCCAATTATCTAACTTTTCACAGGATAAAGAATTTTAGAAAATATAAAGACCATATTAAATAATCAGATCATGAGGATAGTAACCGCAGTATTTGTACTGCTTGTATTTTTAACGAAAAACGGTGTTTGTAATATTGACACCCTAAACACGATCATACCTAAACCTTTACATTATACAAGCTTAACCGGCAATTTTGAAATTAATCAACAGACCATAATATATGTAGAACCTGGTAAGCCCGATTTAAAGCAGGTAGGAGAACAGTTGTCTGATGAAATTTTTACTCTCATAGGCTTAAAACCTCAGGTAATACAAAAAAATATAAATGTTAAAAGCAATTATATCAGTTTAACTACAAAAAATGCGGTAGATTCTTTAGGAAATGAAGGTTACAAATTAATATCGGGACAACAGGGCGTTGTTATTTCTGGTAAAGATGCCCACGGCGTATTTTACGGAATGCAATCTCTTGTGCAGTTGATCGGTAATAGTCGCATTAAAGCAAAAATCCCTTCAGTGGAAATTTATGATAAACCTCAGTTTGTGTGGCGAGGTCTTATGTTGGATGTAGGACGATATTTCTATTCGGTAGAGTTTATTAAAAAAACGATAGATAACATGGCCAGGTATAAAATGAATACCTTTCATTGGCATCTAACAGAAGATCAGGGTTGGCGGATAGAAATAAAAAAATATCCTGAATTAACAACGAAAGGAGCATGGCGTTCTGAAACACAGATGTTTAGAAGTCCCAGAGGCATAGATAAGAACCCTCATGGTGGATTTTATACACAGGAACAAGTAAAAGAAGTGGTGAAATATGCACAATCTAAATTTATAACCGTTGTGCCCGAAATTGAAATGCCAGGGCATTCATTAGCTGCGCTATCGGTTTTTCCTGAATTGTCCTGTACGGGAGGGCCTTTCGAAATTCCAGGTCAATGGCGGGTAGAAAAAGATGTTTATTGCGCAGGAAACGAAAAAACATTTAAATTTCTGGAAGATGTTTTAACAGAAGTAGTAGCGTTATTTCCCGGCAATATTATTCATATAGGAGGTGATGAATGTCCTAAAGATCGTTGGAAAGCATGCCCTAAGTGTCAGGCCAGAATTAAAAAAGAAGGTTTGAAAGATGAACACGAACTTCAAAGTTATTTTATAAAAAGAATAGAGCAATTTTTGCTAACAAAAAATAAAAATATAATAGGGTGGGATGAAATTCTGGAAGGTGGATTGGCTCCAAATGCGATGGTTATGTCCTGGAGAGGAACAAAAGGCGGGATAGAAGCAGCCAGACAAAAGCATGAGGTTGTAATGAGTCCCAGCGAATTCATGTATCTTGATTTCTATCAGGGAGAACCTCATTTAGAGCCTTATTCTTACAGCAGTAGAATTCTGCCAATACAAAAGGTATATTCTTATGAACCTATACCTGACGAATTAAACGCTTCTGAAAGGAAGTTTATCAAAGGAGTTCAGTCAAACGTATGGACAGAGCATATTCATTCTGAGGATGCTGTACAATATATGATGTATCCAAGAGTAGCAGCAGTTGCTGAAGTGGGGTGGACATCTCCACAACTAAAAAACTGGGAAGATTTTTCAAGTAGGGTAGAATATGAGTTTGCCAATTATGAAAAATCAGAAACCAATTATGCAAAGAGTATTTACAATGTTTGGTGCGAAGCAAAAACAGACAGTGCTTCATCTACAGCTAAAATTTCTTTAAAAACCTACGGCTATAAAACTGAGATTCGTTATACATTGGATGGAACGGAGCCTACAGTCAATTCCAAAAGATATATAGAACCTTTTGATATAAAATTACCACAGAATATAAAAGCAGCCGCTTTTAGAAATGGTAAGAGAATAGGTAAAGTGAATATGAGGACGTTTGCAATTATAAGTACCAGATAAATATATTGATATAGCTATAATAAAGGGAGAAGGATCAATGAGTAAAAATAGCTTCTCCCTTAAATTACGTGATTAAGATCTTGTAAAACCTGACTATACAACCATGCAATTATCTTAATCGTATGAGATTCATAAGTGCCCGTAGCCACACAGGACGATTCTGTTGCAAGAAAGAATTCAAACTTCAAGATAATGGATGCTTACTAAAAAAATAATATATTTGTTATTGTAGCAATCCATTATAAGCTCTTTTGCATAAGATACATACAGATAACGAGTTATTAGACTTATTGAAGTTGGGAGATAAATCTGCTTTGGATGAAATCTATAAGAGATATTATGGGATTTTGTATAGCCATGCTTACAGAAGATTGCCAGATAGAGAAGAGGTAAGGGACATTGTTCAGGAGGTGTTTGTATACCTTTGGAATAATAAAGCAAACATCATCATAACCTCCAGTTTATCTGCTTATCTATATACCTCCGTAAGAAGTAGAGTGCTGGACGTATTTCGCCGTCAAAAGGTAAGAAATGCCTACACACAATCCTTACAGACTTTTATAGATTCAGGAGAGAATTTAACAGAAGAAAGATTAAGAGAAAAAGAGCTTATTCAATTGGTAGAAAGAGAAATAGCATTTTTACCACCACAGATGCGGCGTATATTTGAGATGAGTCGTTTTAAAGATATGACTCACCAGCAAATTGCTGACGAGTTGCAAATTAGCCCTCAAACCGTTCGTACACAAGTTAGAAATGCCCTCAGGATATTAAGAGTAAAATTGGGAGCTAACATATTTACGCTGTTTTTTTAAAGGGACACAAGTTGTACTCTTAAATAGTATTATCTGGGTCAGTGTTACCGGTAACCTCGATTCCGGTTCTCGTATTAGCGTCAAGTTAAGAACTTTTAGCAATTTAACCGTATTATAATCCCCTCACCCTTAATTCCTCCCCGAAGTCCGTCTGCCGGACGGTCAAGGAGTGGGAGAGACGGAAGTGCAAAATTTAAGAAATTGTATTTCATAGCAGAAACATTGTACTTTTCTCCTTCTCCCCAAGGGAGAAGGTGCCCAAAGGGCGGATGAGGGCGACTCTTAAATTGGCTCGTATACGTTTCTCAGGAGGGAGGTCCCCTGGTTTATAGCAGTGATTTAAGTTTTGACTACTGCTTAGTTATCGTTAGTACGGTATTCCGCAGAGATATCTCCCTGCTGTCGATATGACGTGGCAAGGTGGGACCTCCAAGTGAGTGCTAGGATTTTCCACTATCTGCCACCATTTGCTATATTCTGCCGACATTTCATATATTTCTTCGAGACCGCTTCGAGGCTTCTTCGGGAAATACCCCCTATTTCCCGAAGGAATCCCGAAGCAGAGTCGAACAACTTCCCAATTTTAACAGCCTTTTACCCTGAAATTGGCAATGAATAACTGCTGCTCTGCCAAACAAAAGTCCTTAAAAAAAGAGACCATAGCTTAAATATTTTCCGCCGATGAAAATAAAAAAATAAAATTTTTCAATTTGTTCTACCCCCAGTACAAATCTTATGCGTCTTATAGATAAAAGGACCAGACCTAAATTAATTTAGATAATGAAAAAAGCAGACCAACTGTTGGACCGATACCATTCTGGCAAAGCTACGCCGGAAGAAAAAGCTATTGTAGAGAGCTGGTATCTTAAATACAAGACAGGGGAATCTGATCTGAAACCCGAAGTTCTGCTTGAAGATTATGAAAAAGGCCGGAAACAATTGCATCAAACCATAAAATACAAAGACAAGAAAGTTATAACAATATGGCCTCGCGCAGCTGTAGCGGCTTCTTTGCTGGCCTTTTTAACTGCTATTTTTTATTTTTTCAATTCAACTAAAAAAAATGAGGAACCGAAACAGCTCGTTTCAGATAAATTACCGCAGGTAGAAGCAGTTACCCTAACGTTAGGTGACGGAAGACAGGTTAATCTGGATGCTAATAATATAGGGGAAGTTGTAAAAGAAGGCGGCTTAAATATACAGCAAACAGCAGATGGGCAATTGATATATACTGCAGTGGACCATACTAAAAGTGATAATCAAAATAATTACAATACTATAGAAACTCCGGTAGGAACACAATATACTGTTATATTACCAGATGGCAGTAAGATATGGTTAAGTTCTGCATCCAGATTGCGTTATCCAACACATTTTTCAGGCAAAGAACGGATAGTTGAACTTTCTGGAGAAGCGTATTTTGAAGTTAAATCTGTTTATGCGAATTCTTCCTCTAAAAAGATTCCTTTTATTGTGTTATCCGGTAATCAAACTGTAGAGGTATTAGGAACACAATTCAATATTAGTGCTTATAAGGATGATGCAACAATTAAAACCGCACTTTTGGAAGGAGCTGTAAAAGTATCTTTAAAAAGCAAGCGAAATAGCGGTTCGGAAGTGTTCTTAAAGCCAGGACAAATGGCTTTAAATAAGCTCAATAACTCAGCATTGGAAACCAGTAACATAGATGTAGATGATGTATTGGCGTGGCGGGAAGGATATTTTATTTTTAATAATGAGAACATCAGAGATATTATGAAAAAGGTATCCAGATGGTATGGGTTCGATGTAGAATACCATGGAGATATGTCTGACGTTGAGTTTCAGGGTAATTATTTAAGAACAAGAGATTTATCAAATCTTTTGAAAATGTTAGAAATGACGAATAAAGTTAAGTTTAAAATACTACAGAAAAACAGCTCGGAAAGGAGGGTACTTGTAATAAGAGATAATTAAATAAAAAAATAATCCTTTAAACAGGAGTGTTACCAGCACTCCCGTTTATGTAAAGCATAGTATTTATGCTTTGAATAGGATAATTAGTAACTGATCATAAATAGTCAAAAATTAAACCTAAATCAAATGTATAAAAATTCCATCGCATTGCGATGTGGCACACTTTATTGTTTCCTGAAATTTCTCTTTATCATGAAGCTTAGTTTTATTTTCATAATGATAACCGTTTTGCAGGCTAACTCCGCATCATTTGCCCAAAAAGTGAATGTAAAAGTTGTAAATGCACCTATAAAACAGGTTTTTTATCAACTTACTCAACAAACAGGTTTTAATTTTATAGCAGACGCCAGTCTGGCTAAGAAGATAAAACCTGTAACTCTTGATTTGAAGAATGCCAGTATGGAGGAAGTGCTGAATAAATGCTTTAAAGGAATTGCCATAGATGTTGTAGTAAATAAGGGAGTTAAGACAGTGTTTATTAAAGAAAATGAAAAGGGGGTATCTCAAGTAAAACAATCTTTAATTATAAACGGTAACGTTAACGATGAACGTAATGAGCCTTTAGCTGGCGTTAGTATTAAACTGAAAAACGGACAAACCAGTACCGTATCAGATGTTAATGGAAACTTTGTTATTAATGTACCCAATGAAGAAGCGATTTTAATTTTTAGCTTTTTAGGTTTTGCTACACAAGAGAAAAGAGTCGGAAATAGTAAAGTGTTGAATATTAGGCTTGTTCAGGAAGTTTCTAAACTTAATGAAGTTGTAATTATTGGTTACGGTGCAACAGTTTCCAGAGAAGATTTAACCGGTGCGGTAGGAACAGCAGATTTGGAAGATATGCGTGTTGCTCCTGTTGTCTCTTTTGATCAAGCTTTGGCGGGGAGAATTGCTGGCGTTCAAATACTTTCTAATGATGGACAACCGGGAGAAGAAGGGATTAATATTGCTATTCGTGGACAGAATTCTTTAACACAAGATAATTCCCCGCTGTTTGTGGTAGACGGTTTTCCGATGGAAGATTTTGATCCAACCTCACTTTCAATAGATGATATAGAGTCGATAGATGTTTTAAAAGACGCATCGGCATCTGCTATTTATGGTGCGAGAGGAGCTAACGGTGTAATTGTTATTCAGACAAAAAAAGGAAAAATAGGTGAGCCTGTTATAAGTTATTCGGCAACTGTAGGTTTTCAGGAAATAACAAAGAGAATGGATTTATTGAGTCCATACGAGTTTGTAAAATATCAAATAGAAAGAAGTGCAACCAATATTGCAAAATACACACCGGCAGATTTGCCTACGAGTAATCCAGACTATAATTCTGCAGGTAATACATTAGAATCTTATAAAAAGATTAAAGGTATTGATTGGCAGGATGAACTGTATAGGTTAGGCAATACGCAAATACATAACTTATCTATCAGAGGTGGCTCACAACAAACAAAATATTCTATATCGGGCTCTATTTATGATCAGCGGGGTGTTATTTTAAATACGGGTTTATCCCGTTATCAGGGTAGAGTTTCTTTGGATCAACAATTGACAAAAAAGCTTAATGCAAGTTTAAGAGTCAACTTTAGCCGGAATAACTCATTCGGTCAGCTAGCTTCAGAAGATCCTATAAATGGACAGGCCAGTAGTAATTTGCTTTTTGGTGCCTGGGCATATAGACCCGTAACCGGAAGGGAAACAGAAGAAAACGATGTTGATGAAGATTTTATTGAAGATTTTAGAGATGAAGAAACAACTTTTATCTATGATTACAGAGTAAATCCGGTGCTTTCTGCTGAAAATACTTATAGAAAAAGCAGGGCAAATAATATAAATTTTAATGGAAATGTCGATTATAAGGTCTTAAAAGACTTAAGTCTTAAAGTTACCGTAGGATTTGATAAGCGGCAAACTAACACCGAAAATTTTTACAACTCCCAAACTGCTAGAGGCTCGTCAAAACTTCCTAATAATACAAGAGGTGTACAGGGAAACCTCACTCTTTTTGATAGGGAAATTTGGACAAACTCATCTATACTTAGTTATAAAAAAAGATTTAATAAAAGAAATAGTTTGGATGCGCTCTTCGGATATGAAATACAGGGAATTGATAATTCCAGAATAGGGCTTTCCAATCAACAGATACCTAATGAATTCTTAGGAATAAGTGGGATGGATGAAGGTGTAACGCTGCCGAATACTGTTGCATACTCCAGCTCTGTTTTAGGCTCGTTAATAAGCAGGGTTAATTACAGTTATCTTTCCAAATATCTTTTTACAGCCACGTTTAGGGCAGATGTTTCTTCCAAATTTGCTCCGGGTAATCGTACCGCATACTTTCCTTCCGGAGCATTTGCCTGGCGAATGGGACAAGAAAAATTCCTTAAACAAAGTAAGGTTATATACGATGCTAAACTTAGGATCAGTTATGGTACAACCGGGAATAACAGGGTAACGGATTTCGCATATTTATCGCCTATTATCGGAACAAATGTTTCAGAATCATATTCACAGAACAATGGAGAGCCGGTTTTAGGAATGTTTCCGGGGACTTTAGGCAATAAAGATTTAAAATGGGAAACAACATCTCAGATTGACCTGGGTTACGATATATCTTTTTTGAAGAACAAAATTGCATTAACAGTAGATGCTTACCGGAAAACGACATCAAATTTGCTGTTAAATGCAAATGTCCCTTACAGTTTCGGATACCAAAGGGCATTCAAGAATATAGGTAAAATAAGAAACGAGGGATTAGAATTTTCTTTAAATACAGTCAATATTAAAAACAAAAATTTCGACTGGAAAAGTAATATCAATATATCCTTCAATAAGAATAAAATCCTGGCTCTTTCTGAAGATGAACAGAAAATGTTCAGTAAAATTAACTGGGCGGCCAATTACAATGCAACGTTCTTGTATGCGGCCGAAGTAGGAGGTCCTGCAGCCATGTTTATAGGGCAGGTTTTTGACGGAGTTTATCAATATTCAGATTTTGAAGAAGTGTCTCCCGGGAAATATTATCTAAAACCAGACATTCCATATACGGGAACAGATAGAGACAATATTAAGCCAGGAGATATCAAGTATAAAGACTTAAATGGTGATGGCGTTATTGATGAATATGATATTACTATTATAGGAAATCCGGTGCCGAAACATAGTGGCGGTTTTGTAAACAACTTCAGATACAAAAATTTCAGTTTAAATGTGTTTTTCCAATGGGTTTATGGAAATGATATCTTTAACGGGAACAGAATCTATTTTGAGGGTAACCCGTCTAATGTCCCGAATTTAAACCAATATGCTTCTTATGCTGACAGATGGACTCCAGAAAATCAGAGTAATACCATGTTTAGGTCTGGAGGTTATGGTCCCGCATATTATTCCTCAAGGTTAATTGAAGATGGTTCTTTTCTAAGGTTAAAGACCGTGTCTTTAGGTTATGAAATTCCCAAGAAAATATTAAGCAGATTTAAAATATCCAATATGAATTTGTCTTTGGTTGCACAAAATTTATATACATGGACAAAGTACTCGGGAATGGATCCAGAAGTATCTGCCAGGCATTCAACTTTAACTCCCGGATTTGATTTTTCGGCTTATCCAAGAGCGAGAACAATAGCATTTTCTTTAAGAACAACTTTTTAATGTTGATAATATGAAACGTTTTATTAGATATTTTTTGCTTGTATATATACTCATGTCATTTGCTGGATGTAAAAAGCTTTTTGACACCAACCCTCAGGATTTTGTTGATCACGAACAATTTTATCAGACTGAACAACAACTGAAAAATGCATTAATGGCAGTTTATAGCCCATTAGGAAAAGGTGAATTGTATGGGGCGCGGATGATTGGCAGATTAGGTATGGATGCGGATGAAGCGTTCTACAATTCAAGCATATTTACGGGTGTGTTAGACAATAGTACTATACCTACTGATTCATATATAACCAGCTTCTGGAGAGTTTGTTATGAAGCTATTAATAGGGCTAATCTGCTTTTAAAATATATTGACAAGCCTAAAATGAATGAAAAGGACAGGAATGTAATTAAGGGCGAAGCACTATTTTTAAGAGGATATTATTATCTGTTGTTAACCAGTAACTTTGGGAATATCCCCTTAATTCTTGAACCGAGCTTATCAGGTTCTCAATCTCCCAACATACAACAAACAACAAGTAAAGAGGTTTACGAACAAATTATATCAGACTTAACAGAAGCACAAAGTATTGTGTTAACCGCAACCGAAATAGGATATGGCGGAAGGGTTAATCGTTCTGCAGTACAGGGAATTCTGGCCAGAGTCTGTTTATATATGGCGGGCAATCCTATAAATGACTTTACCAAATATGAAGTTGCCAGAGCATGGGCAGATAGTGTAATAACCTCGGGTGAGCATCAGCTCAATGCCAGTTACGCCGATGTATTTAAAAATTATGCTACAGATACTTATGATATTAAAGAAAGTATCTTAGAAGTAGAATTTTACGGGAATTCTACCGGAATTTATACCGAAGGCGGGACGGTAGGTAATGCCAATGGAATAAGATATACAACAAACCCAGCCGATCCGCGCTATGGAAGATCAGATGGTTTTTTAAATATTACTCCCAGATTATGGAATCTATATCCAGATGCAAGTAGTTTAATATCAGGCGACCTAAGAAGGGATTGGTCTATAGCACCGTTTTCTTTGTCAGGTAATCCGGCAGTAGAAAAGGCGTGGACTGTTACCCAGATTATAAACAGGTATCCGGGTAAATTTCGTCGTTTTTACGAGACTGTATCACCAAAAACAAGTAGTACTCCTCAAAATTTCCCTTTATTAAGGTACTCCGATGTTCTTTTAATGTATGCCGAAGCAGATAATTATATGAATCAGGGGCCAACTCCTAAAGCTTTGGAATCTATTAACCAGGTTAGAAGAAGAGCTTATGGTTTACCGGTAAGCTCTCCAAGTACAGTAGACTTAGAGATGAATATTTCATATGAGGATCTTCTTAAAGAAATAAAAGACGAAAGATCAAGAGAACTCAGCTTTGAATGTTTGCGAAAAAGGGACCTGGTAAGGTGGGGAGATTTTTTGAAGAACATGAAAGAGGTTTACAGTCAGGTAATAGACATAGACGCCAATTCAAGAGCTGTACCTGTTTACAGAAATGTATCTAAACGCGATGAATTGTGGCCTATACCTGCTTATGAAATGGGCGTAAATTCTTCTTTGGTTCAAAACTTTGGGTGGTAATCAAAGAGGTTAAAGACTGAAAGCATAAAGTTCCAAAGGCATCCCTTTGGAGTTAAACGCATGGCAGCATAGTGATTTTAATGTAAAAATAATGAATAGAAAAGTTATGAAATGGATTAAGGCATTAATAATACCGGTAATTATTTCTTCTTGCAGCAAGCCAGATTTTAAAAAGGCCGAATTAGACGTACATGTTGAAGATATTGAATACAAAGTAGGTGATCCTATATTTTTTGATATTAAAAGTAATGCAGATAATATAGTCTTTTATTCGGGGGTAGCATATGGCGATACTTTAAGTGAATATAAATACAAGGATGGCAGACAGGTATCAATAGAGGATTTAAAGATGTCGTTTAATACCAAGCTTGGAACTGCCGGTACTCAGGTAAACCAGTTGCAGGTGCTGGTTTCTAATGATTTTAATGGGGTGTATTCTGCTCAAAATGTCGATGCGGCAACTTGGACAGACATTACTTCAAAATTTAACCTGGCTACTTCTACAGCGGTGGTTAATAGTGGTGAATATAGTTTAAACCAATATACAGAACCGGGAAAGCCGTTTTATATATGCTTTAAATATATTGTAAGACCCAGAATAGCATATAAAACTTCGCGAGACGTGACAATCAGCGAATTCCTGATAACTAATGAAGGAAGTCTGGGTAAGCATAATGTAACCACTTTTATCCGATCTGGTTTTGCTTCGGAAACAGCTGTATTAAAGGGAAATTTTACTCCGGCTGAGGGGCGAAATGTTTTCTCAAGTACATCAATCCAATTAAGAGGTAATACTGCCTCGGGAACAACGGAAGAATATACCGAAGCCTGGGTTATTTCTAAGCCTATCAATACAGACTTCCTGGTATTAGGCGCGGATAAATCTATTCCCTTAAAAGGGTATAAAGATTTGCGTCAGGAAGCATTTTATTATACTTATTACAAACCAGGTACTTATACAGCAACTTTTGTCGCTTTTAATCTGAATGAAGATGGTAGAGACTCTGTAACCAAACAATTAAATATAACTGTAAAACCTTAAATTTTATAATATGAAAAAATTAATACTTACAGTAGCTGTTTTCGCTTGTACAGTTATGCTATATGCTCAAAGTTCCTGGGTACTGGAAAATGAGACCGTAAATTATAATATGACTGGTGCTGCATCAACTCCTCACACTCGCACTGGTGCAAATTTAAGTTTAATTTCTACTACTAATACGCCGGCTTATCTACCCTGTCCCACAGATGGAATAGTGCATGTGCTAACCAGTTCTGCTTATAGCAGTGAAACTTTTAGCGGTAACAAGTTTGTTTTAGATCAAGAGAATGCAACCTTGACTCTTAATGCTACAAACTCATACACTGTATCGAACAGGTTTTCTATGTACGACTTGTCTAGTTCTTCTCCGCTGACAAAATTGTCTTTTAGTATTGCATTTAATGAAAATACTTCACCCAATTCGATCTGGCAATTTGTAATTGGACGTAAACATACGGATCCTGATGATGAAATATTTACAAAAACAGCCGTTGTTGGGAATGGGGCACTTACTGACGTTTTTAGTGGTTTCAAATGGGTAATAACAAACGATGTTAACGGTAGGAAAATTTTGTTTCAATACAGAAGAAAAAACTCGCCTACGGCTGCTGGTACAAACACAGATATATCTTCCACCACATTTGAAGCAGGAAAAACGTATCATATAGAGATAATCTGCAACAACACAGACCAGTCTCAGCAGTTTATGCTTACTGGTAATCCAATAACAATTAATTCAATGCGGACAATGGTTATTGTTAATAATGCTATTGTGTCTATTGCAAATGCAACAGATGGAGCTAGTAATAATCAGATCCATTCAAACATTATGCCGGTTAGTACCACTATTAATAGCTTTGCTTTTTCAGGTAATAGGCCTCAATCTGAATCGACTACGGATTCAGAAATCACATTAAGCAATATCAGCTGGAACTATGTAAAACCTTCCGTATTACCTGTTAATTTCATCTCTTTTACTGGTAAGAATATTAACGAAGGTGTTCAACTAAACTGGGAAACAGCTATCGAGGAAAATAATTCGCGGTTTGAAATTTACAGGTCGCATGATGGTCAAACATTTTCTAAAATAGGTTCTCTGTCCGGTAACCTAAATTCTAATCAAATTAACAGTTATTCATTCATAGACGATTCTCCTTTTCAGGGAGGTAATTATTATCAGCTTAAACAAATTGATGCGGATGGGAAATCCAGCACATATGATAAAATTGTTTTTGTAGCAAGCAGTTTTGGAAAAGAAGAGTTTAACGCTTTTGTTTCTCAGGATAAGCAGATTAATATTAAGATTTTTTCAGATAAAAGCGAAAGAGTTTCGGTACGTCTCGCAGATGTCACAGGTCGGGTAATCTATCAGGGCGGTACAACTTTAAGGCAAAATGAAAACCATATTCAACTACCATTGATACCGCTGATTCCAGGTATTTACGTTGTTAGTATGGTTGATGAAGATAATAAGACAAGAACAACGAAAATAATATTATAGTCGATACCTAATATAGTTGAAATGTATAAGAAGAAGTTTTTTTTTAGAACCTTTGTTTTATTAATGACCTGTTTTTTTGTAAAGCAGGGTGTTTATGCTCAAAGTAGAGATAAGGTGTTAGTGCTAGGGGAAAGTGATAAGTTAACCAGCCTGGTAAATAAGCTGAAAGCAGATTTTGATGTCGCTTTTGTTAAAAGTGCTGAAGACATAGCGGCTAATAACTTTAAATTACTTATTCTGGCTTCAGAAAACACCGTTGATGCAGCTTACAGACTTCCGGTACACGAGTTTTTAAAAAAAGGTGGTAACGTTATATTTTTAGGGAAAGAGACTTTTAACTATAAGCCTGATTTCCAAAATGGTACGTTGCTCTCTGATTTCAAAAAAGATTTTGAAATTGTATGGCCAGAAAGAGATTTTAAAATAGCGTCAGTAGATAAACCAGAGATAAAGACCTATGAATGCGCCACCTGTAAAACAATAAGTTTTGAAACCAAAAATCGGGGAATGAGAGATGTCTTGCTAGGGTTGAGTGTTAAGAATAAAGCATCGAAAGCAAAGAATACTCTAAACTTCAGAGCTAAGGGAAGCCATTTTATGGATCTGTTAGCTTTGGAAATAAAAGATACAAAAGGGAAAAAATGGTATTCTTTTCTGCCCGTATATCCAGACTGGGAAACATACTCTGTATCGCTGGCGGATTTTATCCCTGAGAACTGGAGTAATGGTGCTCAGGCTTATCCTTTGTTAGATCCTTCAACGGCAGACTCATTATATATCGGTCTTAATTCGTCTACCGTATGGAAAGAAAAAGCCATGGGTTTTACTTTAGGTGATATTAAAATAGGAGAGAACAGAAAGAACAGTTATCAGCCATCATCTTTATTACAAACGTTAAGATACCCTTTTCAGACAATAGGAATAAAATATCCTGAATGGATCATCGATCCTTTTTTTAATTATAGAAAATTGGATAATGTTAATCTTATAACAAAAGGAAATTTCATTTCTCAGGTGTCTGTTCCTGGTACATTTACAGAAGTTTATGCCTTGCCGGAGTTTTTTTATGAACATCCGGTTTCTACATCTGGTACTGATACCAAAAAGACTTATGACAATAAGGAAAACAGAGTTTCCAGAAGAGAGAAACTATTAGTAGATAAAAGCTCGGGCGCTGTTGTAGGAGAATTTATACAGTTTGCTAACGGGCCATATAAGTTAGGATCCATCAGTTCTTTAGGTATAAATATTTCTGAGATTCAGGCTAAAGCCGGAATAAGTGATTTAATAGCCAATCTGATTAAAGAAGTTGCAGGTAAGCCTCGTATTATCAGCGTAGCAGTAAATACAACAGAGAAAAAAGACAACAATTCGATTTATCCGCTTTTTAAAGTAAACATTCAAAATGTAAAAAATCAAATCGTTAAGGGGAAAATCGAATTGCTTATTAATAATGGAGTAACCAATACCCTGGACATTGCGCTTGTTCCAAATGTGAATAAACAATATAGCCTGGAGCTAAAATCGTTACCGGCTATTTTTTCCCTGAAAAACTTTGTGTGGAAGGTAAGATTGACAACAGCAAATGGTATGGATGAATTAACTGATACTGTTGATGTCGAAAAAGCTATGCTGGCATCGTTTAAATTTCTGACAAACGCTCAGAAATTTTATCCGGACGGCAGGTTCTCTAATCATTATTTTGGCGATGCTTATGGAGTAAGGGCTATGTTTGCCTATATGGATTACCTGAAACAAAATCCACAGGCAAAGTCCAAATACCCGGATATTTGGGCAGGATTTTCTGAAAGTAATATAAAAAACAGTGCCGAGAAATTCTATGATATGTTGGTTGCCAGGCAAACATCATTTGGCGCTTATCCAATGGGTTATTCTGAGCATGCTAGTGGATATAATGTTGCTGACGGTGGGCAAATGGCTTTATCTATGATGCAGTCTGCCAGATACATTTCTGACGCAAACAAAAAAAACAGTTATATCAACTCTGTCGTTAAATTTGGAGATTGGGCCGAGGAGTATTATATCACTCCCGAATTATCAGCACAGCTTAAGATATCTCATCCGGAAGAATACAAAAAAGGCCAGGCACTTGCGGGACTTTATGGTTTAGGATTATCAGGAAAGCGAAAACAGCAGACCGGACCATCGTGGGTACTGGCAGATATTATTGCTGCCCAGATTTTATTGTCAAAGCAAGCGAATACAGCAGCAGATAAAAGCAGGTTCAAAGCTATTGCAGAAAGAAACTCAAGGTTTTATGTGAAGGGTAATTATAATGCAGTTGGATATTATCAGGCAGAAGCCTTGTTCTGGATATATTTAACTACACATGAACAAGATTTAAAAGAACTGATTAAAAATAATTTAAAAGAGACGTTTATAGAGCCTCTTTTAAAAGGTATAGAAAACGATATGTTTTTGCTGGGAGGTAGGGCGACATTAAAAGCGTTACCATTAATTTATTATCAAAGATATATTGAAGATAATGAAGATATAAGGGCCGTATTATTTAAATACGTCTGGAATTTTGCAGCAGAGCACAGCTCGAGCTCAATTTATAATACTGCAAAAATTTTTCCTAAGGCTGTTCATGGAGAATCGTTAGCCACATCTAAATATGCTGCATTAAGTAGTCTTTGGGCGATAGAGCTTATCAAACCAGGCAGTAGTTTAGTATCATTTTCAACAAATTAAATAACCAAATACACTAATTTATTATGAATAGCTTAATTAAAAAAAATCTCTTACTCGTATTCCTATCAGTTACAATGATAGCCACTGTAAACGCACAGTTTAAAAAAGGCGATGATGTAATCGTATCTTTCCAGAGCAGTGTTTATTATGGTTCACAAACTAATGATCTATCCGTCCAGATATCAACAGACTTTAATGGGAAAGCTGATTTTGCAGCTTTAAAATCTGCAAAATGGGAAGATGTTACGTCCTTGTTTGAATATACCGATTCAAAGGAAGTTAAGTCTTCCGGGGAAAAAAGTCTTTCTAAATACATACAAGAAGGTAAATCCTTATTTATTGCTTTTAAATATACAGGAAAGGCCTCTGCCAAACCGTCCCAAAGAATGTGGATAATAAAATCTTTTATAGCGAAAAAGGCTGGAAAGAAACTGCAGACATCTGATATAATGTTTATAAATAACCCCGAAAATGACGAAAATGTAAGTTGGGAGATTTGGGGGCAAGGTGCTTTCAGGTTTAGATCCCAAATGACAAAGCAAGCATCTGAAAGCTGGGCCGTTTTAGAAATCAAACCATAAATGCGTAAAGAGAAGTTTAAAAAAATGATTTCGTATAAAACACATCCCTTCCTTCTTTTAAGAAAAATGTATAAAAGTAGTGCTATATTACTGATAGTCCTGCTATTGACAGCTCAGTCAACCTTCAGTCAGTTTGCAGATAAAGATAAAATTTCTCTGTCTTTTGAAAGCAGTGTGTATTATGGATCTCAAAAAAATGACTTATCTGTACATTTATCGACAGACTACAATGGGAAAGCTGATTTATCAGCTGTAAAGTCTGCAAAATGGGAAGATATTACTTCGCTGTTTGAATACGGTGATTCTAAGGCGTATATACCTTCGGGCATAAAAGATATTTCAAAATATATACAGAAAGGAAAACCCTTATTTATTGCCTTTAAGTACACAGGTAAGGCTTCTGCAAACTCGTCTCAAAGAATGTGGATTATAAGAAACCTGATAGCTAAACGAGGGGGAACTAATTTAGAAACATCAGACTTAATATTTGTAAATAATCCTGATAATGATGAAAATGTAGGTTGGGAAATGTTTGGAAAAGCCTTTAGATATCGTAGTCGGTTAACCAAAAAAGCCTCTGAAAGTTGGGCAATCGTGGAAGTTTTTCCGGATAAACAAACGGCAGAAGCAAAAAAGGCAAGTATTTCTGGAAAAACAACAGGTGCAGAAACAGAAAAGGCAGCATCGAACCAGGTTTCTCAAGATCAAATCAGGACTGCAATGGAAAATTTGTATCTGGGAAAAGGACCAGATTTTACAAAATATGCCCATCCAAAAATGGAAGTTATCAATAAATTTAAGGAGGTAGGGTATGAGCGATGGCATATAAAATATCTGGTAGATGAGAATGAATATGCCTATGCGTATCTTCTGATCCCTTCAGGTATTGTTAAAGGCAAAAAATTACCAGCAGTAATTTGTCCGCATCCAACAGCAGATATAGGAAAAGACAGGGTGGTTGGTATTTACGCCGAACCTGCAAAAAATGAAAAAGACCAGATAAGCAGGGAGAACAGAAGATATGCAACAGATTTAGTAGAGAAAGGATTTGTAGTCATTGCACCCGATAGAGCAGCATACGGCGAGAGACGGTTAGAAAACGGTACTTATAAAACAGAGATGCCTGCTTTTCAAAAATATTTAAATGCAAAACATCCCGGCTTTTCCTTAGTAGGTAAGAGTGTGTACGATTTGAGAATAGCATTAAATGTGTTAATCAGCTTAGACTTTGTTGATTCTGAAAATATAGGTGTTATTGGACATTCTTTAGGCGCATGGGATGCTATCATGCTTGTTGCGTTTGAGTCACGTGTTAAAGCTGCGGTAGTAAATTCGGGAGGTATGCTAACTTTTGATCAGAAATTATGGGATCCGAACTCCGGAGATTTAAGGGAATACTTAAAAAATCCGCAAAAGAGCAATCTTGGAAAAAATACTAACCTTTTTATAATGATGGCGGCTCCCAGAGCAATATTGTACCAATATTCTTTATTTGATTCATTTAATAAAGGGAATCCTAATATTCTGGAAGCCCATAGGTCTATTACTGAGTATTATCAATCTATTCTAAAAAGGAAATGGGTCGATTTTAACTTTTATATGCATAACGCAGGACATGATTTTACAAGAGAGTCAAGAATGCTTTCATATGCGTGGTTAGAGGCCAGACTTAAAAAGAGGAGTGATATAATCAATTAACAGGTTTTTATCTAGATATGATTCTCTCAGCCATTAGAGAATGGACGTACATACCTGTTTTTACTATTAAATCTCAGATATGATGATTAGAAATTTACTTTTGATTTTTGTATTATTTATAAATGTTCGTGTTTTCTCTCAGGTTACACGGTTTGTAGGCCCAGAAAGTGTCGGTTCCGGAGATGGAATGACAGCAGCAAATGCAGCAGATTTTTTAAATACTAATTTTTGGACAGACGTTCAGCTATTACTGCAAACGCAACCAGTAACGGTAAAATTTATCGCCGGTATTTATTCCAGGGCATATACCGAAAAACGTCTGTATTTAAATCAAAAAGGACATGCTAAAAATCAGCTGGTATTAGAAGGAGATTTAAATAATACAATTTTCACAGCGCCTACCGGATACGAAACATCGGCCGTTATGGTATGGATTTATAATTCCAGAAATATTACAGTGAAGAATTTTAGTTTTACCGGAAATGGAAGCGTTAATTATGTGTTGAGAGTAACTTCCGGACAGGGCGGTGTAACCAGGGATATTTTAATAGAAAATTGCCGATGGGAAGATATGAGGGGAATTATTTATGGAGCATCTGGAACTGCCCAGTCGACAACGTCCTATGTCACCTATAAAAACTGTACCTTTAAAAGAATAGGGTTAAATAGCGGTTCACACATGATATATAATGCTTATGATTCACATCATATCAGCATTATTGATTCGCATTTCGAAGATTGTACAGGCGATTATGTAAGATTCAGAGATAATTTAGATTATGCCATCGTAAAAGGGTCAATGTTTGCAAGAAATTCTGGTTTTGCAGATTATCCTTTTATTGCAATGCCACTTTTCAATGATATTGATCCGGGTGACGAAATTTTTGCCACAAACTATTCATTTACAAATAACACCTTTACAAATGCGGCAATAGCTATACAGTTTTATAGCAGTGGTTTTGATCCTATAGGACGTAACCATTTATTAACCACTCAGGAAGGTGCAACTCTGACAGGAGGTACAAATCAACAAAAAAAAGATTTACTGCTAAATAACTTTAAGATCAATACCAATCTGGTAAGGATAAATGACAATATCTATAATTCCATAAGCAGGCAGGTAATTATAAAAAGTGTTACAAACTATGGTTCCGTATCTAAAGGCTGGACAGGAGATGCTGATATTTCAAATTTATTTAACAATAGCAGTGATCTGTTACCATGGGAAGAAGATTATTATAATCTTCAGGCTGGTGCATGGAATAATGAAAGTAGAACATTCTCTTATAATTTAGGCGCAAGTACCGGTAATGCAGGTAAAATATTAACAGGTACACCACCGATGACTGCAGGAGGGAGCTCCGTATCTGCAGAAAGTACGCCAGGCTTTTTACCTTACATTCCTGTATCTGCGGGAGGTGGCTATGCCCGGGCAGGCTATCCAAGTTCTAATGCAATCTTTACTTTGCAGGATAAGATTCCGGAAGATGCAACACTAAAAATCAGTTCTTCAGGAAGTGGAAATCCAGCGAAATTCTCATTATACAATATTGCAAACACATCACCTATAACCAGTCTGTTTTTTACTGTAATTTTTAAAGACAGTACTTATCAACAGGTGGAATGGACATGTGCAATGGGAAATCATACTGGTACAGCCAATATACTTTCAAATGCAAGTACTTTATCTGCAAGCTCTTCAACATCAAATCCAGAAGTATTTAATGCTTTCAGGTGGCGAGTGGCAAGAACAAACCCCAATATTATTGACTTTCAGTACAGAAATAAACCGTTAGCCACAGGTAATGCATCATATGTGACGGTTAACTCTACTTCTTTTTACAGAGGCGGTGAATTTGCAGTAGAAGTATATGCTAATAATGATTCGGACCCACAGAGCTATACCCGAGGAGGAGTTGTATATGAAGTACCTTCCAGGGCCTATCATGTTTGGAGTAACGGTGAGCGTATCCTTCGTGAATTGGATGAATATGCGTTTCCGGCTAACCAACTGGCGGCTGGTATTCCAATTAATTCATTTATGGTACACGGAACAAATAGTTCATCTACACCAAGTCCGGATGCTGTTATTGGTGATAACTCAGCAGAATTAGCAATCGGTAAAATCAGGATGGATTTTGTAAGCCAGACACCGATGCCCATAACCTTAATATCTTTTGATGTTAAGAAACAGGACGAGAATATATTGTTGAGCTGGGCGACAAGTTCTGAAACTAATAATTCCTATTTTGAAATTTTACGTTCTGGAAATGGAAAGGATTTTCATAAGATAGGAAACATAAATGGTAGTGCAACTACTAATCAAATTCAAAATTATAATTTTATAGATAAATATCCCTTATTGGGAGACAACTATTATCTGTTAAAGCAGGTAGATTTTGATGGAGAAACCAAAGACTACGGAGTAAAAGTAATCAGTTTAGATTTTGACAATCCAAATAGGTTTAGGGCATATACATCTTCGGAAAATGGAGAAATATATTTTTCTTATCTGTCTGCTACTGAAGGGGAATCCATATTAAAAATATTAAATATTTCGGGAAAAAAGCTGGCCGAGCAACAAAAACTACTGAATAAAGGATATAATTCTTTTTCCTTGATTAGCAATTTGCCAGCAGGGGTTTATATAGCGCTTTTAGAATTTAAAGGTAAGTCTATTGCTTTAAAACTTATTAAATAAACAGATTAAATTAGATATGAAATCAGTTACTTATACATCAGAAAATCAATTAAGCAGGTACATTTTTAAGATACCTTTATTGGCATTATTGGTAATATCATTATTGCTTACAGGTTGCCTTTCTAAAAAGAATTCTCAATCCAATAAATCAGGTTATGATTTATATCTATTGGTAGGCCAGTCTAATATGGTGGGAGTTGGTAAAATAGAAGCTGAAGACACATTGGAACATCCAAGAGTATTTGTTTTAAATGAAACAGACGAATTTGTCTTAGCTAAAGACCCTTTGCCGTTTAAAAGAAAAGCTAAAGGAGTAGGGCCTGGATTAACATTTGGCAAAATAATGGCTGATGCCAATCCTAAAGCTAAAATAGGTCTTATCCCAGGAGCCGTAGGCGGAACAAAAATATCTTATTGGACACCGGATAATCCGAGAGGTCTATATCAGGAAGCAATACGCAAGGCTAAGGTGGCCATGCAACAGGGGAAATTGAAAGGTATCATATGGCAACAGGGAGAATCAGATTCGAATATGAAAGATGCTCCTCTGTATAAAGAACGCTTGCTTAAATTGTTAACAGCTTTTCGTAAAGATTTGGGAGATGATAGATTGCCGATAGTTATTGGAGGTGTAGGAGATTTTCTAAAATCCTCCCAGTATACAGTGGTTAATAAAGCCATGCAGGATGTTGCTGATGAAATAGGAAATGCCAGTTTTTCGCAAGCCAGCACACAAGGACATATAGGGGACAGATTACACTTTAATTCAAAAGCGCAAAGGGAAAACGGGAAAAACATGGCTGCAGCTATGCTAAAAATAAAGAAATAATAAAAACAAAGATTCCTGCTTATAGGCAGGAATCTTTGTTCTGCTTTACCATTTTTGATTGTATCGTGAGCGTAAGAACAAAATTTTCTCTTTTCTGAAGTCAAGAAAGGTTAAGTCCCTAAAACTTTATTCCTGCTCCGAAAGAACCAGTAATCATTCTTGTGCTAAGGTTTTCGCCATTTGAATTCCTGTCTCTGATAAAAATAGGAAGAAGAGTATAACTGAATCTTAGATCGGCATAAATAAGAGCCCCCGACCGGTTTCTGCCACCCAAGCTGAGACCTGTGATTATGCTGGAATTAAATGTTCTTACATCTTTTAAGTCTTTGGTAACATCGGATGGCGAAGAACCAGGACCTGCATTCGCCTTTGGATAACGTGTAGCATTCATCGCATGTACGGCTATGGCAGGAGCCAAACCCGCATATATCATCGAACTTCCAGAGGAAGATAGTGTGTAACCTGCCTTTAGTGGTAATTCCAGATAATCTATATTATATTTGAAATAGGTATATGCCTGTTCTGTTCCATTGTCTCCAATAATAAGGACACTATTATTTTCTTTTCTGTAAGCCATACCTCTCGCGTTATACAGCACTTCGGTGCCTAAGATAAAACGATCTGTTTTTGCATAATCAAAAGTAAGTCCGATGAAAGCCGATATTCTGAAAAATCGTTCATAGTCATTAGAGCCCGAATTACTTTTAGTTCCTAAACCTTCTATATCTTTTGTAAAGAAGGAACCGTTTAGTCCACCTTTTAAGCCAATAGATAAAGGCTTTTTTGTCTGCGCAAAGACAACTACATTTAAACAGACTAATACTGATAGAGAGAGTAATTTTTTTATCATTTTGGTTACGATTGGTTGTTTTGGTTTAATAAATAAGTACCTAAAAAAACTCCGTGCATCGAAATGACGGAGTTTTGTATCTTTTTAGACTGCCTTTATGCGTCTCTTGAATTATTATTGATAAACTTTATTTCTCAAATAATGATCCAGCACTACTAAAGCTGCCATAGCTTCAACAATAGCGACCGCTCTGGGAACTACACAAGGATCGTGGCGACCTTTACCTTTGATTTCATCAATCTGGCCATCTTTATTGATGGTTTGCTGGTTGGTCATAATAGTTGCTACCGGTTTGAATGCCACCCTGAAATTGATGTCCATTCCGTTAGAGATACCGCCTTGTATACCTCCTGAGAAATTGGTTCTGGTAATTACTTTTCCGTCGGTATCCACATCGAAGATGTCATTATGTTCTGAACCTCGCATGGTGGAACCATCGAAACCTGAACCATAATCAAAACCATGGACAGCATTGATGCTCAGCATAGCTTTGCCTAGGTCGGCGTGTAATTTATCAAACACAGGCTCGCCTAATCCAACCGGACAGTTTTTGACAGTACAGGAAACTTTGCCACCTATGGTGTCGCCAGCTTTTCTTACCGAATCAATTAATGCAATCATTTCGTTTGCAGTAGCCGGATCGGCACATCTTGCGATATTGCTTTCCCTTAAAGCTTCAAATTCTGAAACCGAAGAAATGTCAACATGGGGAGCATCTATTGTCCCAACTGAAGAAACGTGAGCTGCTATTTCGATGCCTACCTGTTTCAATGCCAATTTCGCAATTGCTCCGGCGGCAACGCGGGCGGCGGTTTCTCTTGCAGAAGAGCGACCACCACCACGGTGGTCTCTTATGCCATATTTTTGATGGTAGACATAATCGGCATGTGAAGGCCTGAAAACGTCTTTATTGTGATCGTAATCTTTGGATTTCTGATCTTCGTTAGGAATGATGATTGCGATAGGAGTACCTGTGGTTTTTCCTTCAAAAACACCAGATAAAATCTGACAAGTGTCAGATTCTTTTCTTTGTGTGGTGATTTTAGATTGACCAGGTTTACGCTTATCCAGTTCGTTCTGGATAAATTCTTCATCAACAGTAACATTTGGCGGACATCCATCAATGATAACCCCAATAGCTTTACCGTGAGACTCTCCAAAAGTCGTAATTCTAAAAATCTCTCCGAATGAATTTCCTGCCATTTTTTTAGTATCTAGTTTTAGTAGCGTTAAGCTTTCAGCCTTCGGCTTTTAGCTTAACGTGAATCCTATTTTTCTAACATCTTCCCAATAGTGAGGATAAGACTTATCTACCACTCTTTCTTCTTCAATTTCAACTTCTTTTACAAATAATGCCAACGGAGCAAATGCCATAGCCATTCTGTGATCCTCATAAGTGTTGATAAAGATTTTCTCAGGGAAATGTAAACCGCTACAATCTAAGGTGTAATTTAAATCCTTTTCAATAAGCTTTACTCCAATTTTAGCTAATTGTTCCTGTAAGGCTTTTATACGGTCTGTCTCTTTAATTTTTAAAGTTTCCAGTCCTGTAAAGGTCGCTTCGTGACCTAAAGCTGCACTAACAACAATAACAGTTTGTGCCAGATCCGGACAGTTTTTAAGATCGAAAAATTTACTATCAAGCGGTGTACTTACTTTTTCTAAAATCAATCCTGTTTCGTTAAAAGTTGTTTTAACACCAAAATGAGACATAATTTCTACGATAGCACTGTCGCCTTGTAAGCTATTTTGTCTTAAATAAGGAAGTGTAATCGTAGCAGAATCTGCCAATGCTGCAAAAGCATACCAATATGAAGCAGCGCTCCAGTCTGGCTCTACAATTAACTTGCTTTCATTAAACTCCTGATGTGGAATAGCAATTTTATTGTCGTTCCAGTTATATTTAATACCACATTGTTCCAGAAAGCCTAAAGTCATTTCCACATAAGGGCGAGAAGTCAGTTCTCCTTCAATTTCCAAAGTCAAACCTTTCGGAAGGAAAGATGCAATTAGTAGTAAAGATGTAATGTATTGAGATGAAATATCTCCTTTGATTTTTACAGCTTCGCTCTTTTGAATGAATTGAGAAGGAATCTGAAGAGGAGGAAAGCCCTCGTTTTCGATGTATGCTATTTCTCCGCCAATATGTCTTAAAGCGTCTACCAGTATACCTATTGGACGCTGCTTCATGCGTTCTGTTCCAGTTAAGACGGTATTAATGCCTTTTACTGTAAGGTAAGATGCTAGAAAACGCATAGCAGTACCCGCTGGACCAACATTTGCTTCTGCAATATTTCCAGCAGCTGCATTTTTCAGAATATTATCCAGAGTTACCGTGTCGGCAGCAGAAGAAAGGTTCTCTATCTGAACCTTTCCGTTGCTTAATGCCTGTATGATTAAAGCTCTGTTGCTTTCGCTTTTAGAGCCTGTCAGTTCTATGGTCTGATTGATATTCTTATTGCTATTGCTGATGAGAATATTCTTTCCCATTAGTTTACCTCACTTTTTGAAGCGTTCATGATTTCCGTTTGTTTACGGATTGACTCATTATGAATTAATTCTAAGAATTTTTCTACGAAGTCTTTGTCTAATTTTAGAGCATTAGCCAAAGTCATTCTTTTCTCTAAAATTTCTTCCCAACGGTTTACTTGTAAGATGGTAACATCGTTATCTCTTTTGTATTCACCAATTTTTTGAACCAATGCCATTCTCTCTCCAATTTTTTGAAGAATTAAATCGTCAACTCTGTCGATAGAGTTTCTTAAATTGTTTAGCTTATTAGTGAATTCAGAGTTATCAGAATCGCTGTGTCTTAAAGTTAAGTTGTCGATAATTTCAGCCAATTTAGCCGGAGTAACCTGTTGTTTAGCGTCTGTCCATGCTACAGAAGGATCTCTGTGTGCTTCAATCATTAGACCTTGCATATCCAGATCAATAGCCGTCTGAGCGATATGAGGAATTAATTCTCTGGCACCACAAATGTGAGAAGGATCGTTGAAAATTGGTAATTCAGGAGCTAACGTTTTCAATTGTATAGCTAAATCCCACATAGGTTCGTTTCTGTAAGCAGATTTTTCGAAAGAAGAGAAACCTCTATGAATAGCAGCCAATTTAGTGATACCTGCTCTGTTTATTCTCTCCAAAGCACCAATCCACAAAGAAAGATCAGGGTTAATAGGGTTTTTTACCAACACCGGAACATCAACACCTTGCAATGCATCCGCAATTTCCTGAACAGTGAAAGGATTTACAGTAGAACGGGCACCGATCCAAAGAATATCAACACCGGCAGCTAAAGCTTCTTCTACGTGTTTTGCTGTAGCAACCTCAACAGCTGTAGGCAAACCTGTTTCTTTTTTAGCTTTATCTAACCATCCTAAGCCCTCTACACCGATACCTTCAAATTCTCCCGGACGGGTTCTTGGTTTCCAGATACCAGCTCTTAAGATGTTAACTTTGCCGGTCTCTTTTACTAAACGGGCAGTTTCTAATAATTGCTCTTCTGTTTCTGCACTACAAGGTCCAGAAATAATGATTGGCTTTCCGCCATTATCGAACCAGCTTTCTAGTGGTTGTATATTTAAATTCAGTTTCATATCTTTTTATCAGTTTTGAGTTATAAGTTCTCGGTTATAAGTTGAAATTCTTTTGAGTTTTTAATTTTAATTTTTGAATTTGTAAATTATGCTTTATCATTCTTTCTGTACTCGCCCATGATATTGAAGTTGCTCGTTAGCCTTAATAACTTTCTAATCGCGGCATCGTAGTTTCCGGTGCTTTTCCATTCCAGATCGATATAAAATGTAAACTCATTTCGTTTTCCTATTACCGGCATAGACTGGATTTTGCTCATGTTGATTTCGTGTTCAACTAAAACATTTAAAATCTTAGATAAGATGCCCATCTCGTCTTTAACCTGGAAAGAAACAGAAGCCTTGTTCGGATTTTTAATTTCTTCTTCGTGATCTGCTAAAATCAAGAAACGGGTATAATTCTTTTTATTGGTTTCTATTCTTTTTTCTAAAATATCCAATCCGTACATTTCTGCAGCTAATGAATTCGCAATGGCTGCTGTATCTTTCAACTGCTCATCTTTAATTCTTTTAGCACAGGCTGCTGTATCACTACTTTCTGTTACTTTCAATTGTGGATAGTCGTCTAAAAACTCTCCGCATTGGCGAATAGCAATGGGATGTGAGGTTACATTTTTGATATCTTCAAATTTAATCCCCGGGAGTCCCATTAAATGTAATTGTATATGTAAATAAACCTCCCCGATAACGGGGTAGTTGTATTCCTTTAACAGCGAGTAGTTTGGCAATAAACTACCGGCAATACTGTTTTCTATTGCCATAACAATATAGTCGGCCTCACCAGCTTTCATTTTCTGAAAGGTTTCTTTAAAAGAATTACATTCAATAGTCTCGATATCCGGACCGAAAAATTTAAATGCAGCCTCTTCATGAAATGAAGCTTTAATACCTTGTATAGCAACTCTTTTTTTAGTTTCCATTTTAAAATTTCTCTTAACAAAAAAGGCCCGGACATTTTTGAACGGGCCTTTAATATTTTAGATTTTCATTTTCTGCATATATGCCCTGCTCTTATTGTGAGAAATAAAAGTAGAAGTAATAATATGTGTTAAATGATTTCATGTATATCTCTTTGTTCAGGACAAATGTAGGAATTAATTATTAACATCCAAAAATATTTAAAAATAAAGTGTGTTAATTGAAAAAAAAGCAACTTATTTTTGAGTATTTTTTAATGTGTTTTTGAGTATTTTTTTAAATGTTTTTAGTGGGTTTTATTTTTAAAACAGGTTTATTTGTTGTTTTGTGGTGCTTTTTTGGATTTTTTATTTTGAAAAAATAATCAATTTTTTAGGTGTTTTTTTAGTAAAATTTTAATGATTTTTAGGTGTTTTTTATGTTGATTTTATATCTAAATATCAGGTTGGATTTGAATTACTTTAGTCTTATTTTAGAAACAGTCAATTTAAACATATATGAAAATGTATCTAATGAATCTGGTTGTGTTGGTTTTGTTTGGCAATGTTTATGGTCAGAAGATTCCGGAAATAGGAATTGCAACACCAATTGCAAATGATAGCATCGTCTATCTGGCAGGATATAAATATATTGGCGAAGGAGTCGCCAGGATGGTGTCGCCTCGGCTTTCGGATGTTGATTTTCAGGAAAACAGGCAGAAGATTCAGCAAGCAAAATGCAAAGTATATATGTGTAATGTTTTTTTTCCTTCAGATATAAAAATAGCAGGTAAAGATGTAGACGAAGCTAAAGTGCTCTCTCATGTAGAAGGTGTTTTTAAAAGAGCTAATATATTAGGGATACAGGCAATTGTTTTAGGAAGTGGAGGAGCAAGAAAAATAGACGAAGATACAGACAGAGGAAAAGCTATATCAGAGTTTATATTGCTGGGAAAGAAAATGGCAGTTTTGGCAAAACAATATAACATTAGCATTTTTCTGGAGAACTTAAACAGTACAGAGACAAATTTCATGACAACTCTTACCGATGCTGCCGAGATAGTGAGGAAGATAAACCACCCTAATTTCAGGCTGAACGTCGATATCTATCATATGTTAAAGGAAAACGAATCTCCAGCCAGTATCCTGAAAGCGGGAGATGTGATTTCTTATGTCGAGGTAGCAGAGAAGGAGGGGCGTACAAGGCCTGGAGTCCATAAAGAAAATTTTATTCCATACTTTAAAGCATTAAAGCAAATAAATTATCAGGGAAAGATCTTTATAGAAGGAAGGTGGACAAACTTAAAGGAAGAAGCAGCTTTGGCAAAATATTATTTAGAGGAGCAACTAAAGATAGCTTATGCTGATTAAAGTGCATAAAGTGAGTTCGTTTCGACCATCAGAAATGGTGTAAAACGTAATCGATTACGTAAAATAAACTGGTTAATACCTTTATAAAAGGCTTTTTTTAACCTATTTTAGATGTGAGTAAATTACCAATTCCTAAATGAACAAACGATTTTAGTTTGTTTGGTAGAAATAAGAGAAATCAAAAAATATAAGCAATAATTATGAAGATTAGATCGATTTTTAGTGCTCTGATGATTTGTGCAGTAGTTTGTTCTGCACAAACAAAAGACGGATGGCAGCAACTTTTTAACGGAAAAGATTTTAAAGGGTTTAAGCAGCTGAATGGCAAAGCAAAGTATGAGGCGATAAACGGTGAAATGGTAGGGACAACAGTAAGTAACGAGCCTAATTCGTTTATGGCGACCGAAAAGACCTATAAAGATTTCATCCTGGAAGTAGAAGTCTTTGTTGACCCGTCCATGAATTCAGGTGTTCAGATCAGGAGTTTAAGTACTCCCGAGTATCAAAAAGGACGCGTACATGGCTACCAGGTAGAAATCGATCCGTCAGAAAGGGCATGGAGCGGCGGAATTTATGACGAGGCCCGCAGAGGCTGGTTGTATACAGCAGATTTAAATCCAAAGGCTAAAACAGCATTTAAGAACAACCAATGGAATAAATACAGGATTGAGTGTATCGGTAATACAATCAGGACCTGGGTTAACGGAGTGCCAACGGCTCATGTTATAGATAATATGACCCCGGAAGGATTTATAGCATTTCAGGTTCATGCAATTCGCAAAGACGAAGTTCCTGGAAAACAGATCCGCTGGAGAAATATCCGTATTAAAACAACAAATTTGAAGCCATCTCCGTTGGACGATATTTATGTAGTGAATTTAATTCCTAATGACCTGTCTGCACAGGAGAAAAAGAACGGATTTTATATGTTATGGGATGGCGTTTCAACGAAAGGGTGGAGGGGTGCTTACAAGCCTGCATTCCCTTCAAAAGGCTGGAAGATAGACAATGGAACACTGAGTGTGGTGAAATCCGATGGTGCTGAATCCACCAACGGAGGAGATATTGTTACCGAAAAAGAATTTAAAGCATTTGAACTGAAGTTCGACTTTAAACTGACAGAAGGAGCAAATAGTGGCGTAAAATACTTCGTTACAGAGAAGGAAGGTAATAAGGGGTCGGCAATAGGTCTGGAATATCAGATTCTGGACGATGCAAAACACCCTGATGCAAAGCTGGGAAGGGACGGCAACAGAACATTGGCCTCATTGTACGATCTAAAAACATCTAACAAGCAACCTCGATTCCTTAAAAAAATAGGTGAGTGGAACCAGGGAATTATCAAAGTTTCTCCGGAAAACAAGGTAGAGTACTGGTTAAATGGTGTTAAGGTATTGGAATACGTAAGAGGATCTAAAGAATTTAATGATCTGGTAGCAATTAGTAAATACAAAAACTGGGAGAATTTTGGAATGGCTCCTAAAGGAAGAATTTTGTTACAGGATCACGGAGATAATGTGTCGTTCAGAAGTATAAAAATAAGAGAGCTGTAAACATCTAAATCTAAATCATGGAAAATTCAAGAAGAAAATTTATCAAACAATCTGCCATTGCTTCTGCCGGAGTATATTTGGGTACAATGGGCATGAGTGCAAAGAGCTATAGCAAAATTATTGGCGCAAATGATAGGGTAAGAATAGGGGTGGTTGGTTTCTCAGATAGATTCAGAAGCTCATTGTTTCCATCGTTCCTCAATCATTACAAAGAATTGAATTTTGAAATAGTTGCCGTTTCAGATTTATGGAAGCTGAGAAGAGAAGAAGGCAAGGGTTTTCTGGAACAGAAGCTGGGAAATAAGATACAGGCGTTCAGAAACAATGATGAGCTGTATACGATGAAGGATTTGAACGGTGTAATTATCAGTACGGCCGATTTCCAACATGCGTTGCATACGATAGAAGCGGTTAAGGCTGGTTGCGATGCCTACGTAGAAAAGCCTTTTGCAGAAACAATGGAAGATAACAGAGCCGCTTTAAAAGCTGTTAAAGCAACAAACAGAATTGTACAAATTGGTTCGCAGAGAAGAAGCGGATTAAACTATAAGGCTGCAGAGCAATTCATTAAAGACGGGAAATTTGGAAATATTACCATGGTAGAGCTAACCTGGAACGTTAATCAGCCAGGCAGGTGGAGAAGACCAGAACTGGTTGCTAAATGTAAAGAACAGGATACAGATTGGAAACGTTTTCTGATGAACAGACCTTTCGAGGCGTGGGACCCTAGAAAATATCTGGAATACCGTCTTTTTTGGCCATATTCTTCAGGAATGCCCGGCCAGTGGATGTCGCATCAGATAGATACGGTTCATTGGTTTACAGATCTGAAACATCCGAGAAGTGTGGTAGCAAACGGAGGTGTTTATCAATGGAAAGATGGCAGGAGCAATTGGGATACCACAACTGCTGTATTCGATTACGGACCGGAAAATGATATGACTAAAGGTTTTCAGGTAACGTTCAATTCGCGGATGCACAATGGAGACGAAAGGCCATCGGAAATTTATTATTCAAACGGTGGAGAGCTTAATCTGATCACTAATAAAGTTTCTCCCAAAGGGGGCCTTACCGAAAAAGCAGCCGCGGCAATGGGCATGAAAGCGAATCTGCTGCCAGAAGTTAACCTGACAGAAAAAGTAGAAAAGGTAGCTGCATCAGCCAATACAGGAGCAGACGTATTAACGTCTGCACACATGAGAAACTGGATGGAATGCATCAGGAGCAGAAAGCAGCCAAATGCACCGGTAGAAGCTGGATATAACCATTCAGTGGCAAATATCATGACTACGGCAGCTTCCAGAACCGGATCTAAAGCGACTTTTGATAGCAAAACTCAGGAAGTAATGGTTGGCGGAAAGGTCTTTAAATTATAGCATAACGTATTTGGACCTGGCATTCAGTATTGATACTTTTTGTATATTTAGTATCTTTATAATATGAGTAGACGGAAATTTTTGGCCCAGTCCGGGCTTTTAACAGGTGGTCTTTTATTACATAATTCAGCTTTTTCTGCGTTATATCAATCTTCTGGAAAAGTACTGAAAGTAGGTGTTATAGGTTATGGAGACAGGGGTACCGGAATAAAATCGGTGATGGATAGCCTTCCGGAAATGTTTGATGTAGTGGCGGTTTGTGATACTTTACAATTTAGACTGGATAATGCTAAAAAGCTGAAGTCTTATACTTATAAAGTACAAGATTATAGAAAGCTTTTGGAAGACAAGAGTATAGATGTTATTGTTATTGCAACGACTTTAAGTGAACATTATCACATAGCCAAGGACGCTTTACTTGCAGGTAAACATATTTATCTGGAAAAAACGATGACTTACTCTTCTCAGCAGGCATTGGATCTGGTGGATTTGTCTAAAAAACATACTAAGCAAATACTCCAGGTTGGACACCAATACAGATCATCCCCCTTATACTACAAAGTAAAGGAGATGGTAGAGAATGGTTATTTAGGAAAAGTAACTCATATAGATTGCCGTTGGGACAGAAACTGGAACTGGAGAAGAGCAGTTCCAAGTAACTCTCTGGAAAGAAAGGTGAACTGGCGAATGTATAAGGAATATTCGGGAGGTTTGGCGGCAGAGCTACTTTCTCATCAAATAGACTTTATTAACTGGACTTTTAATACCAATCCGCAAGAAATATTTGCGACTGGCGGGATAGACTTTTATAAAGACGGTAGAGAAACTTTTGACAATCTTCAGGCTGTCCTGCGTTATAAAGATGCTGGAATGATTGGAACCTTTGGAGCTACTTGTGCCAATAAAAAGGACGGTTACCTTTTTAAAATAAAAGGCTCTAAAGGAGCCATATCGCTGCTCGTAAACGAAGGCGCTTTTTATCCCGAAAAGGAAACAATGGAAGCTTTACAAACCGTTGATGGAGTTACGGGAGCAACGAAGATTACCTGGAATAAAGATGGAGGAATTCCTATCTTAAATGAACGGACTAAAGATGGTACGTGGTATGCTTTAAAAGATTTCCATCGTAGTGTAGTTGAAAATAAATTACCAGACTCAAATGTAATTACCGGAGCAAAAACTGCTTTTTGTGTTGATATGATTAATCGGTCTTCTTATGCTGACACCATTCAATACTGGAAACCAGAATACAATATAGGCTAACTGTAAAATCTTTTAGCAGAACCGGATTTTTTCTTTTTAGGTGACGATTTAGTTTTATCGTCACCTTTTTTTCTGGACGATTTAGTTTTGTTGAATTGCTTCTCTTTATGAGGAGTGTCTGTTTTGACAGATGCTTCTTCAGTTCCAGAAGAATTGTTTACCATTTCCATGATATTTTCAAGTTCATCTGCAGTAAGATATCTCCATGCACCTAGAGGGAGTTTAGCCAGAGTGACATTCATAATTCTTGTCCTTTTCAGTTTCGTCACGTGGTAGCCAAAAAACTCACACATTTTTCTGACCTGTCTGTACAAGCCCTGAGTTAAAATAATTCTGAAAACAAACTCAGACTCTTTAAAAACCTGACATTTCTTTGTTACGGTATCCAAAACGGGAACACCATTCATCATTTTCTTTACAAATTCATCCGTAACAGGCTGATCAACTGTGACAATATATTCTTTTTCATGGTTGTTTCCCGCTCTCAATATTTTATTCACAATATTTCCGTCACTGGTAAGGAAAATAAGCCCTTCAGAAGGTTTATCTAATCTGCCTATGGGAAATATTCGTTTTGGGAAGTTGATATAATCAATAATATTATCCTTAACATCTGTTTCTGTAGTGCATACGATACCCCTGGGTTTATTGAACGCAATATAGACGGGGCTTTCCCCAGATTTGTTTAATTTTAATCTTCTATCGTCAACAATTACCTCGTCAGAGTTGCTTATTTTATCTCCGATTTTTGCAGTTTTACCATTGATGGTTACTCTGCCTTCTGCAATTAATCTATCAGCTTCTCTTCTCGAGCACATTCCACTATCACTGATAGCTTTATTCAAACGAAATAAGTTTTGATTTCCCAATCCCATAAAATGCATTTTGTCAAAGATAAAAAGTAAATTCTGATATTTCGTTTAATAAGATTATTCCCATTGTTTCTTTGCACTCAAATCGTTATTTTGGTATGGAATTTGGCTTACCATTATAAACTTTGCCTATGAAGGGATACAGGATTATTACTATTTGCATACTATTGCTGATAGCAAACACAACGATTGGCCAGGTAAATGAAGACAGAATTTGCGGCAAATGGATATCTAAGGAAAAAAATCTTATTGTAAAAGTCTTTAAAAAAGCGGGAGACCTAAGAGCAAAAATTCTTTGGTTTAAGCCAGAAAAAGATAAAGACTTAGACGAATTTAAAGATTCCAGTAATCCAGATCCATCTTTAAGAGACAGGAAAGTGCTCGGAATGGAAATCGTAGAAGGATTAAAATATGACCCTGAAACAAGAAGCTGGGAAAATGGTAAGATATATGATCCTTATCATGGTCGGTTCTGGGATTCTGCAGCGTATGTTACTAAAGACGGTTTGCTCAAAGTAACCGGATATTGGAAGTTTAAATGGATTGGTAAAACTTTAACTTTTGATAGGTTACCGGAAGAAGGTATAGCGGGTAAATTTTAGCTATTTTCTTTATGTTATTTCTTTTGGCTAAGATATAAACCTCCAATAACCAGTACCGTTCCAATACAAGTATATAGGGTAATTGGTTCATTCATTAGCCACCAGGCGTAGAAAAAACCGAATATAGGACACAGGAATAACCATAAAGATGCTCTTACTGTGTCAATACGTAAGAGGTAAAACCAGCAAATTAGCCCAATCACAGAAACCGCAAGACTAAGCCATAATACAGCGTACCAAAATCTTCCGTCCAAAACCACTTGCGAAGTATCAGACATGAGAAATGTGAATGGAAGTAGGAAAATTCCTCCTAATGTAACCTGCCATCCATTAATTAAAATATTCGATAAAGACCATCTTGTTTTTGCATAATATACGCTGGCAAATGATACCGCAACCATGCTTAAAGACAATAAAAATAACCCAAAAAGATTAGTTTGACTATTATTAAGTAAAGGAATGGTTGCAATATATATACCCAGAATTCCCAATATAATACTTATCCATTCTTTTCTCGATGCTTTTCTGCCAATAAGCCAGCCTGAAATAAGGACAATAAGTAAAGGATTCGTAGATACCGCTAAACTGCCAATTCCGGCTGCCGTATACTTCATGGCATAAACATATAATCCTAAATATAATGTAGTATTTAAAAAACCAAAAAATGCGAGATGTTTCCATTCATCTCCAGTAGGTTTTCTGTATTGTTTGGAAAATATGGCATAGGCAATAAGTACGAAGCCCGCAATAAAAAAACGGGCATTTCCCAATATGAGCGGAGGAACTGATAATACTCCAAATTTAGTAGCTACAGCTGCTGATGACCACAGCATGGCAAACAGAATACCTATAAGGATATTTTTCATTACTGGTCGCAAAAGTAAGGTTATCGTTATGAAGAATAAAGAACAGTGCGTAAAATAATTGTAGAGATTAGATATTATTGAGGGTGATGGATGTCCCTATCCTCATTAATAATCGAATTTGTGTTGGTGTAAGTTCCCCAATAGTTGCGATATTTGTTGTTATGAAATTTAAATTGGGTGAGTTTGTACGTTTTATAGACGAAAATCGAGAAGGCTATATTACCAGAATTATTGATGAGCAGATTGTGGCGGTTACGGGTGACGATGATTTTGAAATCCCTGTTGCTGTCAGTAATCTGGCCAGAGTGCATGGACATATGGCCAATGCGATAGCGAATGATTTTGGAGATGGCGAAGAAGAAAAACAGGTTGCTGCTGCAGAATTTAAAACAAAGGGAATTTCGTTAGCTTTTGTTCAGGATGTTAACAAGGGATCGTTGCTGCATTTCTTCCTAGTAAATGAGACATCTTTTGAACTATTAATAACATTGAACACTGAATTAAAGGATACTTATAAAGGAGAGTTTTCGGGTAAAATTGGGCCATCTTCTATTACTAAAGTATACACTGCTTCTTTAACAGAGCTGGACTTGTGGCCTAAGTTTCTGATAGATATAATAGGTTTTACATCTTCTAATATTAAGCCAATTAAACCCATCTCGCTAATCCATAAATTTAAGGCTAAGGACTTTTCAGACACAAAGAAACCAGTACCATTTATTAGACAAACAGGATGGATAATGCAACTGGATGAACCCGAGTTAAAAATAGATGCGGAGAAATTGAAAGCCAGCTTTTTCAGCCAGCCTCAAAATGAAACTAAAAAAGTCGAAAAGCCTGCAAGGGAGATTGATTTGCATATAGAAAAACTACGTGACAACTATCAATCTCTGAGTAAACCAGAAATATTAGATATACAGCTTAAAGAATTTCATTCTAAACTGGCTGCAGCTATAGTTCACAAATTTGTAGATATGGTCTTTATTCATGGTGTTGGTAATGGAATATTAAAAGATCATATCCATAAAGCTCTAAGTAAACACCCACAGGTACGGACATTTAAAGATGCTTATAAAGAAAAGTTTGGCTATGGGGCTACAGAAGTTATTTTCAAAACTTAAACATTATCCAAATTATACATTGTAATCAAAAGTAATTTAAACGGTATGTTTTAGATCATCAGTCCTGATGATCTGGATACTAATTAATCAACTGAAGGTTTATAGAAACTTAAAAAGTTTAAAATGTATATTTGAATTTATGAAATTTTAAAACAATGAATCCAGAACAACTTTCCGTTTTTGATATATTTAAAATAGGGGTAGGGCCATCCAGTTCGCATACGCTTGGTCCATGGAGGGCAGCTCAGGCATTTTTAAAAGAAATAGCCGATGTTTTAACCGAAGTAAAACACGTCAAAGTGCTATTGTACGGTTCTCTTGCTAAAACGGGAATTGGACATGGAACAGATATTGCAGCTGTGTTGGGACTATGCGGTTTCGATCCGGTGACTATGGATGTGAATTTGATAAATCCTACTATTGCTGACATCAGAGAAAAAAATACCTTACTTCTTGGCGGAAAGTATGCGCTCGCATTCGATTATAATAAAGATATTGAATTCTTATTTTCAGAAAGTTTACCGCAACATCCTAATGGAATAATTTTTAAAGTTATTTTGGCTGATGGAGATGTATTGTCTTCGGCCTATTTTTCTATAGGTGGTGGTTTCATTATTAAAGAAGGAGAAGAGAAAGAATATTCCGAGTCTTCTTATGCAGATTATCCTTTTCATATAGAAAATGCAGGAGATTTATTGCATTGGTGTATGAAAACAGGCTTAAAGATTTCGGATGTGGTATTTGAAAATGAACTGGCTATTCACTCAGAACAGGAGGTGAAACAAGGAATTTTAGATATAGTTTCCGTTATGAAAGAGTGCGTGTATAGAGGATGCCAATTGACGGGTACGTTACCTGGCGGGCTTCATGTAGAGCGAAGAGCAGCGAAAATAAGCAAAAAACTACTCGGCGATTATAAATATAGCGACTATGCATCCTGGTTAGAAGCGATAAAGCAGACCGGAGCAGATTTTCCAAATATTTTAAACTGGATCAGCTGTTTTGCCTTAGCGGTAAACGAAGAGAATGCATCGTTCAGCAGAGTTGTAACTGCTCCGACTAATGGCTCGGCTGGAGTTATTCCAGCTGTTCTTCATTATTTCATGATTTTTTGTGATGGCAATACAGAAGAGAAAATTATACAATTTATGCTTACCGCATCAGAAATTGGCTCTATCTTCAAAAGAGGAGCAACCATTTCTGCCGCTATGGGTGGGTGCCAGGCAGAAATTGGCGTTTCTTCTGCAATGGCAGCAGCTGCTTTAACAGAATGTTTGGGAGGTTCGCAAAGACAAGTTCTGATGGCGGCAGAAATAGCCATGGAGCACCATTTGGGATTAACATGCGACCCGATAGGAGGTCTGGTTCAGATTCCCTGTATAGAAAGGAATAGTATGGGGGCCATAAAAGCTATTACAGCATCGCAATTGGCTATGCAAACCAATCCGGATAATGCTAAAGTAAGTCTTGATGCAGTAGTGAATACCATGTGGCAAACCGCACTAGATATGAACTCGAAGTATAAAGAAACATCCGAAGGAGGGCTTGCGATAAACATTCCATTAAGTTCTCCGGAGTGTTAGAAATCGATTTATAAATGGAGATAGGAAATCTAAAAATATAATTGAATATTTACGATTTTTACCGAAATCGTTTTTAGAATTATCATGCCGAAAATTTATTTAGCATCTAAGTCGCCCAGAAGGCAGGAATTATTGAAATTAATGGGCCTGGAATACACCTTGTACATTAAAGATATTGATGAAAGCTATCCGGAATCATTAAGAGCAAATGAAGTAGCCGAATATATAGCAAAAAAGAAAGCTAATGCTTTTGCCGTTTCTGAAGAGGGAGTGATTGTAACCGCAGATACCGTTGTTGTTGTTGATAATGAAATTTTAGGCAAACCGTTGGATGCGGATGATGCTTCGGCTATGTTAAGGAAATTATCGGGCAGAAAACACGAAGTAATTACAGGAGTATGTATTTTTTCTAAAGAACATCAGGTCTCTTTTAGTGAGGTAACCGAAGTACATTTTAGAACGTTGCAGGATATCGAAATAGACTATTACATTAAAAATTATAAACCTTTTGATAAAGCAGGAGCTTATGGGATTCAGGAATGGATTGGGGTAACAGCAATTACAGGAATTGTTGGTTCTTACACCAATGTAGTGGGATTGCCAACAGAAAAGCTTTATGAGGGTTTAAAAGACTTTGGCTTTTTTAAAGATTAGCCCCGGTTTAAACCCGAGGCTAAAATTATTATTAAAATTTACATCTTAATTTCAGAAACATTTGTTCCGCATTTTAACATACTGTCTCCGTAATAGGGGTTACTAACCTGTTTTTCATTGGAAAGCCAAACACCTCCTGCATCATTATTTGCCATAGGGCAATTTTGAACATAAATTACTCCCGAACTTGGCTTGTTAGCAGTAAAATAATCTACTAGCTGGTTGCTTAATTTATCTAAATAACTTCTTCTTGTTTCCAGATCAGAAGCTTCCTTTATTAATTTGGACTGACTGGCAATCTCAGCATTATTTACAGCATATAATGCGTTTTCAAGTTCTGCAGCGGCATTTTTTGCTTCGTTATCATTAGCGCTTACCAGTGAGTTTTTTAAATGAATATAATGGTGATATACATTTCCAACTTTCTCATCAGAAAATGAAGGAGTATTTTCACCAGTTTTAGCATGTTCATGTCCCTCATGACTGTTGTCATGACTGTGATTTTCCTGGCTTTGTTCTGAATGGGTTGCCTTATTTGAATTGTTGCAGGCAGCAAGACTCAGTGAAATTGCTACAAAAGATACTTTAAAAAGGTTTTTTAAATTCATGATGATTTGTTTGTTGTTTTATATTTTAAAATTTAATGACGTTGTAATATTATAGAACCAGATGTCCTTTTTTTAATTTATACTCGCTATAAAGTAAATAGGCACCGCTGTAAACTATCTGTTCTCCAGAATTTAAACCAGACTTTACGATTGCAAAGTTCTCGTTTTCTTTGTCAGTTTCAATTTTTCTTGGTTCATAAGTGTTTTTTTCGGTTTGAACCCAAACATGCTTTTGATTTTGATGTCTGACAATCGCATCTACAGGAATGCTTAAAACTTCATTTTCTGCTGCTTTATTGATAATGATCTTTGCAAGCATACCTTCCTGAAAGTTTAAATCAGGGTTTTTAATAGATGCTCTTATTGTTACAATTTGCTGAGCATCATTATATTGTGGGTTAATGAAATCTAATTTGCTTGCAATTGCCTGATCTTCAAAACCGGGGATAAGTACCTGAATGGTTTGACCTGTTTTGATGTTTTTTAGTTCGTGAGGATAGACATCAGCTTCTACCCATAAATTATTCGAATTCTCTATTCTGAACAAAGCCATTCCCGTATTTATATAGGATCCCTCTATCAAATTAATCTCCTTTACGATCCCCGAAATTGGTGCATACACAGTTAGAAGTGCATCTGTTTTTTTTCTGCTTTTTAGTTGAGCAATTTGTGTTTCGCTCCATCCGTATAATGCCAGTTTGTGTTTTGCTGCTTCAGTTAATTTCTTGTAAATACTTTCGTTCGGAAATTCATCTTGTTGTTTTAAGTTTAGCAGGTAATCGGTCTGAAGTGCCAAAAGTTCCTCGCTATAAATACTGTAAAGTTTTTGACCTTTTTGTACAGGCGATCCGATCTCTTTAACGTAAAGCCGGTCTACACGGCCGTTATAACGGGCCGAAATAATTTCAATTCCATTGGCGTCGGTAACGATTTTTCCTTTAATTTCCATCTGATTTTGAAAGGTGCCGGAGCCAACCGTCATCGTTTTTATATTTGCCAATTTAATCTGACTATCGCTGAGCATCAAAACAGGGCTTTCTGTTTTAGTAACCGGAACAAGATCCATGTGACAGATAGGACAGGAACCCGGCTCATCGCGGATAATCTCGGGATGCATAGGACAAGTATATTTTATACCCTGCTTAGCTGCGGGCTGTTCTTTCTTTTGTTCTGAGCAAGAGAAGTTAAGTAGTGATAAGCCTGCAATAATTATCGAAAAATATATCCTGAATTTCATTGTGATATTTTTAGTTTGTTCTGATTGTTCCTTCAGAATCGATTAAATAAGCTGCATTTTCTGCAATTCTATCATTTTCTGTTATTCCTTGCGAAACACCAACCAGGTTGCCCGACGAATATCCATTAAGAATAACCTTATACGGTTGTAAAGATTTTCCTTTTTTTAGAAATACAATCGTTTCGCTGCCTTTGGCGTAAATGGATGTTTTAGGGATCCAAATCCCGTCTTTAGGCTCAGTTATAGATTTTCCCGTTATCAATTCGCCAATATGGTGTGTTTTTTCTTTGATATCTACTCTTACAATAGCAAAGGCAGCCTCATCTTTGAAGTAAGGAATATAACTTGATATACGGTGTGCTTTCCCATCTATCCAGATTTTTTTTGCTTCTTTTATCGCTTTAAGATATTCCGGATTGATATAAAATTCGGCCCAGTAATCGCTGTTGTCATAAACCGAAAAGACAGTTTCGCCGGCATTTACATACATGCCTTCTCGAATTTGCAATGGATCATTATTGGTAACGGGAGAAGAGCCAGAGCTCGTATTTCCACTTTCCATTCCCATTGCATCGCCTGGTTCTGGCTTATCGGGTTTAGCTACAGATGAAGAAAAATCTGCAATATAACCGCTCCTTTTACTGTAAACAGGAAAACGATACATCACTTTTCCGGTTTTGATGAGCGAATTAATCTGAGCATCATTGGCGCCAAGTAGTTTAAGCTTGCTTTTTGCCCTGTTTAATAATTCCTGATCCTGATTTTTTACGAGATAAAGAACTTCCTGTTGTGTATTAACCAGATCAGGACTGTAGATTTCAAAAATCAACTGTCCCGAATTAACTTTCTGGAAGTTATATTTTATATACATTTTTTCAATCCGGCCACTTACGAAAGAAGCTATAGCACTTTTTTTATTAGGATTAAAAGTTATTTTTCCATTCAAAGTTATCGTATCAGACAGCACCAGTTTTCGCGGATAAACTGTCTTTACATCAGAAAATATTACCTTATTTACGTTATTTAATAAAGGTTCAACTTCTTCTGAAACTTCTGCGTTGGCATCGGAATGGACAGGAACCAAATCCATAGAGCATATTGGACAGGTTCCCGGTTCATCTTTTATTATTTCAGGATGCATTGGGCAAGTATATTTGCTTTCTCCCGATGAAGTGCTTTTATTTCGATTACATGCTGTTATCAAAATAAAAAAGCTAAACATAAAGACCAATAGACTACTATTTTTCAATGCTTTTTTCATATTCGATAATCATTTTGTACAAAGTCCCCAATTGACTAACATAATCTTGCTGGGCTTTATTGAGTGTTTCCCATGCATCAATAACCATTGGTAATTCTTCTTTATTTTCCTGATAATTCAGTAACAAAACATCCAGATTTTTCTGCATAGCCGGAACTACTTTATTTTTGAAAGTATTTGCCCGGTTCTCCATCGCCAGAATATTTCTTTCCATACTTTTTATCATTCCAAGCATATTGAAAAGCATAGCCTGTTTTTCTTGTTGCATTGCGGTAACCTCCAGCTTATTGGCTTTTAAATTTGCTTTATATTTTTTAGCAGACCATGGTGCAATAGGAATACTTAACATCGCCATAGCCGAATATTGCCTGGGCATCATCGCCGAAAATGAAGACATATGGTCGAATTTTAATTTGATCTCGGGATTTGCCTCTTTTTTTATCATCTCGGCATCCAATTTCATGCTCCCGATTTCGTTATCCATCACTTTAATTTCACTAATATTATGGTTAAGATAAGTGGAGTCAAGATTAGCAACAGGGGTGAATTGCAGTTCCGCTGATTCATCTATCTCGAAATTTAATTGTGGATTCCTGTTCATCAATACATTTAAATTGATTTTAGCAATGTCAACACTACTCTCAATTTCGTTCAACATAGATTCCATCTCGAATATCCTGCCTTCCGCTTTGTAAATCTGACTTAAATTTCCTTTGTTGTACTGATATCTGATCTCACCCAATTTTTTCATGGTTTTCATGATCTCGATATTCTTCTCCAGATAAGCCAGTTTTTTTTGGTTAATGATGATATCAAAGTAGTTCTGTTTGGCAAGATTCTTCAATTCGTTCATGGTCATACCTTTTTGAGCTTCTGTAATTGAAGAAAGTGAAGCCAAATACTTCTCCGTAGCTTTATTCATACCTATCATTGGAATAGACTGTTCTACAGAAAGCATCCATGCGCCTTTATCGTTATCAGACATGATTTCCTGTCCGGGATATGGAGTCATAAAAGTTCCTGCACCAACCATAGGCGCCATCCATGATCTTGCACTTTCTGTTTTCGCTTTCTGGCTACCGATTTTCTGATCGTAAGATTTCAGTTGTAAGTTTTCTTTCGAAATCTCAGCTATAATTTGTTCAAGACTTAACTTCTCCTGTGCAAAAACAGGGAAAGAGAATAAGCTGAGTACTATCATTATACTACACTGAATATTATGCGAAATCTTTTTCATGCGGGTATTATTCTTAATGTTTAACATCTAGCACCTCCAGTTTTCCGAATTTTTTCAATTCATATTCTTTAGTCATTAAAAAGATTAATGGTGTTACCAGTAAAATATGGGTAGAGGAAGTTAAAACACCACCAATCATAGGGAGTACAATGGGTAACATGACATCACTTCCAACTCCGGTAGACCACAGAACCGGGGTTAACCCAAATAATGAAACACAGACTGTCATGATCTTTGGCCTTAATCTTTTAGCGGCGCCGTGAATAACGTATTCTTTAATTTCCTCCGGACTGATAGTTTCTGCACTATTTCCTTTTTTTGCTACCAGTTGTTGCATAGCGTCGTTTAAATAAATTACCATAACAACGCCGGTTTCTACTGCAATTCCAAATAATGCAATAAATCCAACAGCAACGGCTACAGACAAGTTTATTCCGTAAAAGTAGACAAGGAAGGCACCACCTATTAATGCAAAAGGAATGGTAATAAGACTCAGGAATGCTTCTCTTATAGATTTGAAAGCGAAATATAAAGATAGGAATATGATAACAAGAACTATCGGAGCAATCATCATTAATGTTCTTTGCCCACTGATTAGTTGTTCATATTGTCCGCTCCATTCCAGAAAATAGCCGTTTGGAAGTTTAAGTTCTGCGTTGATTTTATCTATCGCATCCTGAACAGTGGTACCAATGTCTCTGTCACGGACATTGAACATCACAGCTCCGCGGAGAATAGCATTGTCCGACGTAATCATCGGAGGACCATCTACAAAATTGATATCAGCTACGCTCTCAAGTGGAATAATTCCAGCGTCCTTTGTATTTAATGGAATTCTTTTTAATCTGTCAATGCTGTTTCTATAATCTTCAGCTAATCTCACCTGAATGCCGAAGCGCTGCCTGCCTTCAATCGTATTGGAAATAACAGCCCCACCCAGAGCAGTTTCAATAGTCATATTTACATCGTCTACGCTAAGACCGTAACGTGAAAGCTGGTCTCTTTTGATATCAATTTCCAGATAACTTCCTCCCGTAACAGGTTCTACGTACAGGTCTTTCACACCATCAATGTTTTTTAATACTTGTTGGGCTCTTTCGGATACTAATTGGATGCTATCCAGACGTTGGCCATAAACCTTTATCCCTACGTCCGTTCTAATTCCTGTTGCCAACATGTTTATTCTGTTGATAATAGGTTGCGTCCACCCGTTTACAACGCCCGGGATCTGCAGCTTGCTATCCAGCTCTTCAATGATCTTCTTCTTGGTCATTCCTTCACGCCATTCGCTCTTAGGTTTTAGCATAATAATGGTTTCTATCATGCTAAGTGGTGAATTATCTGTTGCGGTATTAGCTCGCCCTGCTTTCCCCAAAACCTGCTCTACTTCCGGAACCGATTTGATGATCTTATCCTGAACTTGTAAAATCCTTTTTATTTCTGAGTTTGACACATCAGGTAAAGTTACTGGCATGAAGAGAATAGATTGTTCATCTAAAGGCGGTATAAACTCTTTTCCCAAACTAAAAAGCATTGGAATGCTGACTACCAGAGCAAGAATATTGATGCCAATTGTCGTTTTTCTGTATTTCATACAGGCTCTGATGACAGGTTCGTAAACTTTTTCCAGAAACCTGTTTATAGGGTTGGACTGTTCTGGTTTAAACTTTCCTTTCATGAAGAAAGAAATTAAAACAGGAGCCAGGGTTACAACCAAAATCGCATCGATAATCATGATGAACGTTTTGGTATAAGCCAGTGGGTGAAATAGCTTTCCTTCCTGACCTTCCAAAAGGAAAATAGGAAGAAAGGATGTGATGATAATTACAGTTGAATAAAAAACACCTCTGGAAACCTGTTTGCAGGACTTTTCTATAATAGATAATCGTTCCTGATTATCCAGCTCTACATAATCCTTTTCTCTTTTAGAGAATATATTTTTAATACGTTGCCACATTTTTTTAGTTCATTAGTAGCCTCACCCCCAGCACTCTCCAAAGGAGAGGGAAGCAGGACAGTGCTTTTATGTTTTTTCTTCTGTTTTTTAATTTGTTCGAATCATTTATTAAAAAATTGTAAGAGCTTTTAGCTTTTCGCCTTTAGCTTGAGGTTTTCTTCCAGTTGCTTTTGCCTTTCAGAAAGATGCTTATAAGCATTTTCTGTCATAATAATGCCGTTGTCTACAATAACGCCAATTGCTAAAGCTATTCCTGTTAGCGACATAATATTCGAGCTGATATCAAAATAGTTGAGCAAAATAAAGCTGGCAGCAATAGTAATAGGGATTTGAACAATGATGCTCATGGCACTTCGCCAATGCATTAAAAACAGAAACACGATTATACAAACCACCATAATTTCTTCAATTAAGGTATTCCTTATTGAAGCGATAGATTCTTCTATAAGTCCGCTACGGTCGTAAACAATATTGAAAGAGACTCCTTCTGGTAAACCCTTAGAAACTTCTTCCATCTTTTGTTTAACATTTTTAATAACTTCATCTGCATTTTCGCCATATCGCATCACGATAATACCCCCTACAGTTTCTCCCTCACCATTTAAATCAAAAATACCCAGTCTGTTTTCACTAGACATTTGAACTTTCGCAATGTCACTTACTTTTATTGGAATGGAGTTTTTTGTCTTTACGGAAATATTGTTCAGTTCGTCTATGTTTTTGACATATCCGTTAGTTTTAATAATATATCCTACATCATTTAATTCAAATTTTCTACCACCGGCTTCATTATTATTGCTTCTTACAGCTTTAATAACTTCATCTATAGTGATGTTATAATAAGAAAGTTTATTCGGGTCTACGCTAAGCTCGTAAGATTTGACAAAACCACCGAATGAAGCAACTTCGCTGACTCCGGGAACATTTTGCAAACCAAATTTGACGTACCAATCCTGAATAGCCCTTTGCTCACCTAAATCCATTCCTTTTGCATTTAGGGTGTACCAAAGAACATGACCAACGCCTGTTCCGTCAGGCCCAAGAGTAGGAGATACACCTTCAGGAAGGTTTTTTCCAATACTGGCCAGTCTCTCCAAAACACGGGAGCGAGCCCAGTAGGTATCTACATCATCTTCGAAAATGACATAAATAAAACTCATTCCAAACATAGAATTCGCCCTAACATATTTTACTTTAGGAATTCCCTGTAAGTTAGTAACCAATGGATAAGTGACCTGATCTTCGATAATCTGAGGACTTCTGCCCATCCACTCTGTAAATACTATCACCTGATTTTCTGAAAGATCAGGAATTGCATCTATCTTATTTTTCTTTACTGCATAAATCCCGGCAGCAAATAAAAAGCATGCAACAAGTAGAACTAAATACCGATTTTTCAGCGAAAAACCTATTAGGTTCTCAATCATCTTTTAATGATATAAGTTTAAAAAAGAAATAATTAGATAAAACAGAGATTATTAATCTCTAAATGGGATTTTGGTTGATATTAATAACCAAAAAAGAGGAGAGGAGGAATTCTAATTACGGAATTGCCCTAAAAGGATATATAACCCCTCTTTGAGCATAGGAAAGAGCGAGACTTTTGGTTTCTCGTCATCCTCAGAGTCTTCTGTGTTAAAATTAAGGAAACTTAAAACGTAGCTTTTTAAAAATACCAGAGATTGGGTAAAAGAGTTATCCTTTTTAGAACTTGGATTATCTACTTTTACCGGGTTTTTAGTAGCTACTTTAGATTCTTTACAGCATGATTTTTCCGATTTTCCGTCACAATGTTTCTGGCCTTTTTTATTACACTCTTTGTGATTTTCTTCTTTTTCCCCAGATTTTTTTTTGCAGCAAGAATCTTTTTGTTGTTGTAAACTAACGTTTTTTAATTCGTTAGCACAGAAATGAAGATTGAACGTCATACCGGTAGATACGATAAAAATCATCGCAATCATGAATAATGACAATATTTTATGGCTCAATTTCATTGGTAACAAACTTAAAACAAATTAGTGAAATTTAAAAGAACAGAATGAATGTAACAGTTAATTTACTTTTATCTAAGAGCCTGTTTAAAGTTTAATCGAATATTTATTACAGCTAGAGATTGCTTCGTCGTACCTTCTCGCAATGACGAAAATAGGGGCGTCACTGCGAGGTACGAAGCAGTCTCTATACCATCTGTACTTCCAATTATACATTTTTAAACAGGCTCTTACAATATCAATAAATACTAATTAAGTTCCGGAAGTTTGATGTCTTCTCTAACTTCCGGAACGTTATTCTATGTTATTTTACCTGATATCTATAAATTCCCCGACCTATATTTCCATCCATATCTATTCCTTCAACAACAACTTTATAGGTACCTTTTCCATCACCGTTAAAGTATTCCAGAGCAGTTTTTCCATCTTTGTCCGTATTGATTATTGGATTCCAGAAAATTGTAGTTCTTAAATCTTCTGGTTGGGTTGCTGCCCTGGGACCCGCATATTTGGGAGCGTAAAATTTTCGTTCTACCGAATAACCTTTAGGCTTATATGTCAGTATATTGGCAGGCGGGAACATTTCTTTCAGCTGATCTTTAGAAATAGGTGTTTTTTTGATTTCCTTTAAGTTTACGACCAGGACACCTTGCGTATTCGTTCTTCTGTTTATGCCGCTTAAACCGTCATTGTTGAAAACCTCAATAGATTCGACACCATTAGCATCTATACTTGCCAGGTAACTTACATCTACAGGCATGTCGTTAACATAAATCTCGATAGGAACTCGGCTTCCCTGATTATAGCTTCTGGTTAAATAGAGCATATTATCTATGTAAGTGATTCCAGATCCGGATAAGCAGTTCAATAAATTAGCACAAGCCTGCAATTGTTCGCTGGATGTTACTTTATCTGCCATCATATTTAAACCAGACAAAGATGAATGATCGAGGTGGCTTGGTTTGCGCTCTGCACTTGCTTTAACAACAACCTCCTTAAGCATGAAAGCATTACCATATTGGAGTTTTGCATTTTTCAGGTAGGTGTTAAGCGTACTGTCAATATTTAAAATTTCGGCAGGTTTATTTACATTAGAATAGATTGCGGGGTAAGGTTCTCCATCTATCATAATCCTGATATCTTTTGCCGAGTTTACATTGTTTCTTGCGTTAACAATGACCTCAGAAGAGTCTCTGAACACAACATTCGGGAATTTAAATTTTCCGTCTTTGTCCGTAGTAGCAGGAGATGTAAAATGCCTGTCCGGTATCTGAAGCAATAGTCTGGCACCCGGCCACGTCATTCCGTTCGCTCTGCGTATAGTTCCTGTAATGTCTATGCCTTGTTCTGGAAGGTATGTTATTTTTGGAAATTTGCCTTCTATAGCGTCCTTGTACAAAAACTTTCTATAACCTTGTGTTAGCATCAACAGATCCAGATCGTTTTCCTTTTTAGTATCTGTTTTGTTAAAATAATAGTTTGGTTTTTCTATATATCCGGCTAAATCCGAGCTCAATAACAAATTGCTTAAGATAGTTGTTTCGGTGTCTTCGTTAGAAGGAACCTTGGTTTCATCTATAACAGCAATCGAATAATTTCCTTCCTTTGCAGCCTCGCCATTTTTTGCAAGAATATTCAGTTTTACTTTCTGCCTTCCACCATAGGTTGACAGATCAGAATTGATTTTTATATCTAACAAGTCATTCCTTTTAATAAATGTTAATCTTTCGCTAATAGGAGAGCCGTTAGAAGCTAACAAACTAATTTGTAAAATACCAGAAGGAAACTTGTTTTTAGGGATTTCTGCATTAAAACTTTGTCCACGCAAGATACTTTGAGCAGCGTAGTAAACAATTCCGGCATTTTGAGCTATAATATAAAATCCCTTATTCAAATTGGCTTTAAAGTAGTTGTCATTGGCATTGATTCTTAGAACCACGTTTTCCTGATTTTGTGAGACAGAAACATTCATGCCTGTGTTTTTTACAGGAGGGAGATCGAAATTCTTTGAAGAACCATCTTTAAATGTAACGTTCGCTTTGTATGCATTGCCAGGTTCTGGAGTAAAAGAAATTAGTCCCATTCCCAGGTGCTGTGAGTCGCCCGTAACAATGCTTTTTCCATTTTTATCTACAATAGAAACCTTTGCATCAATACCCAATCCGTCAGATCTGATCGCTTTAAAGGCAACTTTCGACGGAATTCCGGCAATTAAATCTCCGCCTTCCGGAAAGAATTGAATATCATGTTCTAAAATTGCGGTTTTCAACGGAAATGTTGCTGTTAAAGGTTTTATATTTCCTGTTTCCAGCGAGGTGTTTAATTGCCCCCGATTAATATCTACCTTCGAAGGGGCAGTAAAGGAAATGTCTAAATAACCGTTTCCATCAGTAGTTCCCTTTCCTTTTGCCACTCTTTCATAATCTGCAATTACCTCCCAGCTTACTTTTTTATTCATTAAAGGAATTCCCTTTTCATCTTTATATAATATCTTCGTGTTTACTTTAGCGCCTTTTTCACTTCTGCTGCCATCAAAAGTAATATGTGTATTAAGTTCTTTATTAATACCGTCTCCAATGACTATATTTTTAGTGAAAAAATAGGTCGGATCGAAATTCAGCATCCATTTGGTGTAGGCCCTTAACTGATAGGTACCCTGTGCGAATTTAGGGCTATAGAGTACAATATTTCCGGAAGAAACAGCATTTGTAACCGGAATTTTTAAACTCTCTACCAATGAATCTTTTGCAGAAATTACATCTACATATAGAATTTTGCTTAGAGGGGAGGGAGACCTTTGCTCTAAGGTGACGTAAGCTTTAAACCAAATGGTATCGCCAATAGCGTAATAAGGTTTATCGAAGTGAAGATGTACCTTTTCTGAAGGATAATCATGAAAAAGTTTACCTTTTTTCTCTAAGATAGTATTTAATGAAATACTGTCGGTTTGTGCATATATATAGTTGGACGATACAAGTATAGTAAACAATAGGAGCTTAATATATTTCATCTGCTTATTAAATTAAATATCTGTTCAAATTCCTGCATGTTGGCATGCAGGGCTGGTATATAAACATTCTATTACTAGTGTATTTATTAGAACATTTAAGTTTTTTTACTAATAAAAGCCCGAATGTTTATTGAACTGATAAATATATTTAAAATATAGAGTTGGCGCAGCATTTTAACAAAAATTTACAAAAGGAAATGCAGTTGAAAAGTATATTCTCGTTTTAAATTTTAGGTATTATACTTTTATTTAGTAAAGTTTATTGTATATTCGTTTACGTACACATATTATTATAAACCTGATGAGCCATCATTGTGACGATATACTCATTGCTCAAGTTAAAAAAGGAAGCAAAGCTGCGTTTAATGAAATATATAAGCGGTACTGGGCAGTTTTGTACAGACATGCCCGAAGGATGATTAAGATGGAGGAAGAGTCACAAGATATTATTCAGGATATTTTTGAATCGTTATGGAGAAACCGGGAATCACTGGAGATAAGAGGTGAACTTTCTTCTTATCTGTATTCTGCAGTGCGGTATAAGATATTTGATTTGTTGGATAAAGGAAAGGTGCGAAACGATTATCTTGAAAAGTTGGGAGGTTTTATCCATAATGGAACTTATACTATAGACCATATCTTAATAGAGAAAGAACTTTCCGAGCGAATAGAAAGGGAAGTGAATTTTCTGCCTAGAAAAATGCGCGAGGTTTTTGAACTAAGCAGAAAAGAGCATTTGAGCCACAGGGAAATTGCTGAAAGACTTTCATTATCAGACCAAACGGTAAAAAAACAAATTCATAAAGCGCTGAAAATCCTGAAACCTAAATTTGGAATATTTTTTTTGTGTTATATTATTGTTAAACTTTTTTTATAAAAAAGTACCACTTTCCTTTTTGTTAACCTACATATCTAAAAAGCGGTTGCCAAATAGATATGAACCAAGACAAAACCAAAGCATTATTAAAGAAATACCTTAAGGGGGAATGTAACGAGGAGGAGAGGAAACTTTTGGAATCCTGGTATAACCATCAGATTCAAAAAGAATCTCTTTCTGAAGATATTAATTACGAGTTACTGGAGAAGCATATTTGGGAGAAACTGGATATACCTGATAACAGAAAAATCAGAAATAGATATTTACATTGGGCTGCAGCGGCCATTGTTTTAGTTTTTTCTGCAATATCGCTTTATCTGTTTGTTGGAAGAAGTGAAATAGGTCAGTCTGAGCTGCTTATAGTTCCCGGAAGCAACATGGCCAAATTGTCTTTTTCTGACGGTAAAGAAATAAATCTTGATGAAGTTACCGCCGGAGAGACCATTGTCTTAAATGATATTAAGGTTTATAAGAATAAAGATGGTGAGCTGGTTTACAAAGTTGCCGGAGCTGATGATACAAAAGCTATATTCAGTTTATTGGAAACTCCAAAAGGTGGACAATATCAGATAGAACTTGCAGATGGTACAAAAGCATGGCTAAATGCGGCTTCTTCTATCAGATTTCCCTCGGTTTTTGCAAAGCAGGAGCGTTTGGTTGAAATAACCGGCGAAGTTTATTTTGAGGTAGCTAAAGATCCGAAGCGACCATTTAAGGTTAAAGCAAGCGAACAGTTTATAGAAGTTCTGGGGACGCATTTCAATGTTAATGCTTATCATGATGAACCGAATGCTGTTGTTACACTCCTAGAAGGCGCGGTAAAAGTTCAGTCATTTGGAAAGGATTATTTTTTAAAACCCGATCAACAAATACAAACCAGTCTTGCAAATAGAAGTTCTGTTGTAAGTGAGGTTAGTGCCGAAGATGCTATAGCGTGGAAAAACGGAATCTTTCAATTTAGCGACGAGAAAGTGTCCAGCATTATGCGCAAGATCTCCAGATGGTATAATGTAGATGTCGTTTTTGCCCAAAATTTTACCGATAAACAAATAGCAGGATCTATTTCAAAATACGAAGACGTAGCTAAAGTATTAGATATGCTTGCATTAACCAATGTAGTTCATTTTCAAATTCAGGGAAGGAGGATCGTTGTTATGCCTTGATACCGTACTATAAATAAAAAATAAGGCCGAAAGTGCTCGCAACACTTCCGGCAGTGTTTGAATACTGTTGATAATCTTTTCGAGAAACTAATTAAAAACTTAAACCCAAACATTTCAAATATATGAAATTTAATGTGTTTACGGGCTTTAGGCTAAAACCTAAAGTGCTGTACAAATTCATGTTGGTCATGAAAATAGCATTCTTTATTTTACTAACCAGTTTTCTTTCTGTAAGTGCATCGGTTTACTCTCAAAAGGTAAGCTTAAATGTAGAGCAGGCTAAACTTAGAGATGTATTAAAAAGTTTAAAGCAACAAACTGGCTATAATTTTTTGTACTCTACAGATCTTCTTCAGAAGTCGAAATCTGTAAGCATAGATGTTACTAATGCTGAGCTGACAGAGGTTTTGAACCAATGTTTTGAAGACCAGCCGCTAGACTTTACCATAAAAGATAAGACTGTGGTAATTAAGGAAAAGCGGGCGATTAACTGGAAACAGATTTCAAATGTAGAAATCAAAGGAAAGGTAACCGATATAAAAGGCGACCCTCTTGCAGGCGTAAGTATCAGACTGAAGGGGGCCAGTACATATACATTAACTAATGTTGAAGGTGATTATTCTATAAAAGTACCCGATGGAAAAGGAGTTTTGGTTTTTAGCTATATAGGTTTTACCACCAGGGAAATTGATATAAATGGTAAAAAGACATTAAATGTAAATCTTCTTGAAGCTCCCACAAAATTAAATGAAATTGTGGTAGTAGGTTACGGAGAAGTAAGCAGGCGAGATCTTACTGGAGCAGTAGGTTCTGTGTCGATAGAAGATTTACAAAAGGCACCTGTAAGGTCCTTCGAAGAAGCATTAGCCGGACGTGTCGCCGGAGTACAGGTGTCCTCTCAGGACGGTCAACCCGGGTCAACAGTAGATATCGTTATAAGAGGAGCTAATTCCGTTTCGCAAAGTAATTCACCCCTATATGTTATAGATGGATTCCCTTTAGAAGATCCGGATAATAATATGATCAATCCGTCTGATATAGCATCAATAGAAATCCTGAAAGATGCCTCTGCAACGGCTATATATGGTGCAAGAGGTGCGAACGGCGTTGTAATAATTACTACCAAAGGTGGCGTAGATGGCAAAGCAATTATATCCTATGATGGATATTATGGTACTCAGGAAATAACACAAAGAATGGAATTAATGAGTCCCTATGAATTTATTAAAGTATTGCAACAAAGAAGTTCAAGCACAGCTAACAGCATGTATTTCACTGGCGGGAAAACTTTAGAATATTATAAGGACGCTGCAGGATTTGATTGGCAAGACAGGATTTTCAAAACTGCGCCAATGCAAAATCACAATTTATCTATAAGAGGAGGAAATAAACAAACGAAATACAGTATCTCAGGATCAATTTTTGACCAGGACGGAGTATTGATTAATTCAGGATATAAACGGTACCAGACCAGATTAAGATTAGATCAGCAGGTTAACGATAATTTTAAGTTAAGCGCCAATATTAATTACAGCGGATTAATGAATTATGGAAATAGTCCGGGTGGTAATTATAATGCGGCTCTACTTTATCAGGCAATGGCTTATAGGCCTATTAGCGGTAACCCTAATGTGAATTTAGAAGAGTTGGAGTTTGATGAGGAAATCGAAGATCAAATCAATAACACAAGATTTAATCCTGTTTTAAGTGCGCAGAATGAGTTAAGAGAGCGCATAAATAATACTTTATTAGCCAATGGATATGGTGAATATAGTTTCAGGAATTTTAAATTAAAAATATCTGGAGGTTTTAGCAAAGATGTACGTAAAAATAATACGTTTAATAATAGTAAAACAAGATCTGGTAGTCCTCGCTTTCCAGGGGCAGCTACTAATGGTGTTAATGGAGCAGTGCTGTATTCAGAAATATCAAGTTATGTAAATGAGAATACTTTAACATGGAGTAAGAAAGTAGGAAAACATTCTTTTACTGCATTGGGAGGTTTTACTATACAAGGGAGAAAAGTTTCGTCTTTTGGAGCGAGTGCAATTCAAGTACCGAACGATAATTTAGGAGTATCCGGTCTGGACGAAGGCGTTCCTAACGCTGTAACTTCAACTTCAACCTCTTCTAATTTAGCTTCATTTCTGGGACGGTTTAACTATAATTATAAGTCTAAGTATTTATTAACGGCATCCTTTAGAGCAGACGGATCTTCTAAATTCTATACAGGAAATAAATGGGGGTACTTCCCATCTGCAGCAGCATCATGGCGTTTTAGTGAAGAAGGTTTTATGAAATCTTTAAGCTTTATAAGTGATGCTAAATTAAGAGTTAGCGCCGGGATAACGGGAAATAACAGAGTTTCAGATTTTGCTTATATGTCAACAATTGATATGTCTGCAACTACAGCATATCCTTTTAACAATCAACCAAGTCATGCTGCGGCACTTGGCGAGTTAAGGAATCTTGATTTATTATGGGAGAGCACATTTCAGTCAGACTTAGGTTTAGATTTATCTTTCTTAAAAGATAAAATCACATTATCAGTAGATGCATATAGCAAAACAACAAATGATTTATTGCTCTATGCAGAATTACCTACTTCGTTAGGCTATTCTAAAAGTTTTAAAAACATTGGGAAAATTGGAAATAAAGGTATCGAGCTCAGCATTTATAGCATGAACCTGAAAACCAAAAATTTCTCATGGTCAACGAACTTTAATATAGCTTTAAATAGAAATGAAGTTAAAGAACTGGCAGAAAATCAGGAAGTGCTTTTAAGTTCTGTTTCATGGCATTCTCAATTTAATCAATTAAGTCCCTATATGGCCAAAATAGGAATGCCTATGGGCATGTTTTACGGATTGATTTGGGATGGAAATTATCAGTTAGAAGACTTTGACGGGAATTTGCTAAAGTCTACTATTCCAACTAATGGAGACAATAGGCAAGATATTAGACCAGGTGATATTAAGTACAGAGATATAACAGGTGATGGGGTTGTCAATTTTGACGACTATACCATTATTGGAAATCCAAACCCTAAACATTTCGGAGGCCTGTCTAATAATTTCACTTATAAAGGTTTCGATTTAAATGTTTTCTTTCAATGGTCTTATGGTAATGATATTCTAAATGCCAATAGATATATTTTTGAAGGAAGAGGAGGGGTAATTCAAAACTATTTTGCGAGCTATATAAATAGATGGAGTGTGGATAATCCTACCAATGAACATTTCCGTGTTGGAGGTTCGGGACCTGCAGCTTATTCTTCCAAAGTTGTGGAAGATGGTTCTTATCTACGTTTAAAGACGGTTCAATTTGGATATAACTTTAATTCAAAGCTTATTAAAAGTTTAAAATTGAGCACAGTCAGACTTTATGCTTCTGCCCAAAATCTTTATACATGGACATCTTATACTGGTTTTGATCCGGAAGTATCTGCCAGGGCTTCTGCCTTAACACCAGGTTTTGATTTCTCTGCATATCCCAGAGCAAAGACTATCACTTTTGGATTAAATATTACACTATAAAAGTATAGATATGAAGAACTTATTATTTATAATTTCAGTTTGTATGATGTGTCTGTCATGTACAAGCTTTTTAGAAACAGAGCCTACTGATTTTTCTTCTCCTGATGATTTTTATAATACCGAAGACCAGTTAAATTATGCTCTGTCAGGTGTATATAGCGTTTTGGCAAAAGATGGTACTTACGCCAGAAACTTACCGGTAGAGCTTGCACTTAATACAGACGAAGCTTTTTATAAAAAAAATTTTACAACATACACCAATCCGGCACAATACAATTATGATGCTGCTACACCTATTATTGCAACCTGTTGGAAAACCCTTTATGAAGGTATCAATCGGGCTAATTATTTATTAGCCAACATTAATACTCCTGAAATGAATGAAGGAAAAAGGAATGTTATTAAAGGCGAAGCCATGTTTTTAAGGGCTTACTATTATTTTATATTGGTTAGCATGTGGGGAGATGTCCCTTTAATTTTAGAGCCAACGTTAGACGGTAAGAACGTTAATATTCCAAGAACTTCACAAAGAGAAATCTATCCGTTTATTTTAAGAGAGATGACAGAAGCCCAGTCAATGGTGAATAAGATATCTGACATTGGCTTTTCCGGCAGAGTTTCCAAAACAACTATACAAGGTATATTGGCAAGAGTCTGCTTAAAGATGGCGGGTGAGCCTTTAAAAGATCTTACTAAATATGAATTGGCAAAGGCTTGGGCAGACAGTGTTATCACATCAAATGAACATGCATTAAATGCAGATTATACACAGATTTTTAAGAATCATTCCAGTGACCAATACGATATTAAAGAAAGCATGTGGGAAGTAGAGTTCTGGGGTAATAACTTGGGGAATGCCTATAGAGCAGCAGGCAGGATTGGAAACCAATTTTCTATACGCACAACCTATCCGGAAAGATATGGTTATGCAAATGTAGGCGCAACGAAAAAGCTGTTTCAGCTATATGATGATCCTAATGATGTAAGAAGAGACTGGAATGTAGCACCTTTTAAATATCGTAATGATAATACAATAGAAGAAGTACCCCATGGCCCAAATGATCTCTTTATAAGAGATGCTGCAAAATGGAGACGGGATTATGAAACAGTGCTTCCAAGAAACGTAGATTTTTCTCCTACTAACTTTCCTTTGTTAAGATATGCAGATGTCTTATTAATGTATGCAGAAGCGGAAAATGAGTTAAACGGCCCCACCTCTGAAGCTCACGATAAATTAAATATGGTAAGGAAAAGAGCTCATGCCTTCGAATTTACCGGTGCAAACACTATTACAGATAAAGATGACTTTAGAGACATTATTATAGACGAAAGAAGTAGGGAGTTATGCTTTGAGGGCTTAAGGAAATTTGATCTTATTCGTTGGAGTAAGGAATTATTCTTAGGAGAGATGAAGTTGCAGCAAATAGATTTTGAAAATAATGCTCCAACTTCCCCTAATATGAAAGAGGCCCATAATGCTTATGGTCGTGTTAGCGAAAGGCATTTGCTTTTACCAATACCGGCATCAGAACTCGCGTTAAATAAAGCAATGACCCAAAATAAAGGTTGGTAAAACTTAATCACTAAAATGTATAAGTTATGAAAAAGAGAAGCTTAATAATTGTATTGGCCATATTGTCTCTTATCTCATGCGAAAGTATGGAGGAAGTAGATAATCCAACATTTGATGTCTTAAATACAGATCTCGTAATAAATGCAGGAGATACATTGTCATTTGATTTTAAAGGAACTGCTGATGTTGTAACGTTTTATTCAGGAGAATTCGGTCATGTGTATGAATATAAGGATAGAACCGAAAGACCATTCGAAGGAAATCTGAAAATTTCGTTTACGACCAGTGTGCAAAATTCTTACGCTATAGAGCCATTTCCAAGAGAATTAGATGTGTTCATATCTTCGGATTTTAATGGAAATCTTGATTATGCCAACGTTATCTCAGAATCTTCTAAATGGAATAATATTAGTGATAGGTTCACTTTTCCTCTAACCTCTGCTAACGGTACATTAGCTGCAGTACCTATAACTGCAAGTAATCCGGAAGGTAAATTAGATATAACGGAATTAGTAGAAATAGGCAAGTCTTTTTACATCGCCTTTAGATATAAGGCTGAAAATAGAATGAAAGTTGGTTCGAATACAAGGAATGCAAGGGAATGGAGAGTAGATGCCTTATCACTAATTAACGAACAATCAGAAGGTACATCAGTTTTAATGAGTCAAAGCAGTGCAGGATGGACGTTTGTAAACAGGGCTGATAGTGAGATAGAACCAGGCAGAGGGGGAAGCTTAAATAGTACAGGACGTATCAGTATTAGAGGGAATCAACTGTCTACCTACCAACCGGGCGAAGGTATCGAGATTTGGGCTATCAGTACTCCCATTAATACCGGGATGGCTAAAACAGAGCCGGATAGGGGTACTACTATAAAAAATATTTCCAGAAACAGGTTAGCGTCACATACTCATGTTTATAATAAACCAGGAGTTTACAAAGCTGTTTTTGTAGCTGCTAATTCGAGTATTTATGGGCATCAGGCTGTGGTAAAAGAAGTGAATGTAAGGGTAAATCCATAAAGAATATGACCCGATGAGAAAACTGTTTTTCCTTATACTGTTCTTCTATGTTACTATCTGCAGCTGTGCTGCAGATAGTATTAAAGAACCAGTTACAGCGCAAAAAGATACACTACATCAGAAAAGTATAAAATCGCTGCCACAATTGAAAGATGCTTATGGGATAAGTCTGTCGGTGTACGTTTACCAACGTACACTTGACAGCTTTGCCGGAAAATCAGCAGAATTGGCAAAAGCAATAACAGATTATGGCTTTACCGATGTTTATCTGAATTTTAGTAACAAACAACAACAGCAAAAAAAAGAGCTTGCAGATGACATCAGGAAGCTGATAGCTGGTTTATCTGTGAATGATATAAACGTACATGCGTTGGCTTTTTCGGAAGTAAATGCTATTGGTGACGAGCAGAAAGAGACATTAGAGGCATTCGCTCATTATCAGTCATTATCATCTCCAAAAGAACGTTTTTCGGGAATTAACTTTGATATAGAGCCTCATATTATGCGTCAAAACAGGGTTAATTGGAAAAAAGTCTCTGATAAATATAACCTGCAGCATATAGACTGGCAATCTGACAAAGGATATGGAAAAAACGGAGCGAACTCTAAAGTAATGCAGTTTGTATTAGATCAGATTCAGGATATCTGCCAAAAAGCAGAAGGCTATAACTATATCTATTCACAGGCGATAGGTCATTTTTTTGAAGACAAATACCATGACGGAAGTCTTTCGGCAGGCGGAATTAATGATTTTTTAAAACCCTGCGATTATGTCATTATCATGAATTATACAGATGATGCTCAGCGTCTCATCAGGCAATCTATCCAAGAATTAACCAATGCTCATAAGCCTCGTTCGGTAGAGATTGCCGTTAAAACTTCGGATAACGGTGTGGGCGAATTAAACACCAGTTTTGCAGATGAAGGCTGGACAAAAATGATGGAAACGCTGGTAACCTTGTGCGAAGCGGCAAAGACATATCCTGCCTTTCGGGGAATTGGCTTTTTTGAATATCAAAGCCTGGAAGAACTCTGGAAATTGAAAGGAGCACCTTTGCCGTCTACACAAAAACAACCCTAAATTTATAGAATATATTTCAATGAAAGAGACCTTTTTAATTCAGCGATTTTTGCTGGCAATGCTGTTGATGCCGATTTTTATAAATGCACAACAGCCGGATAAACACACACACATCTATATCCTTATGGGGCAATCTAATATGGCCGGAAGGGGTAAAATTACAGAAGAATATAAAAACCAGCAGCATGATAGGGTAATTATGCTAAACAAAGAAAATGAATGGGTACAGGCCAAACACCCGTTGCATTTTGATAAACCTAAAGCTGCCGGAGTAGGTCCCGGATTAACTTTTGGAATCTCTATGGCAGAAGCTAATCCCGGCGAAACAATAGGTTTGGTACCTTGTGCTGTAGGAGGAACCGCTATAAGGAAATGGGTTCCGGGCGGGTATGACAGTGTAACCAATAAACACCCTTATGACGATGCATTACTAAGAATTAAACTAGCCATGAAAAAAGGGGTGATCAAAGGGGTTATATGGCATCAGGGAGAGGGAGACAGCGGAGTAAAATCCTCGCAGACTTATGTGGATAAGCTGGCAGAATTGATAGAAAGAATTAGAAAAGAAGTTGGGAACCCTAAATTACCCTTTGTGGTGGGGCAATTAGCTATGTACCGTGACAATTATCAGTATATCAATAAAGAGTTGCCAAAGCTGCCGGTAAAGGTACCTTATACGACAGTAGTTTCTTCAGAAGGATTATGGCATAAAGGAGACGGTACGCATTTCGATAGTCCATCGGCAGCGGAATATGGAAGACGTTTTGCAGATGGAATGCTTCTGTTGCAGAATAAAAAACATAATGCTAAAGAAGTTCAGGTGAAAACAGCTTTCAATACCCTTTCAGATAAAGAAAAAGCAGCAGGATGGGAATTGCTTTTTGATGGAAAAGATCCAAATATAAGATGGAGGAGTATCAGAGGAGATAAATTTCCTGCAGCAGGCTGGACAATAGAAAAAGAAGCTTTAGTACTATTGCCGGGACGCAAAGGGGGAGATATTATCACCAGAGAGCAGTTTTCGGACTTTGAGCTGATGCTGGACTATAAACTGGCAGATTCGGCCAATACAGGTATAAAATACTTTGTATCGGAACTGAAAAACGGAAAAGGGAAAATAGAACTGAATGGGCCTGAATTTCAGTTAATAGATGATTATAAACATGAAACCGTAAAAGATAATAAAAGTCCCGAAACAAGTACAGGATCATTATATCTTTTATATGCGCCTAAAGATAAAATGCTCAATAAACCCGGCGAATGGAATCAGGTTAAGATCATCTCGAAAGGTAAAAATGTCGAGCATTGGATCAACGGGAAAAAAGTATTAAGCTATGAAAGAGGTTCTGAAGAATTCAGAAAACTGGTGGCAAATACAAAATTCAAAGAGTATCAGACACCTTATGGGGAGTCGGTATTTGGTTATATCCTTTTACAAGACCATAAAGACAAAGCCTGGTTCAGAAATATAAAAATAAGACGTTTAAAATGAGATTGATAAATATAGTTATACTGTGCCTTTTTTGTTTTTTAGGAATAGAAACAATCTATGCCCAAAATATATTAGCTCAAAATGGCAAAAGCAGTTATGAAGTGCTTATTCCTGTAACAGCCCCGGTTGCTGTACAAACTGCGGCTAAAGAGTTTCTGTACATGTTCCAAAAGAGTACAGGCGTTCGGTTGCCAATGTATAAAGATAACAGCAAGCCCAGCAATAATCCGTTTATCAGTCTGGGAGATACAAAACAGGCTCGCCAGGCAGGTATAAAGGTCGAAGATTTAAGAGAAGATGGCTTTTATATTTTACTGAAAAACGGCAATCTTTTTATTCTGGGAAAAGATACTCCAGATGGGCAAACAACAAAAGATGGAGGTAAAAGCAATGGTACAGCCAATGGCGTTTATACCTTTTTGGAAGATTATATGGGAGCAAGATGGCTGATGCCGGGAGAGTTGGGAAAGGTTGTTGACAAAAAAGAGCGTCTTATTTTAGAGCATATCAACCGTACCGAAGCGCCTTTATTTATTTCCCGCCGATTGCCTTATCTGGACGCTTCATGGACAATGATAAATAGTTCTGAGTCTGTGCTGGAATGGCAGCAGTACCAAAAGTTAGGCTATTCTGTTAATTTATGGCATGGTCATAACTGGAAAGAAACCGTACCGGAGAATCTCTATGAAAAACATCCGGATTGGTTTGCCATGAAAGATGGAAAAAGGCCCAAACCCGGTTTTCGTTATAAACTGGAAACGACTAATCCGGAATTGATTGAGTTTTTTGCAGACAGAGCAGTAGAAGAACTTAAAAAGAATAAAGTTTCGAAAACTTATTCACTTTCACCAAGTGATTCAAGAGGATGGAGTGAGAGTCCAGAAAGTAAAGCCCTTTACGATCCGCCACAGCCGGGAGAAAAGTATCCGGGAATGTCGTCACTTGTTTTAAAGTTTTATCATGATGTGGCAAAAATGGTGCAGCAAAAATATCCGCAAGGAAAGTTGGCAGGTTATCTTTACGATTCCTATCTCTATCCGCCAACGAAAGTAGCGATGAAACTGCCAGACAACTTTATACCGGTTGTAGCACCAAGTTCAATAACTTACGGGTTCAGGCTTTATCATGAAAAAAATAAGAAAGACTGGCAGCATGTCATGCGGTCATGGGCTAAAGTAGCACCTGAAATATGGGTTTATTATGATATACCCAATGCTTTTAATTTATGGCGTATCACAGAAGATTACGACAGGTTTACCGGAAGTACAGGTATAATAACGCCACCCGCCGCAGAAATATTGAATTTTATCTTCTCCGGCTTGGTAGAAAATAACATCAGGGGAACTTATCTATTTGGTACACCATCCTGGAGCAATACTGCAATTGCTAATTATATGTTAGCCAAAATGAGCTGGAATCCAAAACTGAATGCTTATGATGTTCAGCGGGATTGGTTGTACCATGCCTACGGTGAAGCGGCAGGAGCTGAAATGGAGAAATTTTACCTTAAGCTGGAAGATATTTATCGCGAATATTCAAAAGATAAAATTATTGCTTCAAGACCTAATGATGCTATGTTCCGTGATTTATATGGAGCACATTATGCAGATTTAGACCGGCTATTTCTAAATGCAAAATCAAAAAATATGAATGCGGAGCAACAACAGCGCTTAACAATGATAGAAGATAACCTTGCGGTATTGCAATGGCGACTGCGGAATGCCGCGTTCTTGCCAGCGCAATTCTCTTCCCCTTTATCGCGTACAACCGCGCAAATTAATGAAATACTGCAAAAAAAGAATAATGCATTTTTCCATTTTCCCGAAGCTTTGCTGGGCTGGAAAAAACGAGATGTAGAAAGATTAAAACACATACCTTTTGTAATCGATAAAGCTTTACCTGAAAATATAAGTCGAAAGAACTTGCCTTTACAGGATAAGAATCTAATCGTTCTTCATTCAGAAAAAAATGAAGACATAAAGCTGCATACGCGAAAAGTGAAACATGGTTCGTTGTTCCTCTCCTGTATAATTAAAAAGTCAGACGGAGAAGAGGTATATACAGGTTTACTGGACGAGAAAAATCCGATTAGTTTCAAAACAGAAAAAGGTGCTACCTATTATCTCTATTTCCCTGCCCGGCCAGGGACCTCTTTTGAAATGGATATTACAGGAGCAATAGCTTCTGCGAAAGTTAACCAGCAGCAAATAGTAGCGAAGCAACAGGTAAATCCGGTTTATATCTATGTACCCTATCAGAAAGAGGATACTATTATCAAGGCAGAACAGCTAACAGATCAGACAGTAAGGATTGTGAAAAATAACCAGTTAGAAAAAACAGGCCGTTTAGATCCACAAGATTGATTATTGTAAACTATAAAAGTAAAATATGAAAAATGAAATTTTACCTTTAAAAAAAAGCCAGTGGTTATACCTGCTATTATTTATCTTATTAATAGCAAGTAAAAAAACGTATGCAATAAACGGAGAGATCAATTTGTCTTTTTCTTCTCGCGTATTAAATACATACACAGCAAGTCCCAGAGAAATACAAGTGTTATTATCTACAGATTTTAATGGTTTGTATGATTATGGTAACGTTCTTGGAGCTACATGGATAGATATTAGTAATAGATTTACTTTCCCATCAGTTGATTCCGGAGTTGTTAGTCCTGCCGGTATAAGTGACATTTCAGATTTGTTGGAAAACGGAAAACCTTTTTATATAGCCTTCAGGTATAAAACAACCGGCGTACCACCTGCAGCAAAAATAGGCAGAAACTGGCGTATAGAGTCTTATTCCCTGGCATTTGAAACCCCTTATGCAACAAGACAGCTGGCAAATCATACCAGTGCCGGTTGGAATATGGTGAGTCAGGGAAATGTAGATCCGGGACGAGGGGGAATAGTACAATCATCCAGACTAAATTTCCTGGCAAATAATGTGAATTTAAGCGTAGGTATAGATGAATGGGCCATAAGTCAACCAGTAAACTTATCGTTTTTAAATTTATCTTTTTCTACTCGTGTGCTTAACTCCTATGAGTTAAACCCTCGTGAAATAACTGTTCTAGCCTCGACAGATTTTAATGGAAATTATACTTATGCAGATGTAACTGCAGCTACCTGGGTTGATATCAGCGACAGATATACATTTCCGGTATCAGAAACGGGCAGTCTTACACCAGCAGGAGTAAATGATATTACAGATCTTTTGGAAGAAGGCAAGCCAATTTTTATTGCCTTTAGGTATAAGACAATAGGACTGCCACCAGCAGAGCGAATGGGTAGAAACTGGCGTGTAGAAGCTTTTTCACTGGAATCAGAAAATACTTATGCCAGCAGGCAACTTACCAGCCATACCAATGCTGGTTGGAACATAGTAAGTCAGGGAAATGTAGACCCCGGAAGAGGTGGCACAGTACAGACTACAAGACTTAATTTTTTAGCAAATAACGTAAATCAAAGTGTTGCAATAGATGAATGGGCGGTTAGTAGGCCAATAAATCTGTCACGCTATAGTTTGTCTTTTTCTACCCGTGTACTTAATTCTTATGAGATAGATCCTCGGGAAATAACCATTTTGGCCTCTACAGACTTTAATGGTAATAATACCTATACAGATGTAACAGCAGCTACATGGACAGATATCAGTAACAGATTTGTCTTTCCAAAAGTAGATGCGGGAGTTTTGACAGCGGCAGGGAAACAGGATATTTCAGATTTGATAGTAAGCGGAAAGCCCCTTTATGTCGCATATAAATATAAAACAACAGGCAGACCGCCGGCAACAAGAATTGGCCGTAATTGGCGTGTAGAATTCTTCTCTTTGATCGGACAGTCTGCAACGGATACCTTGATTCTTGCTAACCAGTCAAGTCCTGGTTGGTCTATTATCAGTAAAGGAGATGTAGATCCCGGAAGAGGAGGTACAGTGCAAACGTCAAGGCTTAACTTTCTGGCAAATAATGTGAATGAGTCGGTAGGAATAGAAGAATGGGCTATAAGTAAACCAATCGATATGTCTTTGTTCCGTTCTGTATATTACGTTGATGCAGAAAATGGAAATGATAACAATAATGGGACTTCACCAGAAACAGCATGGAAAACGTTATCAGCCGTTAATGCTACAGTCTTTGGTCCGGGAGCAAAAATTCTATTCAAAGCAGACGGTGTCTGGATAGGACAGCTGAAGCCACAAGGCTCAGGAATTACAGGACAACCTGTTATAATTGATAAATATGGTTCAGGCGAAAAGCCGTTAATTAATGCCAATGGTGCGTTAGGTGGAGCACTCACTTTACATAACCAGTCTTTTTGGGAAATCAACAATCTGGAGCTTACTAATGATGCCTCCGCAATGGGTGATAGAAATGGGGTAGAGGTATTTGGAGAGGAGCATGGATTGGTTCAGCACATACATCTTAAAAATTTAGATATACATCATATAAAAGGTATCAGTGATAATGGTGCAAGAACAGCAGGAGTGCTTTTCAGAACAATTTCTGATGACGTAAAAGACACACGTTTTGACGATGTTTTAATTGAAGGTTGCAAGATATATCATGTGCAGAATCAGGGTATCCATTTCCGTACACCGGGAGAACGGGGAGCAGGTTTTAATTATCCGGAAACACCCGATTGGGAGCGTCGTAAATTTACCAATATTGCTATAAGAAATAATATTATCCATCACATATCTAAAAATGCCATCCTTCTGAGAACAGTTGAAGGTGGAATAGTAGAGCGTAATTTGTGTTACGAAACAGCATTGGATACAACCGGAAATACAATTTTTACTTATGGGGCTAAAGGTACTGTATTTCAGTATAACGAAGGCTACCTTAACCGCTCCCCGGGAGGTGATGGAAGTTTATATGATGCCGATTTAGGAAGTCCAGGTACGATATGGCAGTATAGTTACAGTCATGATAACGCTCACGGTTTAATGTGGTTCATTCCTGATGAAAGAGATGATAACATTATAGTACGTTATAATATAAGCCAGAATGATAAAGGAAATCTTATTAGAATTAATTTCCCTTTTACCAGTGCTTATATTTACAACAATGTATTCTATATAGACAGTACTTTGTCTCCAACTATTATTCGTGAAGACAGTCAGTCCAGTATACGCACTTACCATTTCTATAATAATATTATATATAACCTAAGTCCTGCGGCAACTTATAATTTTGTAACAGGAACAAATACCACGCGGATATTCAGTAATAATATCTTTTATGGTTATCATCCATCGAATGAACCTGCAGATCTATTCAAAATAACCTCCGATCCATTATTTGTAGATCCCGGAACAGCTACCACAGGATTGAATACTGTGGGAGGATATAAATTAAAACCTGGTTCGCCCGCCTTAGGTGCCGGAAAATTAATAGCTAACAATGGAGGTAGAGATTATTTTGGGTTGCCGGTTTCGGCAACAGCCAATCCGAATATAGGCTTTTATAATGGAGAGGGTACTAATATAGCCCATCCCGATACCACTTTCCATCTCTATTTACTGATAGGTCAGTCGAACATGGCAGGCCGCGGAACAATTAGTCCGGAATATGCTGCAATGAGCCATCCACGAGTGAAAATGCTAAATGCAAATAATGAATGGGTAACGGCAAAACACCCGCTTCATTTTGATATAGCAAGTCCGGGAGTAGGGCCGGGACTGGAATTCGCCATTAAGATGGCAGAAGCCAATCCGGATGTTACAATAGGCCTGGTACCATCTGCAGTAGGAGCAACAGGAATAGACCTATGGCAACCGGGTGGGTATGACAGTGCAAAAGACGTTTATCCTTATGATGATGCTTTGGTGAGAGCAAAGCGAGCCATGTTAAGCGGAGTAATGAAAGGAATATTGTGGCATCAGGGAGAAGGAAATAGTAGTGAATCATCTTCCAATACATGGCCTGGAAAGGTAAAAGTACTTATAGATAGATTGCGATCAGAATTTGCAAATAATCAACTGCCTTTTATTGTGGGGGAATTAAGTTACGAACGTTCAAACTCACATTATATTAATGATAAATTGCCACAACTGGTGTCAGAAGTTCCTTACACAGCAATAGCTTCAGCTTTAGGTTTAACGGCATTTGATATTACTCATTTTGACAGTCCGTCCGCAACTATTCTTGGAGAAAGGTATGCTATACAAATGCAGAGTGTACAGTCTGCATTCAGCATGTCGCCAACAACACTAATCGCCTTTAATGCTTTTAAAAAAGCTGGGGAGATAGAATTAAATTGGATTACATCTCCCGGGGTGAATAAAGATTGGTTTGAACTTGAACGTTCTGCAGACGGGAAAATATTTACTCCTCTTGGGCGAGTAGAAGGAAAAATAAATACCAATATCAATACCATTTATCAGTTTTATGATCAAAAACCTGTGTCTGGAATTAATTACTATAGATTAAAGCAAACAGATCGCAACGGAAAATTTATATACTCGTCCCATGTTTCTGTTTACGATGTTTTATCTGATACTTTATTAAATTCTGTTACAGTATACCCTAATCCAACCGATAATACAATTTTTATCAGATACCCGGAAATTGGAGATTTCAAAGCAAAACGTTTAATAATTATTAACTCCGAAGGAAAGAAATGCGGAGAAAAAATTATTTATCAGGGAGAAGAAAAGGGTTATGATGTATCCTCTTTTACAGCTGGATTATACTATGTTGAATTAAGGGATTTATCAGGGAAAAGTTTGGGTAGAGCAAAATTTATTAGAAAGTAATAAAGCGCTCATGACAAATCATAGAAAGAAAAAAATGCTATTATTTATTCCTGTGCTCTTGCTATTTGCTATAGCAAGGGCACAGGATAAAGAAGAAATTGTAAAAGTGAACGGAATATCGGTTACCCTAAAAGAGCTGGATAGGGAAATGCAACGTTGCAGGTCCTTGGTAATTAGCAGGATAGTAAAAGAGTATCAAGTAAACGATATGACAAACTTTTGGGCTAAAAGCTATCATGGTAAACCAGCTGGGGAAATACTTAAGCAAAAAGCACTGGATACGCTGTTATTTTTTAAAGTTCAGGAACAGCTGTTAAAAAAGTGGAATCTGTGGCGATATGACACCTATACTGAATTACTTGAAGATCTGAAGAAAACAAATGCTTCAAGAGTTAAGGCAGAAAAAGAAGGTAAAGTAATTTATGGACCGGTAGAATATACCGAGCAAAGTTTTTTCGATTACCAGTTTGGTAATTCGATTATCAGGTTAAAAGAAAAACTGGTAGCAGAAAAAGTGTTACAGGCAGATGAAGCTAAGCTCAGGATGCAATTCGAAAAAATGAAAAAAACAGTTTATAAAAATAACGAAAAAATGGATGACTATAGAAAACAGATACATGCAGCTTATATAGAGGAAGCATACACAGCATATATTAATAGTCTTTTTAGGCAAGCAAAATTGAAAGAATAAAAATTAAAAAAATACCAGAGGAATTACCAACTATAACCGGGAAACTCAAGCAAACTTTTTGAATATAAATTATTATGGTAATAGAATCAAAGTTGGAGATAAAATTAATATTGGAAGCTATAATGGGAAGAATTTATAATTTGTATTACATATCGTTAGATCACTTAATCAGGGAATCAAGCAGGTGATTATGTTCCGTTTTTACTGCTTTTTTAAGAATAACAGATATAAAAAACAATATTTTTATTGATACAAATTATGCTTCGCACAATATACTCCCCAGATAAATACTATCTGATTGTATGCTTCGGTCTGCAGCTACAAAAGCAATGTAAACTTCTACCTGTTTTCCCGCAAAACTATTCGGCAGTATCAACTCATCATGCCCCGATTTTCTAAAAGCGCCTGTGGTAATAAATATCGCCCTTCCCAGCTCCACACAGTAAGCCATTAGCATAGCCTGATCCTGCATAGACGTATCCACCATCTTTTCGGCCCTCCAGGTAAAATCAATGCTGCCTTTAGCCATGTTAAAAATTGCTGCTGTCTCGGCAGGAAGAGGAAGTTTTCCAACACTAAGTTTCATTTTCTCAGGAACTATCCGAAAATCAGAATCAATAGCTTCTATAGCATTTTTTAGCAGGTATGATTTTGCAGCAACAAAGCCTTCTGAAGTCGGGCTATAATCTTTAAAACCCACTCTTAAAAAAGGAGTCAATGGTTTTAACCATGCCTGTGCTTGCGCAAAACGTTTCCTGTTAGCCAATTCTGCATCAGAGACTTTTCCTGTTCTTTTTTTTGGCAGTGCCCGCATATAAGGAATACCCTTCCAGGTACAACCTACAACTGTTCCTACTTTACCCGTAAAAGGGCCATTTATTCCGGAGGTAAACTTAGCCATATATTCTTTTCTGTGAATATACTAATAATACATTATTTAAAGCAAAATAACAGGAAAATAAAAAAGACTTAACAGGAATAAAATCCGTATAATTTTCCTGTTATATCCGAGTAATGTCCCTGTAATATCCCTGTTAATATATAATAAATTTAGAATACATATAAGAGGATTAAAGAATTTAAATTCCAAAAGCAAAGCAAACCGGCAGAATTGTATCCGGATAAAAGAACTGAATATTGTTTGAAATTATCGTTCAGACAGATAACCATTATTCAGGTAAATCAAGTCTATTAATATTCATACTTTTTATAATTAATCAGTGGTTCTTAAATCTTAAGGATTGGTGTACAAAAGAGAATTGACTTTGCATACCATGATGGGGTAGTAAGCATACACCAGAAGCGTAAGGATTAATCAAAAAAAATAAAAAAAAATTTGGATTGGTAAAAAAAAGACCTACTTTTAGGTAACGTTACCGCAAAGTAGATCTTTTAGGTAATAAATGCACACCAAACTATAAACTTATTATCATGAAAAAACTGTGTTCTATAGTAAAAGAGCCCGCTGACTAGGTCCAGGCACAAAGGTTAAAGTTTTTATTTATTGTTGTCGTTTACGCAAACGATTAGTTATTAAGTATCTAATTAGATTATTAATTATGTTAACAAGGTGTTTGTACACAAAAGCAGGTGCCACGCTGGCCATTTTTATCTTTTTACCTTTTTTTATGATGGCTCAAGAGTTACGGAAGTTGTCGGGGGCCGTGATAGATGAAAATAATAAAGAGCCATTAGCAGGGGCAATAGTTAAGGTTCAAGGTACCAACCGGAGTGCGGTAACCTCAGTAAGTGGTGGTTTTCAGATTTCGGCGAAAACCGGAGAAGTACTGGTTATTTCGTATATGGGTTATAAAACACATACCGTACGAATAGGAGCTGGTTCCAATTATAACATAGCGATGAAGCTAGATGAAAGATCGTTAAGCGAAGTAATTGTAATTGGGTATGGGCAAGTGGCTAAACCAGATTTGACAGGGGCTGTTGCACAAGTTAAATTACAGGACATGGAGAAAGCACCGGTTGGGTCTTTCGAGCAAGCTTTACAGGGGCGTGTTGCAGGGGTAGTAGTTTCTTCTACAGACGGACAACCGGGAGATGCGATGAATATCGTAATCAGGGGTGGAAACTCACTAACACAAAGTAACGCACCCTTATATGTAATTGATGGTTTTCCGGTAGAAGATGCTAGTAACTTAAGTATCAACCCGGATGATATAGAATCAATGAATATATTGAAAGATGCATCTTCTACAAGTATTTACGGTGCCAGAGGAGCCAATGGTGTAATTGTTATTGAGACAAAGAAAGGTAAAGTTGGTGCTCCTATAGTAACTTTTAACAATACTATAGGAATGCAAACTGTTCAGAAAACTATAGATATGATGAGTCCTTACGAGTTTGTCCAATATCAGATAGAAATGGACCCGGCTAAGGCAAATCAATATTACCTTTCGGGATATGGAAAAACTTTAGAAGACTACAGGAATGTGGAGGGTATCGATTGGCAGGATCAGATATTTCGTACATCTTTAAACCGGATACATAATATTGGCGTACGCGGGGGAAATACACAAACCAGATATGCAATTTCAGGTTCTATTTACAGTCAGAACGGTATCATTCTGAATTCTGATTATGATCGATATCAGGGACGTATCACTTTAGACCAGACGGTAAGTAAGAAACTAAATGTAGGAATTAATGTAAATATATCCCGAAGAATATCTAACGGAACTGTAGTGAGAGAAGGTGATGTCGGCAATACCATTACTTCTAATTTATTAACCAGAGCCTGGGCTTATCGTCCGGTTACGGGGTCGGGAGTCAATTTATTGGAAGAAGAAGATGATGACGAAGTGATCAACCAATACGATGCGCGTTTTAACCCGGTAAGTGTAGCCTTAAATGCAAGTGACAAGAGAAGGAATACAGATATTAGTACAAATGCATATCTCCAGTACAAGTTTACCCCGGCTTTAACTTTTAAAAGTGTGGGTACTATGTACAATGCTATTACGGGTATAGAGAATTTTTATAGTTCGCAAACCCCGCAGGGTACTAGTAAGAGCTACTTCAATTCGAAAGGTGTAAATGCCTATACCATGTTTGGTGAAAGATTAACCTTATCTAACAACAGCACCTTAACTTATACCAAAACCTATAACAAGGTACATAAGTTGACAGCTATGGGAGGAGTGGAATTTCAGTCTTCCAAATATAAAGGCTATTCCTATTCTACCCAGCAGATACCAAATGAGGAGTTAGGCATGGCCGGTATGGATCAGGGTAATCCATTAGCTACAATGTCTACATTTTCAGAATATTCTTTATTCTCTGTATTCGGAAGATTAGATTACAATTATAAATCTAAATATATTTTTACAACAACATTAAGATCAGACGCATCATCTAAATTCTCCAGCAATTATAGTTGGGGATACTTTCCAGCTGTAGCTGCTGCCTGGAATATGCATACTGAAAAATGGTTTAAGAATAATATCAGTTTTGTGAACTCATCTAAATTAAGATTGAGTTATGGGTTAAACGGTAATAACAGAGTATCTGAATATACAAGATATGTGAGTGTGGATATGCCTATCAATGGTTCATATTCCTGGGGAAATGCATCTCCAACATTAGGTGGTTATATTACAAGTTTACCAAATAAAAATTTGAAATGGGAAACCACAGAATCTATGGATTTAGGATGGGATCTTAGCTTCTTCAAAGGGAAATTAGATTTTGTAGTAGACCTTTACAGAAAAAACACCAGAGACTTATTATTAAATGCGAATATAGCTCCTAGTTCAGGATATAGTGTTGCCTATAAAAATGTGGGTAGCGTACGTAATGAAGGTATCGAGTTTACTATTAGCAGTGTAAATCTAAAAACCAGGAAATTGTCCTGGACTACTGATTTCAATATCAGTTTTAACAGAAATAAAGTGTTAGCATTAAATGAAGCTCAAGAGAGACTGTTTAATACACCATCATTCATTTCTCAATATTCTACGAACCCTTTATACATCTCAGAAATAGGTAAACCGGTAGGACTATTTTATGGGTTTATATGGGAGGGAACTTATAAGCAGGAGGATTTTAACGGCACAATATTAAAACCAAATATAGCCGGAAATGGAGATCCAAGAGAACAAATTCAGCCTGGAGATATAAAGTATAAAGATTTGAATGGTGATGGAACTATTGATGCCGGAGATTTAACCATTATAGGTAGAGGTTTGCCGATACATACAGGAGGGTTAAATAACAATCTTAATTACAAAAACTTTTCATTCAATGTGTTCTTTCAGTGGTCTTATGGCAATGATGTTTATAATGCCAATCGTCTAACTTTTGACGGAAATGGAAACGAACGGATATTACTTAATCAATATGCTTCTTATGTAGATAGATGGTCTCCGGAAAACCCCACATCAGATAATTATAGAGCTAAGGGGCAAGGACCCTACGGCTATCATTCTACCAGGGTGTTGGAGGATGGTTCCTATCTAAGATTGAAAACGGTTTCTTTAGAATACAGCATTCCATCAAGATATATCAAACCTTTGAGTATGAAGAAGCTGGATGTAGGTGTAGCAGGTCAGAATCTATATACCTGGACCGAGTATTCAGGAATGGACCCGGAGGTATCTACAAGGAATGTAACACTGATGCCAGGATTTGATTATTCGGGTTATCCCTTAGCAAGAACACTAGTGTTTTCATTAAAAGCAACGTTTTAATAGATAAGATATGAAAGGAATTAAATATATTGTTTTGTTCACGATGTTGCTAAGTTCGACATCTTGTGAAAAATTCTTGGAAAAGAACCCTCACGATTTTCTATACGATACAAATAAATTGTATGCAACAGAAAAAGGGCTGGAATCTGCAATGGCAGCCGTTTATGATCGATTAGGCGCTTTACATGGCACTTCCTGGTTATATTCTTTAGGACTTGAAGCAGATGAAGGCTACTTTGCCAGAGACGGTTATGCCGGAGCTCAGCACTTTGATTTTCCGACCAGTGACTCTGGAATTTTATTTGTTTGGAGAACTTTATATGAAGGTATAGAGAGAGCCAATGTATTTTTAGAAAACCTGGATACCAATAAAAGTATTTCAGAGAATTTTAGAAGCCGACTTAGAGGAGAAGCTTTGTTTTTAAGGGGGTACTATTATTTTATATTAGTTCAATCTTATGGTGGTGTTCCTTTAAGAATAACCTCCACAAAAGATGCTACAGATAATATGGAAAAACCCAGAAATACAGTAGCAGAGGTGTATGCACAAATTTTAGCTGATATGGAAGCCGCAGAACCACTGGTTCCTGAAATTACTGAAATTGGGCATGGCGGTAGGGTAAGTAAATCTGCAGTCCAGGGTTTATTAGCCAGAGTAAATTTAACCATGGCAGGTTACCCGTTAAGAGATGAGACCAGATATGAAGCGGCAAGGGATTGGGCATTAAAAGTAAAGAATAATAATGGCATACACTCTTTAAATCCAGATTTTACAGACGTATTTATAAAATATGCCAAAGATGAATATGATATTAAAGAGAGTATTTGGGAAGTAGAATACTGGGGTAACAGAACCGATATTTATACCGAAACAGGATACGTAGGTTATGTTGGTCAACCTCAGCATTCAAATGCTAATACAGGGAATGGTTTTTCAGGTGTAAAAGTTACTCCTTATTATTATAGAAAATTCAATGCCTTTGATATAAGAAGAGACTGGACAATAGCGAATTTTAATTATGGGAATACCGGACCTAATGGATTCAAGACCGTAATAACAACAGTTTCAGATGCTAATATATATAATAGGTCTGTCGGTAAATGGAGAAGAGAATTTGAGAAGTTAGTGCCTAAGACAAATGGAGCAACTCCTCAAAATTTTCCTTTATTGCGTTATTCGGATATACTATTAATGATTGCAGAAGCAGAAAATGCTATTCATGACGGGCCCACACCGTTAGCTTATGAATGTATCAATGAGGTGCGTAGGAGAGCTTATGGTACAGGATACAGATTAAAAACGTTTGCCAGATCGGCAGCAGGTACTGGCTATACAAATTCCCCTGTTCCCTGGATAGTAATAAAAAATACTGCCGGACATGAAGGAGCAAGAGCATTGGTACATATTAATATGTCTAGTGGCGGATTGGGCACTACCTTAACTTATAGTAATTATGGCGCTTTTTATGGTTCCACAGCACCAGAAGTAGAAATAATTAGTGCCGATGGCAAAGGTACGGGAGCAAAAGTTACGGCTACTGTAGAGCCTATTGATCCTACGGTAGCTAATCTACCGACAAATCTGGATAAAAGTGATTTTTTAAGAGAACTTCAGGATGAAAGAAGCAGAGAGTTTGGTTTTGAGCAGATGAGAAAGTTCGATCTGATTCGTTGGGGTATATTTTTCGAGGTTATGAACGAGGTTTACAATCAAGCCGTCTCCATACCGCCATCAACACTTGCTAATGTTATCACGAACAGGTACTATAATGCACGATTAGAAAAGAACTTATTGTGGCCTATTCCAGCTGCAGAAATGTTAGTTAACAGAAACATGGTTCAAAATCCAGGTTGGTAATAATCTAATAAATTCTAAAATCATGAAGAGGAAATTTTTGTTTTGTTTAATGTCTTTAGTGGTGTTGTTCACATCTTGTGATAACGTACTGGACGTAGAAGAACTTGACTTTGATGTTCAAGTAGAAAAAACTACATATAAAGTAGGCGAAAATATACTATTTAAGTTGGAGGGGGAGCCCCGATATATCAACTTTTTTTCCGGTGAGGTAGGTAATGACTATGATTATTTAAATAATTCCAGATACGTTAAAAATAACTTCTTTAGTTTTTATTTTACACTACAATATCAGTATCCTACAGCCGAACAACAGGTTGAAGTTTTCTTGTTGAAAGATTTTGATGGAGATAGAAGTGATTACAATGTCATTAATAATCTTGGACCAGATAAAAAAATAGATATTACAAATAGATATCCGCTGGTTACAGCGAGAAATGGAGAATCTGGTATTACTAATAAACCAAATTTAATGGACCTGGTACAACCAGGGGACAAATTTAATATTGCGATAAGGTACAGGAAGCGAGCTCCCGCCACTTCCGGAGCTACTATTTGGTTTAGTAATCTAAAATTATATTACACAAACGGAGTAAATGTCTCTGAAACAGCGTTATCGCTAAAGAATGATTTTTTACAGTATTGTGCTTGTAATGAGAACAAAATTCTAACCAGATCGGAAAACAGAAGCTACAACGAAACACCTACACAGTACATTATCATGTGGCCTAATAATACCGCTGCCGTTAATACAGCCAATAACGCAGCTGGATACACAAAATATAGTGTAGCATCTGATCAGGATGAGTATTGGGTCACTCAGCAATACACTGTTGAAGATGGTTTTGAGATCAAAGATTGGGCTAAGCCAATAAAATCTTATACAGATCCGAAACTAACTTTTTATAACTATGTATACAAGAATCCTGGTACTTATAAGGTAGTCTTTGAAGCAAAAAATGCTTCTGCTAAAGCAGAAAAGAGCATAACAAAAGAGATCATCTTAACTATTACTGAATAAATTTTTATCAAATAAATACTAAAAGTATCATGAACGTTTTAAAGTCCTGTTGTGTATTTGTCTCACTTGCTTTATCATTAAATTTAAGCGCTCAGACGAATTCGTCGAATGAGGCAGGAAGCATTAACAAGTACATAATACCTTCCTCATTGATGGAGCTTGATGCAACAAGAATAGGAATTGTAGAAGATAACAGGGTTCAAAATCAAAAAGGTATATCACTTAAAGAGGGGAGTAAAAGTTATATAGAATCGCCCGATGCCAGGCCGGATATCACTATTAATCTGCAAGATGTAAAATCAGGAAGGTATAGAATGCATACTGTTGCGTACACTAACGCGTATGGAGCAGAGCTAATGAAGAAGGCTAAAGGTAAATACGAATCTTTATTTATGAAGATTCAAATAGATGATCAAAGGCCGACTAAAAGGGTAGTATATGTACCGTGGGACCGTCCCAGACAAGAGACTGGAAAATTTGATATCAATAAAAATAAAACTATGAAAATATGGCTCCCAAAAGGAGTCATATTTGACAGGGTTGAGCTATCAACTTATACACCTCCAAAGGTTCCTGCACAGGCAGCTAATTATTCGCCAAAAGTTGTTCCTTTAAATACAAGACCAAGACTTTGGGTAAATAGTGAATCGCTACCAATTGTAAAATCCCGTTTAGAGAAAGGAGAGAACAAAGCTTATTGGGAAAAGGTAAAGAATTCAGCTTTACAACCTTTCGAATTTAAATTTGATCCGAAAGAGGAAGTTGCTTTCAATGAAAAACTGGAAAAAGCAGCAGAATTAAAAGCATTCTATTACTTGATGACAGGTGATAAAAAAATTGGCAGAGAGGCCATTGGGTTAATAAAAGACTATATTTCTCATGTTGAATTTGGTAATATTCTCGATATTACAAGAGAGATTGGAAGAACGATTTATATTTCATCGGAAGTTTATGATTGGTGTTACGATATAGTTACTCCGGAAGAGAAAAAGATTATTGTTAGCAATTTAATGAGATTGGCTGATGATATGGAAATTGGCTGGCCACCGTTTCTTCAAAGCGTAGTAAATGGACACGGTAATGAAGCTCAGGTAAATAGAGATTTATTAAGTATGAGTATCGCTATTTATGACGAGAATCCACAGCCTTACCAATACGTTTCTTATGCGCTACTGGAAACCCTGGTTCCCATGAGAAAATTTGAGTATCAGTCTCCCAGACATAATCAAGGTGTGAATTATGGTTCATATAGATTTACGTGGGATATGCATGCTGCCTGGTTGTTTTATAGAATGACGGGTAAACCAGTATTTGATGACAATATTAAAAATGTACCTAAATTTTGGCAGTACATGAGGTTGCCTGACGGAGAAATGTTTAGAGATGGCGATGGGTTTGGTAGTGCTGCTCCGGGAAAATCATATTATTGGAAATCACCGTTATGTATGTTTTTATCCTATAATTATTCCGGAGATCCAAAAATAAAAGGAGAATTTGAAAGACAGGGAGGAGTGCTGGACAATCCGGTTTTGTATCTTTTATTGAATGACCCGGCTATTAAAGCAGATAAAGACTTAAACTCTCTGCCCTTGACTATGGATTTTGGTCCGGTTCTGGGTTCTATGGTAGCGAGGACGGGTTGGAATATGGGCAATACCAGTAATGATGTGGTGGCAGAGATAAAAGGTGGTGGATATCATTTTGGAAATCATCAACATGCAGATGCCGGTGCTATGCAATTGTACTATAGAGGACTTCAGTTTGGTGATATAGGTGTATATAAATTTTATGGCACACCTTACGATTATAATGTAAGCAAGCGGTCTGTAGCTCATAGCATGATGTTAGCATTAGATCCTAAGGAGAAGTTTGATAGAACAGACGGAAATGACGGAGGGGCCCGTTTTATTCAAATTCATCCTAAAACACCACAGGAAGTAAAGGGAAATCCTGTCTTCAACTATGGTGAAATAATTGCTAAGGATTATGGGCCTTCATTACAAAAGCCATTCTATAGTTATTTTTCTGCAGACTTAACTAAAGCATATAGTAAAAAACTCGAATCCTATAAAAGAAGCTTTTGTTTTTTGAACCTGGAGCGAGCGGATATTCCCGCTATGATTGTGGTATATGATAATATGGTTACCAGTGATCCCACTTTTAAAAAGTACTGGCAAATAAATGCTTTCGAAGTTCCCGAGATTAAACCGGATGAAATTGTATTGCATAGTCAAAAAGGTGAATTAACAGGAAACACTTATGTAAATATGTTACTTCCAAATGCATCTGACAGGGATATTGTGGTAAAAGGAGGAAAAGACGCAAATGAGGTTTTTGGAAAGAAATATACAGCTCCAATTGTCAATAGAGAATCTTCGGCCAATAGAATCATGATTTCGCCAAAGAAAGATCAGAAGAAAGACCAATTTTTAACTGTATTTCAGGTAACTGCAGATTCTATTAAACCTATGCCTTTAAAACATTATGATACAGGGCGTGTGAGTGTGATAGTGGCGGATAAATATGTTGTATGTATTAATAAAGATGACCAGTTTATGTCTGAATCTTTTCAGATAGATATTCCGGAAAAGAAAAACTATAAAATAGTGCTTACAGGTCTTCGTTCGGGCAAATGGGGCGTTATGAATTCAAAAGGGAAATTAATTGCAAGTATAGACGTAAAAGAAAATAAAAATTGTGGCTTTTTTGAGACCATTCAAGGAAAATACACTATAAAGCCTATTTAGCGTAATAGGTTCTTAAAAATGACTGCTCAAAAAGTCTAAAATGTTTCATTTCAACGGCTTTAAAAAGAAAAATCCCATTCAGAAACTATTCTGAATGGGATCTTTCCTCTACTCGCCGGATAAACTGGCAAAGAAGAGAGATACAAGGTCTTTTTAAATAACCCTCTGACCGTATTTACAATTACTTGCCATACGATTCATCCTATTTAGCCTTGATTTTATTTAGTAATTGAATATTTAACATCAAATGTCGGGGTGTATGGTAATTCTCTATGCGAATACCCTCTTTCTGGAAAGTCATTTTTCTATCGCCCCCAATGTTCCATAACCTATATCCGTGTTTTTTTAGAGGGTAGGTGTTGATGACATGATTATAAGCTTTATCAAACCATCTATAAGCCCATTCATCATCGGTGAATTCAATAATCATCATTAATCCTATTAAAACTTCCTGTTGTGCCCACAGGACCTTTTCAAGCAGCCATTTGTTCTCGTTTACATTTTCCAGTCCATGAAAAACTCCCCCGTAAACGTCATCCCAGGCCACTTCTACATGATATTTGAATAAATCACAGGATTTATTAAACAGGGCATGATCGTTCCTTCTAATGGCCTCATCCATAATCATCCACAGAGATTCTATGGCATGCCCTATGTAAACAAATTGCTCTAAACCGTCTTTGGGAAGAGAAAGATCTTTTTCGAGAAACTCTATCATCAGACCAAATTCAGGATTAAGGTGATGGTTGAGCAAAGCGTCCAAACATCTGTCTGATAAGGCCTCTATATCTGCATCATATTCATGTTTAAGTATGCTTTTTGATAGACTTAGCATAATCATCCAGTGCCCTAAAACTCTGGGTTTCCTTATGGTAGATACATCAGGTCTGTAGTCAAAATCATATAGATAATCTTCGCTGTCATATAATTCTACACAATTAAAAATGATGTCTTTAGCCTGTTGGACGTAGGAAACATCGCCTGTTGCAATGCTATATTCAATTAGCCCTTCCGCAACAAATAAGTCTCCATAAATATCAGGATTGCGCTCTTTTAGGTCATTACCGAACTGGTCATAAGCCCATGGCCATAATGCATAGTCGCTTTTAGCTTTAAAGAGTAAATCGATAGTTTTCTTAGCTATTTCTAAATATTGCGGGTCTTTTTTAAAATTGTTATATAAATAAGAGTATACCCAAACTCCGCGTCCATCAAACCATGTTCGCTTATTTTTAGTTATGTTATTTCCTGCCCGGTCTGTATTACATTTAAATCCACCATGTTGATGATCAATGATATACTCATCCATAAAAGGTAGAAAATCATCAAATAAATTTTCATGATATTGTTTTAATAGTTCATCAAGTGAGAACCCTGCTATTGTTGTATTCATATGCTTAAATATTAATTGTCCTCATTCAAAGCTTTTAACATATCTTCTGCTTCTGGTTTTATATTTTTAAATAACAATCCCCATCCGACATAAATTATGATAGATACGATGATAGGTGAGGATATATCTACCGCCAGACTTACAGTAGCAAAACTCTTTAGCAATATAAAAGTTAACAGACCTCCGAATATAGAAAGCAGGGCAGCTCTGCTATCACTGTATTTAAAGGCAGGTAATAAACCTAATATCATAGGAACAGCGGTTGGTCCAACTAAAGCAGCAAACCACGAAATAATTAATCCGAATACGCCCCCGAAAGATTTAGATTCAAAGGCTATAATAATAGTAACCAAAACAAACAAGAAGGTTGTTATTCTGGCAATAAATAACATCTTTCTTTCATTAAATGAGGTTATTTTTTTATATAAAACGGGTAAAATATCCCTTGTTATTACTGCAGATATGGTATTTGCATCTGCTGCGGTCATTGCCAATGTATTTCCGAACATAGAGGCTAATAGCAAACCTACTAAACCATGTGGTAAAAATTTCATGGCCATTAATGCATAAGATTGTGTAGGATCAGCTAAATCCTTCAAAAAAATAGGCGAGGCAAACATCGGAAAGAATAGCACTAAAGGCCAAATCAAATACATTAGCATAGAAAGCATAGCCGCTTTTTTTGCTTCTGAACCTGAGGGAGAAGATATAAACCGGGTAGCTAAATGCCATGTGCCACCACTATAGCTAAAAAAGCTGATTACCATATATGATATGGCGAAACCTAATGTATAAGGAGAATTGAAGGCATTAGCGTGACTTTCTGGTAATCTGTCCCACATGGTGAAAATTCCGGAAGCACCGTCACCTAAATTAATTAAAACCATTACCAATAGCGTAATGCCTGCAACAAATTGAATAATAAAGGATGCCAGATCATTTATTACATCAGCCCACAATCCACCAATTGTTATGTAGATCATACTTACAGTTCCGGCTAATAAAATTCCATGAGCAAATGAAAGTCCGGTAAAAGCATTTAATAAAATTCCTATAGCGGCCCATTTTGCACCTACATCGAAAATTTTTATGATTACACCGCTCCAGGCCATTACTTGTTGAGTAGGTAAATTATATCTTAATGCAAGATATTCGGTAGGTGACTGAATTTTTAATTTTGATCTTAGTCTTGCCCATCTGGGAGCAATAATAAACGTAGTGCCAATCATAGCAATTGAGATACTTAAAGCCCACCATATATAAAGCGTAAAGCCATGGGTATATGCTATTGCAGCATAAGCAACAAACACTGCACCACTATAACCAGAAACATGATGGGAAATTCCCGAAAGCCACCACGGCAGTTTTCCTCCTGCTGTATAAAAATCTGCTGATGATTTGATACGCATGTACCCCCAAACTCCCATAGCCAGCAGGACAAAGAAATAAGTAAAAAGAATGATGTAATCTAATTGTGCCATAATTTTTAATAAATAGTATTTATAATGATTTTATAGTTTATTCTTGAATCGTTAACGTTACCGTAAATCAAATATATATTTATTCTTTAATATTAAATGATGTTTTTGTAAAAAATACGTTAAGATAATTTTGATTTAATATTTATATTCACTACTTTCGGTTACGTAACCGTTATGTATTAATAATTACTAACCTTATATCCGTTTCAAATGATGAGTAATCTTTTCTTTAAATGGGCTAATCCTCGATTATTTTTAACACCTATGAGTGGCTTGTGTGTAATCATGCTTGTCCTGATAGCGATGTTTAATAACGAGGCTTTTAGCCAGGCTTCAAATTCTTCTGTAATAGGGAAGATAACAGATAGTGAGGGACGTGGAATCCCAGGAGTTGAAATCTATGTAAAAGAGTCCGCAAAATCAACACTATCTCAGAAAGGTGGTTTATACAATTTAAATTTGGATAAATCCGATTCTACTATAGTATTCAGTAAACTTGGCTATATAAAACAGGAGCTAAGTATTGGAAACAAGAAAGTTATCAATGTAAAACTGAAAAGTGAGAGCAGCTTTTTTAATGAAGTGGTGAATATTGGCTACGGAGCGAAACCATATCAAGAAGTGGCTGGAGCGTTGACAACAGCGAAACAGCAAGACTTTATTAAAGCCCCGGTTGGCAATTTTGATGATGCGCTGTCTGGTAGAATGGCAGGTGTTAAAATTACTTCGTTAACTGGTCAGCCAGGTGAAAATGCAGATGTCGTGATACGTGGAGCTAATTCTTTATACAAGGATTATTCACCCCTTTATGTAATTGATGGCGTTATTGTGGAGAATATCGGTAACGTAACCATAAATCCGGAGGAAATAGCGTCTGTCAGCGTATTGAAAGATGCATCATTAACTTCTATATATGGTTCCAGAGGTGCAAATGGTGTATTAATCATTAATACCAAAAGAGGACATGTAGGTAAGGTACAGATATCATTAAACAGTACCGTAGGATTTCAACAGTTTACAAATAAAATGGAAATGATGAATCCTTATGATTTTGTAAAATACCAGACAGAAATTAATGAGCAGGAAGCAAATGAGCTTTATAGCAGAGCGTCTTTAGATCCATCGGATCCTCTATATAATGCTTCTGGCAGAACGCTCTCTGATTACAGGAATATAGCAGGAATTAATTGGCAGGACGAGATTTTTAAAAACAGCCCTGTACAAATACATAATATAGCGATCAGAGGGGGAGATAAGGATACCAAATATTCAATTTCAGGATCATTGTTTGACCAAAATGGAATAATTATAAATTCTGGAGCTACAAGATATCAGGGACGGGCAGCGTTAGACCAAACAATTAGCAAGAAAATAAAAGTTGGCCTAACTATTAACTATGGTTATTATGGCAAAAATGGATATGCTATTAATGGTGAGGATGTGTCAAATTCTACTAATTATGGTATATTCAGAGCATGGGGTGCAAGACCTGTTTCTGGTGAATCCAATTTAAACCTGATGGATTACGCCATAGATCCTGATTATTCTTTAACATCACCTTTCCCTAAATATAATCCGGTTACATCCTTAGAAAACGAGGATAAAGAATTAGGTTCTTCGAATTTATTGACGAGTGCATATTTCGAGTGGGACATTCTTAAAAATTTAAAATTTCGTTCTATAGGTTCGGTAAATACAGACAGAGACAGGCTGGATATTTTCTATAACTCCTTAACACCAGGAGGTAATACTGCGCTGGTATCAAATGGTTCGTTCAGGTATTTAAAAAGCAGATATTTTTCAAATGAGAATACATTAAATTATACTAATGTTTTTAATAGCGTACATGCTCTAGACGCGACAGCAGGCTTTTCTTATTATAATGGAATGCGTGAGCTGTTTGGGTTTAGCGTTTCAAATTTGCCAAATGAGGATATTGGTAAGTACGGCTTAGATGAGGGCTTACCTTATGTGACAGAATCCAATATGTCTAAATATTCTTTCAGATCGTATTTTGGAAGATTAAACTACAATTTTAAGTCTAAATATTATTTGTCTGCGTCTTTAAGGGCAGAAGAGCTCCCTTTTACAAATAATACTTTTTCTTTTTCACCTTCTGTTTCATTAGCATGGAATATGATGGGAGAAGACTTTTTAAAATCTTCCAATATTGTTTCGACTTCAAAATTGCGATTGGGCTACGGCCAAATTCAAAGTTGGTTATATGAATCTTATAATTACTTAAGTGTTTTTGGAACTAATGATGCGATCTTTAATGGACTGTTAGATCTTAATAACAGAAGGGAAACCACAGAACAATATAATCTGGGGTATGACTTAGGTCTTTTAAAAGATAAAGTGGCGTTAAGCCTTGATGTATATAGAAAAGATGCTGGTTCAGAAAATCCATACCTGGCTTCTGTCAGAAATGAAGGCCTGGAAGTTTCATTAAGTACCAATAATATCCAAACAGATAAGTTCAAATGGACTTCTCATTTTAATATAGCATTTAATAAAAGTAAGATTTTGTCTATTAACAATACAGATGCTATTTACTCTCAGATGGGAGTTAATTCTCCGTCTTCTCCTTTATACGTGAGCAAAGTTGGCTCTCCTGTAGGGATGTTTTATGGATATGTATTTGATGGCATCTATCAGGTAGAAGATTTTGATTACGCAGGTGGAGTGTACACCTTAAAATCAGACCAACCAGATAACGGTTCTGCAAGAGGTACTATTCAACCGGGGCATATCAAATATAAAGATCTGGACGATAATGGCACCATAGATCAGGATGACCAGACTATTATCGGAAGAAGTGCTCCAAAGCATTTTGGTGGATTCTTAAATAATTTCAATTATAAGGCTTTTGATTTAAGTGTATTATTCCAATGGTCTTACGGAAACCAGATCTATAATGCCAATAGAATGTTGTTCGAAGGAAATTATTTGAATTTAATGGGTTTAAACCAATATGCTTCTTATAATGATAGATGGACAGAAGAAAATCGTTCTAACGAGCTATTTAAAGCAGGAGGGCAAGGTCCTGCCGGAATGGAATCCAGCAGAGTATTGGAAGACGGTTCTTATTTAAGATTGAAAACAATTTCTGTTGGTTATAGTATTCCGAAGAGACATATCAAATCGTTATATCTTAGTCAATTAAATGTGCGTCTTTCTGCCCAGAACCTGTTTACTATAACAAAATATTCAGGTTTAGATCCGGAAGTGTCTTCGAGACATTCGGTTCTTACTCCGGGATTCGACTATGCAGCCTATCCTCAGGCAAGAACAATTTCATTGGGACTTCATGCTACTTTCTAATCTCCTAAACAGAAAATTATGTGTAAATATTATATAAAGCCCAGTTTGGCAAATCAAAATAGATTGAAGGCAGTGGTTAATTTAAAATTGATGTTTGGTTTACTGTTGGTATTTTCTCTTCAGCAAACAGAAGGCTACGCCAGTATTAATAAGGTGTTTAGTGGTAATAAAATTATCAAAAATCAAAAGATCTATATTACAGGTAAGATAACAGACGAATCTGGTATTGCCCTACCTGGAGTGAATATTCAGGTAAAGGGAGGCGGAAGTAAAACAATATCAGACCAGAACGGAAACTATAGAATAGAGGTTGCCCAGTTAGGAGCTACTCTGATATACAGCTATCTGGGGTTTGCTACGCAGGAGCATAAGACTACATCGGCAGTTAGGAATATTGTGATGAAGGAGGAAGCTCAAAATCTGGAAAGTGTAGTAGTAATAGGATATGGTGCCGTAAAAAAAGAAGATTTAACAGGTTCCGTAAGCCAGGTAAATATGACGGATTTATTGGAAGCTCCTGTAGGTTCTTTTGATGAAGCCTTGGCAGGTCGTGTAGCGGGGGTTCAGGTTTCATCTTCCGATGGACAGCCGGGAGGTGTTCCGGACATAGTTATCAGGGGAGCCGGGTCTTTAACACAAAGTACAACGCCTTTATATGTAATAGACGGTTTTCCAATAGAAGATCCCGACAATGCAGCGATTAATCCGGAAGAAATTGAATCAATGAACGTTTTAAAAGACGCTTCAGCGACAGCGATTTATGGATCCAGAGGTGCTAATGGTGTTATCATTATTCAAACAAAGAAAGGAAAGATAGGAAAGCCTGTTATTTCGGTTAACGCTTCACTTGGATTTAGTGAAGTGCAAAAAACTATTAAAATGATGACTCCATGGGAGTTTGTGAATCTGCAAATGGAGATCAGTCCGGATAGAACCAGAGAGATTTATACCAGAGCAGAACTTGACCCAACAGAAGATAGGTATGATCCAGAAGGAAGAACCCTTGAAGATTATAGAAATTTGCCTGGGATAGACTGGCAGGATTTAATGTTTAGAAAGGGATTAACCCAAAATCATAATATAGCTATCAGAGGCGGAAACAGGAATACAAAATATTCATTATCAGGGTCCGTATTCGATCAGAATGGTATCATCCTCAATACAGGATCCAAAAGATATCAGGGAAGGTTAACTATAGATCAGACCATCAGTAAAAAACTAAGGGCAGGACTTACTGCGAATTACAGTAGCAATTTAAGAATTGGTCAGGCAGTAAATGCAGGTGTATCAGGAAGTAATTTTACATCTTATGCTTTATATAGGACCTGGGCATACAGACCAATTGCCGGTAGTGTAGGTGTAGATTTGGTAGAAGATGTGTACGATGGGGACGAGTTTGAAAATACTTCTGATTTAAGGTTAAACCCTATAATCACCAGTAAAAACGATTATACACATAACCTCAGTGCAAATTTCATGAGTAATTTTTATGTGGAATATGATGTATTGAAAAAACTGAAATTTAAAACTACATTTTCTATAGCCAGCAATACCGGAGAGGGAAGATTTTTTTACAATTCCAATACGCCACAAGGTAGTCCACAGAATAGATCTCAGACCTGGTTGACAAACGGAAGATTTTCTTATTCGGAGTCTACTGTGTGGTCAAATGAAAACTTTTTAACATACAATAATACCTTTAATAAGGTACATAAGTTAGAAGTAATGGGAGGTTTCTCTGTTCAGGAAGGTCTATCAGAAGCTTTTGGCTTTACAACCAAGTATATTCCTACAGAGGATCTGGGGATTTATGGTCTTGGTCTTGGTACGCCACATGCCAGTGTGGCTAGTGGGGGCGAATACGGACTTGTTTCTTATTTTGGAAGGTTGAATTACGACTTTAAATCTAAATATCTATTTACAGCAACATGGAGAGCAGACGGTTCTTCTAAATTTAAAAAAGGAAACAGATTTGGTTTCTTCCCTTCTGCAGCATTTGCCTGGAATATGATGAGAGAAAAGTTTTTGAAATACAATCCTGTAATTTCTGAATCTAAAATAAGGGTAAGTTATGGAGCTATAGGAAATAACAGAATAGGTAATTATGATATTTATACACAGGTTACCAGTGCCTTGTCTAATACTTATTCGTTTGGAAATGAGGTGCCTACGGGTGGTATCACTATTTCTAAAGTAGGTAATGAAGAATTGAAATGGGAAACCACAAAACAGTTCAACGTGGGGTACGATTTCGGTTTATTTAAAAATAGAGTGGGCTTGACTTTCGACTATTATAAAAAAGTTACCGAAGATTTGTTGATAAATGCGGATATGCCTACTGCAACAGGCTACGAAAGAGTATTCAAAAATATTGGTTCGTTAAATAATGATGGTTTCGAGATTACTTTAAATACGGTTAACATCAAGAATAAAAAATTCTCATGGAGATCTAATTTTAATATCAGTTTCAATAGAAATGAGATTATTGAATTAACCAGAAACCAGCATAGTATGTTCACTTCTATGACAGTAGGACAGAATTCAGCATCTCTTTACACTTCGAGAATTGGTTACCCGGCAGGAATGTTCTTTGGGTATATTTTCGATGGTATCTACCAGGTAGAAGATTTTGATGTTTCTTCGACAGGAGCATATGTATTGAAATCACATTTACCGGATAATGGTAATAGTGTGAGAACCAATATTCAACCAGGGCATATTAAGTATAAAGATTTGAATGGCGATGGCACTATTGATGACAAAGATATGTCTGTTATTGGTAGAGGACAACCAATCCATACCGGAGGATTTACCAATAATTTTTCTTACAAAAATTTCTACTTGAATGTCTTCTTCCAGTGGTCTTATGGTAATCAGATATATAATGCCAACAGAATGATTTTTGACGGAAATTATATCAATCTATACAATGTTAATCAATATGCTTCATTTAATGACAGGTGGACAGCGGAAAATAGGTCAAATACGATATATAAAGCTGGTGGACAGGGGCCTGCAGGCTATTTTTCTGATAGAACGATAGAGGACGGTTCTTACCTCCGTTTAAAGACAGTGTCGTTAAGTTATAGTATACCATCTAAATACATTAAGCCTTTATATTTAAGTAAACTTAATTTTAGGGTGGCGGCTCAAAATCTACTGACTTTTACAAAATATTCAGGAATGGATCCGGAAGTATCTACCAGACATTCTGTTTTAACACCTGGATTTGATTATTCACCATATCCTCAGGCCAGAACTATAACCTTTGGATTAAGCGCAACATTTTAATTAACACGTAATAATATGAAAAAGATTGTTTATTCATTACTGGCAGTTATAGTATTAAGTGTTAGTTCGTGTGAAAAAATTCTGGATAAAACACCAATGGATTTCTCTACGGAGCTAACCGATTATTATAATACTCCGGAAAAGCTGGATGCTAATTTAAGATCGGTTTATCATTCATTACAGGCATTTTCTCTGTATGGAACTTTAATGCATTACCGATTGGGTTTTGAAGCAGATGAGGGTTATTATGCGCGGTCAAGTCCAACCAGTGGACCGCATGCTAATGATTTTACTTCTGGCCATACTGATATTAATTCCTTCTGGCGCGATTTGTATGTAGGTATAGCAAGAGCTAATAATTTTATTGCCAACGTAGACGCTAATCCGGCTATTGACGAGGAATATAGAAACAAGCTAAAGGGAGAAGCACTTTTTTTAAGAGGTTACTTCTATTTTATGCTGGTAAAGACTTTTGGTGGAGTACCCTTGATATTGGAACCGTTAAAAGATGTAGACGATATTGATATTCCGCGGGCTACTGATAAGGAAGTTTACGATCAGATTCTGGCAGACATGAAAGAGGCAGAACAATTGGTTGATGGAATAGAGAAGATTGGACATGGTGGACGGATTAATAAATCTGCGGTGAGAGGTATACTGGCAAGGGTGTGTCTATACATGGCTGGTTATCCTCTTAGAGATTTAACAAAATATCAGGAAGCTAAGAATTGGGCTTATAAAGTTATATCAGATCCATTAGCAGGGCATGCACTGAATCCAAGTTTCAGTCAGATCTTCATTAACTATGCACAGGATAAATATGATCCTAAAGAAAGTATTTGGGAAATAGAGTTTAAAGGTAACGGGCAGGATGCCTATACAGAAATGGGGCAGGTAGGTTACCTGAACGGACCGCCAACAACATCAGACGTAATAGGTCAGGGTTTTGGTGGAGTAAAAGCCACATCTAAGTTATATAGTATTTATAAACTAGGCGATTTAAGAAGAGACTGGACCATTGCGAGTTTTACTTATAGTGGAACAAAATATGATTTTTCAGCATCTTATACTACCTCTACATCCCAGACTTATCTAAATAATAGAGATGCCGGGAAGTTTAGAAGAGAATATGAAACTTTAACACCTAAACATAAAACACAGACACCTCAAAACTATCCTATTTTAAGATACTCTGATGTGTTATTGATGTATGCCGAAGCTGATTATGAAACTGTACATTTAGGGAATGAAGGTTCTAATGGGATGCCTAGCGATTCTGCTAAATTATTGGTAAACGAGGTGAGAATGAGATCTTTTAATGTTGGTGGGATAAAAATCAGAGCTAATAATTCTAATCCTGTTTCGACTAATAATGCGAATGGATTCGGTATAAATGCAGGTGGAAGTGGTTATTTGTCTGCGCCAACAATTACGCTGCCTAATACGAATCCTGCAGGAACAACAGCTAGTATCTATGCTAAGGTTACGACTGCAGGAGTGATCAATTTTTTAGATTTAGAGAGAGATCCGGTTACGGGATATAAAATGGGATCCGGATATACGCTGCCCAATTATTCTTATGTAACCATCACACCAACTAATGGTGGTACAGCAGGAAGAGCAAATGCCAGATTTTATGCTGCTGCTGACGGTGAATTGACTACCGCAGAGCTGGGTGATTTCAGAAAGACTATCCAGGACGAGAGAATGCGAGAATTTGCATTTGAGACCATCAGAAAAGGCGATTTGATAAGGTGGGGTATATTCGAATTTGAGATGAGACAGGTAGCCAATACATTAAGTAATGCAGCACTTACATCCAGATATTATTACAATTATTTTAATAATGTGAGGAGCAAGCACAATTTGTGGCCAATACCTGCAAGAGAATTAAATCTTAATAGAAAACTGGTACAAAACCCGGGCTGGTAATTTTAAAATTAGAAAGTATGAAAACGATAAAACTTGCATTTATTGCATTGATATATACTTCTGTTATTTCTTGTAGCAGAGAGATAGAGGTATCTCCCGGGCTGGAAGAGTTTGAAGTGAGTACAGACAAAACGGTTTATAAAGTAAATGAAGAAGTAAAGTTTAATCTAAAAGGAAATCCTGATATAATTTCTTTCTATTCGGGAGAGCTTTATAGCCAGTATGATTTTAGAGAATCCAGAGAGATTATCCTGGATAAAGCAACCGTAAGCTTTAGCAGTACTTACCCGGATGCGACTTCAACCAGTGTTCTCCAGAATCCAGAGTTTAAAGTGTTGGCCTCTACCGATTTTAATAATATTTACAATTATGAGAACGTGAGTGCTGCTAATTGGACAGATATTACTTCCAGATTTGATATTCGGACATCAGTGGCAACTGCTGTAGTAGCAGGATCATACCAGATTTCTGATTTAGCAGAAGCAGGTAAGCCCCTATATATAGCATTTAAGTATGCGAGTAAAAAACAGGAAGAATTCGGTAAAGTAAGAAGAAGAACTATTACACTGTTTAATATGACAGGTATATCGGTATTTGGTGACCATATCCTGGGCGATCCATCATCCTCTAATTTCAGATTGGTCGAAAAAGGTGACGATGAAAAGACACTTTCTACATTGTCGGCAACAACTATAACCTTTAATGGGTATTCAAGATCTTTACCTACAGACCCGGATCCTGAAACTGATACCTGGGTTGTTTCCAAAGCGTTTGATCTCGGTAAGCTTGACAGTGGACCTGACAGACCTGTTGCCATTAAAGGGAATCAGGATCCTGCTTTAGCTACTCATTATCATGCTTTCGCTAAAGCAGGTGAATATACCGTTACTTTTGTTGGTATAAATGCAAATGTTAGCGGAAGAAAAGAAGTAGTAAGGCAGCTAAAGATAACCGTAGAAGAATAAAACATCTTTCAAATTCTGCTTAACCAATATCATGTTTCGTTGCTATTCATACTAATGTATGAAATTGTATGGTAGCAACGGAACATATACAAAACCCTAATCCGAAAAATTATCCAAAATAAGATGAAGAGGATACTTATTTTTTTTAGTGTCACATTTTTAGCCTGCGCAACTTTTGCACAACAAAAAAAGCAAGGTTTACAGCAAATAGTAACAACTAAATTACCGGCAGAAACAAAGCCATATTATCCGAAAGATGATTTTGCATTAATAACAAATAATGTAGTAAATGCTGTTATCGTAAAATCAGATGATATAAAAAGAGATTATTTAGCGATACAGATACGGGATTTTTTAAAAAAGAAATGGAAAATAGAAATACCCATAGTTAATTGGAAAGCGGCAAAAGATTCAAAAAAAGACATTATACTTTTTGGTACTGTTAATGAAAATACTCCTTTAAGACAATTAAATGCAAATTTTCAGTTAGGTGATAATGAATTTGGCTATGAATTGAGAAGTATATCCAATGCCTTAGACTGGAATAGAAATGCAATCTATATTGGGTTTAAAAACAAGCAAGATTTGGATGAAGCACTTGAAGAGTTAGTTAGACTAATAAAAAATCCCGGTAAAATCGAACATTTTATAGCTTGTAAAGGATGGAATGAAAGACTTCCTGATAGCCGTTTGCAGGCGATGGTAGATGGAATGAAATCTTATTACAGTAAGAATGCCAGTTATGTTCTTACTCAATTCGCAATATCAGATTCCCTAAAAAATATAGCCAATCTTTATAAGATGACAGGTTATGGACCCTATGCGAAAACTTTTGCAAAAATGCAGGAAGTTATATTTAATAATTACGGGAGAACAATTAACGGTAAAACAGAAACAGCGCCCAGCTTTACATTTCATTTGTATCCGCAATTTGTTTATCTGATGGAGCAATCTAAAGACTTTGGCGCCGAAGACAGATTACAGGCGGCCGAGTTCATGAGAAAGATGCTTGAAGAGATGATGGTGCATTGGGAAATGAAAGATCCTTTAAGATTATATAGAGAAAGTAAACAAGAATATTTAACTAACCACTCCTGTTTTGCGTCGAGATCTGTTTCGTCAGCCTCAAGATATTTATTGTCCAGATACAATTATGAACCTGCTAAATTCTGGATTGACGTTGCAGATAATGCTTTTGCAGGAGTTGCTCCTCATCCATTTTCTCCTGAAGATGCTGCAGGATATCAATATCTTGTATACCAAATATTTATTGATTATGCCTTAGCTAGCGGCGTTTACGATTTAGATTTCTTTGAAAATACAACTTTCAAAAATTATGTAGAATTCTGTAAGCTACAATTTAACCATTTAGGATATACAGCCGGTTTTGGTGATGCCAATCCTATGGGACATGATGGAGGATATACTGTTTTAAAATATGCAGTAGAGATATTGAGAGATCCGGAAGCGAAGTATCTGGTAGATTTGATAGAAAATAAAAGACAAAATAAACTGAAAGACTTTTCTTATAGTAATGCTCCGGGTATAGAAAGTTTAGGATTAAAATATCAGGAAGTAGGTCCTTTTAAACAAGAGCAATATGAAGTGGCAAACTATTATAGCAGACCTACTTTAGACAAGGCGACATTTAGAAGTGGATGGGATAAAGATGCAGACTTTCTATCTGTTACAGGAATAAATGGCGATGGTTATAATCATGGCCATTTCGATGCTAACGGAATAAGTCAATATATTTCCGGAAATAAGTTGTGGTTATGGGAAGGAGACTATATTAAAAAATTTCCGAATGACCATAATTCCGTGGTTGTAAATAAAGATGGTAAAGTGCCAGACCAGACCAGAAGCTTAAAAAAACGTAGAAAATCCTCCTTATCTCAGATATTAACAGCAGGCAATACACCCGATAAAAAATTGTCTCTGTTATCCATGATGCTAGAAAACTACAATGGAACTAACTGGACCAGAAATATAAACTATGCAGCAAAAAGTGGTTTTTGGGTAGTAGATGAATTGGAAGTAAAGGAAGATGGAAATTACATTATGGAAGCTTATTGGAGAAGTACAGGTAAGGTCTCGCAGCTTTCTCAGGGATATAAAGTAGTTCAGAAAAAATCTGATGAAAATGATTTAGCGACTAATTTTTTTATTACCGAAGGTACCGGAGCAAATAGGCTAAACAGAACTGTTTTTGAAGATATGCATGGAAGAAAGGATGGTAATTTATCTGGTTATATGTTCTCCGATAGAAATACTCAATATGTAATTCAGCGAAAAGACGGAGGATATAAAAAAGGGGATAAAGTATTATTCATTAATTTTATGCAGGCCATTTCGGGAAATGATCCAAAATCTCCTGAAATCAAAAAAGTGGCAGAAAATGTTTACATCGCAAAATCAGAGTCTTTAAGGGCTGCAATTTTAGGCACAATTTCCAATAACTTTTTAGACATAGACGCAGATATCTGCTTTATAGGACCAGAAGGTATTGTTGCCCGTGGTGCCAAAAAGTTAAATATAGGAAACTATAAATGGCAAGTAGCCGAAAGAAAAGATATTTTTATCTCCCTGCCAAAAGAAATTTCCCCAGAAGATCTGCAGAAAAAATTAGCAGAATTAGAACGAAAAGCCTCTTTGACTTTACCTGCAGATTATAAAAATATTAGTGTGTCCAGAAACAAAAATGTTGTTAGTGAAGATTATAATTCTAATGTATCTGTAATAACCTCATCAAAAAGTCAGTATGCATTAGGTAATCAAAACGGGACCTTTACAATAAAAGATAATGAAAATAATGTATTGGCAACGCGAAAATTTCCTAAAGCCATTAGTGCGGTATGTGCGGTTGAAACTTCTAAGGGAACTTATTGGGCGGTTGGTGTAGAACCTGTTAATCTTAGATCAGGTGAAGGAAAATTATATTTATTAGATCAAAAAGCAAATATAGTTTGGCAGCAAACAATTCCATTATATCAAAAGAGGAATGGAAAAATTACTACCATTTTCACAGCAAAAGTTAAAGATACAACAGATCCGTTAATTATAGCAGGAGCACAATCGTGGCACTATTATGCCTTTTCAACGAGCGGAAAACAAGTATGGAAACAGCTGATTTTTCATGGAGCGACTACAGGTGCTGCCGGAGATATGGATGGAGACGGTACAGAAGAAGTTGCAGCAGGAGCTGAATACTATTATCATTCAATTATTAAAGATGGAAAAGTATTGCCGCATACAGTTACTTCTCCATGGGTTTATGCACTGGCCATAATGGATTTAAACGGAGATGGTCTAAAAGAAGCTGTATATGGCAGAGGCGATGGCTATTTGTATGTGCAAGCGATTGATAAAAATCCTGTAAAAACCTGGACGTTAAACATTGGCGGAAAGCCAACCTCCATTGTTCAGATAGAAAAAGATAATGCAAAGTTGGCTGTCTCTACTGCATTGGGTAATATAACGTTTGTTGATGGAAATGGAAAAGCCACTAAAACAGTCAATTTACCATTGTCTGTAGAAGATATGATAGTCTCCAAACAACAACTGTATGCTGTTTGTGCAGATAATTATGTTTACAAACTGAGCCTGAATGGAGATATTTTAGAAAAATATCCATATAATTTGGATAAAACCTCGATATACGCTCCTAAAGTAGTCGCCACAGAAAAAAACATACATCTGTTTTCGGGCAAGAAGATTTTTACGATACCAAATTAATAAATGATAAAAATGAAAATAATAAATATACTGATTCTGGTATTTACCTTTTTTTTCGTTAAGGCTAATAACCTGTTTAAAGGTAAAGAGTTATATGTTTCTTACAAACAAATAGGGGCAGGAACTGGGGATTCTAAAGTTAATGCAGCGGATTTTCTGGATGACTCTTTTTGGAAGGGAATCAATAAACAGTTGGAAAAACAACCTGTTAAAGTTGTTTTTCTTGAAGGAAATTATCAGCGAACATTTACTCAGAAACCGTTGAAAATAGAAGGTTTAGGAAACCCTAAACATCTTTTGGTATTGGAAGGGGTTCCAGATAAAACTTGGTTTACAGCCGATCCTAACGAGTTTTCAGGTGAGAGAAGTGTCTTAGTTGATATTGTAAACTCTCAGAATCTCCAAATCAGCAATTTTTCATTCAAAGGTAATGGGAAATTAGGCTATGCCTTGCGTATAACCTCCACAAAAGGTAACGAAACAAAAAATATCCTGGTAAACGATTGTTTATGGACAGATATGAGAGGTATAATATATGGCACAACAGGAGTTCATCAAAAAGGAACAAAAAATGTGACTTATAAAAATTGTACTTTTAAAAGAGTAGGAATAGATAGTCATTCACATCATATCTATAATGCGTACAATCCATCTTATATTTATGTTATAGATAGCCATTTTGAGGACTGTACAGGAGATTATGTGCGCTTTAGAGACAGTACAGATTATTGTGTTGTTAAAGGTTCGAAGTTTGTTAGAAACAAAGATTTTCCTTCTTATCCATTTATTTCGATGCCCAACTTTAATAAAGTTAGAGCAGAATCTTTTGCTTCTAATTACGCCTTTTATGATAATGATTTTATAAATAATGGAGATAATGTAATCGTTAATGCCATAGTACTGCACCATTATGGACATAATAGACCGGGTTTTAACTATTTATTGACTAAAGAAGAAGGTAATGTGTTGACTAAGGGAACAGCTGTAGAAAAAAAGAAATTATTGGCCGAAAATTTTGGGATAGATACAGACAGAATCAGGGTTTACAATAACAGATATTCAAATAATATTCAGAATAAAGTAGCCGTAGGAAGTTTCCCGACATATGGAGCTGAGTCTAAAGGTTGGAAAGGATTCGGAGATATTTATTCGACAGTTAAGGATACAGGGGTACCTTTTAAATGGGAAACGAATAATCTGAGATAAGTTAATACTTTAAAAATATGAAGATGAAATTTTATTTGGGTTATTTATTCTTTCTAGTAGGTATTCCGGCCATTATTCTAGCTTCCTCTTGTAAAAAGGAAAAAAAAGCTGAAGCAACTAATATTGAAAAAGATGCAAACGAATTTAAAATTTCAAAGGGAATAAATATTGCATCGTGGCTTTCCGCGCCTAAGTATACAGGAGCTCAAAGAGCTTCATTTTTTACAGAAGCTGATGTACAATTATTATCATCATTGGGGTTCGATCATATCAGGATAAATATAGATGAAGCCGAGTTGTGGGATGTCTCAGGCAATAAAATAAGAGCTTACGGTTTTGATTTATTACATAATGCAATTAAATGGTGTATTAAGTATGATATACGGGCTATAGTGGATTTGCATGTTACCCGTAATCATCGATTTACAAACACCGAAAACACATTATTTACCAATACTACTACCGAACCGGCCAAATTTGTTAAATTATGGGAAGATTTGTCAGACGAGCTAAAAGATTATCCTAACTCTTCGGTAGCTTACGAATTGCTTAATGAGCCAGTATCTGCAAGTGGTGCCGCAAACTGGAATAGAGTATCTGCACTGGCAATAAATGCAATCAGGGCAAAAGAATCAGATCGTACGATAATAGTTGGAGTATGTACAGTAGCCGGTGGTGTAAAATATAAGGAGCTAACACTTCCTTCTACGCATCGTATATTAGCGACATTCCATTATTACGGACCATTTTTGCTAACTTATTATGGAGCGCAGTCTACTACCGGGGGACGTAAGGATATACCTATTAATTATCCCGGACAGTTAGTGCCGGATGAATGGATAACTGCTCTTCCTTCAAATTGGCAGTCTACAGGTCGTTCGGTATACAATAAAGCGGAATTGGCAAGAAGAATGAAAGATGGTTTTGATATGGCCATAAGATTAGGAGTTCCGGTTTTTGTAGGAGAATTTGGAACATGGAATGTAACCCCCGAGCCATCCAGATCTAATTGGTATAAAGATGTTGTAGCTATATGTAAAGAAAATAATGCAGGTTATACTTCTTTTGATTATAAGGGATTTGGGTACAGTGTGGTAAATGAAGATGAAAGCAGAACATTAAAATATCCTGGTATCATAGATATTATTTTAGATAAATAAATTGGATTAGAGCCACATTACTTTTAAAAATAAGTAGTTGTCAGCATCTTAATAAGGGAATGAGATGAAAACCAGGGATAATGTTTAGACCTTAAAATCATGTTTGTTAACTGGTTTGCAAATAAGTAAAATAATGGATAGACAAATAGATTTTTTATTAAGATTTCGATTAATGCGGTGTATATGTACGTTACTATTTTTTATATTAAACTGGCATACAATTACTGCACAATCTTCAAATATAAAGTTAGTTAAAACAGCTCAGGAGTTGAATGAGGCTTTTACTAATGCTGTATCTGGTGATGTTATTACTATGCAAGATGGTAAATGGAATGATATCGATATTATAGTTAAAGGTCAGGGAACAAAAGAAAAACCAATTACATTAAAAGCACAAACGCCTGGTAAGGTAATTATTTCAGGAAAGTCGTCTTTAAGATTATCTGGTAAATACTTAGTGGTTGATGGTTTGTATTTTAAAGACGGGTACTCGGCCTCGGGACATCTTATTCAGTTTCGGAATGGAAAAGAGCCCGCTTATTACAGTCGGATTACCAATATTGTGGTTGCTAAATTTAACAGGCCGAAGGATGATGGTTCTGAAACGTGGGTTAGCTTACATGGCACTCATAATCGTATAGACCATTCTTTCTTTTATGAAAAGATAAGTGCAGGAAGAATTATAACGGTTTGGAGACCTACAGACTCTGCCAATTATCATCAGATTGATCATAACTATTTTAAAGATATACCTGTTCTTGGAAAGAATGGGGCCGAGGTTGTAGGCGTGGGAGCGAGTACAACTTCTATGTCCGATTCGCATACTATAATAGAGTATAATTTATTGGAGAATTGCAACGGAGAGGGAGAATTGTTCGGACTTAAATCAGGACGTAATATAATTCGCCATAATACCATCGTTAGATCAAAGGGAAGCATCAGTTTACGGCATGGGAATAATAATCTGGTAGAAGGTAATTTTATTTTTGGTGATAAAATAGTTCATACAGGGGGTATACGGGTTATGGGAGAGGGGCATACTATTAAAAACAATTATGTCCAGGGAGTAAGAGGCTCGAGGCCTGCGATTGGGCTTATTGAAGGAATAGAAAATTCTCCTTTACATGGGTATCTTCAATTGAAAAATATAAGTGTTGAAGGTAATACATTGATTGATAATGAACTGAGTTTGGTTATTGGCGATCTCTACACACCTGCAAGAAAGCAAATTATGCCCGTTCTAAATTCCAGTATCAAGAATAATGTTATAGTAGGCATTAATGAGATGTATCCGCTTATAAAGGTACTGGATCAGCCTGTAAATATGACGTATCAGGGAAATATAGTACACAACGGGTTGCTTTCTGTAGAACAGGCCGGTATAACAAAAGAAGATCCTAAATTAAAAGCAATAAACGGTATGTATTATTACGCTAAAGGAAGTTCCCTTAAGGGTAATATAATTGGAAATCCATTAAAACGAACAGATGTAGGACCATCCTGGATTAATGGAATGTGGGGAGAATTAGGTATTAAAGATACCCCGTATGTTAGTAATTAAAAGTGTTTGTTTATTTATAAGTTTAACCTATTAAACGCTATTCTTTTAGAAATGGAAGGGCTTATATAGTGAAATGAACAGGGGGTGTATTTTTATTCTGGAAAACCCGATTTATTATTTTTTTGTATATTAGTTATGTTGCAATCTAGCGTGACCAATCCTAATTGCTCTTGACCATCAAATATGAACCAGATCAATTCCCTAAATGAGCATGAATTATTACGCAAATTTTGCGAAGGGGATGAGGCTGCTTTCGATTTTTTTTACCAAACCTATAGTCTTCGTATTTACCGTAAACTGTTAAAAATGGTAAAGGTAGATGTAGTAGCTCAGGAACTTCTGCAAGATGTATTTGTTAAAATTTGGGAGAAACGGCATCTGGTTGATCCCGCTCAGTCTTTCAGATCTTATCTGTTCCGTATTGCTGAAAATAGTGTCTTTGATTTTTATCGGAAACTAAGCAGAGATGACCAATTGCAGCATGAGGTTCGTGTACGTACACCAGAAGGATACACGCACACAGAAGAAGTACTTTCATTAAAAGAAACCGAAAATTCTATAAATCAGGCAATTGATCACTTATCCGGAAAGCAGAAGCAGGTTTTTATTTTATGCAAATTAGAAGGCAAGAGTTATGAAGAAGTTAGCCGATTAATGGGCATATCTATTTCTACGGTTAACGGACATATTGTTAACGCAACTAAATTCATTAAGAATTTTCTTTTTAAGAAGGAAGTATGGTTATTGCATATTCCCTTATTGTTAAGCCTTTCTTTAATTAAATTTTAACAGATTTCCGGAGTTGTTTTAGTGGTTAACTTGCTGATTTTTAATGTTTTTTATTTATTTTAAAAAATAAACAGATGGTTTGATATTTTGAAACGTAATAGCAGAATAAAGGCTATTATTTTGAAAGATAACAACCGACAAGTTTTATACAAAAAGTTCTTAGATGGACTTTGTTCTTCTGAAGAGTTAACTTTATTGTTTGATTATTTTAAAACAAGCGATAAGGAAGAGCTACAAACACTTATTCAGAAACATTTTAACCAGTCAAATGATGAGCGTAGTGCAGATTCATTTGAAGAGAAGGTTTTGCTGGACGTTTTTTTTAAAATAAAAGCGAAAACCCATGCCGAGCAACGCCCCGCATTTCCTACTTCTTTACGATGGAAGTTTTCTATTGCAGCCATGTTTCTAATTGCTTTTAGTCTTGTTGTGTATCTGTACAAAGGCAATAATTTACATAGGCAAAGTGAGGCACTGCACAAAAATATAATTGCGGGAGGCAATAAAGCCACTTTAACCTTGCCAAATGGCAAGACTATTGACCTTAGCGAAGAAAAAGACGGACTTATTACCAATACTAATAAGATTACTTATAGTGATGGGTCTAAAATAGAAAATAACGCCAACCTGACTGTAAATACGGCCGAATATATCACATTGACAACACCAAAAGGCGGGCAATATAAAATTGTATTACCTGACGGTACACAGGTTTGGTTAAATGCAGCATCTTCTCTTAAGTACCCTGCTAAATTCACTGGTGATAAACGACATGTAATACTCACTGGTGAGGCTTATTTCGAAGTAGCGAGTCTTTATTCCAAGGCTTTAAATAATAAGAAAATCCCGTTTATTGTAGAAACTGCTACACAGGAGGTAAAGGTACTTGGTACGCATTTTAATATTAATAGCTATGCAGATGAAGCATCTGTAAAAACTACCTTGCTTGAAGGAAGCGTTAATGTCTCGATACCCAATACCAAATATGCTGTGCTATTGAAACCTAATCATGAAAGTTCCATTGCTAAAGGAAGCAATAAAATTCACGTTAATGTGGTTGATCCTGCAAGCGCTATTGCCTGGAAGGATGGACTATTTCGTTTTGATAAAGCAGATATATATACCGTTATGAGACAAATCTCCCGCTGGTATAATATAGATGTAGTTTATGAAGGGAAAGTAAACTATGAACCCTTTTACGGAGAAATTCAGAGAAGCTATGATTTAAATGAAGTATTGAATGTATTGAAATTGGGAGGTGTTGAATTTAGAATAGAAGTTAAAAATGATAAAAAACAAATTGTAGTGATATAAGAAATTAAATAACTAGTTATATAACCTTTTAAACCAAAAAATGTGAAAGTAATGATGTCTAATTGACTCTACCTGATCCAAATTAAAAGACCGGGCCTGATTGCACCCATTCCCGGTCGTTTGGGTATTTAATTAAACCAAGTATTAAAATAATTTAATTTAACCCCTATTACAAAGGTATGAATTTAAACGTATATGAAGAAGTACAACGTCAGCATAATCGTTGGTACACACCACTTAGACTACTTTTAGTAATGAAACTTTGTTTTTTTTTATTGACCATCGCTTTTCTGCAAATATCCATTGCGAGTGGATATGCCCAACGTATTACTCTTAATGAAAAGAAGACGCCGATTACTGTAGTCTTTGATCAGATTAAATCTCAGAGTGGTTATCATTTTTTCTGGAAGGGAGAAGATCTGAGAAATTTCGATATAACAATAAATGTAAAGAATGCAACCATTAAAGAAACAATGGATTTGGTTGTCAGAAGCCTGCCTCTGGAATATATTATCAGTAAAAGATCTATAGTGATCAAGAAGAAAGAGAGAAGGGATGAGATACAAGTGAGTTCTGGAACCATACGACAACAGCTTAATATTACAGGTAAGATCAGAGATGAAAAAGGTGAACCTTTACCAGGTGTAAGTATAAGAGTTAAGAATAACCAACAATTTTTTGCTGTTTCCGACACAGAAGGGAATTATAGAATACAGGTACCGGATCAGGAGTCTGTTTTAGTATTCACATTTATAGGCTATAGTACGTATGAACGAAAAGTCTCTAATGACAGAACAATCAATATTGTTCTAAAGGAGCAAAACAAGGGCTTAGATCAGGTAGTGGTGATTGGTTATGGAACAACCACCAGAGGAGATTTAACCGGATCGGTAGGGCAGGTTAAAATGGATGATTTATTAAAGGCTCCGGTAGGTTCTTTTGATGAGGCATTAGCTGGGAGAATTGCCGGTGTGCAGGTTACTTCTGCAGATGGGCAGCCTGGAGTAACTATGGATATTACAATCAGAGGTGCAAACTCGTTAACCCAGAGCAATGCTCCTTTATATGTGATTGATGGTTTTCCAATTGAAGACATGGATAATGCATCGATAAATCCTGAAGAGATCGAATCAATAAATGTTTTAAAAGATGCATCGGCAACAGCTATTTATGGTTCCAGGGGGGCAAATGGTGTAATTATAATTGAAACAAAAAAGGGGAAAGCAGGCAAACCTGTTATTACCATAAACAGTTCTTTAGGTTTTCAGCAAACCCAGAAGAGAATGGAAATGATGAGCCCCTATGAGTTTGTGAAGTATCAATTGGAAATAAGTGAACTTCAGTCAAATTTTGTAGCAAAACAACTATATACACCTGCTGATTTACCTACCACAAATGCATTATACGATCCAGATGGCAGAACACTGGAAGATTATAGGAATATGAAGGGAACAGATTGGCAGGATTTGATTTTTAGAAATTCACTGATGCAGAATCATAATTTGGCTATCAGAGGAGGTAACGAAGCAACAAAATATTCCATATCGGGTTCAGTTTTTGATCAGGCAGGTATTATATTGAATACCGGATCCAGAAGATATCAGGGCCGACTTTCGCTGGATCAAACCATAAGCAAGAAATTAAAAGTAGGACTTACTGCAAATTATAGCGAAAATTTAAGATATGGACAGACGGTAAACGAAGGCGGAGGTAATAGTTTTACCTCTTATGTGTTATATCGGGCATGGGCATATCGTCCTGTTTCGGGTAACCCCAACGTAGACCTTACAGAATTTGATGACGATCCCGATAATACAAACACCTCAGATATTCGCATTAATCCGGTAGTGTCCAGTAATAATGAGTACAAAAAAAATAATTCAACCAATTTCCTTTCTAATGCTTACGTTGAATATAATATTTTAAAAAACTTAAAATTAAAGTCAACTGCTTCTATAAGGAATAGCAAAAACCGACTGGATCTATTTTATAACTCTAAAACACCAAAAGGGAGCTCTTTAAATACAGCAAATAATCAGGGTGTAAATGGTTCGTTCCAGTATATAGAAAACAGGGGTTGGTCAAATGAAAATTTTCTGACATATAACAATACCTATAAGCGCTATCACCGAATAAATCTGATGGGCGGTTTCTCTTATCAGGAAAATAAAAATGAAATTTTTGGATTCTCAACACAAAAAATACCAAATGAAGAACTAAGCATTTATGGATTAGACGAAGGAACTCCTTATTTAAGCGATTCAAATGGCGGGGAGTATAGTTTAATGTCTTTTTTTAGCAGAGTTAATTATAGTTATAAATCTAAGTATTTGTTCACAGCTACGCTACGGGCTGATGGTTCATCTAAGTTTATTAAAGGAAAACAATGGGGATATTTTCCATCTGCTGCTTTTGCATGGAACATGGAAAAAGAAAATTTTATGAAAACCTTTACCGCCATTTCTTCCTCAAAGATAAGAATGAGTTATGGTGTAACGGGAAATAACAGGATTGGTAATTATGACTATCTTCCAAATTATGGTATGCCGCTAGCTTATTCCTATTCTTTTAATAATGGTACGCCAACTCAGGGGATAGTAGTTGAGAGTATGGGAAATCCGGAACTGAAATGGGAAAGTACCGAACAGGTAGATATTGGTTATGATTTGAGTTTATTTAAAAATAGAGTTGGATTAACAGTAGACTTTTACCGGAAAATTACGAGAGACCTTCTTTTAAATGCAGATATGCCAATTACATCGGGGTTTGCAAGTGCCTATAAAAATATTGGTACTATTCGGAATATGGGGTGGGAATTCAGTTTAAACACAGTAAACATTCAATCAAAATCGTTTACCTGGGAGTCCAATTTTAATATCAGTTTTAATAGAAATAAGGTTTTAAAGTTAACGGATAATCAGAACAGCATATATACCAATATGCGGATTGGATCTAATATTTCGCCTTTATATGTTACAAGAGTTAATTATCCTGCCGGATTATTTTATGGATATATTTTTGACGGCATCTATCAGGAAGAAGATTTTGACAGTCCGGCTCCCGGAGCATATGTTTTAAAAAATAATATTCCTGATAATGGCAATAGCGGTGTTCAGCCAGGTCATATCAAGTATAAAGATCTAAATGGAGATGGTACGATTGACGATAATGATATGACAGTTATCGGTAGCGGTCTGCCAACTCATATAGGAGGTTTTTCCAATAACTTTTCTTATAAAGGCTTCAATTTAAATGTGCTTTTGCAATGGTCTTACGGCAATCAGATCTATAATGCAAACAGATTAATATTTGATGGGAATTACATTAATATGTTTGGAGTAAACCAATATGCTACTTTTAGCGATAGATGGACTCCGGAGAATCGTTCTAATACCCATTTTAAATTAGGCGGTCATGGGCCGGCGGGGTTTCAATCGACAAGAGTCTTAGAAGATGGTTCTTATTTACGACTTAAAACAGTTTCTCTGGGTTATTCAATTCCGGCGAATATTATTCGGCCACTTGCTTTAAAAAGTCTTAATGTCCGTGTTTCGACTCAGAACCTGCTTACGTTTACCAATTATTCCGGAATGGACCCGGAAACGTCCGTTCGTAACAGTGTTTTAACGCCTGGCTACGACTATTCGGCTTATCCTCAGGCTCGCACAATAACGTTTGGACTTAACGCTACATTTTAATATTGATTTAAACATAAATATGATGAATTATAAGTATTATTTTTTGTTTGCATTGTGTTTGATTGGTGTAAACTCTTGTGATTTAACCAAAGAACCCTTAGATTTTCTGGAATCTAACGCTTATTATGATACTGCGGAAAAATTAGAAAATAATCTGGCGGCCGTTTATGACAAATTAGGGCATAGGGATTTATATGGACAGTGGATGCTTTACAGAATGGGTTTAGAAGCCGATGAAGGCTATTATGCCCGGACAACTCCTGTATATGGTCCGCAAGTTTATGATTTTACCTCCAGCGATGCAGATATATTTCGCCACTGGACGGCTCTATATACAGGAATAGGTAGGGCTAATATTCTATTAGCAAATATTGACAATAATAAAAGCATTGACGAAGATATAAGAAATAAAATAAGAGGAGAAACCTTATTCCTAAGAGCATATTACTACTTTTTGCTGGTGCAGTTTTATGGAGGAGTACCTCTATTACTAGAGCCTACTGCTAATGTGAATGACATTCATAAACCCAGGGCCACAGCAAAAGAAGTTTATGAACAGATTGTAGCGGATATGGAAAAGGCCGAGGGTTTAGTTGATAATATTAAAACAGTGGGATTTGGGGGAAGGGTCAATAAATCAGCTGTTCGTGGCATTTTAGCTCGTGTTTATTTACATATGGCAGGTTATCCTGTAAGAGATGTTTCTAAATATGAACGCGCCTTGTTTTGGGCAAAATCGGTTATAGAAGATACACAAGCAGCTCATTCCCTAAACCCAAATTTTAGTCAGATATTCATTAATTATGCTCAGGATATTTATGATATAAACGAAAGTATCTGGGAAGTAGAATTCCGCGGTAATGGCTCAGACGCATATTTAGCAGAAGCTGGAGGTGTAGGATATGTTAACGGTCCTGCTACAACAAATACAACCATTGGTACTACAATTAATGGAATTCGTACAACAGCAAAATTATATACAGCATATAAGGAAGGCGATTTACGCAGAGATTGGACCATTGCCAATTTTACTTATGTTGCAGCGACCGGAGCAAAGACTTTTGCCACATCAACAGCAGTAAGAGACATATATAACAGAAATTCTGCTAAATACAGAAGAGAATACGAGTTGCTTTTGCCTAAATCAGCCTCAGCCACTCCGCAAAACTTTGCCTTATTACGTTTTTCAGATGTATTGCTAATGTTTGCCGAGGCAGATTATGAAATAAATGGGGGCCCAAGTCCGGAAGCCATCGAAGCAGTTAATAAAGTGCGTCGTCGGGCATGGTCTACCGGAATCAAGTCTGTCACGATTACAAACGGGGGATCTGGTTATACATCGGCGCCCACGGTAACTTTTTCAGGTGGAGGTGGAGCAGGAGCTAAAGCTACAGCAACGATCCAGGGTGGACAAATTACAGGAGTAGTATTTGATAGAGACGCTGTAACAGGAAGCGCCAGAGGAACAGGATATACATCTTCGCCAACTATAACTTTCACAGGCGTAGGAACAGGTGCAACAGCCATTGCCGAAATATATAAAAAAGAAGAAGCAGAACTAACCGACATCGAAATAGGAGATTTCCGTAAAACTATTCAGGACGAAAGGTTAAAAGAGTTGGCTTATGAAACTCTTCGTAAAACAGACCTGGTTCGCTGGGGGATATTTGTTTATAATATGGAAGAAGTGGGTAAGAATATATTTGCCGACTTTCCGGATGCTCATTTTTTACGGCAATATAAAAACATAGAGGAAAAGCATTTGCTATGGCCTATACCCGCTAAGGAAATAACTTTAAACAGAGCTTTAACTCAGAATCCAAACTGGTAATTAATTAATAAAAAGACTATGAATAAATTACTTTATTTAATATTAGCAGGAATGATCTTTTGTGGGTCATGCAAAAATGAACTGGAATTAACCCCGGGTATTGAAGAGTTTAAAGTAAGCACCAGTTCTAACGTCTTTAAAGTAAACGAAACAGTAGATTTTCAACTGGAAGGCAACCCTGATATTATTACATTTTATTCGGGTGAATTATATAATGATTATAAATTTAAAGAAGGTCGGATTATCCGTATGGAACAGGCCGATTTATCTTTTACAACGTCAATCCCAACTACTCTTCGTCCACAAGAAAATCAATTCGCGGTAATGGCGTCTACCGATTTTAATGGAGACTATAGTAATTATTCGAATATAGCTGCTGCTACATGGGTTGATATTACAGATAGGTTTACATTGGCAACTACCATCACTTTTACATCTTCGGGTGTGGTAGATATCTCTGATTTAATTGATCCTGGCAGGCCACTTTATATTGGCTTTAAATATACTACGCGCAGTAGAGCGGAAATTAATGACCCAGCACATGAACGCCCAAGGCAGTGGCATATGCAGAGTTTTACTTTTACCGGAAATACCATAGCGGGGCCTATTTTACTGGGGAATATGCAGAATTCGGGATTTAATATTATACATCAGCATCCTGAAATACCATCAAGGACAACAACATCGGCAACCAGAATCAGTTTATTTGGACACCTTATGGATAGCCCTACAGACCCGGATATCCATACCGAAATATGGGCTGTAAGTAAGCCTTTTGAAACAGGAGATATTGATAAAGGGCCTGATAGGCCTATTGCCATTAAAGCTGATCAGAATCCTCCTTTAACCAGTTATCCTCATCGATATGAAAAAGCCGGAGATTACAAAGCTTATTTTATTGCAAAAAACGTTAACGTAAGCAAGAGTGAAGAAGTGGTAAGAGAAGTAGATATTAAGATAATAGACTAATCATTATAAATAAATATATAAAACATGAAAAAAGTAAATGAAATTGAAAAATGGATTCTTAGTGTAATATTAGTTGCCTTTTTAGGCTTTTTTGAAAACGTAAAAGCTCAACAGTCGCAGGAGAAAGTTGTATTTGAAGACAATTTTGATGATGGTAAAAGTTTGGACGATCTGGATTACAGGACAGGTGCAACCTCAGGGATACAGGAAAAGCCTGTTATTTCAGCTAATAAGAGTGCTAGTGGCAAAAATGCTGTTTTCTTTCCCGTTAAACAGTTAAATCTGAGAAAAAAGTTTGATAATGTTGGCCTGTCAAATGTGACCTTCGAATGGAAAGTAAATGTTCCTGAATTGGGAGGATCTTTTGGTATCAATCTTTATAATGGACGGGATGCAGTAATAAAGACAAATTTATTCAGCAAAAATTTTGTGTATCTAAATGCAGCAAACGAAAAAGTTACTCTTGCACCTTTTAACGCGAATGAGTGGATAACATTTCGGATAGAAATTAAAGGAAACAAATATAACGTATACATGAATAATAAGATTGTTGGAGAGAATATTCCTACCCTAGGCGGCCAAACTAAAGTAAATACTGTTTATTATTCTGTGGGCAATAAAGCAGCTTATATAGATGATATTCGCATTTTAACCAGGGGAGAATAAAAAGAATTTTCACGGGATAAATAATATCTGTTGCAATACGGATTTTGGTTAATAATAATTTATGAAATCTTTATTTAACATAATGCTCGTTATTTTGACGGGTACTACAACAAGCCTTTTAGCATGTTCTAAAACAGAACCTGAATACACTGATAATAAAGAGGTATTAAAAAATGATTTAAATACACATAAGGAAACTCCAACTGGAAAATTGGTAGCAACCATTGCAGAACTCAATAAAGCAATAAAAGAAGCGGTAGCCGGTGATATTATTATCATGAAAGATGGTGTATGGAAAGATGTAACTATTATAGTTAAAGGCACAGGCACAAAAGAAAAACCGATTACTTTACAAGCCCAATCTCCAGGAGGAGTAATTATTTCAGGAAAGTCTTCGCTTCAATTATCAGGCGAGTACTTAGTAATAGACGGTTTGCATTTTAAAGATGGATATTCACCGACAGGTTCTCTTATTAAGTTTAATAGTGCGGGAGTCCCTGCTAATTATAGCCGAATTACCAATATAGTAATTTCTGAATTTAACAGGCCGCGTGGAGACGGATCGGATGTGTGGATTAGTCTTTTTGGCAAAAATAATAGTGTAGATCATTCTTTTTTTCATGGGAAAACCAGCAATAGCGTACTTTTAATTGTTTGGCGTCCTACGGCCGAAGCCAATTACCACAACATTCATCATAACTATTTTAAGGATATTCCATCCATTGGTTTGGGTGGAGCAACAGCTATCCGGATAGGTGATGGAGTACAAGCGTTATCAGCCTCTCATACCACAGTAGAGGCTAATATATTCGAAAATATGTTGGGTATAGGTAAAATCGTAAGTATGAAATCTGGCGGTAATTTTATAAAGAACAATACTTTTATTAATGCTTCTGGAAGTATTTGTATAAGGCAGGGAAACGGTAATTTGATAGAAGGAAATTATATTCTTCCTGCAGAGAACCCAAGTTATACCGGAGGCATTCTGGTTATTGGTGAAAATCATATTATTCGTCATAATTATATTCAAGGAACCAGAGCAAGGGGGAAAGCCGCTATTGTCCTTTATGAAGGAGAACCGAATAATCATCCCGGTAAAGGAGGTTATTATCCGACTAAAAATATAATGATAGCGAATAATACATTGGTAGATAATGACAAGAATATTCTTATTGGTCAATATTATAACCCAAATAGTGACATGAATGTACCTGTAGAAAATATAACCTACAAGAATAATGTTATTATTGGTAATAAGAATTCAACACCCATTATTCAAGTATTGGATAAGCCTGTTGGAACGATCAATTATGAAGGAAATATATTCTTTAACGGAAATTTAAGTGGTCTGGAAAATATAAAAGGTATTTCAATTACAGATCCAAAATTATTGGTAAGTAAGGATGGAATGTATCACTATTCTGCAAGTAACCCTTTGAAAAATAATATTGTAGCGAAGCCTCTGAAAAGGAGCGAAGTTGGTCCGAAATGGATTAAAACGAAATGGGAAGAATTAGGAATTAAGGACAAACCATATATTACTAATTAAATGTTGGTTTTATGCATTTACAAAGTTCGAGGATGAACAAAATGCATAACTACTGCATATATGACGAGATAGTCGGGGGAGTTTTTGGATGATGAAATTATTCTATAATTACATTATATCGGCTAAAATACAACAGGTTTAAACAGATGTAACAGAATCAAAAGAGATAAACTAAACATAAAATATATTTAAAATGAAAGGAAAACTAAACAAAGGCATTATGCCGGTATTATTTTTTTGCGTTTTTTATTGTATATCCTTTTTGGATACCGCGAGTGCTGCCAACCGGATACGAATTGCAACCATTGGTCAAAGGACTCCAACACTAAATAAAAATGCAGGTAACCAAAAGATGGTAGAACAAATGATCGCTTTTTGGAAACGTGAACTAGATCAGGTTATTCATGATAAACCCGATCTGATTGTGCTACCTGAGAATGCTGATTTTCCATGGGGGCTAACACAGGCTGAAAAAAATGAGTACATCAAAGTTCGTGGAAATCAGATCCTGGATTTTTTTGCATCTGTAGCAAAATCAACAAACTCTTATCTGGTTTATAGCATGAGAAGATATGACGAAAAAGGAATGTTGAGAAATACAGGTGTACTGATAGGGCGCAAAGGAGAAACAGTCGGAATGTATGACAAAAATTATCCAACCATTGGCGAAATAGAGGCCGGGATTAAGCCGGGTACAAGTGTGCCGGTTTTTAATTGTGATTTTGGAAAATTAGCCATTGCTATATGTTATGATCTAAACTTTGACGAACTAAGAGAAAAATATGCGGCATTAAAACCCAATGTGATTGCTTTTCCTTCGGCTTATCATGGAGGGTTTGTGCAAAGTAACTGGGCTTATACCTGCAGATCATTTTTTGTAGGGTCGATTAGTGGTATGGGAGCTTACTCGCAAGTGAGAAACCCATTAGGTGAAATTGTCGCTAGTTCAACAAATTATTTTAACTATACTGTTGCCAATGTAAACCTTGATTATAAGCTTGTGCATCTGGATTATCATCGCGGTAAACTGAAAGATTTGAAGAAGAAGTATGGCAATAGTGTACATATTACGGAACCAGGGGGACTTGGAGTGGTACTGGTGACAAGTGAAAATGAGGGTGTCGGAGTTGATGAAATGCTAAAAGAATTTGGTATAGAGCCAGTAGATAATTACTTCAACCGTTCGCATCTCATCAAAAAGCAAAATGAGCTGTAAAAAGTAATGACGTAGGCTAGACAAATTCAGTTAACCAATATTAATGTCAGGAAAGAAAAATAAATAGTGTTTTTAATATGAAAACAGTATATATAACTCTTATTTTCTTATGCTGTCTATTTGGATATTGCCAATTGAAGGTTTTAGTAACGTTCCGAAGGTAAGGTGTTAAGACAACCAGGTTCAAGGTTTTGTTGAACTAAATTAAGGAAACCTATGCTCTACGGTGTTACGTGGGCGGAGTAAGAATGCCAATATAAAATATATGGATAGGCACTTAAGTATATGATTTGAAAAGACTATATTCGGTAACGTACCCAATTAATATGTCGGTTGTATTTAATAGTCAAAAGATAAACAATGAAGAATATTGAAATTGTAGCAGTAGACTCGAATTTCCAACGAGAGGAACTAAGTCATTATTTTGGTTTCAAGGGAGGATATCTAACCGAATTATGGCAAAATATAGTATGTGTTAAAAGCAAAAATGGGTTTGAAGGAATTGGTATGGCAACTCAAAGTGTTTTATATGGAGATGCCAGTGTTTTTTCGTCGACATCAGAATCGAATGGAAATGCGCTAATGTATGTATTGACAAACCGAGCACTTAAAAAAATTGTCGGTAGCCGGTTTGAAAACCCTATAGAGCTATTAGACCACATTATTCCTGAACTATACGAAGAAGGGAAAGCAATTGCAGGAAAGGATAGTTTAAATATTAATTTTCTATATAACGCTTTGTTAAGTGTAGATAATGCCTTGTGGTTGCTTTATGCCTATGAAAATGGCATAACTACTTTTTATGATATGATTCCGGAAGCTTATCGACAGGCATTTTCTTTTAAAAACAATAAAGTAGCCTTAATGTACCTCTTATCTTATGACACTCCACTGGAAGATATAAAAAAAGCAGTAGAAGAAGGGTACTTTATTTTTAAGATAAAAACAGGATTTCCGGGTAGACCAGAAGAAATGTTGCAAAAAGATATGGACAGACTGACAGAAATCCATACGATTTTGCGAGATATACGAACTCAGCAGACACCGGAAGGGAAGATTTACTATACCATGGATGCAAATGGGAGGTATCCTAACAAGGAATTGCTGGCCAAATACTTAGATCATGCTAAAACCATAGGAGCTTTTTCTCATATTCTATTTTATGAAGAACCCTTTGCAGAAGAAAACAACGAAAATGTAGCAGATTTAGGAGTATTAATAGCGGCCGATGAGAGTATTCACACAGAAGAAGATGCTTATAAAAAGCTTAGTTTAGGCTATGGCGCTTTTGTTTTAAAGGGTATTGCCAAAACATTAAGTGTCACTACTAAAATAGCAAAAATTGCATATGACCATTCGATACCATGCATATGTGCCGACTTAACGGTAAATCCGGTATTGGTAGACTGGAATAAAAATATTGCTGCAGCTTTACAGCCTTTCCCAGGTTTGAACATGGGATTAATGGAGACAAATGGCGACCTGAATTATAAAAATTGGGGCGAAATGAAGGCCAGACACCCATATTCTGATGAAAAATGGGCAAATGTCTCAAATGGAGCATTTGATTTGAATGATCATTTTTATGAACATGGCGGTGGAATTTTTTTAGTATCGGATTATTATAAAAACCTCTTTAAGTATAAATAAAAATTAAACCAGAATATAATATCAAATATGAAACAGATTACCAAATTAGTTACAGCAGCAGTTCTTCTGCTGGTTCTGCAAGCGTTATCAGCTGTGGCGCAAAAAGTAAAAACTGCAGAAATTAAGCTTAGTGTTTTACCCGGATTACAGTTTAATCTTCCCAGGTTTCAGGTTAAGCCGGGACAACAGGTTAAGCTAACATTTACCAATACTGATAATATGGATCACAACATGCTTATTGTCAATCCTGATAAAAGAGAAAAAATAGTGCAAAAAGCAATGGGTATGGGGTCAAATGGAGCAAAGAACAATTATATCCCGAACGACAGCGATGTATTATGGAGTATACCAGTACTTCGTACGGGACAAACTCAAACGCTGACTTTTAAAGCACCGGATAAAGAAGGTGTTTATCCTTATGTATGTACTTTTCCAGGACATGGTTTCATTATGTACGGGGCTATGTATGTAAACAGCTCGGGTAATATGCCCCCAATAGAGAAAGACAAAAATATTTCTCCAAGCCGGATGAAAGCAGATGCTTCACACGCACATCACTAAGCTAAACAGATAATAAATCAAAAATAATGTCACAGAATATTTTGCCAAAGATTAAGCATATAAGAAAGGTAAGCATAGCCATGCTTCTCTTACTTGCTTTGCAAACCTTGCCGTCCATAGGATATCAAAAAGAAAGTGTAATAGAAATAGAACTGAATGTTTTGCCAGGTTTACAATTTAACTTGCCGCGATTCCATGTAAAACCGGGACAACAGGTTAAGATCACCTTTACCAATACAGACGATATGGATCATAACCTGCTTATCCTCAATCCAGGAACGCGTGAAAAAATAGTACAAAAAGCAATGGATATGGGAGTAGATGGATTAAAGAACCACTATGTTCCAAATGACGCTGATATATTGTGGAGTACCCCAATACTTCATGACGGTCAAACCAAGACCCTGGCTTTTAAAGCCCCT